>ERZ1066119.15-NODE-15-length-191732-cov-10.195861_pt1 | contig 191732 bp, 202 predicted proteins | sample MGYA00382766_ERZ1066119 | MGnify/ENA primary metagenome ERZ1066119 (study PRJEB33369, sample SAMEA5778349) | biofilm metagenome | biome: Industrial cooling water; feature: Water cooling tower basin; material: Biofilm | place: United Arab Emirates | collected...
CATGTACACGGTGAAGGTGCGGCTGCAACAGGCCTGCGACGCCGGCGTGCTGGCCGGGCGCAAGGCGATGACGGACACGGCGCTGGCGACGCCCCTCGACACGGCGGCGCAGACGCAGGCGACCACCTTCTTCAACAACAATTTCCCGACCGGTTATTATCAGACCACCAACGTCACCTTCACGCCCGCCAAGGCCGCCGACTCGGGGTCGACAGTCGCCAACACGGTCCAGGGCACCGCGAGCGCGCGGCTGCCGATGGCGGTGATGCGGTTCTTCGGGATCATGACCCGCGACCTGGTCGCGACCTGTCAGGCTCGTTTCGATCTGGCGGACGCGGACGTGATGTTCGTTCTCGACACGACCGGCTCCATGGCCTGCGTCCCCTCCGCGCCGGCAACTTGTGCGCCGACGAATGGGTCATACACCCGCGCTGACGGTTCCACAGGCTTCGCCGCCCAGGAAGCGACCGGGTCCAAGATGCAGGGTCTGCGCGACGCAGTGATCCTGTTCGACACCACGATGCGTGCCAGCGCCGACCCGACCACCAACATCCGCTACGGCTTCGTCCCCTACTCGTCATCGGTGAATGTCGGCGCGGCGATCCCGCCGCAGTTCATCCAGAACACGACCTGGACGTACGAGTCGCGCCGTCTGTCTCCCGCGGTGAACGCGACGTCGAGTACTGCCGGAGACTATAATTTCGGCAGTACGACCTCGTTCAGCTTCACGGGCGTGGCGCAGACCCTGTGCGTCGCCCGGCGCGTGCCCGCCAGCGGCTTCCTGACGCAAGGCCCGGCGATCGGCACGACCGCATCGGCGTGGGCGAACGCCGGCTATGTCCAGGCGCGGTACTATTCAGGCGTCAGCTGGACCGGCGCGAACGGGGGCACCTGCTCGGGCACCCAACAGGCGCTACGTCCGCTCTGGCGGTACGAACCGGTCACGCACGACGTGAGCGGCCATGTCGCCAGCCTCAACGCCGCCAATCCCGCCGCGATCGTGCCCGGTCGCTTCGACGGCCTGACGAGCCGGTGGCGCGGGTGCATCGAGGAGGTCGACACCTCCGCCGATACGTCCTTTTCGCTCGGCAGCCTGCCCGACGATCTCGATCCGGACTTCACGCCGACCACCGCCACGAACAGGTGGCGACCGGCCTGGCCGGAGGCGACCTGGCTGCGCGGAAACACCAACGGCTCCACCGACTTCCAGGATCACCTCGTCACCGAGACCAGCGTCGATCACTGGGAGGATTACAATTTCCGGTCCGGCCTGACGCTCGACCTCGGCGGCTTCGCGGCCTGCGGCATGCCGGCGCAACGCCTTCGGACCTGGACCGCTCAACAGGTCAGCGACTACGTCAATCATGTCGACTTCAAGCCGTTCGGCGGCACGTACCACGACGCGGGCATGATCTGGGGCACCAGGATGCTGTCGCCGAACGGGGTCTTCGCGGCCGACACCGCGCCTTGGCCGGGCCGCAATCCGCCGTCGCGCAGCATCGTCTTCATGACAGACGGCTTCCTGGCGCCCAACGCCTACATCTCGGGCCTGTACGGGCCCGAGGCGTTCAGCAAGAAGGTCACGGGCTCCGATCTCACCAGCCAGACGGCGCGCCACAACGCCCGCTTCCGCATCGTGTGCGATGCGGCCAAGGCCAAGGGCATCGTCATCTACGTGGTCGCGTTCGGCGCAAGCGTCGGGATCACGCCCGACCTCCAATACTGCGCCTCTCCTGGCCAGGCGTTCCAGGCCAGCGACACCAACGCGCTGCGCACCGCCTTCCAAACCATAGCCCAGCGCGTGGCTAGCCTGAGGATTACGCAATGAGGGCCAACCTGGTCTCCCGCCTCCGGCGCGACGAGCGGGGCGTGACGGTGGTCGAGTTCGCGATCATCACGCCCACCATGCTCCTGCTGCTCATGGGCCTGTGCGACCTGGCGTATCAATCCTATGTCCAGGCGCACCTGACCGGCGCGATGCAGAAGGCCGGCCGCGACTCGACCATCCAGGGCGCGACTAACCGCACGGCCCAGCTCGACGCGCAGGTCATCGGCTGGGTGCGCACCGTCGCCTCCCGGGCGACGTTCACCTCCACGCGTCGGAGCTACTCGCAGTTCAGCCAGATCCGGGCCGAGCAGTTCGACGACAACAACAGCAACGGCGTCTACAACCAGCCCAGTGAGTGCTTCACCGACGTGAACGGGAACGGCGTCTGGGACGCCGATCCCGGCCTGACCGGCCAGGGCGGCGCCAACGACGTCGTGCTGTATCGCATGACCGTCACCTATCCCCGCCTGTTCCCGCTCGCCGGCCTGATCGGCTGGAGCCAGAACCAGCAGATCACCGCCAGCACCATCCTGAAGAACCAGCCCTGGGCGTCCCAGAACGTCTTCACGGCTCGCCGGATTTGCCCGACATGATCCGACCCTTGCGCTCCCTTCCCACCATCCTCCGCCGCCTCCGCGCCGACCGGAGCGGGCTGGCGCTGATGGAGTTCGGCTTCACCCTGCCCATCGTGATGACGATGGGCGGCTATGGGGTGGAGCTGTCGTTCCTGTCGCTGTCCAACCTGCGCGTGAGCCAGGCGGCCGTGAACCTGGCCGACAACTCGTCCCGCGTCGGCCTGCTGGGAGGCGCGAACGTCACCCAATTGCGCGAGTCCGACATCAACGACGTGCTCCAGGGCACGCGGCTCGAGAATGCGGGCATCCGCCTGACCGAGTTCGGCCGCATCACGCTATCGAGCCTGGAGAATGTCCGCCAAGCGCAGGACACGACGCGGGTGCAGCGCATCCACTGGCAGCGCTGCCTCGGGCAGATGTCGGGCACAGGCTACGATTCGCGCTGGGGCCCGACCGATGCGGCCGACGGCACGACCGCGGACACGCCCACGAACTTCGCGAACCAGGGCGTCAACGTGCCGGGCGGAATCGGCGGCATCAACGCGCCCAACGACAGCGGCGTCATGGTGGTGGAGGTGAACTACCGGTACCGGCCGCTGTTCAGGTCGCTGTTCGTGAACGAGCAGATCATCCGTTACGTCCAGTCGTTCGTCGTGCGCGACAACCGGGACTTCACGCGAATATACAACCCCAACCCCGTCGCAACGCCGTCGACCTGCAACCTCTATACCGCCTGACCGCGATCCTCAGTTGCGGTAGCAGACGCGCTTCACGGCCTCGACCACCTTGTCGGCGGTGATCAAGGCTGCCTTCTCCAGGTTGGCGGCATAGGGGAGCGGCACGTCCTCGTCGGTCACCCGGAGCACCGGCGCGTCGAGGTCGTCGAAGCCGTCCTCCATGCAGGTCGCCATGATCTCGGACGCGATCGAGCAGGTCGGCCAGCCTTCCTCCACCACCACCATGCGGTTGGTCTTGGCGAGGCTCTTCAGCACGGCCGCCTTGTCGAGCGGACGTAGCGTCCGGAGGTCGATCACCTCCGCGTCGATCCCCTGTACGGCGAGCGTCTCCGCGGCCTCCAGCGCCACGCCCACGCCGATCGAGTAGCTGACGATCGTGACGTCCCGGCCCTCGCGGACGATACGCGCCTTGCCGATCGGCAGCACCCAGTCGTCGAGCTTGGGCACCTCGAAGCTGCGGCCGTACATCAGCTCGTTCTCGAGGAACACGACGGGGTCGTCGGTGCGGATCGCCGCCTTCAGCAGCCCCTTGGCGTCGGCCGCGTCATAGGGCGCGATCACGATCAGCCCGGGAACGCTCGCATACCAGGGTCCGAAATTCTGCGAATGCTGCGCCGCCACCCGGCTCGCCGCGCCGTTGGGGCCGCGGAATACGATGGGGCAGCGCATCTGGCCGCCCGACATGTAGTTGGTCTTCGCGGCCGAGTTCACGATGTGGTCGATCGCCTGCATGGCGAAGTTGAAGGTCATGAACTCGACGATCGGACGCAGACCGCCCATCGCCGCGCCCGTGCCGACGCCGGCGAAGCCGTACTCGGTGATCGGGGTGTCGATCACGCGCCGCTCGCCGAACTCGTCGAGCAGGCCCTGGGTGACCTTGTAGGCGCCCTGATACTGCGCCACCTCTTCGCCCATCACGAACACGCGGTCGTCGGCGCGCATCTCTTCGGCCATCGCGTCGCGCAGCGCCTCGCGGACGGTCAGCTTCACCATCTCGGTCCCGGCAGGCACCTCCGGCTCCGCGACCTCGGGCCGGTGAGCGGCCGCCTCCACGAGCTGGCGCGCGCCGGTCTCGACCTGCTTGGGCTCGGGCGTCGCCTCGGTCTTCTGATCCGCCGCCTCGCCCTGCTCGACCCGGGGCGCCTCCGCCTCCAACTTCCGTTCGCCGGTCGCGACGGGCTCCTCGCCTTCGCCCGCCAACTCCAGGATCACCGTCCCGACCTTCACATTGTCGGTGCCCTCCGGCACGAGAATGCGCGAGACCGTTCCCTCGTCGACCGCCTCGAACTCCATGGTCGCCTTGTCGGTCTCGATCTCGGCCATCACGTCGCCCGAGCGGACCTGATCGCCTTCCTTGATCAGCCACTTGGCGAGCGTGCCCTCCTCCATGGTGGGCGACAGCGCCGGCATCTTGATCTCGATCGCCATCAGTACCGCTCCACCAGCACATCGGTGTAGAGTTCGGGGAGCTCGGGCTCGGGCGTGCTCTCCGCGAAGTCGGCCGCCTCGTTCACCTCGCGGCGGATACGCTGCTCGACCTGCTTCAGCTCGTCCTCCCTGACGCCTTCCGCCTCCAGCAGGCGCTTCACGTGCTCGATCGGATCGGACTTGTCGCGCACCGCCTGCACCTCTTCGCGGCTGCGGTACTTGGCCGGATCGGACATGGAGTGGCCGCGATAGCGATAGGTCTTCATCTCGAGAATGATCGGCCCCTTGCCGCCGCGCACCCATTCGAGCGCGGTCTCGGCCGCCCCGCGGCAGGCGAGCACGTCCATCCCGTCGACCTGCAGGCCGGGGATGCGGAAGCTCTCGCCGCGCCGATAGAGCTGGTCTTCGGACGAGGCGCGATTGACGCTGGTGCCCATCGCGTACTGGTTGTTCTCGATGACGAAGATGACCGGCAGCTTCCACAGCTCGGCCATGTTGAAGCTCTCGTACACCTGGCCCTGGTTGGCCGCGCCGTCGCCGAAATAGGCGAGGCACACGCCGCCGTCGCCACGGTACTTGTGCGCGAAGCCGAGGCCCGCGCCGAGCGATACCTGCGCGCCGACGATCCCGTGCCCGCCGTAGAATTTATGCTCGACCGAGAACATGTGCATCGAGCCGCCCTTGCCCTTGGAGATGCCGGCGGCCCGCCCGGTCAGCTCGGCCATCACGTCCTTGGGCGGGATGCCGCAGAGCAGCATATGGCCATGGTCGCGATAGCCGGTGATGACCGAATCCTTGTCGGACAGCGCCGACTGCAGCCCGACCGCGACCGCCTCCTGCCCGATATACAGGTGGCAGAAGCCGCCGATCAGCCCGAGACCATAAAGCTGTCCCGCCTTCTCCTCGAAGCGGCGGATCAGCAGCATCTGCTCGTAGAAGCCGAGCAGTTCCTCCTTCGACGCCGGGTAGGATTGCGGCTCGTTCGGCCGCTCCCGGTTGGGCGTCGGCGGTTCGGCGGGGCGGGCGGCGGGGGCTTTGGCCAAGGACGGCGACCTTCGGTTCCGGGGAGGAAAGCCGGCCTATAGTCGCCCCAAGGCAAGCTGGGCAACGCCGCGGGTTGCCCTTCACGACGGAGCCCGCCTAAGGCCGAGCGGGCATGGCCGACGCCGTCCTCCACCCGCTCCGGATCGCCAATTTCCGCGCCTACTGGCTCTCGCGGCTCACCGGCACGATCGCGGTGAGCGCGCAGGGGATCATCATCGGCTGGCAGGTGTATACGCTCGCCCGCGAGACCATGCCGGTCAAGGGAGCGGCGTTCCTGCTCGGCATGATCGGGCTGGTCCAGTTCGTGCCGCTGTTCCTGCTCACCCCCGTGGTGGGCCTGGTTGCCGACAGCTATGACCGACGCTGGATCGTGCGCGGCACCACGAGCCTCCTGATCCTGAACGCCGCCATGCTCGGCTATCTGACGGCGACCGGGCAGTTGACCCTGCCTTTCCTGTTCCTGGCCGCGGTGTTCGTGGGCGTGGCCCGCGCCTTCGCCGGCCCCGCCTATTCGGCGCTCGCCCCCAATCTCGTCCCCCGCGAAAGCCTGCCGACCGCGATCGCCGTGTCGTCGATCGCGTGGCAGGTTGGCACCATCGCGGGACCGAGCATCGGCGGCGTGCTGTACGCCGTCGATCCCGACTTCGCCTATGCCGCCGTAACGGCGCTGCTGGCGCTGGCGCTCGTGTTCATCTTCCTGATCGGCGCGGTGCCGCAACCGCCGGCGCAAACCGACCGGCATCCGCTTCGCCGGATCGCCGACGGCTTCGACTATGTGCGCCGGAACCGGCTGGTGCTCGCCGCGATCACGCTCGACCTGTTCGTGGTGCTGCTCGCGGGGTCGACCGCGCTGCTGCCGATCTACGCCCGCGACATCCTGCATGTCGGCGCGACCGGGCTGGGGCTGTTGGCGGCCGGCATGGGGATCGGCGCGTCGGTCGCGTCCGTGTACTTCTCCTTCCGCCCGCTCAAGAACCAGGTCGGGGTCAAGATGCTCGTCTCGGTCGCGGTCTTTGCGCTCGCGATCCTGGTGTTCGGCGTCTCCACGTCCTTCTATCTCAGCCTCGCCGCGCTGATCGTCGCGGGGGCGGCCGACATGGTCTCCGTTTATGTGCGCTCCTCGCTGATCCAGCTGCATACGCCCGACGAGATGCGCGGCCGGGTGAGCGCGGTGTCGCAGCTCACCATCTCCGCATCCAACGAATTGGGCGAGGCGGAGTCGGGGCTGGCGGCATCGCTGCTCGGCCCCGTCGGCGCGGTGGTCGCGGGTGCGGCCGGCGCGCTGGCGGTCACGCTCGCCTGGTCCCGGCTTTTTCCGGAACTGAAACACGCCCGTACCTTTGAGCCTCCTCCGTTCCCAGATTACGAGCCCAAGCAGGGAGTAGCGACGCCATGAAGGCCAACACGATCCTGGAGACCATCGGCAACACGCCGCACATCCGCCTGCAGCGGCTGTTCCCGGGCAGCGAGGTCTGGATCAAGTCGGAGCGGGCGAACCCGGGGGGTTCGATCAAGGACCGCATCGCGCTCGCCATGGTGGAGGCCGCCGAGGCCGCTGGACAGTTGAAGCCTGGCGGGACGATCGTCGAACCGACCAGCGGCAACACGGGCATCGGCCTTGCCATGGTGGCCGCCGTCAAGGGTTACAAGCTGATCCTGTGCATGCCCGAGAGCATGTCGCTGGAGCGGCGTCGCTTGATGTTGGCCTACGGCGCGACATTTGATCTGACCCCGCGCGAGAAGGGCATGAAGGGCGCGATCGAGCGCGCGACGGAAATCGTAGCCTCTACACCTGGTGCCTGGCTCGCCCAGCAGTTCGAGAACCCGGCCAATATCGACGTTCATGTCCGCACCACCGCGCAGGAAATCCTTAGCGATTTTCGCGAGACGCCGATCGATGTTCTGATCACCGGCGTCGGCACCGGCGGGCACATCACCGGGGTCGCCCAGGTGCTGAAGCAGGAGTGGCCGCACCTGAAGGTCTTCGCGGTCGAGCCGGCGCTGTCGCCGGTGATCGCGGGGGGCCAGCCTGGGCCGCACCCGATCCAGGGGATCGGCGCCGGGTTTGTGCCCCGGAACCTGCACACCGACCTGCTCGACGGCGTGATCGACGTGGACGCGAACGTGGCCAAGGACATGGCGCGCCGCGCCGCCCGCGAGGAGGGCATGCTGGTCGGCATCTCCTCGGGCGCGACGCTCGCGGCGATCCTGCAGAAGCTGCCGGATCTGCCCGACACCGCGCGGGTGCTCGGCTTCAACTACGACACGGGCGAGCGCTACCTGTCGGTGCCAGACTTCCTGCCCGAGGCGTAATTGACGGCCAGAAGCCATCCTCGTGCTCCCGCGAAGGCGGGAGCCCAGAGTTCCAGTGGCCGTGGCCTGTGGCGCTGGGCTCCCGCCTGCGCGGGAGCACATGCGGGAGCATGAGGGACGTCGTAAGCCAGAGCCGACCGCCATGGCTCGCCCCTCTGCTGCTCCTCATCGCCCTACTCGCGATAGGCGTTCCCGCCCTGTTGGTCCGTAACGCGCCGCCGCTGCTACCCGGCGCGCGCGGGGTGGCCGACAAGCTGCCGCCGCGTCGCGTGGTCCCGGCGGCCGAGCTGCCCGCGGTGGAGCCCGTCGAGTTCGTCTCGCTCGATCCCGACGACGCGCGCGCCTACAACGCCAGCGTGCCGTTCGCGCCGGGGCCGAAGCCGGCTGCGCGGCCGTTCCGCTTTCCGGGCGGCTCGGCCGATCGCGCCCGCGCAGTCGACTGCCTGGCCGCGGCGCTGGTCTACGAGGCGGGCGACGACCCGGCAGGCGAGCGCGCCGTCGCGCAGGTCGTGCTCAACCGCCTGCGACATCCCGCGTTTCCGAAGACCGTATGCGGCGTGGTGTTCGAGGGCTCGACCCGCAGCACCGGCTGCCAGTTCACCTTCACCTGCGACGGCGCGCTCCAGCGCTGGCGGCCCTCGCCCGGCCATTGGGCGCGGGCGCAGGCCATCGCCGCGCAGGCGCTCAACGGTTCGGTCTACCGCCCGGTCGGGCACGCCACCCATTACCATACCGACTGGGTGGTGCCCTATTGGCAGTCGAGCCTGGACAAGATCGCCAAGGTCGGCACGCACCTGTTCTTCCGCTGGACGGGCTGGTGGGGCACGCCCGGCGCCTTCAGCCGGCGGCCCACCGGCGAGGAGCCGGTCGTCGCGGCCGTCGCGCCGCTGACCGGAGCCGATCCTGCGCCGGCCGACGGCGGCGACGGGCAGGACGCGACGGCGGCGACGGATCCGGCCTTCGCGCCCACGCTGGACGATCCGGACAGTTTCCTGGTCACGCTGCCCGCCGACACGCCGCCAGAGCTGTGGCCGGAGCTGGCCGCGACCGCCTGCGGCGCGCGGGCCGAATGCCGCTTCTCCGCCTGGACGGATCGCACGCGGACGCCGGTGCTGCTGCCCCTGTCGGCGCAGCAGGTCGCGTCAATGAGCTTCGCGTATCTCCGCGACCGCGGTGGCGGGCTGGAGCGGACGTTATGGAATTGCCGCCAGACGCCGCGTCTCGATCCGCGCCAGTGCATGCGCGCGCAGGTGCTGCTCCCCGCCCCCGCGCCGCTCGCCACCCCCGCCCCGCTGGCGAGCCCCGCACCGCTGCGCGGGCCCGCCGAGCTGGACGGAGTGCGGCGGCAGGTCAGGCCGCCAGGAACTGCTCCGGCGCCAAGGCCATCAGCGAGTCCGCGCCCCCTTCGATCTGACGACGGAGCGCTCCTGTCTCCGGCAGCAGGCGTTCCGCAAAGAACCGCGCCGTAACCAGCTTGGCGTCGAGGAACGCCGCATCGCCCTCGCCCGCGGCCTTGAGCCGCACGGCGGCGGTCGCCATCCGCAGCCACATCAGCCCGACCGCGACCAGCCCGGTCAGGTGGAGATAGGGGACCGCGCCCGCGCCGGCGTGGTTGGGGTTCTGGAGCGCATTGGCCATGAACCACATGGTCGAGGCCTGGAGGTCGCCCAGCGCCTTTTCGAGGCGGCCCGCGAAGTCGGCGGTCTCGGGCGCCTGCTTCGCCGCCGCGACCTCCTGCGCGACGATGCCGAGCAGCGCCTGGACGGACCGTCCACCGTGCTGGGCGAGCTTGCGGCCGACCAGATCCATGGCCTGCACGCCGTTGGTGCCTTCGTAGATCATCGCGATCCGGGCGTCGCGGACATACTGCTCCATGCCCCATTCGGCGATGTAGCCATGGCCGCCATAGACCTGCTGGGCCTCGGTCGCGATGCGGTAGCCCATGTCGGTGCCGTAGCCCTTGATGACGGGGGTAAGCAGCCCGATCAGGTCGGCCGCCAGCTGCCGCTCCGCCTCGTCGGCGGCGATGTGCTCCAGATCGACCTGCAGCGCCCCCCAGAGGCACAGCGCGCGCAGGCCCTCCGTCAGCGCCTTGGCCGTCATCAGCATCCGCCGCACGTCGGGGTGGACGAAGAGCGTGTCCGCCTTCTCCGTCGGCTCCTGAGCGCCGGTGAGCGCCCGGCCCTGCCGCCGCTCGCGCGCATAGCCGACCGCGTTCTGGTACGCGACCTCGGCGATGCCGAGCCCCTGCAGCCCGACGCCGAGCCGGGCGGCGTTCATCATGACGAACATGGCGGCGAGGCCTCTGTTCTCCTCGCCCACGAGCCAGCCGGTCGCGCCGTCATAGTTCATGACGCAGGTCGAGTTGGCGTGGATGCCCATCTTGTGCTCGATCGAGCCGCAGCTGACGGCGTTGCGCGCGCCCAGCGTGCCGTCGGCCTCGACCAGATATTTGGGCACCACGAACAGCGAGATGCCCTTGGACGACTCGGGCGCGCCCGGGGTCTTGGCGAGCACCAGGTGGATGATGTTCTCCGTCAGGTCATGCTCACCCGACGAGATGAAGATCTTCGTGCCGGTGATCGCATAGGATCCGTCGGCCTGCGGCTCGGCGCGGGTGCGGATCAGGCCGAGGTCGGTGCCGCATTGCGGCTCCGTCAGGTTCATGGTCCCGCCCCACTCGCCCGACACGAGCTTGGGCAGGTACGTCGCCTTCTGCTCGGGGGAGCCGGTCGCCGTGAGCGCGGCGATCGCGCCGTGCGTCAGCCCCGGATACATGGCGAACGCCATGTTGGCGGAGATCATATACTCCTGGAACGCGGTCGAGACGACGTGCGGCATGCCCTGGCCGCCGTAATCGGGATGGTTGCCGAGCGTCGCCCAGCCGCTCTCGACGAACTGGCGGTAGGCCTCCTTGAAGCCCTTGGGCGTGGTGACGCTACCGTCCGCATGGCGGGTGCAGCCCTCCTGGTCGCCCGACTGATTGAGCGGGAACAGCACCTCGGCCACGAAGCGGCCGCCCTCCTCCAGCACGGCCTCCACCACGTCAGGCGTGGCGGTCTCGAAGCCGGGATAGTTGGCGTAGTTGTTGAGACCGACCACGTGCTCCAGCACGAAGCGGGTATCGCGGACGGGAGGTGCATACTGGGGCATTGTTCTTATCCTTCGTCTTGGGCGCGGCCGGCTTCGAGCACGGCCACGAACTCGTGCAATTCGGCCAGAGCGGCCTCGATGTCCTGCTTCTGCCGCTCCAACAGCGCGACCCGCTCCCGGCAACGCTCGATCGCGACCGCGCGCTGGTGACGACGACCGTCGCCTAGATCGTAGAGGTCGATCATCTCGCGGATGGCGGACAGGCTGAAGCCCACACGCTTGCCGCGCAGAATCCAGGCAAGCCGGGCGCGGTCACGCTGCGAGTAGATGCGCTGCGTGCCGCGCCGTTCGGGGGCGATCAGCCCTTCATCCTCGTAGAAGCGCAGCGCACGGGGAGTGACACCGAACTCGTGACAAAGCTCGGTGATCGAAAACCGGTCCCGGTCGGGACGCGCAGGGACGACGGCATAGGCTGCGGTCGACATGACGCCGGAAATAGCTGACGTTTACGTCAACGTCAACGATCCGCGCAGAGTGGTCGCCCGTTTGTCGCGCGCATCATCGCCGCTTCGGACGCCGACGTGCTGAGCCGTTCGACAGCCAGCGCGGAGAGCGTCGCTCGCCCGGTACACAGCCGGGCGCAGGACGCGGGCAGCTCGGGCGGAAACACGATCCGCTCGCCGTCGAACCCGGCCTTGAACGCGCATCCGCTCAGGCGGACCCGAAGTTGCGCCCCGCTGCGCTCCGCCGTTCCGGAGGCGATGCAGCCCTGGCCTTCGCCGAAATCGACGGCGGCGCCGATCCGGTACGCCTGTCCCTGCGGCACGACGCAGACCCGGTCCTCGCCTTGCGCCCAGGACCCGACCGGATCGGCGCGATCCGGGTCGGATACGAGCCCCCGCGCGATCGCGGCCGCCTCCAGCTTGTCGCCCGCAGTGACGGCACCGGAGGGCGCACGCTCGCAAGCGGCGAGCGCCAGCGCCAACAGCAGCACCCTCATGCCGCCGGAACCAGGCGGTCTCCGTCGACGCGGCGGTAAAAGCACGATCGGGCTCCGGTATGGCATGCCGGCCCGACCGGCTCCACGATCAGCTGCACGGCGTCCTGATCGCAGTCGATCCGGATCTCCAAAATGCGCAGGACATGCCCGGAGGTCTCGCCCTTGCGCCACAGCCGCTGGCGGCTGCGAGACCAGAAATGCGCCTCTCCCGTCGTCTGCGTAGCACGCAGCGCCTCTGCGTTCATGTGTGCGACCATCAGCAGCTCATGCGATCTCGCCGCGGTCACCACAGCCGTGACGAGACCATCGGCGCCCCAGGTCGGGTCGAGACGGGTCGTTTCATCCTTCGCGTTCATCGCCACCGATTATCCCCGTCCGGATCGTCAGGATAGCGCGGGTTTAGGGCGACAAAGCCGGGCGGCGCTTCTATATGGCAACCGCGTGACATCGGGCAGGCCCATGCTGACCACCCATCCTTTCGACGACGACAAGCTCCGTGAGGAGTGCGGCATCTTTGGCGTGTCCGGCAGCGACTCGGCCGCGGCGCTGGTGGCGCTCGGCCTGCACGCGCTCCAGCATCGTGGGCAGGAGGCGGCCGGGATCACCTCCTTCGACGGCGAGCAGTTCCATACCCATCGCGCGATGGGTCATGTTGCCGGCAACTTCGACCGCGACGACGTGATCCGTGCGCTGCCCGGCCAGGTCGCGGCCGGCCATGTCCGCTACTCGACGACGGGCGAGGCGGTGCTGCGCAACGTGCAGCCGCTGTACGCCGAGCTTGCCTCGGGCGGGTTCGCGGTCGCGCACAACGGCAACATTTCGAACGCGCAGCGGCTGCGCCGCGAACTGGTGCGGCGCGGCTCCATCTTCCAATCGACCAGCGACACCGAGACCATCATCCACCTCGTCGCGACGTCGAATTACCGTACCCTGCTCGACCGCTTCATCGACGCGCTGCGACAGATCGAGGGCGCGTACTCGCTTATCGTCATGACGCCGGAGGGCATGATCGCCTGCCGCGATCCGCTCGGCATCCGCCCGCTCGTCATGGGTCGGCTGAACGGCGCGGTGATCTTCGCCAGCGAGACGGTGGCGCTCGACGTCGTCGGGGCGGAGTTCGAGCGTATGGTGGAGCCCGGCGAGCTCGTCATCGTGCAGGGCGAGCAGGTCCGCTCGATCCGGCCGTTCGGGGCGGTCAGCCCGCGTCCCTGCATCTTCGAGTGGGTCTATTTCTCGCGGCCCGATTCGATCGTGGGCGACCACTCCGTCTACGACGTGCGCAAGGCGATCGGCGCGCAGCTCGCGATCGAAGCGCCGGTGGAGGCGGACCTCGTCATTCCGGTGCCCGACTCCGGCGTGCCCGCGGCGATCGGCTATGCCCAGCAGTCGGGCGTGCCGTTCGAGCTCGGCATCATCCGGTCGCACTATGTCGGGCGCACCTTCATCCAGCCTTCCGACGGCGTCCGGCATCTGGGCGTCAAGCTGAAGCACAACGCCAACCGGGCGCTGATCCGGGGGAGGCGCATCGTGCTGATCGACGATTCGATCGTGCGCGGCACGACAAGCCTGAAGATCGTGCAGATGATGCGCGACGCGGGCGCGGCCGAGGTCCACATGCGGATCGCCTCGCCCCCGACCCGGCATAGCTGTTTCTACGGCGTCGACACGCCCGAGCGTGCGAAGCTGCTGGCGGCGAAGATGGACGTGGGTGGGATGACCGACTTCATCCACGCCGACAGCCTGGCGTTCGTGTCCATCGACGGGCTTTACAAGGCGCTGGGTCATGCGCGGCGGCCGGATATCCGGCCCAATCACTGCGACGCCTGCTTCACCGGCGACTATCCGACGACCCTGACCGACCAGGACGAGTCGGCCGACGTGGACCAGTTCGCGCTGCTGGCCGAGCGGGTGAACTGACGTCGTCATGCCGGGCTTGTCCCGGCATCCCCCGTTGGGCAAGGACCTCGATCACAATGTTCGGGACGCCGGTGGACCCCGGCACAGGGCCGGGGTGACGAGGAATGACTGACAAGCCGCTTGCGAATCAACTCGCCGTCGTCACCGGCGCGAGCCGCGGGATCGGCGCGGCGACGGCGGAGGCGCTGGCCGCCCGCGGCGCGCATGTGGTGATCACCGCGCGCACGGCCAAGGATCTGGAGGACGTCGAGCAGCGCATCTTCGACGCGGGCGGATCGGCGACGATCGCGCCGCTCGACCTGACCGCGACCGATGCAATCGCCAAGCTGGCCGCGGCCCTTGCGGGGCGCTGGGAGGCGCTGGACGTGCTCGTGCTGAATGCCGCCACGCTCGGTTCGCTGGGGGCGGTGCCCGCGATCGAGCCGAAGGAGATGTCGACGGTGCTGACGCTCAACGTCAGCGCGCAGGCCGCGCTGATCGCCGCGTTCGACCCGCTGTTGCGGCGGTCGAAGGGCGGCAAGGTGATCGCCCTGACCTCCTCCGTCGCGCGCCAGCCGCGCGCATACTGGGGGCTGTACGGCGCGTCCAAGGCGGCGCTGGAGACGCTGGTCGCGGCCTATGGCGACGAGATGGCGGCGATCAGCCGGGTGCGGACGGCGATCGTCGACCCCGGCGCGACCCGCACCGCGATGCGCGCGCGCGCCTATCCGGGCGAGGACCCGGCCAGCGTGAAGCCGCCCGAGACTGTGGCGGAGCGGATCGCCGAGCTGGCCGTGACGGGGTTCGAGAGCACCCATTTCGAGCGGGTCAGCGCCGCACCAGCGTGACCTGCTGCACGTCGATGCCGCCGCCGCGGAAGCCGCCTTCGCAATACATCAAGTAATAGCGCCAGAGCGCGACGAACTCCGGGCCGAGCCGCTTCGGGAGGCGGTGCTCGGCGACCGCCTGGTCGAAGCGCTCGCGCCAGCGTCGCAGCGTTTCGGCATAGTCGAGACCGAAGCCGTGCGGGTCGGTCCAGGCCAGACCGCGCGCCTCGGCCAGCGCGCGGAAGCGGTCGGTCGAAAGCAGCATCCCGCCGGGGAAGATGTAGCGCTGGATGAAATCGACGCTCTCGGCATAGGCCGGGAACACGTCCTCGGCGATGCTGATATACTGGATCGCGGCCCGACCCCCCGGCGCCAGCACGCGGGCGATGGTGTCGAGATAGGCGGGCCAGAACTGCTGGCCCACCGCCTCCACCATCTCGATCGAGCAGACCGCGTCGTAGCGGCCCCGCTCGTCGCGATAATCCGAAAGCGAGACGGTGACGCCGGGCAGGGCGCGCGCTTCGGTCACGGCCTTCTGCTCGGTCGAGAGGGTCAGGCCGTGGACCAGCACGCCGCGCTCAGCCGCGACGGCGGCGAAGGAGCCCCACCCGCAGCCGATCTCCAGCACCTGCTGCCCCGCCGACGCCCCGGTCCGTTCCAGCATGGCGATGAGCTTGCGCCGCTGCGCCGCTTCCAGCGGCTCGTCCGGCCGGGCGAACATGGCGCTCGAATAGGTCAGGCTCTCGTCGAGCCACTCGCGGTAGAAATCGTTGCCGAGGTCGTAGTGCGCCTCGATATTTCGCCGCGCGTTGGCGGGCGTGTTGCGGCGTAGCCAGTGCCAGGCGCGGGTCGCGAGCCGTCGCGCGCCGGCCGAGCGCGCGACGCGGCCGAGCGTGGCGCGGTTCCGCATGAACAGGTCGAACAGCGGCACCGGGTCGGGGCTGGTCCAATCGCCGTCCGCCCAGGCCCGATACCAGCCGATCGAGCCTGCGGTGACGAGCCGGGCCAGCGCGCGCCAGCGGCGCACGACCACGATCGCGACCGGCCCATCGCCTCGCCCGCCGAGCCGGCGTCGCGTGCCGTCGGGCAGCGTCGCCTCCAGCGCCCCGGCGGCAAGGCCCCGGTCGATCCGGTCGAGCACGCGATGCCCGAGCCTTGCCGCGATCGAGGCGAGCGGGCCCCGGCGCGGCGCCGCGGCCGCGGACAAGACGCCGCCCATCGGCCGACGCGTCGCTATTTGGTCGGCGCCGGGCGGACCCGGAAGCTGCGGACGAACTTGATGCGGTCGGCGGGCGAGAGCTCGCCGAGCATCGCGACCATGCGATCGTTGTTGCGCCGCTTGATCGACGCCTCCACCGCCTCCTGCTGGCGCATCACGGCCCGGAGGCGGGCACCGTCGAGCGTCGGGGCGCTGGCGATCCCCTCGAGCTGCTGGCCCAAGCCCACCAACTGGCGCGCCTGTTGCTGCACCACCGGGTCGGGGGTGCCGAGATACTTCTTCAGCACCGCCTGCCCGGCCGGGCTGACGTCGAGCCGGATCTGGCGCGCGCCGGGCGGCGGGGTCTGCGCGGCGGCGGGCGCGGCCAGCAGCGCGAGCGCGAGGAGGGCGGCCCGGCTCACAGCGCGTGCGGCTGCTTGTCGACCATCCAGGTCTGCCCGGCGGAGAGCAGGCGCTGGAGGTCGGGCGTCTTGCCCCGGGAGGCGGCGGCGTTCTGCTCGACCACCGCGCTGTCGAAGGTCGGCGCGGGGTCGTCGTAGAGCACGCCCAAGGCCATGGGGAACTCGCCGAAGGGCATCTCGACCAGCATGTGCGCGAGCCCGCGATTGGTCTGGTCGTGGACGGCCACGGCCGGATCGTCGGCTGCGACGACCTTGAGCTGCAGGGTCTGCGAGTCGAGCGCGAGCCCCTTGGTCCCGCCCGCGAAGACGAGCGGCTGGCCGTGCTCGACCCAGAGCTGGTTCTGGTCGGCCCCGGCCTTCTTGTCCGTAAACGGCGCGAACACGTCGTCGTTGTAGACGATGCAGTTCTGGAAGATCTCGACGAACGCCGCGCCCTGGTGGGCGTAGGCGGCCTTGAGCACGCCGACGAGGTTCTTGTGGACGTCGATGCCCCGCGCGACGAAGCGCGCGCCCGAGCCGAGCGCGAAGGCGCAGGGATTGGCCGGGCGATCGACCGAGCCGAGCGGCGTCGAGGGCGAGCGCGTGCCGACCCGCGACGTGGGCGAATACTGGCCCTTGGTGAGCCCGTAGATCTCGTTGTTGAACAGCAGCACCTGGCAGTTCAGGTTCCGCCGGAGCAGGTGCATCGTGTGGTTGCCGCCGATCGACAGCGCGTCCCCGTCGCCGGTGATGATCCAGACGTCGAGATCCGGGTTCGCCAGCTTTACCCCCGTCGCCACCGCCGGCGCGCGGCCGTGGATGGTGTGGAAGCCGTAGGTCTCCATGTAATAGGGGAAGCGCGACGAGCAACCGATGCCGGAGACGAAGACCGTGTTCTCCGGCCGCGCGCCGATCTCCGGCATGGTGCGCTGCACCGCCTTCAGGATCGCATAGTCGCCGCAGCCGGGGCACCAGCGCACCTCCTGATCGGTCTCCCAATCCTTGGGCTTGGTCAGGAAGGGGGTCATGTCGTTCATAGCTTGGGTCCGTCGAAGGTCCGGAAGGTCGCACGTCCACGCGTGCGCGCGGGCGCGCTCGCGTGTGTCATGCCGATTGCGGCGAGCGGTGCTCGCGCAAGCTGCCGTCGTCGTGGCCGGATTGCGGCTCGGGCAGCTGGTCGCGGTCGGCGCGGAGTTCGCCGCCGACCTGCCCGCCGAGCGCACGCTCGATCGCGGCCTCGATCTCTGCGATGCGGAAAGGCTGGCCCGAAACCTTGTTGAGCGGCCTGGCGTCGACCAGGAACTGGTCGCGCAGCACGGTCTTGAGCTGGCCGGTGTTCATCTCGGGCACGAGGATATGCTCGAAGCCGCGCAGTAGGACAGCTAGATTCGCGGGCATCGGCCAGATGTGGCGGATGTGGATGTGGCTGACGTCCAGGCCGCGCGCGCGGGCGCGGCGGACGGCCTGGTGGATGGGGCCGAAGGTGGAGCCCCAGCCGACCACCGCCAGCTTGCCGGAGCTGTTCCCCAGCTCGACCTCCTGGTCCGGCACGCGGACGTTCGCCACCTTGTCGCGCCGGGCGTCGGTCATGGCCTGGTGATTGGCGGGCGAATAGTCGATGTTGCCGGTGCCCGCCGCCTTCTCGATCCCGCCGATGCGATGCAGCAGGCCGGGCGTGCCGGGCTTCACCCAGGGCCGCGCACCCTTGTTGTCGCGGGCATAGGGACGGAAGCCGTCGGCCGGCGTTTCTTCGAGGAAACGCACAGGAAAGGGTTCGAACCTGCTAATATCCGGCACCTTCCAAGGCTCGGCGGCGTTCGCGATGTAGCCGTCCGTCAGCAGCATGACCGGCGTCATATATTCGGTCGCGATCCGCACCGCCTCGATCGCGACCTCGAAGCAGTCGGCAGCCGAACGCGCGGCGATGACCGGCATGGGCGCGTCGCCGTTGCGACCGTAGACGGCCTGGTACAGGTCCGACTGCTCGGTCTTGGTCGGCAGACCGGTCGAGGGTCCGCCGCGCTGCGAGTTCACGATCACCAGCGGCAGCTCGGTCATGATCGCGAGCCCGATCGCCTCCGTCTTGAGCGCGATGCCGGGTCCGGAGGACGAGGTGACGCCGAGCTGCCCGGCATAGGACGCGCCGATGGCGGACGCGATCGCGGCGATCTCGTCCTCCGCCTGGAAGGTGGTGACCCCATATTCCTTTAGGCGCGACAGCTGGTGCAGGATCGCGGACGCCGGCGTGATCGGATAGCCGCCGAAGAACATCGGGATGCCCGCGAGCTGCGCGCCCGCGATCAGGCCCAGGCTGATCGCCTCCGCGCCCGTGACCGTGCGGTACAGACCCGGCTCGACCGGCGCGGCGGGGATGGCGTGCTGCTTCATGGGGCCGGACAGCTCCGCCGTCTCCCCGAACGCATGGCCCGCATTGAGCGCGGCGATGTTCGCCTCCGCCAGCGTCGGGGCCTTCGCGAACTTGGACTTGAGCCAGTCGACGAGCGGCTGGCGGTCCCGGTCGAACATCCAGAGCGCCAGCCCCAGCGTCCACATGTTCTTGCAGCGCAGCGCCTCCTTGTTGCCCAGCCCGAACGGCTTCACGGCGTCGAGGGTCAGCTGGCTGATATTGAGCGCCATTACCTGCCACTTGCCGAGCGAGCCGTCGGCCAGCGGGTTGGCGTCGTACTTGGCCTTGGCGAGGTTGCGGTCGGTGAACTCGCCTTCGTCGGCGATGATGAGGCCGCCGGGCTTCAGCGCGTCGAGGTTCACCTTGAGCGCGGCCGGGTTCATCGCGACGAGCACATCGGGCTGGTCGCCCGCGGTCTCGATCGCGGTCGAGCCGAAGTTGATCTGGAAGGCGGAGACGCCGAACAGCGTGCCCTGCGGCGCGCGGATCTCCGCCGGGAAGTCGGGAAAGGTCGCGAGGTCGTTGCCGGCGAGCGCCGTCGACAGCGTGAACTGCCCGCCGGTCAGCTGCATGCCGTCGCCGGAGTCCCCGGCGAACCGGACCACGACGGACTCGGGCGCGGGATTGGCGGAAGCTTCGGCGGGAGTGATCTCGTGGGCGGCGGACGCCATTCGTGTTCGTTCCTTCAGGCTGGCGCTCATGTAGGCGCGCGAGCGCCGCGGGGCAAAGTAGAAAGGCTTGGCTGTTCGTCACCCCGGGCTTGTCCCGGGGTCCACCGTGCCGCCTGGCCGGACGCCGACGACCTCGCTTCGACGTGGAGGTCGGGACGAGCCCGGCAGGACGGACGCGAGCGTCAGGATCGCGTCCACATGCCTACGGGCGATGGCGGGCTTGTCCGGCCCATAGCCGCCGCCGACGGTGCTGACGAGCGGCAGACCGCGCGCGCGCGCCAAACCGGCCACCAGCTGCTCGCGTCGTCGCAGCCCCTGATCGCTCAATGCAAGGCGGCCGAGCTGGTCGCCCTCGAACGGATCGACGCCGGCCTGGTACAGGATGATCTGCGGTCGGACTTCATCGAGGAAGGGAGCGAGCGTGGTGGCGAGCGTGTCCAGATACTCTTCATCGCCGACCCGGTCGGGCAACGGCACGTCCAGGGTCGAGCGCGCCTTGCGGGCCGGGAAGTTCTTGGCGGCATGGATGGAATAGGTCGCGATGCCCGCCCGCCCGGCGGTGAGCGCCGCGGTGCCGTCGCCCTGATGCACGTCGACGTCGACCACCGCGACGCGCTTGACCGTTCCCTCCTCCACCAGCCGAACCGCCGCGAGCGCCAGATCGTTGAACACGCAATAGCCCGCGCCCGTGTCGTGCAGCGCATGGTGGCTGCCGCCCGCGCTGTTCGCGGCGAAGCCATGCTCCAGCGCGAGATGGGAGGCGAGCCAGGTGCCGGCCGGCACGACCTGCGATCGGCGTGCGACCTCCGGCGTGACCGCGAAACCGATGCGACGCTCCTTGTCCCTCGGCACGGCGGCGGCGAGCACCTGCGCCACGTAATCGGGGTCGTGCACCTCCTCCAGCCAGCGGCGCGGCATCGGCTCGGGCCGGTGCCAGGCGATCGGAGCGCCGCTGTCCCGCAGCAAGTCGCGGATCAGCCCGTTCTTGCTCGACTGGGCCCGCGCTTTGGGGTCGGGCGGCGCGACGTAGTCGGGATGGTGGACGACGGGGATCACGCTGGCCTAGGTAGGTCGGGAAGCCAGAACACCCAAATCCGTTCGCCCTGAGCCTGTCGAAGGGCGTCCCTCAGTTGAGAGGGCGGGCCGGCCTTCGACAGGCTCAGGCCGAACGGATAGAGCATAGGAGACCTTAGCTTGAGCCTTGCCGATCCCGTTGCTCCCTTCGTCCGGCCGGACGTGCGGCAGTTCCTCGACTATCTGAACGCGCTGCCCGGGCCCAAGACGCACGAGGTGGGCGCGCCCGCCGCGCGGGAAATGTACCGGGCGATGCGGGGCGTCGCGGACCGGCCCCTGGGCGAGCTGGCGGTAGTCCGCGACCTGACCATCCCCGGCCCCGGGGGCGACATCCCGGCGCGGCTGTTCGACGCGCGCGAGCGGCGCGAGCCCGGGCCGGCGGTCGTGTTCTTCCACGGCGGCGGGTTCGTCATCGGCGACCTCGACACCCATGCGAGCTTCACGGCGGAGGCGGCGCGGCTGCTCGACCTGCCGGTGATCGCGGTCGACTATCGTCTCGCGCCCGAGGCGAAGTGGCCCGCCGCGCCCGACGACGCGGAGGCGGCGGCGCGCTGGGTCGCCGACAGCCCCGAGGCGCTGGGCCGCAAGGTGACCGGGCTGGTGCTGATGGGCGACAGCGCGGGCGGCAACCTGACGATCGTCGCCGCGATGGACCTGCGCGACCGGCCCGCGGCGGTCCCGGTGCTGGTGCAGGCGCCGATCTATCCCGCGACCGATTCGACCAAGCTCTACCCGTCCTACGAGCAGTTCAGCGCGGGCCATCTGCTGACGCACGAGTCGATGTTGTGGTTCGCGGACTGCTATGCGGCGGACATCCAGCATCAGCGTGGCTCGCCGCTGCTCGCCGACCTGTCCGGCATGCCGCCCGCGGTCGTGATCACCGCGAGCCTCGACCCCATCCGCGACCAGGGCCGCGCCTATGCGGCCAGGCTGATCGAGGCCGGCGTGCCGGTCGTCTACCGCGAGGCGGTGGGCAACATCCATGGCTTCATCACCATGCGCCAGGCGATCCCGTCGGGCGTGGGCGACGTCGCGGGCTATCTCAGTGCGGTCAAGGCGGCGGTGGTCGAGGCGGAGGGGCAGCGGGTGATGCGGCAGGCGGCGGGCGCTTGAGCCGCGGCGTATGACGGACCCCTTCAACCTCCCCTACCGGCCGTGCGCGGGCGTCATGCTGGCGAACCGCGAGGGCAAGGTGTTTGTCGGCCAACGCATCGATACGGTGCTGGAGGCATGGCAGATGCCGCAGGGCGGGATCGATCCCGGCGAGGACGCGCGGGACGCGGCGCTGCGCGAACTGCGCGAGGAGACGGGCGTGCCGGCCGACAAGGTCGAGCTGATCGCGGAGGCGCCAGACGAACTCCTCTACGATCTGCCGCCCGAGCTGGTCGGCAAGGTCTGGAACGGCCGGTGGCGGGGGCAGCGCCAGCGCTGGTTTCTGTTCCGACTGGTGGGCGACGACTCGGACGTGAACATCGCGACCGCCGAGCCCGAGTTCCGCGCCTGGCGCTGGGTCGATCCGGCGGATCTGCCGGCGCTGATCGTGCCCTTCAAGCAGCAGCTCTATCGCGACGTGGTCGCGGCGTTCCGGGACCATCTATGACGCACGTGATCCGGCCGGCGACCGACCGCGACCTGAAGCCGCTGTACGAGATGGCCAAGCTGACCGGGGGCGGCTTCACCAACCTGCCGCCCGACCGGCGTGCGCTGAAGGCGAAGCTCGACCGCAGCCAGGCCGCCTTCTCGCGCGACGGGGACGAGCGCGAGGACGAGCTGTTCGTGCTGGTGCTCGAGAACACCAGGACCGGCGAGGTGCGCGGCACCTGCCAGTTGTTCACCGAGGTCGGGCGGTCGCACCCCTTCTACAGCTATCGCATCGGCACGCTGACCCAGCATTCGGCCGAACTGCGCCGCACTTTCCGCGCCGATATGCTGTCGCTGGTCACCGACCTGGAGGGCTCGACCGAGGTCGGGGGGCTGTTCCTGCATCCGGGCGAGCGCGCGGGCGGGCTGGGCCTGCTGCTGGCGCGGAGCCGCTACCTGTTCATCGCGATGCATCGCCAGCGCTTCGCCGACCGTATCCTGGCCGAGCTGCGCGGCGTGATCGACGAGGCGGGCGGCTCGCCCTTCTGGGACGGGCTGGCGGGGCGGTTCTTCGGGATGGGCTTCCAAGAGGCGGACCAGTTCAACGCCATCCATGGGCACCAGTTCATCGCCGACCTGATGCCCAAGCACCCGATCTACACCGCCATGCTGTCCGAGAGCGCGCGCGCAGCGATCGGCATCCCGCACCCGTCCGGCCGAGCGGCGATGCGGATGCTGGAGGGCGAAGGCTTTCACTTCGACCGCTACATCGACATCTTCGACGGAGGCCCGACGATGACGGCGCGCATCGACCAGGTCCGCTCGATCCGTGAATCGCGCGAGGCGGCCGTGATCGCCACCGATCGCGACGGCGGGACCGAGTCGCTGGTCGCGGCGGGGCGGCTGAGCGACTTCCGCTGCGTGCTGGGCGAGGTGCACGAGGAGGGGAACGTCGTGGCGCTCGCGCCCGCCTGCGCGGACGCGCTGGGGGTCAGGACCGGCGATCTGGTCCGCCACGTGGCGCGGCTGTGATGCTGACCGAGATCAACTTCGACGGGATCGTCGGGCCGACGCACAATTATGCGGGGCTGAGCCTCGGCAACCTCGCCGCGACGCGCAACGCCGGGCGGGAGAGCTTCCCGCGCGCCGCGGCGCTCCAGGGCGTTGAGAAGATGCGCGCCAATCTGCGGCTGGGGCTGGTACAGGGGGTGCTGCTGCCGCACCCGCGCCCGGACGCGCGCTGGCTGGAGGCGCTGGCGACGACGCCGGGCGAGGCCGGGCGGCTGTGGCCCGCGGCCGCGTCGGCATCGGCGATGTGGGCCGCCAACGCCGCCACCGTCTCGCCCGCGCCCGACACCGCCGACGGCCGCTGCCATCTGAGCATCGCGAACCTCGTCACCATGCCGCACCGCAGCCATGAGTGGCCCGAGACGCTGCGGCAGCTTCGGATCGCGTTCGCGGACGCGGCCTTCCGGGTACATGGGCCGGTGCCGCCACCCTTCGGCGATGAGGGCGCGGCCAATCACATGCGCTTGGCCGAGTCGCACGACGCGCCGGGCGTGGAGGTGTTCGTCCATGGCGAGGCTGGCGGCCCCTTCCCTGCCCGCCAGCACCGCGTCGCGTGCGAGGTGATCGCAAGGCGGCACGGGGTCGAGCCGCTGTTCGTCCAGCAATCGCCGGAGGCGATCGCGGCGGGCGCGTTCCACAACGACGTGGTCGCGGTCGCGAACGAGCGCGTCCTGTTCGCGCACGAGCATGCGTTCGCGGACAAGGAGCGGTTCTACGAGGACCTGCGCGCGCGCCTTCCGTCGGTCGAGATCGTCGAAGTGCCCGCGACCGCTGTCAGCCTGGCGGACGCGGTCGCGAGCTATCTGTTCAACGCGCAGCTCGTGACGCTGCCGGACGGCGGCGGCATGGCGCTGATCCTGCCGACCGAGGCGCGGGACACCCCGGCCGTCTGGACCTGGCTGCAGGAGATGGTCGCGGGCAACGGGCCGATCCGCCGGCTCGTGCCCGTCGACGTGCGCGAATCGATGGCGAACGGCGGTGGCCCCGCCTGTCTGCGCCTGCGGGTCGTGTGCGATCCGGCGACGGTCGATCCGCGCTTTCTGGTGGATGAGGCCAAGCTCGACCGCATCGCCGGGGTGATCCGGTCGGCATGGCCCGAGCGCGTCGGGCCGGAGGAACATGCAACGCTTGGGGCCTGGCCCTCGGCCCAGCGGGCGCGCCTCGCGCTGCTCGAGGAGCTCGGCCTGTCGGATTAACTTACAGGTAAGTCAAGCCTAGGTTTTGTGCGGGTCACAGCGGAAGGTTTTCACAAGTTTGCAGAGTCACCGCTTGTTCTCCCACCGGAGAATGGCAGCGTCGCCCAGCTTCGCCGCGTCACGGGCTTTGGCGTAGTGCTCCACCATGGCGAGGGACTGCTGCGATACGGCGGCCGTCTCGGCTGCCGTGCAGCCTGCCTCCAGCAGCGCGTTGACAGCGTTCTTCCGCAGGCCGTGGGGAACCGTCTTGCAGCCCAGCGCCTCGGTGAACTTCTGGAGCCGGTAGCGCGCTTGCGCTTCCGTGATCGGCTGGCCGTCTACAGTGCAGACAACTATGCTGTCGCGGGGCCGGGTGGCCAGTTCGGCCTCCAGCCGCTTGTGCTGGCGGATATTGAGCGTGCGGCCAGTCTTGCGGATCACGACCCGGACGCGGCCGTTCGCCAGGTCCTGCCAGGTCATCCGCACGACATCCCCGATGCGCTGCGCCGTGTAGAGTAGCAGGTGCGCCAGGAGCCGAACCGTCCGGTCCTCCGCCTCTAGCGCCGCATTCACGATGTGATCCGGCCAAGGATCGTGCTCGCCGCCCTCGAACTTGGCCAGCCCGTCGCACGGGTTCCTGTCGATGTATTCCCCTTCCTTCGCCCACGCAAAGAGCACGCCGCAGACCTTCAGGAAGGCGTTGGCAGCGCCGGGCGTATCGGCCATGCCGTCCACCAGCTTGCGGATGTCGCCGCGCGTGATCTCGCTGACCGGCGCGGTGGGAAGCAGCGCCTCCAGCTTCCGGAGGTAGATGCTGTAGAGCCGCTTGGTCGCCTCACTGCGCCTCCTGAACCTGGGACTGCGCTCGTACAGGTCGACCAGCTTGGGGATGCGTAGCACGTCACCTGCATGGGGGCGGTGACGATGGCCCATGAGTGCCGCGTAAGAGCCGCCGAACCTTGGGTCACGGATGTGCGGCAGCGCCACCAGTACACGCTTCCCGTCAACGACCTTGCCCGTGTCGAAGTAGAAGTAGTCCCTCCCCTTCGCCACCTTTCGGCGCACGTATTTGGGGTACTTAAGCGGCAAGACCCGGCTGCTCCTTGCGCCAGTCGTCGGCGCGTCCGGACAGGCGGTTCAAGTCCTCGTCCAGAGCGGCACGATCCCAATGGTCCTCCCCGCCCAACCGGACGGGAAGCGGCAGACGGCCGGCCGCAACCTCTGCCAGGAACTTGCCCGGCGCGAGATCGCAGTATGCCGCCGCCTTTGTCCGGCGAAGCATACGAGGCCAGCCGGGCAAGCTACTCCCCACGATCCCCTCCTGAGATGAGGTGGTTGCCCATCACCCTTCTCCTTCTTGAGAGGATTGAGAGCGGGCCTCCACTTGTTCGATCAGGTCGGAGAGATCAGCCATGGTCGGTCTCCGGGGCGGGAGGGAGCGGGTGCGGCTGCCAGTGCGTCGGATTCCAGTTCCAGTCGTTATCCCAACCGTCTTGGTCGTAGTCGATCCGGCCCCAGATCTGGAAAGCCTCGTTCTCCGGCTCAAACCGGCAGCGCGGCTCCCACCAAGTGGTGCTTGGATCTGTCTCTTGGGTCACCCACGCCTGAAACTCGGTCCCATCTTTGGGTGCCGTCTCAATCGGCCGCCACTGTTCACCCATGGTCGTTCCTTCCTTTGAGGAGAGTGCGGGCGACCTGAAAACACTCTGCGTTGATGAAGGTCAGATGGCGCGACCCGCCTCCATTGCTGATGCGAAGCACCATCTGACTATCGGCAATGAAGCGCTCCCAGACTTCGCCCCGCGCGATTTCTGCGAACGGCCGCAGCCCCTCTTCCAGCTCCGCCACGCGCTTCCGTAGCCGTTCGGCTTCTTCGGTGGTGTCGAGAAGGGATGGGAGGGCGTTGACGGCGGCGACGATCAGAGCGGCGTTGGCGCACCGAGCGGTGTAGGCGCGGTCCACTCCTTCAAGGAAGCAGGCCGCGATGGCGCTGTGCTGTTGGCCTGCACCATCCACCTCGTAAACATAAGTCGTGGCACCCTGCCCGCTACCTTCGCCCTGCGCCCACGGCCCCGGCGTCGCCCGCTCCACCAGCTTACGGAGATGGTCTGGGCCGGTCATTGGGTTGCCTCCACGCTTAAGCCGGTAAGGGCCGCGACCTCAGCGCGCTCGGCGGGCGTAGCCTTAATCGCTTCCAGCCCCCGCCGAACCAAGTCCGCCACCCGCGCCCGACGCGCAGCCTGTTCGGCGTCACGCGCGCGGAGGGCCGGCCCGTGTTTCGCCTGCCAAGCCTCGCGATCGGCTCTCATGCGCGGAAGTTTGTCTGCCCAATTCATGCGTCACCTTCCGGACGGGGGTGCTGGAGGGCGGCGAGGATCGCATCGGCGTCAGCGAGACAGGCGTCCCTCACGCTCGCCACGTCGCTGTATTGGCCGTGGCGCTTCGCGGAGGCCCAAGGCGTGTCGGGCTCTCGCCGCACGAACAAGGCTTCCGCGATACGATCCCGCTCCTCCAGCCCCTCTCCTGTTATTGGGGGAGAGGAACGGGTGAGATAGCCGTGCGCGAGGCCGTAATTGACAGCCTCTAAGACGTGCCGAATAGCTGCGTGAGCCTCTTCCCTGCCGCACGGCAAGCCCTTGGGGCAGATGCCGACGTAATCGGCGCACTCTAGGCACCGGCCGCCCCAGCGCCCAATATAGTCGAGCCATTCGTCGTTGATGGGTAGAAACGCCTGCGTCACCTCGGCCGCCTGCACGTCCGTCTGTTGGGTGGTGTCTAAGGGTTGGGTCATGAGGAGGGGTCCGGAGAGAGGGGGTGGGCGGGAACGCGTTCCCAGCAATAATCGCACCGCATGGCGCACAGATCGCAGCCGCCTTCCGGGTCCACGCAGCAGCCGTCTATGCAGTCATAGACGTAGCCAGACTCGTCGCAGAGACCGGGGCATCCCTCGCCGTCCTCCGGCAGGACGCGACGCCATCGCTTCGCCCCGCTCACTTGCCCTTCCCCACAAGAGAAGGAATATCGGATACCCTAAGGGGCCATACCGGGGAGCCGTCCGGACGCTGGCGCTCGGATCGACGGAACACGTCCTTGTAGGACCGGGTTGGGGTGTCGGTCATGCGGACACCTCGCGCGCAACCAGCTTGGCGATAGCTTCTTGGCGGGCTACGTCTGCCGCTTGGACGCGCTTGCTCCGCTCTTCGTCGGCGGCGGCCCGACGACGGTTGTATTCTCCGTCGATACCGCCGATGCCATCCCGGATGCGCTCCGCAATTTGGCGGTCAGGGGCGACCGCGATGATCTTGCGGTCGCCTCGGAACACTTGCGAGGGGTAGCGCTGGGTGCCAGCTCCGAGCTTAAGCAGCTTTGGCGTGATCTTATCGACCTGCCGAACAGACAGGCTCCAGTCGCGCAGAATGATCCATTCGCCCACCTGCGGTTCGGTCGTCATCTCATATCCTTTCCGCGCGCACCCAGCCTCCTTGGATGCGCGCGATATGCCAGTGAGGGAGGCGGCGGGGGTGTTCATGCGGCCACCTTCATGCGGTAGCGCTGCTGATAGGACGCCAGCTCGGGGTCCGGGTCGGTCAGGATGATGCCTTGGGCGGAGCACTCGCGCTGCACCTCGTCCAAGAAGCGGACCATCTGCCGCACCTTCATGGCGCTGGTCACGTCGATGAACCGCATGGCGGCCACCTTCTCTTCGTAGGAGCGGGGTTTCAGGAGCCGGTCATAGACCTCCCGGAACTCGGCGCTGTCCTCGCGCAGGATCGGCACGCCAAAGCGCAGCTTCCATTCGCGCTGCACCTCTTCGGCCGTCATGTCTCCGCGCTGGTGAGCGGCTTCCGTCGCCCATAGCCATTGCAGCTTGTTCTGGTCCGCCGTCCGGTCCCGGCCTGGCACCCATTCCACTGTGATCGGCAGCTTCATGCCGCTGAACAGGGCGAACAGGCGGTCCAGGTCCGCTTCGTTGTGGATGATCCTATGGGGCAAGGTCCGCCTCCCGCTTCGCTGTGGACGGCCACGCCGCCCAATACTCGCACGACAGGAGGACAGGATCGCGCCCGCCCAAGTAGAGGCGCGCGAACTCCGGCCATCCAATCCGGTGTTGCGTGTGAAGGTGGCAGCCCTCGGTCAGGGGTACCTGTGTTCGGCTTGTGGGGCCGGAACCGGGATGCAGCTCTTGCAGCGGTTCAAGGGCTGGGACTTCGCTACCGCCGCCGCCGAAGTGGACAAGGTGATCGGCCGTGTGCCTGCGGAAGCGAGCAAGCCCGCGTTGGACCCGGCGAAGCGCCGCGACATGCTCAACCGGCTATGGACCGGGGCTGCCCTCGTGACCCGGGACAGCCCGGTCATGCGCTACCTGTCGAGCCGGGGGCTGATACCGCCGTCCAACATCGACGTGCTGCGCTACGCTGCCTCCTGCCCCGTTCCTGGCGGCGGAGAGGCCCCTGCTCTGCTCGCCAAGGTCCAAGCGCCTGACGGCTCGCCTGCGACGCTCCACCGTACGTTCCTGCGCGCCGATGGGCTGGGCAAGGCGGACATGGACCAGCCCCGCGCGGTAATGCCCGGGGAGATACCGGACGGCTCGGCAATCCGGCTGTCCACCTATCACCACACGCGGCTCGGCATCGCGGAGGGGATCGAGACGGCGCTCGCCGCCGCCGCGCGCTTCGACATGCCCGTGTGGGCTGCGATCAACGCGACGATGCTCGCCAAGTGGGAGCCGCCGCAGGACGTGAACGAGGTCACGATCTTCGCGGACAACGACGACAGTTTGACGGGGCAAGCCGCTGCGTTCGTGCTGGGCCGCCGTCTCCGACTGCGCCGGCGGATTGCGGTCAGGGTCGAGATACCGCCCGCCGTGGGCACCGACTGGGCTGACATGATGGAGGCTGCGGAGTGACCGACCCCCGCACCTCCTACCTCAACACCCTCGGCATCCACCCCAACAGCATCCCTGGTCGTGCCTGCATCAGAGGGGATTGGGATCAGGCGCAGGGGATGATCGATCACCGCGCGCGGATCGAAGCCGAGCGCCTGCGTAACCGACTGGAGGCGGATCATGGTTGAACCGGAGGACCAGCTTTATGCCACGCCCGACGACTTGGCGCGCCACGCCCGCGCCCCGGTCATCGTGTGCAAGCTGCTGTTCGCTGCCGCAGACGGCCATAGGGGTTCTGTCCGAGCTATCCGCAGTTCCGACAAGGACGAAGAGGTTGTGCGTCAGCGCCGGGCGGTGATTTGGGCTGCTAAGTTCCATACCTCTGCCAGCCTGCCTGAAATCGGTCGCGCTCTGAACCGAGACCACTCGGCCGTACAGCGCAGCTTGGAAGAGACAAAGATACTCTGGCTCGCCGATCCCGATTTCCGGGACATGTGCGAGCGCATCGCCCGGCGAGGGGCGCGTAAGTGGGAGGCTCGTTGTGGCGCGTCCATCTAAGTTCAAACCGGAGTTCGTTGAGCAGGCCCGCAAACTCGGCGAGCTGGGCGCAACCGATCGGGAGGAAACCGGGATGCCCCATGTGGACGTGTCTGCGAACCGCAACGCCATGGTCGAGGCCCCCGCCCCGGCGCGGCACGACCATCGCATCACGGCCGCCGAGCTGGCGGGACCGACGATCCGTTATTGCGAACGGACGGGGCAGACGCGGTGCGAGAATTGGGTCAGCGCCATGTCGGGAGGCGGCAAGCCCGTGCGCGTCGTCGTGTGCAAGGTCAATGGGAAGTGGCGGACAACCCGCTGCCCCAAGGCTATCGCGAGCGGACCTGCTCCTCGATAACCTCTTCCGTCTCTTTGGCGAAGTGGTCAGGGACGAACCGATCCCCCCGTTTGACCGTGCATCCTCCGATCAACGTGTAGCGGGTCTCGGCGGGATACCAGCGTTCGCGGCAGACGCTCGGCATGAAGTAGATCACCGCCGCCAACCAAGTGAGAGCGCCGCCGATCGCCATGAACACGAGCGGCGCAACCAGGTCGCCAGGGGGAACCCGAAGCCTCATCTACCAGGCTTGGCAGTCGATGCACTGGTCCACGCTCTCTGAGACCTTTGTTCCACAATCGTGGCAGCAGCCCGGCGTCGCCCGGTAGATCGCCCGTTGCGCCTGGTCCTGACGAACGATGCCCGCCCACGCCTCAAGAAGGCGACGCGGCGCATGAAAGCAGGCTGCTAGAAAATCCCCCATGGCTGAAGACTGCCTTCTCTTGCGACTGATGTCTAGTCCACCGGCACCGCGCCCGATGGGACATCCTCCCCTAGCATCCGGGCAACCGGGTCGTGAACGCGCGCTGGGCCGGTCCCTGTCCCGGCTATCCCCGGCCCGCCGAAGCTATCCGGCGACGGAGTGCGGCGGCTTTCCGCACCTTAGGGGCCTAGCCCGCTCTCTCGTCACCGGTAGAGGCGGGTTCTGGCTGAGGACGGTGACGCCGCCCGCGTGTCTGGGTATCTCCACGCCGCCAGCGCACTCCGGTCGCTATCACATTCCCACTTCCCTCGCAATGGCGGGCGTGGTAGAGAACGCTCGCTGCGTTGGTCCCGTTATTGATGTAGTTCCCGCCGGCCGTAGACACGGGCAACACCGGTTATTGATGTAGGGGGCGCGGGCCGTAAACACGGATGCCGACGCAGCAGCCAAGGGCCGGTTGACCGGCCAGCGCGGGCGTCTTTATTCCCGTTGCGCCCTAAGTGCCCGAACACGTGTGGGCCGGGTGAGGCAAAGGTTGGGATCCCCAACCATTCGAGGTCGCTGCGATCCGTGCTGGCCCTCGTCTTAGATTCGCGCGGTTCGGAACGCGGGCTGGGCCAACAGTCCCGCGATGGGTGACGAAACGGGTAGGGGTTGAGCGGACCGGTGGCCGGCGAGCTTGGCCTAGCGCCCGCCCTGACAGCCGGGAAAGACCGGCACCTCAACACCCCGGCAACCGATACTCCCTCCAGTACCGATCCCACCTGACGACCGATCCCGCATCCAGCAGGGCGCATTCGAGGCGACGGCGATCGGGGAGACGGCACGAGGCGACTAAGCGCCGCCAGGAGCGCCCTACCCGCTCGCACCTGATCTGCTGGCGATAGGTCAGGCGCTCCAGTGTCCTACGGGCCTGAGCATGGGGCATGGTCGGGCATACCGGCACATGGCAACCGCCGTGGCGCTCGTTCGCTTCCACGCCGGCCACCCGGACCTGTAGGCCGGTCGAGCAGCGGAACGTGTCGCCATCGGCCGGGACGGCGATCACTAGGCAGAGGAAGGAGAGCACCTAGGCGAAAGGCAGATCGGCGACGGAAGGCCGGAGATCGTCAAGCGCAGCCCGACCGGCCTTCATGGCGCGCTCGGCTGACCCGCCAGCATTCAGCACCTCAGAAATCGCGTTGAGCACCTTACGGCCGCCGTCGTAAGCAGTGAGGGGCTTCGGCTCGTTCTCGGTCATAGACTCATCCTGTCTCTATAGAGGGGGAGGATCAAGCGGGAGTGGCGCGCGTTTCAGCCATTGCAGCGTCATACCGGGCCTTGTCGTGCGCGCGCTGGTCTCTCTCAATAGCGAACGATGACTTTACCGCCGTGAAGTCGCAGCCGTCCTCCCAGCGGAGCAGATGCCAGTCGCTGTCACGGAGCGTAGCCTCTACGTTGATCGGACACAGACAGCCTTCCATCATCGTTTCGAGCGGCGGATAGCCGTCTTCCACGCGCAACCCCTCAGGGCCGCCGATCATGTCCGCCAGCTCGGCGATCGACCCGACCTCCCTAGCTTCGTGTCGAAACCAGATTCGGACGCACATAGCTTCTACCCCTCCCCACAATAGGTCTGAACGGGTGTGGCGGTTAGACGGGCGATCTCCGCCTCGATCTCGGGACAGCGGGTGAACCACTCGCCCCGGATATGCCACTGCTTGAAACGCTTGTGGTAGGCTCGCTCGGTGGCGCGGGTGCCCTCTACGAGAGCCAGCAACTGTAGCGGCATCCAGACGCCCGCTTGGACGGAACGGAACCGGCGACGGGGGTCTTCGGCAAACCCGATTTTGATGGGAGTGGCATCGCCGCCGATGAAATAGACATAGCGAGGTGCTGCGGCCCGGCGCGCCGTATCGATCAATAGGCATACCGTGTGGAACCGCGTGACTGTTGCGTCGTCGGCCCCTCCCGCCTCCAGCAAGGCCGCAAGCTCGGCTTCCTCGTCCAGCCATTCTTGCGGGATAGCCACGATCTCACCCTTTCCGGTTTTCACACTGCCCTTGACCCTAAGGGCGTTTGAGCGGGCGTTTTCACATCCCGCGGCCGCAATCTGTAACGATTTCAACCTGTCGGGTGAACTTACAGGTAACCATGTCTTCGCCGACGCGAATGGCGGAAATCGGCGTCTGGCCCATGACTTGCGAAGGAACCGGCATGTGGAATCGCATCGCTCGCCTGTTCACCATCAAGACGAAGTTCGAGGCCTTTCTCGTCATCTATGGGCTAGGCCTCGGCGCGGTGGAGCGCGGGATTCATTACCTTCAGGAGTATCCGGGGCTGGGCGGGCAGCTGCTCTTCGCCTTGTGTCCGCTCGCCGTCTTCATGGCCGGGGGTCGCGTGATCGACTCGGTGTCCTCGCAGGACGACTGAGCGACCGAGTGGACAGACGCGCGCAAAGGCTTCAACGCCCCGTCAGGTGAGCGGTCCTTTCGCCAACGACGTCGATCTGGCCCGCGCCGTCGCGCGGGAGGCGGGCGATGCGCTGATGACGCTGCGGCGGACGGGAGGGCTGAGCGGCGCGGCGCTGGGGGCGCAGGGCGACCGCCTGGCGGACGACCTCATCCTGGCTCGGCTTCGGGCCGCGCGCCCCGACGACTTCATCCTGTCCGAGGAGAGCCGGGACGATCCCGCCCGCTGCGCGGCTTCGCGCGTGTGGGTGGTCGATCCGCTCGACGGCACGAGCGACTATGCCGCTGGCCTGGACGACTGGGCGGTGCATGTGGGGCTGTCCGTCGACGGCGCGCCGGTGACGGGCGCCGTGGCGTTGCCGATGCTGGACCGGGTCTATGCGAGCGCCGATCCGCCCCGCCCGCTCCCGCCGCGCCCGCGCCGGCCGCGCATGGTGGTCAGCCGCACGCGCTGCGCCGACCTGGTCACGCAAGTGGCCGAGGCGGTGGACGCCGAGGTCGTCCCGATGGGATCGGCGGGGGCGAAGGCGATGGCGGTGGTGGACGGCAGGGCCGACATCTACCTGCATGTCGGCGGGCAGTACCAGTGGGACAACTGCGCGCCCGCCGCCGTGGCGCTGGCGGCCGGGCTGCATGCGTCGCGGGTGGACGGGACGCCGCTTACCTATAATTGCGAGGACCCGCTGCTGCCGGACCTGCTGATCTGCCGGCCGGAATGGGCGGAGGCGGTGCTGGACGCCGTCGCCCGACTCCGCGGAGCCTAGGCCGCCTTCACCCGCTCCGCGCGGCCGAGCTCCTCGGCGAACCAGTGATAGGTCTGGGTCAGCCCCTCGCGCAGCGGCACGCGCGGCTCCCAGTCGAGCAGCGCCTTGGCGCGCGCAATGTCGGGACGGCGGCGGCGCGGGTCGTCGATCGGTAGCGGGCGATAGACGATGCGCGAGCGGGCGCCCGTCAGGCGCACGACCTCGTCCGCCAGCTCCTGCATCGACAGCTCGACCGGGTTGCCGATGTTGACCGGCTCCGTCCCGTCGATCTCCGCCTCCATCAGCCGGACGAACCCGTCCACCATGTCGGACACGTAGCAGAAGGACCGGGTCTGCGTGCCGTCGCCATAGATGGTGATGTCGTCGCCCTGGATCGCCTGGCAGAGCATGTTCGACACGACGCGCCCGTCATCGGGCGACATGTGCGGGCCATAGGTGTTGAAGATGCGGATCACCCGCACCTCCGCACGGCCGGTCCGCGCATAGTCGAAGGTCAGCGTCTCGGCCGCGCGCTTGCCTTCGTCATAGCAGGCGCGCGGCCCCGTGCAGTTGACCCAGCCGCGATACTCCTCCTGCTGGGGATGCACCTCGGGATCGCCATAGACCTCGCTCGTCGAGGCCAGGAAGAAGCGCGCCCCGCTCTTTTCCGCCAGGCGGAGCAGGTTGTTGGTGCCGACCACGTTGGTGAGCATCGTGTGCTCCGGGTCGATCTGGTAGAGCGGGGGCGAGGCCGGGCAGGCGAGGTTGTAGACGCGCCCGATTTCCCCGGCCCGGGCGGTCACCGCCTCGGGCAGCGGCTGGACGATGTCGGCCTCGACGAAGGTGAAGCCGGGCCGCCCCTTCAGCCGGCCGAGGTTGGACGGCAGCGCGGTCTGCAGATTGTCGATGCAGATCACCTCATGCCCCTCGCCCAGCAGGCGCAGGCACAGATGCGAGCCGATGAACCCCGCCCCCCCGGCGATCAGCGTAACGGGTTTAGAACGCCCCATTCCATCCTTCCTTTACGCCGCCCGTCTGCGGCCAACGCGAGCGGCGTCGCGCAGATCGGCCTCGAGCTGCTCGGCGCGTCGCCCGGCGGTATGGTCCGCCAGGATGCGCGCCTGCGCCGCCCGTCCGATCGCGGTAGCGTCGTTGCGTGAAAGAGCGGATAACACGTCTCCGGCCGTATCGGCGAGCATGATCTCGCGCCCGGAATGGAACAGCTCGTCCAGCCCCTTCCACCGGTCCGAGATGATCGGCGTAGCGCACGCCGCCGCCTCGAACAGGCGGACCGAAGGCGACCAGCCGCGTTCGATCATGTCCGCGCGCGTGACGTTCAGCGTCCAGCGCGAGGCGGAGTAGAAGGCGGCGTGCTCGGACGGAGGCAGATGGTCGATCCGCTCCACATTGGCCGGCCATTCGATCCCGGCCGGATATTGCGGCCCGGCGACGACGAAGCGCTTGTCGGGCGCCTGCCGGGCGGCCGCGATCAGCAGGCGCTCGAGCGTCGGCTGCCGGTCGTCGCTATAGGTGCCGAGGTACGACAGGTCCCAGCGCTTGGCCGTGCCAGTCGGGCGATAGGCGACCGGATCGACCGAGCAGTAGAGCGCCCGCGCGTCCGGAGAGCCGTACCGCTCCTCGAGAAAGGCGAGCGTCGGACCGCCCGTGAAGGAGAGGTACAGGTCGTAGCCGGGGATCAGCTCGGGCGAGAGATATTCGTGGTCTCCGCGCACGAGCTTGGCCAAGGTCACCGGCGTGTCGATGTCGTAGAAGGCCGTGACCCCCGTCGCGGTGCGCTGGACGAACGCGCCCACCGCCACGCCGTCGGGAACGTAGGAGCCGACGATCACCGCGTCCGCGGCCGCGATTTCGCCGGCCCAGCGGCGCAGGTCCGCGAGATCGTCGTAAAAGGCCAACCGGCAGAAGCCAGGGTCGACCAGGTCGCGCTGCGACGCATACCAGGGGACGTCGCGCTCCAGGAAGGTCACTTCGTGCCCGCGCGCAGCGAAGGCGGCGAGCAGCGCCCGGAACGTGGTCGCGTGGCCATTGCCCCAGGAGGAGCTGAGCGACAGGCCGAGGACGACGAGCTTCATGCCGCCTCTCTCACGCGGCCCAGCCGCTCACGGAAGAGCGCGTCGACCTGTGTCCCCCGCAGGGCGTAGGTATGCTCGGCCAGGACGCGGCGCAGGGCCGCCTGGCCGATAACGCGCGCGCGCTCGGGCGAGAGCGCGGCCAGGTGATCGGCGACGTCCTGCCCGTCGCGGGCGACGAGCACCTCCTCATCGGGAACGAGGAACTGCTCGATCCCCTCCCAGGCATCGGTGATGAGGCAGGCCGCCGCGCCCGCCGCCTCGAACACGCGGGTCGCCGGCGAGAAGCCGATATGCGCCATCGAGTCGCGCGCGACGTTCAGCACCGCCGCGGGCGTGCAGTTGAAGGCGTTGTGCTCGGCCGTGTAGACATGCCCCCGGTGGCGAACATTGGCCGGCATCGCCTTGTCCTGCCAGCCGTTTCCGCCGATCAGGAACTGCCGCTCGGGCAGCAGCGAGGCGGGGCGCAGGAAGAACTCCTCCACCCGCGCCTCCCGGTCGGGCAGGCGATTGCCGAGAAACGCCAGGTCGCACGCGAAGCGCGGATCGGCCGGGACCGGGTGGTGAGTGTCGGGGTCGAGCGCGTTATAGACGGGCACGCATTCGGCGGCCCCGAAGCCGGTATAGGCGTCCACCACCGGCGGTCCGCCCCCATAGGTCAGCACCAGGTCGAGATCCGGCAGGGCGCGCAGCACCGGGTGCGAGGCGTCGCCGCGCATTTCGTCGAGCGTCGCGGCGGCGTCCACGTCCCAGAACAGCTTCAGCGCGTCCGGGCGGGCATGGCGCAGCACCCCCTCGATCAGTTCGGTGTCGAACACGCCGACGCCCGACGCCTTGACCACGATATCGGCGCGCCGCGCTTCGGCGAGCACCGAGCGCAGCCCGTCGGTCGTCGCGGCGTAGACCACGACCCTGGCATAGGGCGGCGGCTCGATGTCCTTGTGCTGCTGCCGCTCGAACGCGTCGGGTTCGTAGAAGGTGATGTCGTAGCCATGGCCGGCCAGCGCCCGGAGCACGCCGCGATAATAGGTCGCCGCCCCGTTCCAATAGGAGGAGAGCAGGCTGGAGCCGTAAAAGGCGATCTTCATGCAGCGGTCCTTGCAGGCGCGCGGAGGCGCTCGACGATGGCGAGGAGCTCGTCGACGCGATGCGCGCAGGTGTGGCGGGCGCGGATCGTCTCCAGCCCGGCTCGGGTGAGCTCGGCGCGCATGGCGGGATCGGCGCGCAAGTCCCTGATATGGCGGGCGACCGCTGCGCCGTCCTGCGCCACCAGGAAGTCCTGTCCGGGCCGGAACAGCCCCTCGCTGTCGGCCCAAGGCGCCGAGATCAGCGGGATGCCGCAGGCCAGCGCCTCGAACACCCGGATGGTGGGGATGCCGGGCAGGATGGTGGCATAGTAGCGCCGGGGCACATGGACGGTGGCCAGGTGCCGCGCGAAGATCGCCGGCGCGCGGGCGTTCGGCGCCCAGCCGTGGTAGCGCGCGCCGTAGCGGGCGAGCGTGGCGCGCGCCTCCTCCGGATAGCGGACGCCGTAGATGTCCAGCGCGGTCTGCGTGGCTTGGGCGGGTTCGAACAGGAACCGTTCGAGCTCGGCGGTGCGCTCGCCGTCGCCCCAGTTGCCGATCCAGACCAGCCCCTCGCGGTCCTGCTCCTCGGCCGGCGGCCGGAACAGCCGCGTGTCGGCGGCCTCGTGCCACGTCCAGACCCGCCCCGCCCAGCCCCAGCCGCGATACACCTCGCTCAGCGTTTCGCCGAACGCGAGCACCCCGTCATAGCCCGACAGGTCGAACGCCTTCATCTCCTCGGGCGCGCTGACCGCGCGATGATGGGTGTCGTGGAAGAGGAGGGTGAAGGTCGCGCCGCGCTTCCGGAGCGTGCCGAGCGCGGCGACCAGGGCCGGCTCGTTCCACTCGTGAACGATGACCAGGTCGGCGCCGTCGACCAGCGCGGCCGGATCTGCGTCGGTGACGTAGGTCTCCGGCGCAAGGTCCTGATACGCCTCGCGAAACGCATACAGCCCCGCCTCGCCCGCGTCGGCATGGAGATTGTCGAGGCTCCAGTTCGTCTCCGGCTCCAACGCACGCACCTGGTGGCCGCGCGCCTGGAGCTCGCGCAGCACGCCGCGCAGAAAATGGGCGTTGCCGTGGTTCCAGCAGGAGCGGAGCGAGTGGGTGAAGTAGACGATGTTCATGCCGCCCGTCGCGCCTCCGGACGCAACGAGCGGTAGATGTCGAGCATGGCGGCCGCGGCGGCGGCCGGCGTGTAGCGCGCCGCGCGCAGCCGCGCGGCCTCCGACAGGTGCTCGCGCAGCCCCGGCTCCGTGCGGACACGGTCGAGCGCCGCGAGGTACGCCTCGGGCGTATCGTCGGGCACGAACAGCGCGGCTCCCGTCCACAGCTCGCGAAACGTATCGATGCCGGACAGGACCAGGGGGCACCCCGCCTGCGCCGCCTCCAGCACGGCCAGCCCGAACGGCTCGAAGCGCGCGGCGGAGACGAAGATCGGGCGGGCGGCATACTCGGCCGTCAACGCATCCTCCGACAAGGCGCCGAGCAGGGCGAGGTGCCGGGGCGCGACCGTCTCGCCATGCGGCGCCGCGATCGGGCCGGCCGCGCGAAAGCTCACGGACAGCCGGCTCGCCACCTGGTCGAGCAGGTCGGTGTTCTTGACTCTGTCCCAGAGCCGGCCGGCGGTGAGGACGTGGTCCGCCTGCCCTTCTCCGGGCAGCGCCAGGGGCGTGCGGCCGTTGTGCACGGCGATCGGCAGGGATGGCAGCGCGTAGTGGCGCTGCACCGTCGCAGCATAGGCGGCACTCGGCGCAACCACCGCGTCCGCGGCGAGCAGGCCGGCCCGCATCAGCTCGCCGTGCCAAGCATAGGCAGGGTCCGGCTCCGTGCCGTTCGCGGCGGCCCACCACGTCCCGACGCAGCCATGCGCGACCGCCACCACCGGCGCGGGGAACGGCCCGGCCGCAGCGAGCGCGGGCGAGTTAAGGTGGATCATGTCCACGCGGTGCTCGTCCGAGAGCGCGGCGATCGCCCGGCCTGCTCGCAGCACCTCGTCGGGGCCGGAGGCGAGCCAGTCGAGGGGCAGACCGGTCTCGACCACCCTCACCCCGGCGGGTCGGGGCAGTGACGGATCGGGGGCCGGCCCGAGCACCGCCAGCAGCACCTCGACCCCCTGCCCCGTCAGCGCGTCGGCGAGGGCATTGGCGTATTGCCACACGCCGCCGACCGCATCGCAGGTCATGAGGAGCTTCATGACGCCAGACGCTCGGGCTCGGCGGAAATCGGCAGGTTGAGGCGGCGCTCGGCCGCGAGCCACTCCGCCAGTCGGGCGACGCCCGCGCGCCAGTCGACCTTGGGCGCGAGCCCCAGCGCCGTCTCCGCCGCGCGCGTATCCGCGACGAAATAGCGCTGATCGCCGGCGCGCCAGTCGGACCAGGCGAGGTCGACCTCGTGCCCGACCAGCTCGCCGATGTGCTCGAGGAGCTGGCGCAGCGAGATCGCGTTCTCGGGCCCGCCGCCCAGGTTGAACGCCCGCCCCTGCACCGCATCGATGCGCCGCCACGCCTGCACATAGGCGTCGACCGCGTTCGACACGTCCAGGATATCGCGCACCTGGCAGCCGTCGCCGTAGAGCGTGATCGGCCTACCCTCCAATGCGCGGATCAGGAAGTGCGCGACCCAGCCCTGGTCCTCGGTCCCCATCTGCCGCTGGCCGTAGATGCACGACATGCGGAGCACGCAGGTCGGCAGGTCGTAGCTGCGCGCATAGTCGAGGACATACTGGTCCGCCGCGCCTTTCGACACGCCATAGGGAGTGTGGAAATCGAGCGGGCGCGCCTCGCTGACGCCATGCGCGCGGATCGCCGGGTCGAGCGGGACATAGGCGTCGCCCTCGCGCCGGAACTGCAGGTCGGAGAGGTCGCCATAGACCTTGTTGGTCGACGCGAAGATCAGCGGAATGCGGCCGCCGCGGGCGCGCAGCGCCTCCAGCAGGGCGAAGGTGCCGCCGATATTGATGTCGAAATCGTCCTGCGGGTCGTCGAGGCTGGTGGTGACGGCGACCTGGGCGGCGAAGTGGAACACCGCCTCGACGTCCTCCACCGCGGCCCGCACCGCTGCGCGATCGCGGATGTCGGCGCGGACGAACTCGATGCGGTCGCCGTGGTGACGCCGCAGCCAGTCCAGGTTGCGCTCGGTGCCGGCTCGGCTCAGCGCGTCGAACACCCGGACCCGGTGACCCTCGCGCGCGAGGCGGTCGGCGAGGTTCGAGCCGATGAACCCCGCCCCGCCGGTGACGAGAACCCGGCTCACGCCACCAGGCCCCGCTGCTCCAGCTCCTTGCGCATCTTGGCGACATTGTCCTCGGCGGTCTGCTCCGCGACCCAGCCGGCGAGCTCCGCCAACCCTTCGCCGAAATCCTGCCGCGCCTCGAAGCCCAGCCGCTCGCGCGAGAGGCCGGTGTCGCAGAAGCAATGGCGGATATCGCCGATCCGGGCCTTGCCGACGATCTCCGGGGTCAGGTCGTTCTTGCCCATGGCGCGCGCCAGCTCCGTCGCGACCTCGCGAACCGAGCGGTCCTGGCCCGAGCCGATGTTGAAGGTCTGGCCGACCGCCTCGGGCTTCACGAGCGCGTCGGCGAACGCGCGCGCCACGTCGGTCACGTGCACGAAGTCGCGCCTCTGCTCGCCGTCCTCGAAGATCATCGGCGCCTGGCCGTTGAGCAGGCGCGAGGCGAAGATCGCGAGCACGCCGGTATAGGGGTTGGAGAGCGCCTGGCCGGGTCCATAGACGTTGAACAGGCGCAGGCAGACGCTCTCGATCCCGTAGGGCGCGCCCATGATGTGCGTCGTACGCTCCTGCACATATTTGTTGAGCGCGTAGATGGAGGAGAGCGCCGGCCGCTTCCATTCGGGCGTCGGCATGGGGGTGAGCGCCCGGCCCTGCGCGTCCACCGGCTCCCATTGCGTCAGCCCGTCGCGCAGGTTGGGCCGGTCCGCATCCTGCACCAGCGCGCCGTCGGCATCGCGGTACAGCCCTTCGCCGTAAATCGACATAGAAGAGGCCGTCACGACGCGGCGCACGGGCCGGTCGATCAGCTTTTCGAACAGGACGGCGGTGCCGACGTCGTTGGTGGAGGTATAGCGCTCCACCTCGTACATCGACTGGCCGACGCCGACCTCGGCCGCGAGGTGGACGACGCTGTCCACGCCCTTGAGCGCGCTGAACACGACGTCCCCGTTGCGGACGTCGCCGCGGACCAGCTCGGCCTCCCTGTTCAGCATGGCGGAGCCGTCGACGACGCCGTGCACCTGCTCGATCAGGCTGTCGAGCACGCGAACCCTGTTGCCGCGGCGGAGCAGTTCGTCGACGACGAAGCGGCCGATGAAACCGGCCCCGCCGGTCACGAGGATGGTCTCGGTCATCGGATGCAAGCATCCGCGGCGGCGCTGATGGAAAGTTGCATCCTAAGGTAAGACCCCCGTATGGTTTCTTGTCACGGCCCCGGAACGAAGCAGCTTCTTCTTTGTTCCTTTTCGACCCGAGGCTGCCGGATCGATGATCCGAGCCAGCTTGCGGAGACATGATGGGGGTTAAGGAAGACTTTGGCGGCGACGATCCTGCTTATCCGGCACGCCGCGCACGATGACCTCGACCTCCGTCTTTCGGGCCGGCGGGCGGGAGTCGGGCTGAGCGCCGAAGGCCGCGCGCAGGCGGAACGGCTCGGCCGCCGCCTCTCGACCAGCGGCATCGACCAGGTGATGTGCAGCCCGCTCGAGCGCACGGTCGAGACGGCGGCCGCTATCACGGCCGCCTCCGGGCTGAACGAGGCCGAGCACGTGGACGCGCTTCTGGAGATCGACTTCGGCACCTGGACGGGTCGGACCTTCGACAGCCTTGCGGACGACGCGGCCTGGAGCCGGTGGAACTCTGAGCGCCACCTCGCCGCGCCCCCGGATGGAGAGACGATGGCGCAGGCGCAGGCGCGGATCGTCGGCTGGATCGACGCGATCGCGCGCTCCGCGGACGGCGCGGTCGTTGCCGCCGTCACGCATTGCGACATGATCCGCGCGGCGGTCGCGCATGTGCTCGGCCTGTCGCTGGACAAGCTGCTGCGCTTCGACATCGACCCCGCCTCGATCACGACGATCGTGGTGGGCGACTGGGGCGCGAAGCTGGTACGCCTGAACGAGAAAGGGGAATGATGGCGGACGCCGAAACGCTGCGCGACCGGGTGACGGCGCTCGCGCCCTGGTTCCACAATATCGACCTGGGCCACGGCATCCAGACCGCGCCCGACCACTTCCTGGGCGATTATCCCCGGTTCAAGTTCGCGAGCTTCGCCGACGCGCTGCCGGCCGATCTGTCGGGCAAGAGCGTGCTCGACATCGGCTGCAACGCCGGTTTCTACTCGGTCGAGATGAAGCGCCGGGGCGCGTCGCGCGTGCTCGGCATCGACGCCGACGAGCGCTATCTGGCCCAGGCGCGGCTCGCGACGGAGGCGCTCGGCTTCGACGGCGTCGAGTTCCGCAAGCTCGACGTCTACGACGTGGGGGCGCTCGGGGAGCGCTTCGATCTCGTCGTGTTCATGGGCGTGCTCTACCACCTGCGCCACCCGCTGCTCGCGCTGGACCTGATCCGCGAGCACGTCGCGGGCGACCTGATGCTGTTTCAGACGCTGCAGCAGGGGTCGCCGGACGTGATGGACGTGCCCGACGATCACCCGTTCTACGAACCCGGCACCTGGACGCCGCCCGCCTATTTCGACGATCCGCGTTATCCCAAGATGCATTTCATCGAGAAAAGCTTCGCGGGCGACTGGACCAATTGGTGGGCGCCCAACCGCGCCGCGTCGGAAGCGATGCTGCGCGCGGCAGGCTTCACGGTCGAGGCGCATCCGGCCGCCGACGTCTATGTTTGCCGCGTCGCGCCCGTGCCCTATGGGCAATGGGGACCCGCGGCCGTGTATCCCGCGCGAGGAGGTAAATAATGCCCGTCGAGGCGGCGATGATCTGGAACGAGCCCAACAACAAGTCGCATTGGGACCCGGCGCTCGATCCCGACTGGTCGATCTTCGCGCGGACCGTGACGCTCGCGGGCCAGGCGATCGCGCGCGCGAACCCCGATCTGCCGCGCGTGCTGGGCGGCATGAGCCCGATCGACCCGCTCTGGGTCCAGCGGATGCAGGGTCATGGCGGGCTCGATCAGGTCGACATCGTCGCGGTCCACGGGTTCCCGCTGGACTGGAACCTGTGGTCAATCCACGAATGGCCCAACAAGATCGCCGAGATCGAGCGGGTGACCGACAAGCCGATCTGGGTGACCGAGGTGGGCGTCGGCTCGTTCGGGGCCGAGGAGGTCCAGGTGTTCGGCGTCAGCAAGACCGCCGAACTGCTGATCGGTCGCGTGCCGCGCATCTTCTGGTACTCGCTGTTCGACCTGCCGCAGGAATGGGGCGCGACCACCCGCCACCGGGAGGCGGAGGGGTCGAGCTATTACCGCCACTTCTACATGGGCCTGATCCGCGCCGACGGCACGCCCAAGCCCGCACTGGACGAGTATGAGAAGGTCGCGCGCGAGATGGGGTTGATGCAGTGGTTCCACTTCGAGGACCCACGGCTGGACGACGCGGTCACCTGGATGAAGCGGCTCGGCACCAGGAAGCTCCGGACGGGGCTGAGCTGGGCGGACGCTTTCCGCCCCGACGCGCGCGACTGGTTCGATCGGCAGATGGAGGCGCTGGAGCCGTTCGACACGACGGTCACCTTCTGCTTCACGCCCGAGCATCTGGGCGTCGAGCCGCATCACACCAGCCCGGCGCGCGACCCGCAGCAGTTTGCGGACTTCTGCCAGGAGATGGTGGAGCGCTACGCTCCGGCCCGCACTGCGGCGTCCGTCGCGGCGTGACGCTTCAGCCGCGGCTGTTTTGCTGCTCCAGGGCGTCGAGGACGCGTTCGGGCTGCACGTTCTCGCGGATCTCCGCGATGTCGCCGCGCTCCAACCCCTCCACCCCCAATCGCTCGGCGACGCGGGTCAGCAGGTCGGCCATTCTGGACAGCTCGTGCTCCGCCAATAGGCTGATATGGAGGTCCAGGTCGGCGCGCCGGTCCGCGTCCGCCGCCTGCCGGTTCTGGCTGATCAGCACGAAGGTGGAGAGGAAGATCGCCTCCACCGAAGCGATCATCGCGAGCACGACGAAGCTTGGGTCGAATTTGGGCGACCCCCATAGGTTCCAGGCGATCCAGCCGCCGAAGAAGGCGAGATGCAGGCCCACAAACGTCATGGAGCCGGTGAAGGCGGTGATGCGCGCCGCCAGCCGATCGCTCCAGGGCGCGGCCGCCGCCTCTCGCCGGCGGCGGGCGGTCAATCGGTCGATGTTCTCGGCCAGCGTTTCGGTCAGCCCGGGCGTCGGTTCGGTCATGGCCCGAGCGTAACGCGCAACACAGGAAAAGGATTGCATGAGCGAAACGATGCCGGCCGCGGTGCTGACCGCGCCCGCGACCATGGAGATGGCCGAGATACCCCTGCCTGTGCCAGGCGCCGGCGAAGTGCGGGTGCGGCTGGAGGGCTGCGGCGTGTGCGCGTCCAACGTGGAACCGTTCGAGGGGCAGCCATGGTCGACCTTCCCGGGCGAGCCGGGCGGGCTTGGCCATGAAGGCTGGGGCGTGGTGGACGCGCTCGGAGCGGGGGTGACCGGGATCGCGGTCGGCGACCGGGTCGCGTTCCTGGGCGGCAGGAGCTTCGCCGGTTACGATGTCGCGCGGGCGGACCAGCTCGTGGTGCTTCCCCCTGCCCTCGCCGGCAGGCCCGTGCCGGGCGAGCCGCTTGGCTGTGCGTTCAACATCTTCCGCCGGTCCGCGATCGAGGCCGGGCAGACGGTGGCGATCATCGGCATCGGCTTTCTCGGCGCCGTGTTGTGCCGACTGGCCAGCGACGCGGGCACGCGGGTGATCGCGATCTCCCGCCGGTCGGAGTCGCTCGACCTCGCCCGGAAGTTCGGCGCCGCCGAGACGATCCCCATGCACGATCACCATGCCATCATCGCGGAGGTGCAGCGCCTGACGGACGGGCGCGGTTGCGATCGCGTGATCGAGGCGGTCGGCAAGCAATGGCCGCTCGATCTGGCAGGCGAGCTGGTCGCCGAGGGCGGGCGGCTGGTGATCGCGGGCTATCACCAGGACGGCCCGCGCCAGGTCTCCATGCAGATGTGGAATTGGAAGGGCATCGACGTCGTCAATGCCCATGAGCGCGATCCCGCGGTGCAGCTGCGCGGCCTCCGCGAGGCGGTGGACGCGGTCGCCGCGGGGCGGCTCGATCTGGAGGCGCTGATGACCCACCGCTACCCGCTCGAGCAGGTGGCCGAGGCGATCGAGGCGACGCGCGACAAGCCGACGGGTTTTGTTAAGGCATGGATTGATTTGGCTTCTCTCCCCCCTTCCGGGGAGAGGAAAGCATGAAGCGGATAGGGTTTCTCGGTACCGGCTGGATCGGCCGGCACCGGATGGCAGCGATTCTTGCCACCGGCGCGGTCGAGGCGGTCGCGATCGCGGATCCCTCGCCGGAGATGGCCGAAGAGGCTCGAAAACTCGCGCCCGAGGCGAACATCGTCGACGGGCTGGACGGGCTGCTCGCGACCGGGCTCGACGGCGTGGTCATCGCGACGCCCTCGGCGCTCCATGCCGAGCAGACCATCCGTGCGCTCGACGCGGGCGTCGCGGTGTTCTGTCAGAAGCCGCTGGGCCGCGACGCGGGCGAGGTCGCAGCAGCGGTGGACGCGGCGCGCCGGGCCGACCGCCTCCTCGCCGTCGATCTCTCCTATCGCCAGACGGCCGGGATGCGGGCGATCGCGCCCCTGGTCCGCGACGGCGCGCTGGGCGAGGTGTTCGCGGTCGATCTGACCTTTCACAACGCCTACGGGCCCGACAAGCCATGGTTCTACGACCGCCGCCACTCTGGCGGGGGGTGCGTGATGGACCTGGGCGTCCACCTGGTCGACCTCGCGCTCTGGACATTGGGCTTTCCCGCGGTCGACGGCCCGGTCACGGCCGAGCTGCGGACCAAGGGCGGACCGATGCCGCGCGACGGGGCGGCCGTGGAGGATTATGCGGTCGCGCAGTTCCGGCTCGCGACCGGCGCGGCCGTGCGACTCGCCTGTTCGTGGAACCTGCAGGCCGGGCGCGAGGCGGTGATCGAGGCGGCCTTCTATGGCACGCAGGGCGGCGCGGCGCTGCGTAACGTGAGCGGCAGCTTCTACGACTTCGCGGCCGACCGCTTCCATGGCACCACTGCCCAGCCGCTGACGGCTGGCCCGGACGACTGGGGCGGTCGCGCGGCTGCGGACTGGGCTCGGCGACTTGCGGCGGGAGAACGGTTCGACGAGGCCGCCGCAAGGCTGGTGGATGTTGCCGGGGTACTCGACGCCATTTACGCGGCCTAGGGGCACGGCCGCTTGCCCCGCAGCGGTGGCCGGGCGAAAAAGGGACATGTTCGACTATTTTCAGCGTATGCTGACCGATCAGGGTCTTGCGCCCCATGGCTACTGCCTGTTGTGGGAGCCGCGACTGATCTGGACCCACGCCATCTCCGACGCCCTGATCGGCTTGGCCTATTTCTCGATCCCCATCGTCCTGGCGCGCTTCCTGACCAAGCGCCGCGACGTGCAGTTCGGCTTCGTCGTCTGGATGTTCGCCGCGTTCATCATGGCGTGCGGGGCGACCCACTTCATTTCGATCCTGACGCTTTGGGTGCCGGCCTATGGCATGGAGGGCCTGGTGAAGGCTGTCACGGCGATCGTGTCGGTGATCACCGCGATCGCGCTTTGGCCGCTGCTCCCCAAGGCGCTCGCCCTGCCCTCTCCCGCCCAGCTGCAGCGCGCCAACGAGGAGCTGCGCGCCCTGGTGGAGCAGCGGGACCGTGCGCTCTCCGACCTCAGCCGGGCCAGCGCCGAGCGCGCCCGGGCGGAGGAGATGCTGCGGCAGAGCCAGAAGATGGAGGCGGTCGGCCAGCTGACCAGCGGCGTCGCGCACGACTTCAACAACCTGCTGACGATCGTGCTCGGCAACCTGGACCGGGCCGCCCGGCTGGCGGCGGATCAGCCGCGTTTGCGTGACGCGATCGCCAACGCGACGAACGGGGCGGAGCGGGCGGCGAAGCTGACCGACCAGCTGCTCGCCTTCGCCCGCAAGCAGCCGCTCCGTCCGGACGCGCACGACCTGAGCGCGCTGGTCGGGGACATGGACGAGCTGCTGCGCCGCTCGGTCGGCGGCGAAGTAAAGGTGACGCTCGATCTGGCCGAAGGGCTGCCGGCGGTGGAGGTCGATCGCAACCAGACCGAAAACGCGATCCTTAATCTCGCGATCAACGCGCGCGACGCCATGCCGGAGGGCGGCTCCCTGACGCTGACGACCGGCATCGAAGGCGAGGAGGTCACCCTGCGGATCACGGACACGGGCACGGGGATGCCAGACGAGGTGCGGGCCCGCGCCTTCGAGCCCTTCTTCACGACCAAGCCCGTCGGCCAGGGTACCGGATTGGGACTGTCTCAAGTTTACGGCTTCGTTAAGCAGTCCAACGGGGATATGGAGCTGGCCAGCGCGCCAAGAAGGGGAACGACTGTGCTGCTCCGCTTCCCGGTCGCCAGGTAAGGATTGACGAAATAGACATGGCCGGACGCCAGCCGCGGGTGCTGATCGTGGAAGACGAGGAGCTGGTCCGCGCGATCGCACAGGAGGAGTTCGCCGACGCCGGCTTCGACGTGGTGACCGCCGCGAGCGGCGAGCAGGCGCTGGAGCAGCTGCAGGTCGATCCCGGCTTCGACCTGCTGTTCACCGACATCCGCATGCCGGGCGGGATCGACGGCTGGTCGGTCGCCGAGCGCGCGCGGCGGCTCAAACCCGACATCGCCGTCATCTACGCAACCGGCTATTCCGAGAACCAGGCGAGCATGGTGGCGGCCAGCATCTTCCTGAAGAAGCCCTACCGCATGCCCGCCGTGATCGCGGCGGCGCAGTCTCTCGGCGTAGCAGCAGCCTAAACGGCCGCATTGCTCAGCACGAAGGCCAGCAAGAAGCCGAACACGACGATGAGCCGCCTAGATCGTGGCCGCTGGTCGAGCCTGCGCTGCACGATCATCGCTCCCGGGCCGTAGCTCACGCCGGAGCGACGACGACCGATCAGTCCGGGTCGACGGCCTTGAGGTAGAGCCCGGTCCCGCGCCGGACCCGCGCGTCGATCTCCTCGCCCGCGAAGGGCGGGCTGATCCGGAACTCCAACTCCTTGTGCATGAAGCCGGACCATAGGGCGAAGATGTCGCCGGCCGCGAGCAGGGGGTCGTCGATGACGATCTCTCCTGCGTTCGCCGCCTCGGCGAGCATGTCCGCAAGCCGTGCGCGGCACGCGCCAGGTCCGGCGGCGAAGAAGCGGCGCGCCATCTCCGGCGAATGCTCCAGATCGTGCGCGAGCATGCGGTCGAGCAGCATGTGCTCGGTCGAGTAGAGGAAGCGCAGCAGGATGGAGCCATAGGCGTTCAGCCGCTCGGCCAGCGATCCGTCGGTGTAGGGCCAGGCGTGGAACGCCTCCTCCATCCGCTGCATCTCTCGACGCACGGTGGCTTCGAACAGCGACTCCTTGTCGGGGAAGCGCTTGTAGACCGTGACCTTGGACACCCCGGCGCGCGCCGCCACGTCCTCCATGGTGGCCGCCGCGAAGCCGCGCTCGAAGAAGCTCGCCCGCGCGCCGTCGAGAATCGCCTCGTCCTTGGCGGGGTCGGGCGGGCGTCCGCCGGAGCGAACGCGAGCGCCTTCTCCTAAGTCCTTGGCGGGCATAGAAAGTGAACGGTTGCGTTCATGAACGTGATCGTACACTATCATAGCCGGCCTGGCGAGTCGGGCTTGGTGGAGGCGGCATGGGCTGGATCGCGATCCGGATGCTCACGGGGGACAGGGTCAAGTTCCTGGGCCTGCTGTTCGGCGTCGCCTTTTCGACGCTGCTCATCACGCAGCAACTGACGATCTTCGTCAACCTGCTGCTGCGCGGCGCGGCGCCGGTGAACGAGGTCTCGACCGCGAACATCTGGGTGATGGACCGCTCCGGCCGCACCGCGGACGTCACCCTGCCCCTGCCCTCCACCGCGCTGGAGCGCGTGCGCGGCGTCCCGGGCGTCGTCTGGGCGGCGCCGCTGATCCGCGCCGGCGCGACGGTGCGCACACCCGAGGGCGACCTGGAGCCGGTGAGCGTCGTGGGGATCGACGACGCATCGCTGATCGGCCTGCCGCGGCGCATGATCCAGGGTCACCCCGATACGCTGGCGGACCCGGACGCGGTATTCATCGACGATGTCGGCTCCCGCAAGCTGTTCCCGAACGGCGGCGCGGTCGGCACCCGGCTCGAGCTGAACGACCAGCGCGCGGTCGTGCGGGGGATCGTCGACGCGGACCCGAGCTTCACCTCGACCGTGATCCTCTACACCCGTTACTCGAACGCGCTGAACTACGTGCCGGGCAGCCGCAACCGGCTGTCGTTCGTCCTCGCCCGCGCGGCGGACGGTCAGGAGTCGAAGGCCGTGGCGGAGCGGATCGAGCGGGCGACCGGCCTGCGCGCGCGCACCAACACCGAGTTCGCACGCGACGGCGTCCAGTACATCATCGACAATACCGGCATCCCGATCAACTTCGGCATCACCGTCGCGCTCGGCTTCATCGTCGGCGTCGCGATCGTCGGGCTGACCTTCAGCCTCTTCATTCGCGACAACATCAAGCAGTTCGGCGCGCTGAAGGCGATCGGCGTCACCAACAACAAGATCCGCCTGATGGTCGCGGCGCAATCCGGCATGGTCGGGCTGGTCGGCTATGGGCTCGGCATCCTGATGGCGACGCTCTTCATCTTCGGCGGGGCCAGCGGCAGCGACGCGTTCAAGGGCTTCTTCACGCCCTGGCAGATCCCGGTCATCACCGCCGTCGTCACCATCGTGATGATCCTGCTGACCGGCTTCGTCGCGCTCAGGACCGTGCTGAAGACCGAGCCCGCCGAGGTGTTCCGATGAGCGCGGCCATCCGGGTCGCAGGGATCGTCAAGGAGTTCCCGGTCGGCGACGCCAGCATCCGCGTGCTGCACGGGATCGACACGGAGGTGCGCTCGGGCGTGCTCACCTACCTCGTCGGCGAGTCCGGATCGGGCAAGACGACGCTTATCTCCATCATCGCGGGCATCCTCTACCCGACCCAGGGCCGCGTCGAGGTGTTCGGCACCGACATCTACACGCTGAGCGACGCCGACCTGGTGCGCTTCCGCCTCGCCACGATCGGCTTCATCTTCCAGCAGTATAACCTGCTTCCGACGCTGACCGCCGCCGAGAACGCCGCCGTTCCCTTGATCGCAGCCGGCATGAAGCGGGCGGAAGCGGTGGAGCGCGGACGCGCGCTGCTCGCCAAGCTCAACATCGCCGACCAGGCGGACAAGCTGCCGCGCCAGCTGTCGGGCGGGCAGCAGCAGCGCGTCGCGATCGCCCGCGCGCTCGTCCACGAGCCGCGCCTGGTCGTGTGCGACGAGCCCACCGCCGCGCTCGACGCGCGCTCGGGCCGGACTGTCATGGACCTGCTGCGCGAAGTGGCGCTCGCCTCCGAGCGAGCCGTCATCATCGTCACGCACGACAACCGCATCTTCGACCTCGCCGACCGCATCCTCGCCATGGAGGACGGCCGCATCACCCATGACGGGCGCGACGTGCCCAAGGACCATTGAGGACGCGAACCATGCCCCGCCTCAACTTCTCCCGACAGATCCTGCCCATCCTGGCCGTGATCGCCATCATCGTGTCGATCGTGATCGTGCTCCGGACGCAGCCGGACAGGGCGCTGGCCCAGCCCGTCCGCACGCCTCCGGTCGCGAACGGCCGGCCGGTGGTCGCGGGCGCCGGGGTGGTCGAGCCGGCGAGCGAGCTGATCGAGATCGGCGCGGAGGTGCCGGGCGTGGTCGATCGGGTGTTTGTCGCCGCCGGCGACACGGTCGGCGCCGGGGCGCCGCTCTTCTCGGTCGACAGCCGCGACGCACGCGCGGCGGTGCGCGAGGCCGAAGCGCGTGTCGCCCGGCTCCGCAGCCAGGTCGCGGCCGCCCGGACCAGCCTGTCCGTCGCGCGCCGGCAATACGCGCTCTACGCCCAGGCCGGCGACCCGCGCGCGGTCAGCCGGCAGGAGGTCATCACCCGCCAGGGCGCGGTCGAGGATACGGCCGCGCAGGCGGCGGTCGCATCGGCGCAGCTCCGCGAGGCGGAGGCGCAGCTCCAGACCGCGCGCGTGACGCTGGCCCGGCATCTGGTGCGCGCGCCCAAGGCGGCGACGGTGCTCCAGGTCCGCACCCGCGAGGGGCAGTTCGCCCCGGCCGGGCGGCAGGGCAACGGCGATCAGGATCCGCTCGTCACCATGGGCGTCATCGACCCGCTGCACGTCCGGATCGACATCGACGAGAACGAGATCGAGCGGGTGGCGCTCGGGCAAGCGGCCAGCATCAGCCCGCGCGGCGCGGCGGCGCGGCGCGTCCAGGTCGCCTTCGTCCGGGCCGAGCCGCTGATCGTGCCCAAGCGCTCGCTGACGAACGCCTCCACCGAGCGGGTCGACATCCGTGTGCTGCAGCTCATCTACGCGCTCCCGCGCGGCCGACGCGACTATTTCGTCGGGCAGCAGGTGGACGCCTTCGTGCCCGCAAAGGCTGCGCGGTGACCCGTCGGCTGCTGCTGGTCGCCGCGCTCCTGAGCGGCTGCGCGACCGTCGAGCGCTCCCCGCCGGCGTCCCGGGCCGAGGCGCAGCTTCCCTCCGCCTTCGCGCTGCTCGACCGCGAACGGACGCAGAGCGGGCGCATCGCCGACCTGCTGCCCGCGAGCGATCCGGCCTACGTCGCACTGGCGACACGCGCGCTCGCCGCCGCGCCGACGCTGGAAGAGGCGATCGCGCGTATCGAAGCGGCGCGCGCCGGCGTGCGGGGCGCCCGGGCCGAGCAGCTGCCGCAGCTGAACGCATCGGGCACCGTCACGCGCGAGCGGCTGAACCAGCAGCAGTTCGGCATCCTGCCGCCGGGCGTGGTGATCGATCCCAACCGGACCACCTATAATCTCGGCCTGAACGCCAGCTGGGACGCGGACCTGTTCGGCCGGCTGCGCGCGACCCGGCGCGCCGCGCTCGCCCGGCTGAACGCGGCAAGCGCGGACGCCGCCGGCGTGCGCCTGTCGCTCCGGGCCGACATCGCGCGCGCGGTGGTCGACGTGCGCGCGCTCGACGCACGCGCCGGGGTCGCCCGGGCCGATATCGCGAGCGCGGCCGAGCTGGTCACCGTCACCGGCATCCGGACGGGCGCGGGCATCGTGCCGGAGTTCGACCTGGTCCGCGCGCGATCGTTGGAGGCGGACGCGCGGGGCCGGCTCGAGCCGATCCTGTCGCAACGCGCCGCCGTGATCGGCCGGCTCGTCGCGCTGACCGCCCTCCCCGCCCAGGAGGTGCTCGCCGCCCTCGCGACGCCTGCGGGCGATACGGGAGCGGGCGAGCCGGCCCTGGCGGTGCCGTCCACCCTGTTGCGGAGCCGGCCGGACGTGGCCGCGGCCGAGCGTCGTCTCGCCGCCGCCGACCAGGAGATCGCGGCGGCGGCGGCCGAACGGTTTCCGCGGCTGTCGATCACGGCCGCGCTAGGCCTGTTCGGTCTCGGGCTCAGCACCCTCTTCGACGACACGGCGCTGTTGGGATCGGTCGCGGCGGGCTTAGCGGGTCCGCTGATCGATTTCGGCAGGATCGGCGCGCGTATCGAAGGGCGTCAGGCGCAGGCGGGGGAGGCCTTCGCCGCGTACCGTCGCGTCCTGTTCGCAGCCTTGGGGGAGACGGAGGCGGCGTTGGGCGCGCTTGCGGCGGGCGAGCGGCGGGCTGCGGCGCTGGAGCGGCAGGCATCGGTCGACCTGGATGCCGCCAAGCTCTCCCGCGAGCGCTATCGCCTCGGGCTCTACACGTTCCTGACCGTGATCGATGCCGAACGCACCGCCTTCGCCTCGCGCGGCAATGCCATCGAAGCGCGCGCCGATGTGGCGCGCAATCGGGTCGCCCTCTACCGGGCCGTGGCCAGTCCGGGCGATTGATCGACGGCGGTCGTTGGCAGGATCATCTCGCCACGGTCGCGTCTCGCTCCCCGCGGGCCAGCGCGGCGGCCTGTGGCAGGCCGACCGGGTCCACCAGCGGATCGGCATGGCGATGCACAAGCTCCCATCGCCGCCCTGTCCGGCGATAGACCAGCGTCACCCGTAACGCCCAGTCTTGGGCGGGCAGACCGCCGACCTCGACATTGGCTCGCTCGGTCAGGGCCAGCACGACCATGTCCCTGGACGCGTAGCTCGCGACCAGATCCATGTCGAAGGTGCCGTTGCGGAAGAACGCGCCCATGCGCTTGATCCGCTCCGGAGTATATTCCGCCCCGCGTGACGGCTCGCCCCCAAAGGGAGACATCAGGGTGAAGTCCTCTGAGATCGTTACGAGCTTCATGTAAGCCGCCGCATCCCCCTTCATCAGGGCGGTGTTCGATCGATCGGACACGGCGACAAGCCTCTCCACGATGTCGTCGGCATGAGCGGTCGCGAAAGCAGCCGAACCGGCCGCCAGCATGGCAAGGCCCGCCACGATCCGCCTTGGCGTGATGGGGGGAGTGATCATCCGTCTGCCTCCTTAGCTCGGAGGCGCTCCACTCGCGCTTTCGGCCTGCTGAAGCCAATGATATGATTTCACCGATATGCTGAACCAGACTGATCTCTCGCGTATCGATCTGAACCTGCTGGTCCTCTTCGAGACCGTGATGGAGGAGCGTCATGTCGGGCGGACAGCCACGCGCATGAACCTTTCCCCGTCGGCGATCAGCCATGGACTGACGCGCCTGCGGCGCTTGTTCGACGACCCGCTGTTCCTGCGCACACCCCGAGGGGTGGCCCCCACCGATCGCGCAGAAGAGTTGCGTGCCCCGGTCGCGGATGCGCTGGACAGACTGCGCGAAATCCTGACGGAACCGGAGGCATTCGACCCGACGCAATCACGCCGTCGCTTCATGCTCGGTGCAACGGACGGCATCTCGGCTGTCGTGCTCCCCCGGCTCATCGGTCGGCTGAGCATGGCGCCATCGATTAGGGTCGGTTGCCGCGAACTGCTGCCGGACCCGGGGGAGCACGTGCCGCAACGCGCCTGGCAGTCATCGTTCGAGCTGCTCGACAGCCGTGCGATCGACATCGCCATCCTGCCGGTCGATCCGGTGCCCGGAAGGTTCGCAGCCGAACCTTTGTACCAGGAGGACTTTGTGGTCGCGATGCGGGCGCAACACCCTCTGACGAAGTCGCTGACGCTTGATGGCTACTGTGCCGCAAGACACCTGCTGGTCTCGCAAAGCGGCGACACGGACGGCTTTGTGGACACGATATTGGCCAAGCTAGGGCGACGTCGCTCGATGGCTGCGACCGCTCCCAACTTCATGCTGGCCCTGAGCCTTTTGCCCGACAGCGACCTTATCGCCGCCTTACCGCGTCGACTGGTTGAGCTGCACGGGCCACGTTACGGCGTCGTGGGCTTGGACCCGCCGCTGGCACTCGGCGCCTTCACGTTGAATGCGGTGCTGCCGAGCAGGGCACGCTTCGATGGCGGACTTGCCTGGCTCTTGGCGTTGCTCAAAGAAGCGATGCTCGACGATCCGTTGGTCGGCCCCTCGTCGTGACCCGTCTGGCCGCTGGGCAGCGAGATACGCTGCATAGTCCAGAGATCGGCCGCCGCGTTGCATACCGCGCTCCGCGACAGGAGCGAGCCGTTATCGGATCTTCGCAGGTGGGAAATGGCGCGCCCGGAACGATTCGAACGTCCGACCCTCAGATTCGTAGGGCGATAAAGTGCCTTCTCGTGACGTTCCAGGACGTCCCTTTTTGTTGCTAAATCAGCAACTTGCGCGTTCCGATTGTTCCCTGTATGTTTCAGGGTATCAGCACCTAAATGTTACCTAAGGTAACAGGATAGCGGCCGGAACGGATCAGGATCATAGCTATGCCCGGCAAAGCTGTAGGCCTCACGGACGCCAAGATCCGTGGCTTGACCCCGCCCCCTTCGGGTCAGTTGGAAATCTCCGACCAACTCATCGGCGGACTGCGCGTTCGCGTTGGCGCGTCAGGCGGTAAAACCTTCATCCTACGTAAGCGCGTGGGAGGCTCGGTCAGGAACGTCACTCTCGGGCGCTTCTCGGAAGCGTTCACGCTAGCCGACGCCCGTAAGAAGGCCCGATCATTGCTGATCGATCTCGAGTCCGGGAAAGGATTGCCCCAGCCGACCAGTAGCACTGGTGGTGCTGTTGGACGCCTCACATTCTCCGTTCTGTGGGCACAGTATCTCGAGCGTGCTGTCAAGGGTAACCGCGAACGGAATCCCGGCATAGACGATCGCCGCCTCCCTGACGCTGCCGAGCGCGGCACAGACCAGCCCGAAGATCAACAGCAGCGCGGCGGGCACGACCAACTCCAGTCGCCTGTTCGCCGCCTCCAGCTGGTGGAACTGCCCCCCGAACTCGATGCGGTAGCCGGGAGGGAGCTTCACCTGGTCGTTAACGGCTGCCTGCGCCTTGGCGACATAGCCCGCGAGATCGCTGGTGGCGAGGTTCACCATCAGCGCCGCGCGCCGCTTGCCGCCGTCGTGCAGGATCGGCTCGACCGCGGGCGTCTGCCGGAGGCGCGCGACGCGCGACAGGGGCACCATCCCGAACTCGCCGACGCGCAGCGGGAGCGCCAGGATGGCCGACGGTTCCGCGCGTAGCGCCTCGGGCATCCTGACCACGATCATGTGCCGCGCCGGACCTTCAGGGATGAACCCGACCCCCGCGCCCGCGATCGCGTCGGTGATCGCCTTGTTGACCTCCTGCGTGCCGAGGCCGAGGCGCAACAGCGGGCATGGTCGAGCTCGACCACCACGCTCTTAGGGCGGCCGGCGGTCTCGACTCGACGCTCTCGGTGCCGGGCTGCTTCTCCAGCACCGCCTTGGCCTGCCTAGCGGCGCGTTCGAGCACGTCGTAATCCTCGCCGAACACCTTGACCGACACGTCGGCGCGTACGCCCTCCAGCATCTCGTTGAAGCGCATCTCGATCGGCTGGGCGAACTCGAACGACTGATCCTTGTAGACTCGTCGGGCGACCCGCTCGATGCCTTGGTCGAGCCCCTCCTTCGTCTGGGGACGGCCCCTCCCCTGCGGCCAGTCCTTCTCCGGTGTGTAGAAGATGTATAGGTCGTTCTCGCTGGGCGGCATCGGGTCGGTCGCGACCTCGCTGGTGCCGATGCGGGAGAAGGTGTGCGTGACCTGCGTGAAGGCCCGGCGGATCGCGTTCTCCGTTCGCTGCTCAACGTCGAGACTGCGTTCAAGCGAAAGGCCGACCGGCTTGTAGGTTATCGCGGTGATCGAGCCCTCGTCGAGCTGCGGCGCGAACTGCGAGCCCAGCGTCCTGAACACGGCAAAGGTCCCCGCGAGCAGCGCCACGGCGAACATCACCAATAGCACGGGGTGCGCGTGAGCGCGCTCCAATGCGGGCGCATAGGCGCGCTCCGCATAGCCGATCAGGCCCTTGCGCCGGCCGTCCTTCGCCTCGGCCGCGGGCGCGCGCAGCAGCCAGGCCGACAGCGCCGGCACGATCGTGAAAGTCCAGATCAGCCCGGCGACGATCGCCAGCATCATCGCCTGCGCCATCGGCTGGAACAGCTTGCCCTCGACCCCGCCCAGGCTCAGCACCGGCACGTAGACAAGCGCGATGATCCCGATGCCGAAGAAGGTGGGCCGCGCGACCATTCGCGCCGCGCGCGCGATCGTCTCCCGGCGTTCCTCGGACGTCAGATTCTCGCCCTTGTCCCGCCGCTTCGCGGCGAGAAGCCGCAGGCTGTTCTCGAGCACCACGATTGACCCGTCGACCATATGCTCTGAGGGCGCTTTCTTCCCCCGCTCCCCTGCACGGTGGCAGGCGAGCGGCAGCGATCCCAGAACACGGCCGAGCAAGTTCCCAGCACTGACAGGCTCGGTCCGAGTAGCCGAAGACCCTGAAGGGTTCGCGGCGGGACTTTCCTCTACCGCGCTGGTGCATTAAGTCTGACACCGCCGGACCCAGCATTTGCTGCGACAGAGCCCCTGCGCGCCGTCAAATGCTCAGCGGCCTCTGGCAGTTTCGGATGCAAGCTGCTTGACCCCGATGATCTGAAAGAACGGACCAATAAGGAGAAACATGAGCCTGAGCGATCTTATCCTAACAAGTCGATTGTAAGTCTTGGCGAGGACACCCTTCGGCCTTGAGAACCTTTTAATATGTTCCTCCTGAATTAGCGGAGGGGTGGCGGATATGACAAATTCGCTGTTTCGTCTTATCATTTTTGCCAGCTCGACGTAGCTGAGCAAAACAGTATCGTCGTAGGTTTTACCACTGCGCCAGCTGACATATTGTTGTTGCAACCGTCTTGGAAGCCACCCAACCCCCCACACGAAAACGTGGGGCTCCGCCGACATGCTAAATCTATTCGGAGTCGAAATGGCGACGAAACCGCCCGGCCGCACAGCCCGGTTGATTTCGCGAAGGTAAGCCGGGACGTCGCGGACATGCTCAATCACGTCGAGCGATATGACGGCACCAACAGCGCCGTCAGAGAGGGGCAGCGCTTCAGCTGCGGCAGCGGCGAGTACAGGGGTTTTTCCAGCATCGCGGATCATTCGCTGGGCCACCACCAGCCAAGTCATCGACACATCGATGCCGATGCACTCCCTCCCTCTCGAGAGAAGGGCCACCGTCATTGGGCCACTGCCGCAGCCGAGATCCAGGGTAGGGGCCTCTGATGCCACTTTGGCTAGCCAGCCCGAAACCTGTTCCGCCATCTGACGCGGGCCATCAAGCACTTCGCGCGTTCGCCGCTCAATCCGCGCGGCATCCCACGTGGGTCTGGCCGCGTAGACGGCGCGGACCATCTCCCCTAGCGACATTTCTGACGCGGCGAGGCGGCGCGCAAACGCGAGGTCGGATTGATAATCAATCCAGCTTTCCACATTGACCCGGAGGTCGGGTATACCGCCAACGACCTCATATGTGTGATTGCAGGGTGCACAGAAAAGGCCCTCGCTGTCATTGGCGAGTTCGCTCCGACAGACTGGGCAGCACCACATCATCACAAATCCCTGACGAGCCCTTCGACACGACGCCGGCGACGTTTACAGTGAAGATGGTAGAAGCCAAGCCGGGGGAAGTCGATGACAGGGTATGGGTCTGGTGCCGTGTTCCAAGCCCCTTGCTGCACGTTGGAGTGAGCCCATTCTTGGTCTGATCCCCCTCCGCGCCCTCAAGAAAGGGGCGCCCGCCCGGCGATTTCTCCTGGTCGCCGCTGCCAATATCTTGGCGGCAGGCGCAGGTTTGGCATTGTTCAGCTTGATGGCTAAATCGCAAGGTCCGTCAGCACTCGGCCAGATGTCGCTGGCTTTGTCATTCTTGGTTTATGGCTTAATCCTCTCAAACTACGGCACGGACAGTGCCGCCATTCGGGCGGTTAGTCAGAACCCCGAGATTGCACCAAGGATGATAGCGAATGTAGTCGCCTTTCGGCTGACGACTAATGTGCCCATTCTAATTGGCGGAGCGCTGCTCGCTTTTTACTACAGGGGTTCTCATGTCCCCGCATTGATGGCAATCCTAACTTGCTCACTGATAGCGGGCGCAGTCTCTCCAGCATGGCTAGCAACCGGCACAGAGAGGTCCGATGTTTTGGGGTACTATACAGTTGCCTCGCCGGTAGCGACACTGCTCTTCGCACTACTCTTCACTTTTATCGGCTGGCCGAGTGGTATTCTGGCGTTTGCTGCTGCGAGGGTTGCTGGGGATCTCGTCGCCACGGTTGGCTTGCTTTGGTGGGTGCTGGCAACATTCCGCCTGCCAGGCCGGCCCCAGGTGGCCGACGTGCTGGAGCTTGGTCGTGTTGCCAATCCGATCGGAGCGTCACGCGTGATAAGTGGGTTCGGCCAAGCGGCAGATTTGTTCATCCTGAGTTTGATCGTGTCACGGGTAGATACTGGCATTTATGCAGCCTCCCTACGTGTTTACCTGCTGCTCGTCTCGATGTCGCTGCTTTATTCTGGTGTTGTATTCCCGGCTTTCTCCCGCGCAGCGAAGGATGGGGGCGGGGCGGTGAAGGCCCACCTCTACGACAATCTGAAACGCACGTTGCCGTTCGCTGCCGCCGCCTTGCTGGCCGTAGCTGGGTCGGCTCCACTATTGTTGGGTATCGTGTTTGGGCCGCAGTTTCAGCAGAGCGAGATCCTACTGCGCGTCCTGTGCGTCGCGACACTATTCAACTTTGCTTCGGTGACAATCGGTACTGCGCTGATGGCGATTGGCCGGTTTCACCAATTCATGCAAAATACTATGCTGTCTACGATCATCCTTATCTTCGCCAAAATACTACTCACCGTGGAATTTGGCCCGATTGGGGCAGCAGCCGCTACCTGCTTGGCTGAGGCCGCAATGATGGTGCTCCAGTTGCGCTCCTTGACTGCGAAACAGCAGCAAATCTAGCACAACCGGCCCGTGATCTTCCGGAATACGTTGATTGTTAATGTTTTACCTCGACTCGGTTCGATGAGGTTGCAGCTGTGGTAGCTAAGTTGCCTTATGTTCAGCTGACGGAGTCCCATCTGAGAATCCGTCGCTCGGAGTATCCCTCAGGATGCCGTGCCTCGCCACGAGCTCTGAAGCTTGGCGCTTGTATTTTCTGGACGCCGATGGGCGGTGGGATGCACAATTGCATTCAGCCTGCATCCTTTTGGTGCACACGAGGACCTAATCGGCCCCGCCTGCCCTCTCAAGGTTCCCGTATCTCGGATGGCCTTTGGCTTCCGAACGGCAATCGTGCGCATTAGGCGTCCTAACGATGCGTTGATGGGAAGGCTGTGCTTTAAGTCTATGCTACCTTCAGTACCTAATCCATTAAATTGGTTTTACGTCGAACACGCAAACATCTAATCGGCAGGCGTCGGGTCGCCGTGTCAAGGTTAAGCGCGTGAGCTCTAGGGTTTCTGTCAGACGACGGCTTTGTGTGTGCTGCTCGCTTCGTCCCAATGACGGACACGAAGATCAGCCGCCCTGTCGGGCCCGCTTGCTACAGCTAACCATCCCCGTCACATAGCGATGATGGGGACGGAAGTGGGATGGGGTCCGGCGGGGGGGCGCGCTATCGTGGTCGGTGCGGGCTTAATGGGCCGCCATCACGCTTCTGCCATCAGGCGCTCGGGATCAGCCGTCGTAGCCGTCATCGATCGCGATCTGGATTTAGCTCGATCGGTTGCACAACGTCATGCTGGAGCAATAGCCACCAACGATCTTGAGGAGGCATTGGCCCGGACTCGTCCCACAATCGCCCATCTGTGTACACCCGCCCAGACTCACCGCGCGTTGGCCGAGCGGCTGGCGCTGGCGCAGCTTCATACGTTCATCGAGAAGCCGTTCGCGAGTAGCGCAATGGAAACGCGCCTTCTGCTTGAGGAATTTTCGCGAGTTGGAAAAATCGCTTGTCCGGTACACCAGTACGCCTTTCAGCGCAGCGTGGAACAGGCAATCGCAAGCTTGCCAGACTTAGGATCTCTGCGTCGGATAGCGATCGAGATCCGTTCGGCCGGCGCTGAATTCAATCCTGGGACCGGTGACCGTGTTGCCGGGGAGATCGCGCCGCACCCTTTATCGATCATTCAGCGCCTGCTGCCCAGCGAGGACGTCGGCGCGCTGAACTGGATATTGCACCGCGCTGCTCCAGGGGAGTGGTTGGCAAATGCGAGCAGCAACGGTGTTTTGCTGTCCATTGCAATCAGCATGGGCGGCCGACCGACGCGTTTCACCACCGTCATCTCAGGCACGGGCGGGACCGTGGAGCTCAACAACTTCCACGACTACATAGTGAACCAGTCCGGCCTAGTGTCGCGGTCGGCTAAGATTGCGCAGCCATTCGCCTATGCCGGAAGGACACTCGTGAACGCGACGGGGAACCTCCTCAAGCGCGCGGTACGAGGCGAAAGTGCCTATCCCGGGCTACGCGCTCTGACACACCAGTTCCACCGAGCCGCGGAAAGCGGTGTGCGAACGAACGCTCCTATCACTCCGAGCGAAATTGTTGCAGTAGCAACCGCACGAGACGCGCTTCTAGCGCAGTGCCGGGAGTGGTCCCGTGGCTGACCACATGACCGTCGTTATCATAGCTCTTGTTGAAGGCGCGGCATTAGCTGCATGTATAGAGGGGGCTCGAGCCGAGGCAGATCAGCTGATGGTGGTCGCACGAGATGGTTCCGTGCGCGACGCCGAAGGATATGAGATTGGTCGAAGCAGGAGAACCGATGTTCCTGCGCGGCGGCAGGCAGCAGCATCGATAGCTGAGACGCCTTTGATCGGCTTCCTTGAAGATACCGTGAACCCCGTTCGCGGGTGGGGAGATGCGGCACGGTCGACCTTGGCGCAGACCGGGGTCGGTGCCGCAGGCGGTCCCGTGTCCATCGATCGTCACCTACCTTCTGCAAGCCGGGCTCTGGCGCTGACAGAATATGGGCGGTTTAGGTCATTCGAGGGACGGGACGCGGTGCCAGCGATCCCGGGTTGCAATTTCGCTTTCAGACGCGAAGCCTTGCTCGCGGCCTGCTCCGGTGAAGGACTAATCGACAACGAGGTGTTCGACCAGCTACGCGTGTCAGGTTTGTCGCTAGCGTGGGTTCCAGGCATGTCAGCCACCTTTTGTGCTGCCCACGCACAGGGTGCACGCCTAACGACGCGTTTCGAGCATGGACGGCTTTATTCAGGTCGACGACTGTCTCAATCCGGCCCTGGCGCGAGGCTCGCCGGCGCTGCCAAAGCACTGGCGTTGGCGCCTGTCCTTGTTGCACGCACTCTAAGCCAAGCTGACGTAACCGAATTACGATCGGCGCCGACCGTTGGCCAAGTCGCGCTGCAGCACGGCGCCTGGGCCATAGGGGAATTAGCGGGCGCATTATTCGGTCCTCGACCGGGGGGTACGGCCGTATGGCAGTAAGGCGCGTTACCATCGGCGTGGATGCGACAACCTGGTGGAATCGACGTGGCTTCGGTCGCTACACCCGGTCCATGCTTGGTGCGATGATCGCCGAAGCTCGCCACTGCGAGTTTGTCCTGTTCGTCGACCGTCCTCCCGATGAAGAAATGCTGGCGTCAAACGTTCGAATTGTGGAGGTAGGTACGTCCGCGACCGTAACCGACTCGGCAGTGGCGGACGGTAGTCGGGCGTTGAGTGACCTCTTTGCCTTCCGGCAAGCCGTCCGCGCGACGCCCCTTGATGTATTTTGGTTCCCAGCGGTTTACAGCTGGTATCCGACCGGCGGGCGGGTGCCGGTTGTGGTCACATTCCATGACGCAATCGCTGAGCACTTCTCAAGCCTGGTGATGCCTAACTGGCGCGGCCGTTTTCTGTGGAACCTCAAGACGCGTTTGGCGCGCCGCTGGGCGCGTGGCATTGTCACGGTGTCCTGCGCAGCGCGCGAGGAGATTCACACCTACTTGGGAATACCGCGCGAGCGGATCAGCGTCGTGCTGGAGGCGGCAGATTCCCGGTTTGCCAAAGTTGATGACGAGGCCGAGCTTCTGAGGATGCGCGGTGCGCTACAGTTGGTTCCGGACCGGCGGCGCATTCTTTACGTCGGAGGCATTGCTCCTCACAAAAACCTGCTTGGGTTGGTTGAGGGATTTGCTCATGCAATTCGTCAGCCCGGATGTGATGACCTAGACCTGATCATAGCAGGTGATCCCAAAGGTGATGGCTTTCACTCGAACACTGAGCAGCTTCGCGCCCGTGCCGCCGACCCGGCAATAGAAGGCCGCGTTCGCTTCACCGGCTTCGTTCCTGAAGACATGCTGCCAGCCTTGTATTCTGACGCTTTCGCGGTCGCGATGCCCGCATTTTCCGAAGGATTCGGCCTGCCTGCGGCCGAGGCGATTGCATGTGGCACGCCAGTCATCGCCACCGGGCATGGAGCGGTGGCCGAGGTGGTTGGGAGCGCAGGCATGTTCTTCGATCCTCAGGATCCAAGCGACATTGCTCGCGTAATCGCACACCTGGGACAGGACCAGCTTTTGGCGGCCCAATTGCAAGCCGCTTGTCTTCCGCGTTCCGCGCAATTGTCATGGAAACGCAGCGCCAACGAGATGGTCGGTCTCCTCGAGCGCTATGCTGGATGCAGTTGATGCGTTTCTGTATGGCGACCACCTTTTATCCTCCCTTCAGCTACGGCGGCGACGCGACTTATGTCCGCGCACTTTCCCGGGCTCTTGTGGCTCGTGGGCACGAGGTAGACGTCATTGCGTCTACAGATGCATATTTGCTCCGCAGCCCATACCCCGATGGCATTCTTGCAGAAGAAGACGACGGCGTCCGCGTTCACCGCCTCCGGCATACTTTCGGTGACTTTGCAGCGTTAGTTAGTCAGCAGAGCGGGCGAACCGGGCTTTATGCTGGTACGCTAGCCAGGCTGCTTGCCGAACCTTATGACGTTCTCCACTACCACAATGTCTCGCTGATCGGCGGCCCAGGCATCTTGTCGATGGGGAGAGCGCGCGTGCGACTGTATTCTCTACATGAGCACTGGCTAGTCTGTCCAACTCACATTTTATGGAAGAACCGTAAAGAGGCATGCGAACGCCCCGCATGTTTCAGCTGCTCCCTTCGTTCTAAGCTGCCACCCCAACTTTGGCGCCATACAGGCTTTCGCGACCGTCAACTCGCTTACGTTGACAAACTGCTTTCGCCTAGCGAGTTCACGGCCGAGCGACACCGGGCCGACGGCGTCACGCGACCAATCCGCGTGCTTCCGCTATTTTCTGCTCTCGATCAGACCGCTCAGCCAAAAATGGTGCATTGTCGCCCCTCGGTTCTGTTCGTGGGGCGCATCACGTCCTCCAAGGGCGTGGAGCAACTCTCACGGGTGGCAGCGACGCTGCCGGAGATCGATTGCTTGATCGTGGGAGACGGGGATCTACTCGCCACATTAGCGCAGAAATATGCCAAATATCCCCACATCCGCTTCACGGGGCCTCTGCCGCAGCCTGCGCTGATCGCGGAGTATAGCCGAGCCAGCGCACTCATCGTGCCCTCAGTTGCGCCGGAGACTTTTGGATTGACCATCGTTGAGGCAGCGGCCTGCGGGACACCGTCAATCGTCGCAGCCGCCTCAGGAGGCGCGGCGGAAATCGTCACCGCAACCGGGGGCGGAGTGCTATACGAGGGTGACGATGGGCTCGCAGGGGCGATCCGCCGGCTTGTTGACGATCACAACCTATGTTCCCGCCTTGGTGGGCTGGCCAGGCGCGGTTATGAAGATCGATATACCCAGCAGCGACACATCGCATCTTACCTTCACGAGGTTGATTCAATTCTCGAACAGAAGGCGTCATGCGCGCAGTCATAACCTTTCATGCGATCGGCCACGAGCCTGGTCCGCTGTCATTCGCGCCCGAAGGGCTCGATGCGATGCTTGGCGCCCTAGCGGACGCTGAAGTCCCGGTGCTCGATCTCGACACCTTACTGTCTCCAGCAACCAAGCGAGGCGTGGCGCTGACATTTGATGACGGAATGCGGTCAGTGCATGATGCGGCCTTGCCAATATTGCGTGCTCATACTGCACCTGCTCACGTTTTTGTGGTGACGAACCAAATAGCCGCTGACAATCGCTGGAAGGGACAACCTGAGGGAACGCAAATCTACCCCGTGCTAGATTGGCCTCAGATCGAGGTTTTGCATGCGAATGGAGTTCGGATTGAGAGCCATACCGCGAGTCATCCTGATCTACGGACGATGAGCGGGCCCGTCATAGAGGAAGAACTTGAGGAAGCAGATACATTGATTGCCGCGCGGCTTGGCCGCAAGCCGGCCTACTTCGCCTACCCATACGGCTATGAAAACAAGCGGGTCAGAACCGTCGCGCACTCACGATATCGCGCCTGTTTCACGACACGGCTCGCGTACCTTGGCGCAGAAGATGATCTAGCCGCCCTACCCCGCCTAGATAGTCATTACCTACGCTCTCCGCGGCTTGTCAGGCAATTGGATCGACCAGCCGGCCGAGGGTATATCGGCTTTAGGGCTTTCCTGCGGCGTCTGCGCGGTTCTGAATGACCAGCGCGCTGGAACTCAGCATTGTCGTGGCTGTGAAAGATGCAGAAGCTAATCTACCCCGGTTTCTGGAGGCCTTGGGTCGGCTCTCCAGCGAATGTGAATTACTGCTTTGCTTTGCGGGTCCAGCACCGACGCTGCCAGCCAAATTAGAAGCGCAGGTGATAGCCGCGACCGATGACATGCTGATCCCCCAACTTTGGCGGGACGGCATTATCGCCGCGCGGGGTCGCCGGGTAGCGTTGACAACGGCACAATGTATTCCTGCTTCGGATTGGCTCCAACGATCGCGCAACGCAGATATAGGACGATGGGCAGGCATAGGCGGCGCCATCGCCAATGACCCGAACGCTACCTTGGCCAACTGGGCGATCTTCTTTCTACGTTATTCGGCATTCGCTCACGAGGTCAAAGGTGGCGTGACAGGGGAAATCGCAGCTGACAATGCCATTTACGATCGAGCCGCTGTCCTCGCCTGTCGCGACCTGCTGGAAGAAGGCTTTTGGGAGCCAAATTTCCACCGCCGGTTCCATGAGGCCGGGCGCGAGCTATGGCTGGATCCTGGTTTGCTCGTCACGCATTACGGCGTCGCCTCACCACGTGCATTCGCTCGTCAGCGGTTGGCGCACGGCTACGAATACGGGCTCGAGCGCGGCAGCCGAGCGACAAGTCCGGTAAGGTTGGTTTTGCTGTTTCGCAGCCCCGTTCTCCCGTTGCTGATTGTGGCTCGCGTACTTCGCCGCATGACGGCGCGGCCGGCCTACCGCAGACACCTTCTGCCGTCTCTCCCGTGGCTCCTGGTGTTCGCATGCGCATGGGGCTTGGGCGAGGCAACCGGCTACGCAGCGGCGCTTGCGAAGGCGCCGCCATTCAATGCAATCTTCCGCAGAGGCAGGAAGGATCAATGAACAAATCAGCTCTTTACACCTCCGTGATCCTGGGCCGCGTTAGCACTGAGGACGCAGACCGGGTGCTGGAAACAATCGCCGCTCTGCAGCCCGACGTTGCGGGCGGGCCATGTGAAATCGTGGTCGCAGATCGCATAAAGGATGCTATCAGCGATCAGATCGCTTCGGATTATCCGCAGGTGCGGCTTATCCCCTGTGACCCAGATATCTCTCTTCCTGAGATGCGTACGCGTGCGTATGAGGCGAGCAGCGGCGAAATCGTCGCCGTCACTGAGGATCATTGCGTTCCTAGTCCAGGGTGGGTGGGCAAGATCCAACGCGCCTTCGCGAACGCGCCGCCATCGTTGTCCGCGGTTGGAGGAAGCGTTGTTAATGGTGTAACCGACACCGGTTTAGACTGGGCGACGTTTTTGTGTGAATACAGCTTTTTCTCTCCGCCCGTGGTAGAGGGTAGAACCGACATTCTACCGGGCATGAATATCGCTTACCGTCGCAGTGTGCTGGACGCTGCTCCCCGCCAGCGTCTGAGTGAAGGATTTTGGGAGACGACTTTACACTCGCATCTGCTGGCAAACGGCGGAAAGTTTCGCTCGCTCAATGAACTTATCATGTTCCATAAGAAGCGCTTCTCCTGGCGTCTCTTCGCCTCGCAACGCTTCGTCTACTCCCGTTATTATGCTGGGTGTAGGCTACGGTATGCGACACGGACGAAACGAGTAATGATGGCCGGGGCCTCGCTCCTTCTTCCTCCGATCCTACTCTGGCGGATGGTCACGTCGGCGCGGCGAAAAGGGCTAAACCGCGAGTTGCGCAGCGCCTTCCCCTGGCTTGCCATGTTGGTCGTGATTTGGGCGGCTGGCGAAAGCGTGGGTGCTTTGCTGGGACCCGGCGACGCGCTAGCACGGATAGAATGAGGGCGTGATCGAGATCGAATATTCCTGCCCGGCATGCCAGATCATGGTATCGCTCATGGGTAAGGCGTATGAATGCCGTGGGTGTAGACGGGAATTTCCAATATTCTTTGGAATACCTGATTTTCGTATTTTCCCGGACCCATACCTCACTTTGGAAAGTGAACGTTCTAAGGCCGTTAGGCTCAATGACTTTGCACAGTCGGCGAACTTTGCAGAACTTGTAGAACACTACTACAGAATCACGGATGATGTCCCCACAGCGCTCGCTCCAGCCTTCGCCAATTACGTGCATAAAGCGCCAGATCGATCAAGAGCGTCGCTGGCTCGATTGGGCGACGATCCCGTTCAAGGCAGGTTGCTCGATTTGGGCTGCGGAAGCGGCGGGGCACTGATTGCAGCGTCTGAGAGGTATGCGGTACGCGTAGGCCTAGACATAGGACTACGTTGGCTGGTGATTGCACGGAAGCGATTACTCGAAACAGGGATCGAGGCGCAGTTGGTGTGCGCAAACGCCGAAGCGCTGCCATTTCGGGCAGAAACATTCACACACGTCTTGGCGGACGATTTGATCGACAATGTTGCTGCACCTGAGCAGGTATTGCGAGGGACAGCGGCTGTGATGGCGCCCTTAGGAAGGCTCTGGTTGTCGGGAGGCAACCGCCGCTGGATCGGGCCGCACCCGGCCACCCGGGTCTGGGCGGCCGGTTTGCTTCCGGCGCATTGGCGCAAGCAGCGATTGGAACGCATGCATGGGTTTGACCTACTGCGCGCTGTATCGCTCCAAACCCCCGAAGCCATTCGGCGCATGGGGACGCGATACAAGCTCCACGTGCACGATGAGGGGCCTCGGCGTATCGATCTGTCCGCCCTGAACGACCGTTCGCTCACCTTCAAGGTGCTCGCCGGTGTGTACAGCAGATCCAGCCGGATGCCGGTCCTGCGTAGCTTGCTTGAGCGCTTTGGCCCGGCGTTTGAGTTTGTCTTCACCAAACGGGCCAGCGGCGAAACAACATGAGCACAAGCATCAGATTCGGATTAGTCGGTGCTGGAGCGATCGGAGCAATCCGCGCCGACGCCCTCCGCGTGAGCCAGCGATGCGCACTGACGGCCATATGCGACCTCGACGAGGCACGCGCCCGCAAAGTGGGTAGCGACGCTTGCTATTTTGAGAAACCTGCTGACCTTATCGCATCTGACCTCGTTGATGCAGTGATCGTTTCCGTCCCACCGAGCTACCACGAGTCACTCGCCGTGGCCGCACTGGCGGCAGGCAAGCACGTGATGGTTGAGAAACCGATGGCCGCCACCCCAGAGGCGTGTCGGCGCATGACTGAGGCGGCAATTGCTGCAGGCAAGGTGCTCAGCGTGGGCTACAATCATCGCTACTTTGCCGCCGTCAAACGGCTGCGAGATGCGGTCCAAAGCGGGGCGATTGGCACCCTTAGCCATGTCCGCGCCTATACCGGACATGCGGGACTCGCCGAGTTCAAATCGCCTTGGATGTATGACGCCAAAGTCATGGGCGGCGGGGTACTGATGGATAACGGCACCCACATCATAGACTTGGTCCGGTACGTTATGGGTGACGCGACCGAGGTATCCGGACATGCTACCGGTCGGGTCTGGCAACTGCCTGTCGAGGACCACGCGGTAACCCTACTGCGCGGCGCGGATGGCACCACAGCCTCGATAGAGGCTAGCTGGGACGAGTGGAAAGGATATCGCTTTTTCGTGGAAGCCTATGGTGATCGAGGCATGGCACGGGCGTCTTATGCCCCCATGCAGTACATGCAAATCCTGCTGGATCGGCCAGGTAGGGTCGTAAAGAAAGAACGACAATTCTATGTCGGATCCATGCTTCGTGAAAGGATGAGTGGATGGCAGAGTACGGTGGTCTCAACATTCGTCGAAGAGTATGCTGATTTCGTGAAGATCGTCGAAGGATCCACTGACAGCACGCGTATTGCACTAGGTAACGATGGAATTCGCGCAGTAGAGATTGCACAAGCAACTTACTCCAGCTCCCAATCGGGTGAGCGAGTAGCCCTGCCGCCGCTACCATCGGCCTAATCGAGCAATTGTACATGCCCGGGATGCGCAGTTATGTAACCTGTAAGCTCACCTGCAGACCAACAGAGTTCCGTCAAGAGCATCGCGGGAAGGCGACGGATAATGGCGCCACGAAGAGCTGAATGTCGCCAGCCATGACGGATGATCCGAATGACACGGAGCAGGGGCAGGACCGGAGTGGCAGCAATTAGAACAATCCGCCTCGCTGTTCCCGTTTGAGATAAGCGCGCGGCACCATAAGCGCGACCGTGGTGAAATCGCCGACGACAAAACGGAAGCAGGGCGAAAGGTCGCTGGTGTCTCACAAGCGCGTCGTTTACCCAAGTGGGCCTTAGCGTGCCTGCCGAGAGCATCGCAGTCTTTGAAAATCCGGCTCTCAAGAGTTGGTCTACAGGAGGCAGCATCGATCGGTCGAGGATCAGGTTGTTGCCAGGCACTTCAGACAATGCCGCAGACACTGGCCGATGGAACTGACAATATTCGACCAAATAGCCGATTATGCGCCTATCCGTCGGCTCAAAACTGGGTTCGACGGGTCCACACAGTGCGCCATTTGAACCAAGCGCTGCCAGCATCGCCTGACCCCAACCTGGTGCGGGCGGTGCATGGCCGTGGAGGAAAGCAATGGCCGAGGCACGACATCGTGATGCAGCCACCCCCCACAACTGGAAGAGAGACGAGTTTTCTTGAACAATGACATCGATGCCCTCAGCGGAACCACGCGGCGCGCATTCGCAAGCCAGATGAACGTCAAACTCCGGCGACATCACACCTGCCGCTCGTAGAGCGCACGTCAGCTCGTGCACATCCCAAGAGCCCTTAACCGCCACCGCGAGCGACAGGGTAGACACTATATGTCAGACGCTCCAGCTTTGGCGTAACAATCGTAGAGCAGCTGTAAGGTGTGGCGACTTTCGTCCAAACCATTGGGTGTGTCGCGATCGTAGCGGATCGCATCAAGGAACAAGCGATAGAGTCGGGCCGTAGCATCGGGGAAGAGGTCGAGTGGCGACTTAGCCAATGTAATGTGCCGATCACCCTGGTACAGACGGGCTCTTCCACCGAGTGCAAAATCCAGATCCGTGAACGGTTTTCGACCTTTAGGTCTGAGACCAAACGTCAGCTCAGCGCGTCCGCCGATGCTGGTCTCTATCGTCCCGTTCTCTCCCACCAATCTCACGTTAAGATAGGCGTGGCGGCCTCGGGTCAGCCGATCCAAGGTAATCTGCGCGACCCGGTCACCACTAAATTCGAGTTGCACCAAATCTAGGTAATCAGGCCCCCCAACCGCAAATGGCCGCGGCATGCGCGAGCGCATCGCGCTCGGTCGCTCGCCGAAGAAGGATTTGCACAGGTCGATTACGTGAGTACCAAATTCCTTAAAGCTGCGCTGCTGATCGCGGCCACGCCAACCAGATTCGGTGTCGGCCGTCACCACAAAGGATTGATGGATGTCGACGAATAGCAACCTGCCGAAGCGTTCGCTCCCAATCTCATCGCGCGCTGCAGAGTGGATCGGCATGTAGGGAAATTCGCTGTTGGTGGCTACGCGCCGGTTCCAGCGTCGCGAGGCCGCGATCAGAGCATCGGCCTCCTCTATCGAGGCCGCTAATGGTTTCTCGCAAAAGACATGTGCTCCGGCTTCGAGCGCCGCCAGCGCAATGGCCGAATGTGAAGAGGGTGGCGTGGCGATGGTTACGACATCCGGCTTAGCGACACCCAGCATTTCCTCCAATGAGGCAAATGGCCGCACGCCGGGCAATCCCCCGGCCGGATCGAAGCCGCCTACGACGGCAACATCGTCGAGCTTAGCCAGCGCCGGCAAGTGGATCGCTCGAGCCGCTGCGCCCAACCCTACAAGCGCGACTCGAACTTGCGACATGTCACCCCTCGTGCAGGGTAGATCGGGTCAGCACAAGACGCTCGCTAAAGCCCGAAACCCCGTTATATATGTAGACCTTGGAATAGCACCGGTCTACGCTGGGTCACCAACGTTTAAGATCGCCGGCATCGCTCTAGGGGTGGGTCGACGGGAGCATCCGCGTGCAGATCGTCATTGATGGTGCAACTATCTCGATCGCCGCACGATGACTGGTGGCGCCGTAGTCGACCGGGGGCGAGCGTTTTGAGCACAACACCCCCGCCTGCCCGCCTGGTCCACCTGCGGCGTCCCGTTCTCGCATGGGGACTGCTGATCGGGTTGATATTGGCTTGGCCCCTGCTGCTGCTCGGTCGTCCCGCTTATATCTCCGATAGCGCAGCCTATTACAAAGGAGGACACGTAGCCGTCAGTTTTGCTTTGGAGCACCTCCGCCCCCCTGCAGATAACAACCCACAGTTTGCTCCGCGCGGGCCTATTGCTCCGTCGGGGGCAGCTGCCACCGCAGCACAAGCCCGTGGCGCTCGATCTATCCTTTATAGTGTACTGGCGTATGTGCTCGGTGCCCCAGCGGGTCAGATGTTAATCCTGGCTATCTTCCAGGCCCTGCTCACCGGCTTGGTCTGCGCCGTGGTGATTGATTTCTTCGCGCCGTCTTCGCCGAAGAAGTGGCTGACGGCAGCAGCCGTACTCGCGTTCGCTACACCTGTTGCATTCGTCGCATGCCTGGCGCTACCGGATATCTTCACCGGCCTCGTAATCATCGCCATTGTGCTCCCTGCCATTGGAGAAGCACGAATGTCCACGGCGACGAAGTTGCTTCTCATGGCAGTGGGTGCGTTCGGCGTCGCGGCGCACAGCAGTCACCCGCCGCTGGCTGCCGTCCTAACACTAGTCATCGCGCTTCGGCTGCTATTCGCTTGGTACCGTGGGCACTGCCCTGCGAATTGGGGGCGAGCGTGGGCGTGGGCGGCCGCGCCGCTCGTCCTGGGTGTGGCATTGACGGTGTGCGTTAATCGCGTTGGGTTCGGAGCGGCCAGCATAGCCGCAAAACGCTTTCCGTTAACGCTGGCCCGTTCCGTGGCAGATGGGCCAGGGCGATGGTATCTCGAAAAGCACTGTTCCACCGAGCATTACGCAGTCTGCGAACTTTTTCCGAGCGGTTTCCCGCACGACATCAACGATTTTCTGTGGGGTAAGACTGGTTTAGACGATCGAGCGACGCCCGAGCAGCTCGATCGCATCCGCCGCGAGGAGGTATCGATTGTCGCGGCTGCAACGCGCGAGTATCTGGGCGTCGAGCTCCTTCACCTTTTCACTGGCTTCCTTCGGCAGCTAGTCAAGATCAGCCCGGACGCTTCGTTCGATCAGCGCATAAGTCTCGACCGGCAGCAGATCCCACATGTTGTCCCAAGTACCGGTATGACGGCATGGCTCGGGCAAGCTGTCTACTTGGCGTCACTGATTTCGGTAGCAGCTGCATTACTGTGGATGGCGCGACGGTTTCGTTACCTTCAGGAGTCCGAGAAACTCGCCATCTTTTTTACACTCACTGCGCTGCTAACCAATGCCGCGATTTGTGTCTTCTTTTCTGGCATAGCTCACCGTTACCAAGCCAGGGTGGCTTGGTTAATACCATTGCTGGCTATCGCGCTAGCGAGTGTTAGAAGCCGCCAGATCGCCAGTTCCGGGGCGCAGCCCGAGCTTGGTCGCCATTAAGACAGCAGCGAAAGTCACACTAGCGTAGATATGGTAGCACCAGTGCATCACGATAGCGCCTAGCAGCTTGCCCAGGGGCAGACGGCGCGCGAGAAACGCAAAAAAGCGGCGATTTCCCAAAACATATAGAATCAATGCCGCCACGGAGACCAAAAGCGCGCCGCGCCAAATAATACCTAGCGTGGCAAACAGCGGTACAGAGAGCGCCAGTGCAGCCAGACGTCGCTCGGAATGTGCTAAATTCAGATCGGATGTTGCTACTTTGCCGTCCGCAATGAGACGCGACCAGGGCAAAGCACGACGAATGACGTCGGTGTGCCAGACCCGCCACAAGCTCCAATCCTTCCAGTGGGTGCCCTGCGCTTGCGGAACTAGCACGATCCTGTAGCCGGCGCTCACCAGGCGCATTCCTAGCTCCACGTCCTCAATACTGGGATGTGAAAATTGGCGAACATCAAATCCGCCAGCCTTTAGAAACGTCATCCTTTCAATCAGCCCAATGCCGGACCAGAAGGTGCTCGCCCGTTGCTGTCCTTGCTGATGCACAAAATGATGACGCAGATTGGCATAAAGGCTCGTCGTACGGAGCGAACGCGGCTGATCATCGTAGGAGCCAAATGCGGCAGAGGAGTCTGTCTCCTTGGTCGCCCCAGCTAGGAGCTCGATCGCGTCCTGGTGCAGTATGACGTCTGCATCGATAAACAACAGCCATGGCTTCGTCGCGGCGGCCGCGGCGGTGTTCCTACCATGTGCCGGCCCCTTTGGCGCACCGGGGTTGCTAAGGACCTTCGCGCCCGCCGCTTGCGCAATGGCGGGGGTATTGTCGGTCGAGCCGTCGTCGAAAACGATGAGCTCGTCCTTGGCCGTCATCGCTTCCCGGAGCGCCTGGAGGCACTCCGTGAGAGTGTCTGCAGCATTGTAGGCGGGCACGATGATGCTCACGCCGGGACGCTCGGGATCAAGCCTTGGCAAGGACGCGGTCCGGATGCAGCCTTTCGCCATACGCTTGCCGGCGCGACCTATCATGCACATCGGCGTCTTGTTCGTGATATTCTTCGTCTACGTTGACAGCCCAGAGGTCGTGGCTTTCACCAAGTATGTTCTTAACCGCCAGCATAGCAGTCAGCATGGAGTGATCCTGATTATTATAGCGGTGCATTCCGTTCCGCCCAACGGCCTGCAAGTTCTTGATAGTCGCAAGCCATTCACGTACCACGTCAAGCGCCTCCCGGTATTCGTGATCATAGACCGGGTATGCCTTCGGCTGCCGAATGACGGTCCCATCGACGACCGGCGCGTCTCCGACAAGATTGAGCACCCGCAGCTCTCTTTCTGCCAACGCGAGCAAGTCGACGTCGCTCATCGTCCAGAGAAAGTCATTCTCATGGCAGAAATACTCCATCCCTATACTTGAGTGCTCCTCATCAGGGAGCATCTCTGGAGACCAGGAACGAAAGTTCTGGATTCTCCCAACGTTTACGTCCGGCGAATGGATATAGATCCAGTTATCCGGAAAGAGCTGGCGCTTCTTCAATATAAGGGTGACGACCAAAAAGTCCCGGTACTTAAGCTTAGCCGATGCAGCGCGGACGTGCTCCGGGGCCGGTGGAGACATGCATTCTATGAGCATCGTGATCGGCATGGATGATACGAATTCATCCGCACGAACATTATAGGTCGTGCCGCGTGTTGGGCTTTCTACGTCGATAGACTGAATGGCTCGATCGGTGCGATATATTCTGGATACCCGTTGCTCCATGCGGACTTCCCCGCCGGATTCCACCACTCGATCGCGAAACGCTTCCCACATCATCCCCGGACCCAGCCGAGGGTAGTCAAATTCCTCAATCAGGCTTGCTGTATCATTACTGCCTGAAATGGCGTTCCAAATGGCCTTACGAAGCGATAGATTTTTGATTCGCTGCGCGGCCCAGTCGGCGCGAATCTCGTTGCACGGTATACCCCAAACCTTTTCGGTATATGACTTGAAGAAGTGCCAAAACAGGCGGCCGCCAAACCGATTTGTCACCCACTGTTCGAATGTCGACTCCTCCTCACTGGGACGAACCTGCCACTTCGCATAGCTTAGGAGTATCCGAAAAGACTCATATGCGCCCATGTTGAACAGCGCGTTTAATGGCTTCAACGGGTAAGCGAAATATTTACTGCGATAATAGATCCGGCTCATCCGAGGGCGTTTGAGAAAGTCGTTCGGCAGCACTTCACGCCAAAGATCGCGGACCGGTTTGACCTTGGTGAAAAACCGATGCCCGCCAATATCGTACCTGTATCCCTTATACACCTCCGTGCGGGATATACCGCCAACCACATTGCTTTCTTCGAAAACAATCGGGTGATGAGATTTGCTGTGCTTCTGCAGCTCATACGCCGCCGTCAAGCCGGCCGGGCCGCCCCCAATGATCGCTACCGTCGTTGAATGACCGCTACTCGCCGTCGCGTCCTCGCCGAACGAGCTAGTCGCTGTGTTCTCATCACCCATTTTTGCCCCCCGGCACATACTATCCCATTATCGTCTAAGCGCAAGCAAGGCCGAAGAAGCCACATTATCCGGTCCGCCCCGATTTGACCCATATTGAGCCCCGCCCCATCCGCCCGACCTTTGCGTCGGCAGTTGGTCACTTGCGGGCGGTATAGATAAATACGCCTGTTCGATAGACGAGGGTGGCTCCTCGGTCGGCGAGTTGGCGCACCCGCTTAAGAAAGCTCTCGCGGAGTCGCTCCGTATCGTCCGCAGGTAAGGCGGACAGCGCCGTCCTGGCTTCGCTGTCGAATACTGCTTGCACCTCCCAGAACAGCTCAGGGGTAAGCTCGTGACGTTCAGTCCACCAGTCTCGGCGCACCTGGGCGAAGCCCGCGGCCTTCAGCATCTGACCGACGTCTCCCGTCGCCGCATGAGCCGCGTGGTGATTGCTTGCCGGCACCCCTTGCTCGGCAAGGAAGCGGCGCAGAAAAGTGGGGGAAAGGGCTTTTCGACCAGCTTTTTCCATTATCCTGTCGTATGCGATCTCGAATGCGGCTCCCAAACCCTGGCGTGTCATCAAATCCGGTCGGGCACCGGTGCTGATCACGGCGCGCCCTCCGGGCTTTAGTACGCGGAAGATTTCCTGAACAGCCAAGGTCGGGTTTGGCAGGTGGCGAATGACAAACAATGACACGACAGCGTCAAATGTACCTGGCGCCAATTTAAGCGCCTCGGCGTCCATCGCTTCGAACGAGATTTGGCTACTCAGGCCGGCTCGATCCGCGCTCGCGCGGGCTTCTGCGAGCATGCCTGCGGAATGATCTACAGCGACGACGGTATTGCACTGCTTCGCCGCCAAAATCGCCAGCAGGCCGGTGCCAGTCCCGAGGTCCAGTAAGCTTCCCTCAGAACTCAAACCCGCTAGGCGCAGCATATGAGCCGCTATGTCAGTGGAGAAACGTACCGTCAGGTCGTCAAACTCACGCGCTCGCCTGTCATAGCTGTCAGCGTCCGTAGCCTTGATTGCAGTAAAGGCTAGACCGTGCGTTTCCATCGTTCCCCCCGGTGTCAAGCGCTGTGGCAAGCGGCTTTTCAGGCGGCGGCCCCATGCTCAAACGGGACATTGCGTCGCCGGTCGTGCCAGACGCCATATGAAAGCTTGGCTTCACATAGCGCGTCGTCTACCCCGTGTCGATCGATCGCTATTCTCGGGGGAGGGTGCCACGGAAACTGAAACAATTTTTTCGGCAACCTATCTGGCGTGTGCCGTAATCGCCTTTAGCGCATCGCGGATGCGTTCTACTCCTCAAGCCGCAGCTTCGGCATCGTTTTGGTTGCGGATCGCTGTTGTGTGCGGGCTGTTCGCCATATTGCGTTATGCGGATGCGCATATGCCGGTCAGTGCGGCATTTCGATCTATGGGCCATCATTACGAACTCCCTTTCTGGAAACGCCCCGGATCGTACGTCATGCTTGGGGTCATCGCCGCTTCTGGCATTGCAGTTCTCGGCCTTTTGTTCTTCCGGCCTCGACTTCTTCCTAAGTCAGTGCAGATGGCTGCGATGGCGATCGCGCTTCTTCTGCTTCTCGTAGCTGCGCACAGCCTATCGCTATACTGGACTGGGCTCTATCTGGAGGCGAAAGTAGGCACGGTGAACGTGAGCCGGATCGTCGAGGCATTATTACTTTCCCTGATCGCAGCAGCCGGCTTGTGGTTCAGACGTGAGGCAAGGATGGCGGCGAACGCTGACAAACCGATGAGGAGATAATCGCCGTTGCGTTGAAACTGACGAGTCCCTGCCGCGTAGAGATCTATGGTCCACCAGCCAGCGGCACGATGTGCGTTCTCGTCAGATCCGACGTTGAGGAGCGCAGGCGGTTCGCTGAGCCCTTTCTGAGCGTCGAAAAGTAGTATATAGCTCTGCCTCGAACTTAAAGCGTGGCGCATCCTTGGTAAGCGCTCGAAGGTGGGTGCTCCTCCGCCCTGCCAATCCCCCGGCAGGGCGGGGTTGGTCCTCGGCATAACGCGGATGCAATATGATGCTGACGTCTCATGATCGTAAGGCAGCTTTTCGGCGAAGTCGGGTTGGCGGTCTACCGGCACCGGTGCTCACCGGGTCTTAGGCGAGGGGATCGTGGACGTTGAGATCGAGATTGGTGTCGTTGCGGCGTTTGCGGTATTTGTGCTCATCCATGTCCTGGTCATGATGCGAGCGGCTCGACGGCATCGTCGCCGCGCGTGGCAAGTATACTACGACCACGCTACCTTCGAACGCCGATCCGCGGGCGGGCCAAATGGCAGCAGCAGAAGTAAAGGATAAAGGTAGCGGCATTCGCGGGCGTTAAACCAGACAGCCATGCGCTGGTTGTGGTGCCCAAATCGCTGCTCGGTTTTGGGCTGGTGCGGCGTCGTATGGCATGTGGTTTCGGCCGACCCGCATCGGATGACCGGCAACTTTGCTTTCGCAGTGCGGTGAGGTGGATGCCGACTGGCCGCTGATCGCAGTCCGCTTCGCACTATACGTGACTTTAAGCGCACTGTTTGGCCTGTCGGTTTTCAGCATCTACGCACTCAAGGCGCGGGAGCGCACAGATGCGCTCGCCTTGCGACCGTGGCTGGTCGGGACCGGGCTGCTCAGCCTTCTGTTGTCCGGCATTGCGCTCGTCCTGCTCGCCGCAACCATGGCCGGTGCGCCGGCATCGCCGAGCGATTGGGGAGCGATTGGGATGTTGCTTACCGAATCCGGGACGGGCTCGGCATGGGGGGCGCGCATGGTTGCGCTGATCGTGGCCGTGATCGTCGCGATAGTTGCGGCAGGACCCACCGCTTCGCTCGGACTGGTCACGCTGGCGGCGGGCATTGCGTTAGTTACGCTCGCCTGGACTGGCCACGCGCGCGATGGATGAGGGGGCGGGGGCTGGGATGGTGCTGTCAATTCCATGGCGGCCGGGTCGTCGTGTCGGATGTCCACTACGTCAATCCGGCGTAGTCGGACTTCTACCACAAGAAATGTGAGTAAAGCAAACCAAGGGTTCATAATAACGAAAGCAGCGACACTCAGTCCTCAGCACTGCTCACTTACATCATGATAGATCGGCACGACCCGGCACTTCTGACCGGGACGTACGCATACGCAGTTCTTACACACGAGCCCTCTGCGCGCTACTTGAACAGACGTCCCGTTCCGCTGACAGAAGCCTGAAAGCTGCCGTTCCGGCTTCCGGCCAATGGTGCCGAACGCTGCTGCGTACGCAAGCATTTCCTAATTCTGTTCTCCGGAAGCTGTGGAATTGACTGGCCCCAAGATCGTGCACGATCGGCACTGTTCTTCGTTGGCGGTCCAGCCGCCTCGGTATCAGCCTCGCGAAGGCTGCGCGACTGGGACACTCTCGCCTCGCCCCGGTGTTGAGCCGCGTCGACTTCTGCACGAATGCTTTGGGCCTCAGCGCTGATGTCCGACGCCTGAATTGCACCGACGACACTTCCGGCAGCCTCTCCGTCTGATCTGAGTGCCCGGACATCGCTGCTCCCGTGAACGGTAGGCCCAGTGATCCCGGCTGAGCTTGGCGTCACTAGACGTCCCGCTAGGTCCGTCCCCATGCGATTACTGGCGTGAGAGACATAGCGCTGGAGCAGCATGTCACGCTCCGGTGGTCTCTGCCCGCCACGATGTCGGTCGCCTCATCTTCGCCTCGCCGATCATGAGTCTGAACGGGCGCATCAGCTGCCAAGACTGCCATCTGGACCAGTTCGGCTCAGCGGACGGTCTGCCAAACGCGATCGGCGTCGGTGGTGAGGGCGCGGGCGCCGCGCGCCTGCACAGCGGCGGGCGCATCCTGCCCCGCAACGTGCTCCCATTTTGGGGTCGCGGAAGCCGCGGCTTCGACACGTTCTTCTGGGACGGCCGCGTGCAGCTGGTCGATGGTCACGTCGTGAGCCAGTTCGGCGTTCATGCGCCTTCGACCGATCCGATGATTGTGGCCGCCCATCTTCCATCGGTCGAGGTGCGCGAGATGGTCACCGACACGCCCCAGATCCGCGAGGGACTCATGTCCGAGGACGTGGGTGCGGCGGCCTCGATCCAATCGACGCTCGCCAGCCGCTTCGCCGCCGATCCGGCGATCGGTCCGAAGCTGGCCGCTGCCTACGGCCTGCCGCGCGACCGCGTGTCCTTCCGCGAGGTCACGGATGCGCTCGCCTCGTTCATCCGCTTCAACTTCCGTATAAGGCCGACCAGATTCGAGCGCTTTGTCCACGACGGCGGCCCCCTGTCGCGCCGTGAGATGGCGGGAGGCGTGCTGTTCTACGGGCGCGGCCGCTGCGCGGCCTGTCACGGAGGTCCCTACTTCAGTGACATGAAATTCCACTCGGTGGCGTTCCCACAGGCGGGCTTCGGCAAGAACGGCTTCGGCGTCGACGAGGGTCGCTACAACACCACGCTGAATCCAAAGGACCGCTTCCTTTTCAGGACGCCACCCCTCTACAATGTGGCCAAAACCGCGCCCTACTCGCACTCGGGTTCGGTCGTGCGGCTGGAGGACGCGATCGTCGCGCACTTCGATCCACTGCGCCTCGTCGACACCCGCGAGATGACGGTGCGCGAGCGGTCGGACCTCTACGCAAGGCTGGGTACCGCCTCCCGCGAGACGCTGCCGTCGGCACTCACGGACGAGGAGGTTCGCCAGCTCGCCGCGTTCCTCCGGACGCTCAGCTTCTAGGAGGCGGGATCCGCGCCTTCCGCTTCGGACGGTGCGGTCACCTCGCGATCCATTCCGTTCGCTTGTGGTTCGTCCGCCTGCGGCGCCTCGCCGCCGTCATTCGTGATCGTTTCAAAGCCGTCCATCGGCTTGGCCGACTCGGCGCTCGACACGGTCGGAGCCGTGGTCGGACCCAGGGCTTGGATGGCGGCGTTGACGCGCACCATACGAGCATCAACGTCCGTGTCGCCGGAACCGAACGACTGCCGATACCGATCGACCGCGGACTGTTCGGAGAACCAGAACGCCTCCGCCTGATCGCCCGCTTGGTCAAGCAGGCGCCCCGCGATGCGGTCGAAGGCGAAGCATCGGTCGCGAACGCCGTCCGAGGACCTGGAGGCGAGCGCAGCATAGCAGTTCTCGCTGTATAGCCTGGCGCCGGAGGATCCGAGCGCCTCGACGGATCGCTGGGCGTCGCCGGCAGCGGTTCCGACGACCGTCTGCAGGCTGGGTTCGGCAGGCGGCGTCTTCTCGGCAGGCGGTGGCGACGCGGCCGCCGGCAGCGCAGCCGCCGTTTGCTGCGGAGCGGCGGTAGACGGAGCCTCCTTCGCGTCGGGACGCAACGCGCGCACGAGCAGGAAGACGGCGACGAGCGCGATGGCGACGCCGACCTTGCCGGGGGGACGTGTCACGGGACCGGCGTTCGAGCCCGCGGCCATCAGTCGTCCCTCGTTTGCTCAAGGCTTGGCAGGTGCGTTCGCACAATCAGCGGAGCAGTTTGCGAAGGATCGACCAGAACGAGAATGTAGTCTGATTGTAGACCCGGTTGTACGCCGCCCGCTTCGGGTCGGTCAGCCAGCCGTATCCGCGCGGTGCCTTGAGCCCGAGCGCGTTTCGGACCATCCTTTTGGTCGACGTTCTTGCGGCGATGCTCTTCCGCAGGCTCGGTTTCCGCATTCCGTATTTCATCGGCTGAGGCTATTCCTCCATGCGGCCGAGGACAAGCGTCCCGTCCACAGTGGGGGAATGACATGGCCGACTTGGAGCAAATGCCGTTCGGCGGAGCCGAGTTCGCGGAGAATCCGGAGCCGAGGTGCCCCTGCCTGCTGCTGCTCGACACTTCGAGTTCAATGGGTGGTCGGCCAATCGACGAATTGAACGCCGGCCTCACCGCATTCCGGGACGAGCTGAACGCGGACGCGCTCGCCGCCAAGAGGGTCGAGGTGGGGATCGTAACCTTCGGGCCGGTTCAGGTCGCCACCGAGTTCACCTCCGCCTCGAACTTCTATCCTCCACATCTCGAGGCCAGCGGCGTCACCCCGATGGGAGAGGCGATACGGCGCGGCATTGAACTGCTGCGTGCCCGCAAGGACGAATACCGCGCCAACGGCGTGGCCTACTATCGTCCATGGATCTTTCTGATGACCGATGGTGCGCCGACCGACGTCTGGTCGGGCGCGGCGGACCTCGTCCGCCAGGGGGAGGAGCGCAAGGAGTTCATGTTCTACGCCGCAGGCGTCGAGGGTGCCGACATGGCGACCTTGGGGCAGATCGCCGTGCGAGCTCCGCTGAAGCTGAAGGGCTTGGCGTTCCGCGAGCTGTTCGCCTGGTTGTCCAGCTCGCTCGGTTCGGTCTCGCGATCCAATCCGGGGGAACCGGTTCCGCTCGCCAATCCCGCCGCTCCGAGCGGCTGGGCGGTGGCCGACTGAAGAGCGCATGTGGACCTGGGTCGCGGCATCCGTCCGCGGAACGTCGCACGAGAGGACCGGGACGCGCAGACAGGATGCGTTCCGCTGCTCGCAGGCCGACAACGGTCGAACGCTTGTCGCCGTTGCGTGCGATGGCGCAGGCAGTGCGAGCCGTGGCGGCGAGGGAGCCTCGCTCGTCACCCGGCGTTTGTCACTCGCGGCGCAAGCTCATCTGCGGACTTCGCTCGATCTCCCGTCTGACGAGCTCGTCCGAGATTGGATCGACTCCGTCCGAGACCTGATCGCCGCCGCGGCGGAGCGTCGCGGGCTGCGTCCGCGGGACTTCGCGACCACCCTGATCATGGTCATCGCGAGGGCGGGCCAGACCCTGACGGTCCATGTCGGCGACGGCGCTGCGGTCGGACGGCTGACCGACGATGGACGCTGGGTGTCGCTGAGCTGGCCGGAGAACGGGGAGTTCGCATCTACGACTTTCTTCGTCACGGATGATGTCGGGGTCCGGCTGCGCATTGAGCGGACCGATCGCGATCTCGACCGGATAGCGGTGATGACGGATGGGATCGAACGCCTGGCGCTCGATCTCGCCGGCGGCGTACCGCACGGCCCCTTCTTCCAGGGAATCAGCGAGCCCGTGGCAACGAGCCTAATCGCGGGACGCGATGGTCCGCTGTCCCGCAAGCTGGCGCAGTATCTCTCTTCGGACGCGATCAACACCCGCACGGATGACGACAAGACTCTGATCGTCGCGAGCAGGCGCGGCACGTGACAGCACTCTACATCCGCGGGCGTCCCGTGAGGCTCGGCGAACGGGTTGGTAGAGGCGGCGAAGGCGAGGTCTTCGTCCTGGCGGACCGACCGGATCAGGCGGTCAAGCTCTACAGCAGCCCCGACGACCGCAGGCGCGAGAAGATCGAGGCGATGGTCGCGGCGGGGCTGTCCGCCCGCTCCGACCTGGTCGCCTTCCCGCTTGCCGTGGTCCAAGGGCCAGGCGGCGCGTTCGCGGGCTTCGCGATGCGGCTGGTGCGAGGACACAAGCCCCTCTTCGAGCTCTACGCGCCGGGTGCCCGCAAGGTGGCCTTCCCTGATGTGGACTATCGCTTTCTCGTGCGATCGGCGGCCAACGTGGCCGTGGCCGTAGCCAAGGTGCACGAGGCCGGCGCGGTCGTGGGCGACATCAATCACTCGGGCATCCTCGTCTCAGACAAGGCGACGGCGGCGCTCATAGACGCCGACAGCTTCCAGTTTGGCGAGCGTCACCTCTGCCGCGTCGGCGTGCCAGAATACACTCCTCCCGAACTACAGTCGCGGCGGCTGGACGGCATCGTGAGGACGCCGGAGCACGACGCGTTCGGGCTCGCCGTCGTCATCTTCCAGCTCCTCTTCATGGGACGACACCCCTTCGTCGGCCGTTATCGTGGAAGCGGAGACATGCCTATCGAGCGGGCGATCGCGGAGCACCGCTTCGCCTATTCGGCCAAGGGGCGGAGCGACATGTCGCCGCCGCCCGGGGCCGCCCGTCTGCAGGATTTCCCAGACGAAATCCGCGCCATGTTCGAGGCGGCGTTCGGCGGAAACGCGAGCGCCCGACCGCGTGCTCCGCAGTGGGCCGACGCCCTGCGCCGGCTGGAGGGCAGCCTGTCGCGGTGCTCCACGAACGACATCCACTACTTTCCCAGTGCGGCGGGTGGATGCCCGTGGTGCAGGATGGAGCGCGAATCAGGGATCGTGCTGTTCGTCGCGCCTCTCCCAAAGGGGGCGACGCGATCCGATCCGGGCGCCGCCGGCTTTGATCTTGCCGGCGTCTGGAAGAGCATACAGGCGGTCAGGCTCCCCGCGCTCGACGGGCTGTCCCCTCCTGTGACGCAGACCGCACTGCAACCCAGCAGCGAGGTTGCGGCTTTTGCAGGCGCGGTACGAACCCGGCGTCGCTCAGGTCTTGCTGTGCTGCTCGTGGCGGCGGCGCTGCTCGGCTGGTCGGGCGACTTGTGGCTGCTCTGCCTGCCGCTCGCCTGGTGGGGTTACCATCTCACTTGGCAGGGCGGCTCTGATCTGCGGCGCTTCACCGAACGTCACGGCCGAGCGCGATCTGCATACGATGCAGCGATCGTAGACTGGCGCAAGCGCGTCGGCATTGAGGAAGTCATCGCACGGCGCCGGACGCTTGAGAACGCCAAAACTACCTACGACGGTCTGCCCAGCGAGGAGAAGCGACGGCTGGCGGAACTGACGACCAAGCGCAGGGAAAATCAGTTGCGGCGGCACATGGAAAGTTTTCCGCTTAGGCGCGCAAAGATCCGGGGGATCGGTGCCGGCAAGCTCGCGACGCTGGCGTCCTACGGTATCGACACCGCCGCGCAGGTCAGGCGCGACCGGGTGCTGGCGATCCCAGGCTTCGGTCCCGTCAACTCGCAGGAACTGCTCGCGTGGCGCGCATCGGTGGAGAGCCGCTTCGTCTACAATCCGTCACCGACGCAGCAGGATCGCCAAGACGAGGATAGGGTCCGTCGGGAGATCGCGAACGAGGCCAGCAGGCTACGCGGCGAGCTGTCCGCGGGGGCAGCCGACCTGCGTGCGGCCGGAGCGGTCGTAGAGCGGCGCATGGCCGCGTCGGACTCGATGGTCGATCGGGCTTACCACGATCTTGAGCAGGCACGCATCGACTTGGAAGCCCTAGGCGCAGCAGCTCCGATGATCGCGCCGAGTCCTTCCCCGCTTCGTCGGTTGTAGGCGCGGAGGAGCAACGTGAAGGGCGCCTAGTTCTTCGAACCTAGGGGCAGCCGCGCTAACATGCCCCCGGTGCGGTGGTTCCCCAGGTGCGTCGGGCGGCGCGTTCAGGCGCACGCGCCGGCAAACCCTTTCAAGGATGTGCTTTGGTATTCACCCTGCCGGGGCACTCAAGCGCTCTAAATCGACGTTCGGTACCGATCCCGGCAAAATCTGGACAGGCACTCGCGGTCCAGAGCTTAAGCGTGCTGATATGGAAAGGAGCGCCCGCTTCAGTGCTCAGAATGCGAGGCGCAACTGGCGATCATCGTGCGCAATGTGGCGCCAACGAATATCTGCTTGCTGCGTCACCCGAACAAGCGGCTGCCTGACGAGACGCCGCTAGGAGCGGCTGGACCTTAAACGCCAAGCAGCCGTGTGATCTGCGGCTGGCGCATTCGCTGCGATACTAAGCAGCGCACAATCGCTCTTCTCGATTCACCGCGACAGCTGTCGCGGTCCTCACGCTCGGAGGAATGCCGCCTTCCTTTGAGATGCGACCTGCCGCGAGGGCCTTCGCCGTTGCCGCGACGGCAGGTTCTGAGAGGCGCACCGTGCGTTCCAACGCAGCCTCAAGGCTTCCAATTACGGATGCACGCGACTTACGCTCGAGCTGGAAGGGGTCATCCTGCTGGAGCAGAACATGACCAACGAAGTGCAAACGCCGACTCGACTGATCAGGCTGCCGGAGGTCAAGCTCCGCACCGGGCTTGCTCGGTCTTCGATCTACAGAATGATGGAGGATGGCTGCTTCCCTCGCCCTCGCAAGCTGGGGCCACGCGCCGTCGCGTGGATGGTAAGCGATATCGACCATTGGATCGACAGTCGCCCTTCGAAGCAGGTCCGATAGAACTCGAGGGCAGAGGAAAGAGGGCGTAAGATCGGTGAACTGGAGGCGAACGTGACCGAGTCACTCAGCAAAGCCGCGACACCTCATCTCCCCGCTGGAGGAGGTGTGTTACCTAGAATGTTACCTAGAGCCACTCGGGTGAGGGATGGCCCCTGCTAACCCGTTGAAAAATGGCGCGCCCGGAACGATTCGAACGTCCGACCCTCAGATTCGTAGTCTGATGCTCTATCCAGCTGAGCTACGGGCGCGCGGGAAGTGGGCCGATAGCGGGCGACGCACGGGGACGCAAGGGCGTTGCGCGTCATTTCCGAGCCTCATAGGGCCGGCGCATGCGCCTGACTCTTCTCGCCTTGAGCGTCCTGCTCCTCGCCGGCTGCGCCCGCGACGAGGCGAGCTTCCCCTCGCTCGCGCCACGGGCGGCGGAGGGACGCGGCTTCGCCGAACCCGCCGTGCCGCCGCAGCCCACGCCCGTGCCGGATCCCGCGCTCGATGCGCGCCTGGCCAGCTGGGGCTCGCGGCTCGAAGCGATCGCGACAGGATTCGACCGCGATGCCGCGCGGGCGAGCGACGCGGCTGCCGCGGCGGGCGCGCGCTCGGTGGGAAGCGAGGCCTGGCTGACCGCACAATCGGCCCTGGCGCTGCTGGACGATTGGCGCGCCCAGGCGAGCGGGCTTGTCGCAGAGCTGGATGAGACGGCCCGCGAGCGCGAGGCGGGCGGCGGCACGCCCTATCCCGCGCTCGAGGCGCTGCGGACCAGGGCCGACGGCGAGGCGACGCGAATGGCCGAAACGATCGGGTCGATCGCGGCCAGATTGCCCGCCCCCTGACGCGGGTCAGATCGGGCGGGCGATCCGATAGGTGATGTGCGGCCGCAGCGGATCGCCGTCGGCGAGCTTGGGGTGGAGGAAGTCGCCCGCCGGATCGCGGCGCATCCCCAGCCTCTCCATCAAGCCCCAGCTGCGCGTGTTGGCGGGTGTGGTGATCGCGGTGACCTGATCGGCCCCGGTGTTCGCCCAGGCCCAGGCGAGCACGGCCTCGGCCGCCTCGCGCGCATAGCCCCGGCCCCAATGAGCGCTGCCCAGCCCCCAGCCGATCTCCAGCGCCCCCGCGATCGGCGTATCCTCCGGCCCGTGCAGCAGCCCGGCATAGCCGAGCAGAACACCGTCCGACCTGCGCTCCATCGCCCAGAAGGTGTAGCCGTGCAGCTCCTGAAACGCGATCAGGCGGTCGAGCGTCGCATCGCTCTCCGCGCGGGTCTGCAGCGGGCCCAGGGTCGCCATCACGGCGGGATCCTGCTTGATCGCATGATAAGGTGCGCGATCACGGGCCGCCCAGCTGCGCAACGCGAGGCGCGGCGTCAGGATCATGCCGGTCGGTCGATCGCGTAGACGACCATCGCGCCGATCGGGTCGTCATCGGCATAGTTGGGGTGACGAAAATCGAGATTGGCCCGCCGGGTCATGCCCAGCCGGAGCATCAGCCCCCAGGAACGATGGTTCTCGGCCGTGGTGTAGGCGATGCAGCGGGGCAGGTCGGTATGGGCCCAGCCCCAGGCGAGGCTCGCCTCGGCCGCCTCGCGGGCCACCCCGGCGCCCCAGTGCGCCTCCCCGATCCGCCAGCCGATCTCCAGGTCGCCCGTTACCGGCGTGTCCGGGCGCGGCATGCGCCTGAGCCCGCACACGCCCGCCAGCGCGCCCGAGCGGCGCAGCTCGACGGCCCACATCGAGAAGCCGTCGCGCGCCTGACCCTCGATTTGCGCGTCGACGATGGCGTCGATCTGCTCGCGCGGGGCGACGCCGCCGAAATGCTCCATCATCGCGGGCGTGTTGATGATGGCGTGGAACGCGTCCTTGTCCTCCTCGCGCCAGGGGCGGAGGACCAGGCGTTCGGTGGTAATCATGCACCCAGCAGGCGCGCGGCATGAGCGGCGTGATAGGTCAGCACGCCCGCGCAGCCGGCGCGCTTGAACGCCAGCAGCGTCTCCAGCACCAGCGCGTCCCGCTCTCCCGCGCCGCAGGCCGCGGCCGCCTCGATCATCGCGTACTCGCCCGAGACCTGATAAGCGAACACGGGCGCCTCAAAGCGCTGTTTCACCCGGAGCACGATGTCGAGGTACGGCAGTCCGGGCTTCACCATGATGCTGTCGGCACCCTCGGCCAGGTCGAGCGCCACCTCGCGCAGCGCCTCCTCCGCGTTCGCCGCGTCCATTTGATAGGTCTTCTTGTCGCCCTTGAGCAGCCCGCGGCTGCCCACCGCGTCGCGGAACGGACCGTAGAAGCCGCTCGCATATTTGGCGGCGTAGCTCATGATCTGGACGTTCGGGTGCCCGCCCGCCTCCAGCGCCGAGCGGATGAGGCCGATGCGCCCGTCCATCATGTCGCTGGGCGCCACGATGTCGGCGCCCGCCCTGGCCTGGTTCAATGCCTGCTCGACCAGCATCGCCGCCGTGTCGTCGTTCACGACATAGCCGGCGGCGTCGACGAGTCCGTCATGGCCGTGGGTGGTGTACGGGTCGAGCGCCACGTCGGTCAGCACTCCGATGTCGGGAACCGCCTCCTTGATCGCCCGGATCGCCCGGCACATGAGGTTTTCGGGGTTGACCGCCTCCTCCCCGCGCTCGCTCTTCCGCTCGGCGGGCGTGTTGGGGAACAGGGCGACACAGGGGATGCCCAGCGCCTGCGCTTCCCGCGCACGCGCCACGATCCCCTCGACTGGCCAACGCGACACGCCCGGCAGACTCCCGATCGGCTCCTCCTCCCCGCCCGCGGTGATGAACAGCGGCCAGATCAGATCGGCGGGGGTCAGCACGGTTTCGGCATGGAGCCGGCGGCTCCAGGCATGGGCGCGCGTGCGACGCAGGCGAAGCGCGGGATAGCCAGCGGTCATGACGCTCGTTTTGCAGGCCGTCGTGCCGCCGCGCAAGCATGGCTCCCGAACCGCCGCCCACGCGTTACGACCCCGCAATGAACGATCCGATCCGATCCGCCGCCTTCATTCTCAACGCGAAATCCCGCTCCGGCCAGCGCCGGTTCGAGGAGGCGCGCACGGCGTTGAAGGCGTTACCCTACCCTGTCGATGCGCATGCGGTCACGGACCCCGATCAGCTTACCCGCACGCTCGAACGCGCTCTGGCTCGCAAACCCGACCTGGTGATCCTGGGCGGAGGAGACGGCACGATCAGCGGGCTTGTCGATCAGCTGGTCGGGCGCGGCGTGATGCTCGGCGTCATGCCGGTGGGCACAGCGAACAGCTTCGCCCGATCGCTTGGCATCCCGCTCGACATCGCGGGCGCGGTGGAGGTGCTGCGGACGGGCAAACCGCGGCGGATCGACCTCGGCATGATCGATGACGACTATTACGCGAACTGCGCCGCTATAGGCATCGCGCCGCAAATCGCCGAGACGGTGCCGCACAACCTCAAAAAGGTGGCCGGTCGGCTTGGCTATCTCAGCTGGGCGGCGTGGCAGTTCGCGCGGTTCAAGCCCTTCACCCTGGTCGTCGGGGACGGGCCGTCGGCCGAGCGGCTGCGCGTGGTGGAGGTACGGATCGCGAACGGCCCCTATCACGGCGGCACGGAGGTGGTGGAATCGGCCGAGGTCGAGTCCGGCCAGATCGTGGTTCAGGCGGTGGTCGGCCATGTGAAGCGCCGATTGGTCAAGAACTGGGTTGCGAGCGTGCTAAGGCTGCCGGCCCGTCACGAAGACGTGCGCGAGTTCCATGGCCGCTCCATCCGGCTCGCGACGGAGCCGCCGCTCCCCATCTCCATCGACGGCGAGGTGCTGGCCCGCACGCCGGTGACGGCGCACATCGCCGCCGGCGTGATCGACGTGATCGCGCCCGCGGCCTAGCCCGTCGGCCTGAGCCCGCCCGCGGGCTCCATGGTGGCGTGGGACTGTTCCTCCGGCTCGGGCGGTTCGGGCACGAACATGGTCCCGCGCCGCCAGCCGCCGTGGCGATAGAAGAGCGAGGCCATCAGCAGGTTGGCGGCCGAGCCCGCCGGGAAGCTCCACCAGAGCGCGTCGGCACCCAGCGCGGGCTGGAGCGCCAGCGCGAGGCCGAGCCGGACGGGGAACATCGACATGAACAGGATGACGAGCGGACCCAGCACCGCGCCGTTGGCGCGCACCACGCCGAACAACACCATCGTCGCCCCGAACAGGACGAAGCTCCACGTCGCGATCAGGCCGATGCGGCTAGCGATCGGCAGCGCCTCCGGGCCGAGCTGGAAGAGGCGCAACAGCGGCCGGTCCAGCACGACCACCAGCACGACCAGCACCCCGGTCATGGCGAGGTTGATGACGAGCCCGGCCCGCGTCACCTGCCCCACCCGGTCCCAGCGGCCCGCGCCGATATTCTGCGCCGCCATCGCGCTCACCGCGGCGCCGATCGCGAGCGCGGGCATCTGCACATAGGCCCAGATCTGCTGCGTGATGCCATAGGCCGCGCTGGTCGCGACACCGTAGCGGTTGACGACCCCGACCATGGCGAGCGCCGCGCCGGAGATGATCAGCATCTGCGCCCCGATCGGCACGCCCTTGCCGACGATGACGCGCACCAACGCGGGCGTCGGCAGGACGTAGCGGAGCTCCCGCCCCTTCAGCCGGATCGGCAGGTCGCGCCAGGCGATCCAGGCGATCATCGCCGCCAGCGCCACCCCGTTCGCGATCAGCGTGGCGACGGCCGACCCCGCGATCCCCATCCGCGGCGCGGGGCCGAGCCCCAGGATGAAGATCGGGTTCAGCCCGGAGTCGAGCACGACCGACAGGCCGGTGAACCAGAGCGGCGTCCAGGAGTCGCCCGTGCCGCGCAGCCCCATGCCGAGCAGCACCAGCAGCATCGACGCGGGCAGCCCCAGGAAGATGACGCGCAGATAGGCGAGCGCCAGCGGCATCGCCTCGCCCGGCGTCGCGAGCGCGAGGAGGATCTCGCGCGAGAACAACCAGCCGAGCGCCCCCACCACGACGGAGGCGACCAGCACCAGCCCGACGGCCGCGCCCAGCGCGCGCCGGGCGGCATCGACGTCGCGCCGCCCCCAGCTCTGGCCGACCAGCACGGTCGCCGCCATGCCGAACCCGAACACCGCGCCGAACATCAGGAACATGATGATGTTGGCGTTCGACGTCGCCGCGAGCGCCTCCTCGCCCAGGAAGCGCCCGACCCAGATCGCGTTGATCGAGCCGTTCAGCGACTGGAGGACGTTCGATCCGAGCGTCGGCAACGCGAAGGCGAGCAGCGCCGGCGCGATCGGGCCGGAAGTGAGGTCGCGCTGGCCGGGGCGAGGTTGCGCGCCGGCCATCAGCCCCACCCCGTCATGCCGGCCTTGTGCCGGCATCCACCGTGCGGAGAATACGGGACTGGAGGCGCAAGCGACGCCCCCTGGAGCTCGGTGGACCCCGGCACAAGGCCGGGGTGACGGAAGCGGCTCAACCCAACCGCCCCAGCGCCGCCCTCAGCCGCTCCGCTTCCGCCGCGCGCTCGGCATGGTCGGCGCGCGCCTTCTCCACCGCGTCGGGCTTGGCGCGCTCGGTAAAGCTCGGATTGCCGAGGCGCGCCGCGAGGCCGTCGCGATCCCTTTCCGCCGCCACGATCGCCTTAGCGAGGCGCGCGCGTTCGGCGGCGAGGTCGATCACGTCGCCTAGCGCCAGCACGAAGGTCGCCTCCTCGACCACGACCTGCGCCTGCCCGTCCTCGGCTCCCGGTTCGATGCGGGCCATGCGGGCGATCGTCGAGCCATGCGCCTTCAGCCGCGCCTGGGTCTCCGCCCCCGCGTCCCGCACCCCATAGGAAAGCCGCGCGCCCGGCGGCACGTTCAGCTCCGTCCGCGCCGCGCGGACTTCACTCACCAGCTTGATCAGCCACCCGATCTCCGCCTCCGCGGCCGGATCGAGCGCGCGGGCGTCGGCCATCGGCCATTTCGCCACGATCAGCTCGTGGTCGCGTTGGCCGAGCGCGTGCCACAGCTCCTCGGTGATGAAAGGCATGAAAGGGTGCAGCACGACCAGGATCTGGTCCAGCACCCAGCCCGCGACCGCCCTTGTCTCGGCATCGATCTGGCCCTTGATCAGCTCCAGATACCAGTCGCAGAAGCGGCTCCAGGTGAACTGGTAGATCGCGTTCGCCGCCGCGTCGAAGCGGTAGTCGGCGAGCGCGAGGTCGAACTCCTGGATGGTGCGGACCATCTCGGCGACGATCCACTTGTTGACGGCTAGCGTGGCCGGAGGCGGCTCCAGCGTGGTCGAGCCGCTGATCCCGTTCGCCTGGGCGAAGCGCGCCGCGTTCCACAGCTTGGTCGCGAAGTTGCGATACCCCTCGACGCGCTTCTCATCCATCTTGATGTCGCGCCCCTGGCTCTCCATCGCCGCCATGAAGAAGCGGAGCGCGTCCGCGCCGTAGCGGTCAATCAGGCCGAGCGGGTCGACGGTGTTGCCCTTGGACTTGGACATCTTCTGCCCGTCCGCCGCGCGCACCAGGCCGTGCAGGTAGAGCGTGCGGAACGGCACATCGCCCACGAAATGCAGCCCCTGCATCATCATGCGCGCATCCCAGAAGAACAGGATGTCGAAGCCGGAGACTAGCACGTCGTTGGGGTAGCGGCCGGCGAGCGTGCGATCGGCCTCCTCCGGCCAGCCCATCGTCGCGAACGGCCACAGGGCCGAACTGAACCACGTGTCGAGCACGTCCGGATCGCGGGTGAGCGCCACGCCCTCGCCCGCCTGCGTCTGAGCCTCCGCTTCGCTCGCGGCCACGAAAACCCGGCCGTCTTCGGCATACCAGGCCGGGATTTGGTGCCCCCACCAGAGCTGGCGGCTGACACACCAGGGCTGGATGTTCTCCATCCAGTTGAAGAAGGTCTTCTCCCACGTCTTGGGCACGATCTTGATGCGCCCCGAGCGCACCGCGTCGATCGCGGGCTGGGCAAGCGTCTTGGCGTCGACATACCATTGGTCGGTCAGCCAGGGCTCGATCACCACGCCCGAGCGATCGCCGTAGGGGGTCTGGATCGTCCGGTCCTCGACGCCGACCAGCGCCCCGTCCGCCTCCAGTATCGCGACCACGCGGGCACGCGCCTCGAACCGGTCCAGGCCGATCAGCTCCGACGGAATCAGGCCGTCGGCGGTCTGGGCGATCCGGGCCTTGGCGTCGAGCATGTTGAGCATGTCGCGGGCCTCGATCCCCGCCCGGCGGCCGACCTCGAAGTCGTTGAAGTCGTGCCCCGGCGTGATCTTCACCGCACCCGACCCCAGCTCCGGGTCGGCATGCTCGTCGGCGACGATCGGGATCAGGCGGCCGGTGATGGGCAGCCGCACCTGCTTCCCGATCAGGCCGGTGTAGCGCGAGTCCTCCGGATGCGCCGCGACGGCCATGTCGGCAAGCATCGTCTCTGGCCGGGTCGTCGCCACCTCGATCGCGCCGGAGCCGTCGGCCAAGGGATAGCGCAGCCGCCAGAACTTGCCCTGCACCTCCTGCGTCTCGACCTCCAGGTCGCTGATCGCGGTGCCGAGGCCCGGGTCCCAGTTCACCAGACGCTTGTCGCGGTAGAGCAGACCTTCGCGGTAGAGTTGGACGAAGACGTGGACGACGGCGGCGGAGAAGCCCTCGTCCATCGTGAAGCGCTCGTTCGCCCAGTCCATCGAGCAGCCGAGCCGGCGCAACTGACGGGTGATCTCCCCGCCCGACTTGGCCTTCCACTCCCAGACGCGCGCGACGAAATCCTCACGCGAAAAGTCGGTCCGCTTCTTCTGCTCCAACGCCAGGTCGCGCTCGACCACCATCTGCGTCGCGATGCCGGCATGGTCGGTGCCGACCACCCACAGCGCGTCCTTGCCCTTCAGCCGCGCGTGACGGGTCAGGATGTCCTGCAGCGTGTTGTCGAGCGCATGGCCGATATGGAGCGAGCCGGTAACGTTGGGCGGCGGGTTGACGATCGTCCACGGCTCCGCCCCAGGCCGCTCCGGGCGGAACAGGCCTTGGTCTTCCCAATGCCGGTACCAGCGGGATTCGATTGCGGCGGGGTTGAAGGTCTTGGGCAGTTCGGACATGCGGCAGGCTGTAGCGGCAGCCCTACTCTCCGTCACCCCGGGCTTGACCCGGGGGTCCCGCTGCCTTGCGCCGAGCGAAAAAGCGGGACTCCGGCGCGAGGCCGGGGTTACGAGCTAGTTACTTTACCACCGTCGTGTCCGGCACGACGTGCATGTCGGCCTTGGGCGCCTTGCCCGTCCAGCGGTCCATCCAGCCCAGCACCTCGCCATACCATTGCCGCGAGTTGCGCGGCTTCAGCACCCAGTGGTTCTCCTCCGGATTGACGAGGAGCCGGGACGGCACGCCGCGGCGCTGGAGCGCGGTGAATGCGGCGAGACCCTGGGTGTACGGGATGCGGAAGTCCTTCTCGCCCGTGATGACCAGCATCGGCGTCTTCCACATGGCGACATGGTGGACCGGGTTCCAACGCTCATAGGCGGCGGGGTCCTCGTGATAGGTCTTCCCGCCATGTTCCCACTCGTCGAACCACAGCTCCTCCGTTTCGTACGCCATGGCGCGGGCGTCGAACACGCCGTCATGCTGGACCAGGCACTTGAAGCGGTCGGGCCACTGGCCGGCGATCCAGTTGACCATGTACCCGCCGTAGGAGGCGCCCATCGCGCAGGCATTGTCGGCGTCGAGCCAGGCGAAGCGGTCGGTTGCCGCCTTCAGTCCCTTCTGCAGGTCCTCCAGCGGCCAGCCGCCCCAGTTGTTGCGGATGGCGTCGGTGAACGCCTGGCCGTAGCCCGTCGACCCATGAAAATCGACCGCGACCAGGCCATAGCCCGCGCCGGCGAACACGGCGGGGTTCCAGCGATAGGACCAGCTGTTGTTGCTCGACCCCTGCGGCCCGCCATGGATCATCAGCGTGACCGGCACCTTGCCCGTCGCGCCCGCGGGCCGGACGGCATAGCCCCACACCCGGTCGTCGTTCGCGCCCGTGAAGCTGAAGCGGGTGACGGTCGGCCAGTCGATGTCGGCGAGCTTCTCGGCATTGACGCTGGTCAGGCGGACCGGCCGGCCCTGGCCCGGGACACGGAAGAAGTCGTCGGGCGCGGTGAGCGAGTTCATCGCGACGACGACACCCTTGGGCGTGACCGCGACCGCGGAGACATGTCCCTCCTGCGTCAACCGCGTCACCCGGCCCGTCGCCGCATCGACCCGGAACAGCGGCGTTTCCTGCGTATCGTCCGCCGTCACGTAGAGCGACCGGCTATCTGGCGCCCAGGACAGGCTCGCGACCGAGTGGTCCCAAGCCTCCGTCAGGGCGCGGACCTGACCGGTCGAGAGGTCGCGCAGCATCAGCACCTGGCGATCGGATTCGTAGCCGGGCCGCTTCATCGCGACATAGGCGAGCGTCCGCCCGTCGGGCGACACGGCCGGCAGCGTATCGGTCGCGTCGTTGGCGTCGGTCAGATTGACCGGCGCGGCGGAGCCGTCGGCAGGCACGGCGAAGACGTCGAGGTTGGTCGAGGTCGCCTCGATCCGCCCCGCCTCGCGCAGCGCGAAGTAGAGCGTGCGGCCGTCGGGACTCCACGCCACCTCCTCGCCGCCGCCAAAGGGCTTGGACGGCGTGTCGCCGGTCAGCGCGCCGACCACCGCCTTGCCATCGCCCGGCGCGCCTTGCGCGGTCAGCGGCAGGACGAAGAGCTGCGAGCGCGTGCCGTCCGCCCAACGGTCCCAGTGCCGCACGAACAGACCGTCATAGGTGCGCCCGGTCCCGGCGTTCGGGTCTTTCTTCTCCATGGCGGGCGCGAGGCTCGGCGCGCCGGGCTTGCGGTCGGCCCAGACCACGATCCGGTCCTCGGTCGGCGCGACCTTGAAGCCGCCGAACCCGCCCTGGAAGCCGGTCAGCTTGCGCGGCGTCGCTCCCGCGACCGGCCCAGAAAGGTCTAGGGCCCAGATCGCGTCGTCGCCGCCCTTGTCGCTGCTGAAATAGAGGGTCGAGCCGACGATCTGCGGATCGTTCTCGTTGACCTCGGCCTCGCCCAGGATCTTCTCCGGCTTCGCTCCGCGCTTCGACAGATCGAGGCGCCAGATGTCGTAGCGCCCGCGATTGGCCGCGAGGTCGGTCTCGCGCTGCGCCCAGACCATCCAGCGGCCGTCCTTGCTGACGGTCGGCTGGCCGACGCGCGATAGCATGGTCACATCCGCGATGGTGAGCTGGCGGGCTGCGGCGGGGGCCGCGGCGACGGCGAGCGCGAGCAGGCTCGCGGACAGAATGCGCTTCATGCGCGGCGGGGTAGAGCAGCGCGCCTGAACGGCGCAAGACCGGCTCAGGTGCGCGCGCCCGGCCGGTCCAGCACCTGACGCATCTTCTCCTGCAGTTCCTGCCGACGATAAGGCTTGCGGATCAGCTCGTACGACTTGGCGCTGGCGTCGATCGCCTGGTCGGCGAAGCCGGTCGTCAGCAGCACCGCCGTATGCGGATAGTCGCGCTGCACCGCCTGCGCGAGCGCGACCCCGTTCATGCCGCCGGGCATCAGGATGTCAGTGAACAGGAGCGCGAAGTTCGAGTCGCGCGTCAGTACGTCCAGCGCGGCGCGGGCGCTGGTGGCGAGCACGACATCGTACCCCAGATCCTGCAGCATCGCGCGGCCGAGCTCGCCGACCTCGATCTGGTCTTCCACCATCAGGACGCGTTCGGCGCCGCCGGCGACCCCGCTTCCCGTCGCTGCCGGGCGACGCTCGACCATGCCGGTCGCGCGCGGGAACCACAGCTCGAACTGCGCCCCGCCCTTTTTCGACCGATCGATGCGCGCGATGCCGTTCGACTGGCGCATAAAGCCATAGACCATGGCGAGCCCCAGCCCCGTGCCCTTCCCGACTTCCTTGGTCGTGAAGAAGGGGTCGAAGACGCGATCCGCGATCTCGTCCGATATGCCCGGCCCGTCGTCGCTGACGCAGACCACGACATATTCGCCCGCATCGAGCCGGAGCTCGGGCGCATCCTGCGGCAGGACGGCGTTGCGCGTGGAGACGGTGACCTCGCCCTTCCCCTCCAGCGCATCGCGCGCGTTCGCGATGAGATTCAGGAGCGCCATCTCCGCCTGCACGGAATCGACGCGGCAGTTCCAGAGATTCTCTTCTAGATCGGTGCGCAGCTCCACCCCGTCCCCCGCGGAGCGGGTGAGGATGGGCCGGAAATCCGCGATGAGCGAATTGAAGTTGAGCAGCCGGTCGCGCAGCTCCTGCTTGCGGGCGAAGGCGAGCAGCTGTTGCGTAAGCGTCGCGCCGCGCGTCGCGGCGCTGCCGATCGCCTCGACCGCCGCCGTCAGCCGGCGATCGTCGCCGACGCGGGCACCGATGATGTCGACATAGCCGAGGATCACCTGGAGCAGATTGTTAAAGTCGTGCGCGATCCCGCCGGTCAGCTTGCCGACGGCCTCCATCTTCTGCGCCTCGTGCAGCGCCTCCTCGGCCTCTCGACGGCGGGAGATGTCGAGCTGGGAGCCGAAGTAATAGAGGAGCTTCCCATCGTCTCCGAACACCGGAGACACGAACAGGGCATTCCAGAACGTGGACCCGTTCTTGCGATAGTTGAGCATCTCCACCGCGACTTCTTCGCGGCGCTCGATCGCGGTACGCACCTGGTCGACGATCGCCCGATCGGTTTCGGGGCCCTGCAGGAAGCGGCAGTTCTTCCCGAGGATCTCTTCCTCGGTGTAGCCCGTCATGAAGGTGAAGGCGTCGTTGCAGAAGATGATCGGGTTGTCCGGCCTATGCGGATCGGTCACCGTCATCGGCATCCGCGTCATCTTCACCGCGGCGAAGAAGATGTCGGACGGCGCCTTGTGCGGAGGGGCGGGGTTGGAGATGTGCGCGGGCGGAACATGCAGTGCGTCCGCGGAGATCGTGTCGCGCTGGTCGACCTCCAACTCTGAATCGTCGTTCATGCCACCGGCGTAACTAACGAGCCTGGCCGGCGATCCTAGAGATTTCGCGGGAAACTAGCGTTTCGACAATCTCGGGCAAATTCGCGTCCAGCCATTCGCGCAACATCGGGCGCAGCATCTCGCGCACCAGACCCTCCAGCGTCCCATCGCTGTCCGGCTCGGGCTTGACGAGCAGGCGGCTCAGCGTCTCCAGCGCCCCCCGGCTCGCCGCCGCAGCCTCGGTGGAGACGATCGGCTCCGGGCGACGCGGCACCTCGGGCGCGCGGGCTGGCTCGGCGCTCATGGGCGGCTCCTGACGTCGGGCGGGTTGAGAAACGGGCTCCGCGGCGGCGAGCGGCGCGGGCTCGGCCTCGACGGCGCGCAGCGAGGGCAGCGGCTCGCTCAGCTCCAGCACCTCGTCTTCGGGCGTCGTCGGCGGCAGAACGGCGGGCGCGGCGCGGGCCGCGCGGGGTCGCCGGGCGGGCTGCTCGCCCTCTTCCGCGATGATGCGCTTGATGGAGGAGAGGATCTCCTCCATCGACGGCTCGGCGCTCAGATCACCCATGGAACCCCTGTTTGCGCCCTAGTTGCGGTTGGGCGAAGCAGCACCTGTGGTCAGCGCACGCGTCCTGTCAACCGGCTGTTGCAGGATGGGGTCGAGCGGCTTGGTGACGGTCGCGTTCTGCGCGGGCGTTCCGCGGGTCGACGTCGCCACGGGCACCGGCGCGGGATCGCTGTCCCAATCGAAGATGCGGCCCTTCACGCGCCGGTAGTTCGCGGCCGCATCATAGGGCGTGCCGACGTCGAGCGCGAGGTCGTTCGCCTCCGCCCGCCCCATGGCCGCCAGCAGATTGAAGCTGGCGACGAAGGCGTCCCGCCGCGCGGTCACCAGATTGGTCTGGGCGTTCAGCAGCTCCTGTTCGGCGTTCAGGATGTCGAGGATCGTGCGCGTGCCGACACTATTCTCCGCGCGCACCCCCTCCAGGCTTAGCCGCGCGGCGCCCACCGCGGCCTCAGACGAGGCGATCACTTCCAGCGAGGATCGGTAGATGGCGTACGCCGACCGCGCCTGCGCGATGATGTTGCGCTCGGTCGCGGTGACATTCTCGATCGCCTGCGATTCGCGCGCCTGCGCCTGGCGCACCTGCGCCGCCGGTCGGCCACCCTGGAACAGCGGCAACGTCACGTTCAATCCGGCCTCGGCGGCGACGGCGGAGTTGGGGATGCGGAACCCGCCGCCCGCGATCTGCGGGACCGAGCCCAGGAAGGTGCTGTAGTTGCCGCCCAGCGTCGCGTTCACCCGCGGCAGCCGGTTCGCGCGCGCGACACTCACGTCGTACCGGGTCGCCTGCCGGTTGCTGATCGCAGCCTGGAGCTGCGGGTTGTCGTCGATGGCGGCCCGCACGGCGTCGTCGGGGGTCACGGGCAGACCCGGCAACGGCGCCGGCTCCTGCAGCTCGCCGGCCGGTTCGCCCACCAGCGAGACATAGGTCTCGCGGCTGCCGATCAGCCGCGCCTCCGCCTGCTGGAGCTGCGCGCGGGCGAGCGCCAGCCGCGACTCCGACTGCGCCACGTCCGTGCGCGTGAGGTCGCCGACCTGGAAGCGGTCGCGGCTGGCGCGCAGGTTCAGCTCCAGCGCCCGGACGTTCTGCTGGTTGAGGCCGACCACCGCCTCGTCACGGATCACGTCCATGTAGGCGGCGACAACGTTGGTGAAGAGGTCGGCCTCCGTCCCGCGGAGCTGGGCGCGCCCGGCCAGCACCCGGGTCTGCGCGGCGCGAACGCCGTTCCTGACCGCCCCGCCGGCGAACAGGGGCACGCTCAGCTGCGTCTGCGCGAAGCCCTGTCGCTGCGCGGCGAGCAGCTGGTTGCCCGGGATGATGAGCCGCTCCGTCAACTGGCCCTGCGCGTCGAGGCCCGGCAGGCCGGCGGCGCGCTGAATCTGCACGTTCTCGTCCACGGCGCGCTGTCCCGCGCGCGCCGCGGTCAGCGTGGGGTTGCTGCGATAGGCCTTGGCCAGCGCCTCGCGCAGCGTTTCCGCCTGCGCGGGCGCGCCATGGAGCATCGCCCCGGACAGGAGCAACAGAGCGGCCGTGCGACGCATAAACCCCCTCAGAAGCGAAAACCCACCGGTTTCGCGAACCCCGGCAGCAGGACGCACTCCGCGTCGGCGAACGCGACCAGGCCGAAACCACCCTCGGTCCGCCGGCCCGCGGCCAGGCGGGTCACGCCGCGCTCGCTGAGGCCGGTGACGACCCGCCCGCCAGGCCGCACCTGCTCGACGAGCGCGGTCGGCAGCTCCTCCACGGCCCCATCGACGATCAGCACGTCGTAAGGCGCGCCAGCCGCCCAGCCCTGCGGCAAGGGGCCCTGCACCAGGTCCACGTTGCCGACGTCGACCAGCGCCGCCCGCGCGATCCCGAGCAGCGTTTCGTCGCTCTCCAGAGCGGTGACGCGCGCGACCATCTCGGCCAGCACCGCCGCCGCATAGCCACCGCCGGCGCCGACGAGCAGCACGCGATCCTGCGGCTCCAGCTCGGCCTCGGTCAGCAGGCGGGCCGTGGCCAGGGGCGGGTTGACCTCGCGGCCGCGCCCAACGGGGATGCTGCGGTCGATATAGGCGATCGCGCGCACATCCGGCGGCAGGAACTGTTCGCGCGGGATGCTGGCCATCGCGGCGACGATGCGCTCATCGGTCACGGCGTTGGGACGCAGCTGGCTCGCCACCATGGCGTGGCGCGGCGCGCGGGTCGCGGGCGGGTCAAGGATCGTCATCATCGCTGTCCGGCTCTGTCGCACAGCTGTCTTAGCTACGCAACACAGTTGTTGAGGTGCGGACGTCCTATCGCGGCGGGGGGACCACGCCAAGCGGCGCGCGGGATGGAGATGGAGGCCCGACCGGGAATCGAACCCGGGTGCAAGGATTTGCAGTCCTCTGCGTCACCACTCCGCCATCGGGCCTCGACGCGCGGTGGGGGCGGCGCATGGCCCGTTTGCGCCGCACGGTCAAGGGAGAGCCCGGGCGAGCGCAGCGACGAGCGGCACGTCCGCCGGGGGCATGGGCAGATCGCGAAGCTCGGCCGCGTCCGCCCAGTTGAGTGCGGTCGCGTGCCGCGCTTCCGGCGCGCCTCGCCAGCTGCGGATCGCGTACAGAAGGAGGAGCAGCGGTCGTCCGGCAGCCTCCCCCGTGGCGAACGCGAGCGGCGCGCAGTCGCCGGGATCGACCACGATCCCGAGCTCCTCCTCCAGCTCCCGCACCAGCGCGGTGGCCGGAGCCTCGCCACGCTCCAGCTTGCCGCCCGGGAACTCCCACAGGCGTGGCATGTCGCCGCCGGCCGGACGGAGCTGGACGAGCACGCGTCCGTCTTCCCGCACCAGCGCCGCCGCGGCGACGACCAGCAAATCGCCCGACGCGTCAGTCATTCCTTAACATCGTTGACGGTAGCACGCGTCGTCATGCGCAAGCCCTCCCTCCTGCTGCGGCGCCTGTCCAAGGACCGGCGAGGCGCGACGGTCGTCGAATATGGCCTGATCGTCGCCGGCATCGTGCTCGCCATCTTCGGCGCCATCCAGTCCGTGGGCGGGGTCACGGGCAACATGTGGAACAACATCAGCGCGCGGGTCCTGAGCGCCCGGTGATTTCGAGCCGGCGCGACTTAAACATTGCGCAACCTTTGCCGACTACCCCGGGAGCCGCTGCACCGTCACTGCCGGTCCAGCCGGGTAACTGAAGCTTCTGGTACGGAGATCGTCACATGCAGACCATTCGCAACTTCATCAAGAACAACAAGGGCGCGACCGCCATCGAGTACGGCCTGATCGCCGCGCTGATCGCCGTCGCCGCGATCGCCGCTATGCAGGGCCTGGGCAACAACCTGCGCAACACGTTCAACAACGTGTCGTCCAACATGCGCGCGTCGTAAGTCCCTTCAGACTTCGCGACACAATCGGGGCGGCGTGGCCTAGGCTACGCCGCCCCTTTCATGTGCGCTAGAGCCGGCCCATCGCCAGGAATTTCTCGCGCCGGGTCCGGCGCAGATCCGTCGGACCGAGCCCGTCCAGCTGCGCCAGCGCCGCCGCGATCTCGTCGCCCAGCGTGCGGATCGCGGCCGGGCCGTCGCGGTGCGCCCCGCCCAGCGGCTCTGGCACGACCGTGTCGATCACGCCGAACCCCTTCAGGTCCTGCGCGGTGACCCGCATCGCCTCCGCCGCGTCGGCCGCCCGATCGGCGGTGCGCCACAGGATGGAGGCGCAGCCCTCCGGCGAGATGACCGAGTAGACGGCGTGCTCGAACATCAGCACACGATTGCCTGCCGCAAGCGCGACCGCGCCGCCCGAGCCCCCCTCGCCGACGATGGCCGCGACCACGGGCACCTGCGCCTGTAGGCACGCCTCGGTCGAGCGCGCGATGGCTTCCGCCTGGCCGCGCTCCTCGGCCTGCACCCCGGGGAAGGCGCCCGAGGTGTCCACCAGAGTCAGGATCGGCAGCCCGAAGCGGTCGGCGAGCTCGATCAGGCGGATCGCCTTGCGATAGCCCTCCGGCTTGCCCATCCCGAAATTGTGGCGGAGCCGGCTGGCGGTGTCGTCGCCCTTCTCGTGGCCCAGCACCATCACGCGACGGCCGCGAAAGGTTGCGAAGCCGCCCAGGATCGCCTGGTCGTCCCCGAAGGCGCGGTCGCCGGCCAGCGGCAGGAACTCGTCGAACAGGCCCGCGACATAGTCCTTGAAATGGGGCCGCTCCGGATGCCGGGCGACTTGCGTCTTCTGCCACGGCGTCAGCCGCGCAAAGGTGTCACGCAGCAAGCGATCGGACTTCGCCTGCAGCCGCGCTACTTCGGGTCCGATGTCGACCCCGCTCTCCGACTCGCGCAGCTCGTCGATCCGCGCCTGCAGCTCGGCGATCGGCTTTTCGAAGTCCAGGAACATCCGCATGGGCGGGCGGGCTAGGCGCGGGTCGGGTTCAGGTCAACCAAGGGGTGGCGCGTGTTGACCAGCTCGACCAACCGCGCCGAGTCGACGTGCGTGTAGATCTCGGTCGTGGCGATGTCGGAATGGCCCAGCATCGCCTGGAGCGCGCGCAGGTCCGCCCCGCCCTCCAGCAGATGCGTCGCGAAGGCATGGCGCAGCACGTGCGGGCTGACCCGGTCGGGCGGCACCCCGGCCTCGGCCGCAAGCGCCTTCACAAGCTGGTACAGCCGGATGCGTGAAAGGTGCGACTTGCCCGACGGGAACAGCCAGGGCTGGCCCGTGGGGACATGCGCCCGCCACGCCGCGACGGCGGCGCGGGCGCGGTCGGACAGCGGCGCCAGCCGCTCGCGCCCGCCCTTCCCCTTCAGGATCAGGAACGGGCGGTCGGGGTGGATCGCGCCGAATGGCAGGGCGACCAGCTCCGATGCCCGGAGCCCTGATCCGTAGAGCAGCTCGACGAGCGCCGCGAGCCGCAGGTCTGCGGGGGCGATCGGCGTCTTCGCCACGCGCGCGGCAAGCGCCTCGAACAGCCGGTCGACATCGGCATGGCTCAGGATCTTGGGCAGCGCGCGTCCGGCGCCCGGCCGCGGCAGCGCGGCACCGGGATCGTCCGCCCGGTGGCCCTCCTCCACAAGGAAGGCGAAAAAACGCCGCAGTGCCGCGGCCTTGCGCGCGACCGTGCTGCGCGACAGATCGCGCCAGCTCTCCGCCAGCCGGCGCACGGCCGCGGCGTCGGCCTGCACCAACGCGCCGTCCAGTGCGGTGGAGGCGAGCTGCAGATCGGATCGATACGCGGCCAAGGTATTTCGTGCCGCCCCCGCCTCCGCTCCCATCATCTCCAGGAAACGGTCGATCAGGGCGGCGTCGGTCACGCGCGCGCGATCGCCTCGGCGGCGATCATCCGCGCTTCGCCCTCCAACCCTATGGCCCGCAACGCAGTGACGATCCGGAACAGCATGGCGGGCGGCACGCCGCGCCAGGCGGGGGTCTGCATCGCGATCGCCGACAGGAGCACCACCGTGCCCGCCTCGCCGGCGGCCGCCGCGCGGTCGATCGCGCGCGTCCAGCTGTTCGTCGCGCCGATCGGCACGTCCAGCGCCTCGGCGCCGCGCTCGACGTCTTCCCGCGACATCCGTCCCAGCCCGGCGAGCCCGGCGAAGAACAGTCGCTGCCTGGCCTGCGCGTCGCCGCCGCCCGAATAGGAAGCGACCGAGGAGTAATTCAGCGGTTCGGAGGACGGGTCGACCAGCGTCAGCATCGCCCAGGCGTCGCCGCCCGTCTCCACGACCGAACGCCAACGCAGCGCCGGCCGCGCCAGGCCGGCCGTGAGCATGGACGCGATCAGCCGGTTCGCCTCCCCCGCCCGCTCTTTGACCGGGGCTATGCTCGCCGCCGCGCGCGCGGTGAGCACCAGCCGTGCATAGGGCGTGTCCTCGCCCCAGAGCCGCTTGAGCGCGTCGAGCCGCGCCTCCGCGCTCGGATCGGTATAGGCGGTGGCGAGATCGCGCGCCGCTGCCTCGTCTGCGGCCTCGACCTCCTCCTCGTCGTCGCTGGCGAGCAACGCGCCGTAGAGGTCGACCAGCGCGGCGCTGGAGAGCACGCCCTGCGCTGCGGCGGCCTCCGCGGTGCGTACGCGCGCGGCGGGCGGGACGCCGGGCGCGAGCGCCTGCCAGTAACGGACCTGCCGACCGGTGCTCGTCATCAGCTCGTCGGGCACGGTCACCCCGGTCGCGGCCGCGAGACCGAAGCGCCACGGCGTCAGCCGATCGACGCCCGCCCACTCGATCGTGACCGCCTGACGCCCGCCTCCGCCCGCGCCCACCACCTTCTCGGCCAGCAGCAGGTCGATACCACGCGCGGTGCCCCGCCGCCGCGCGTCGCGCACCATGGCGTTCGCCTGTTGCGGCAGGCCGCTCAGCCCGGCGCACATCGCTTGCGCGACCGTCCAGCCGCGCTCCCGGGTTACCCCCGCGGCGCGGTCAGCGTGCGGGCAAAGGCCGCCCGGATCGCCCGTCGCCAGCATCGCGTTCAGCGCGACCTGGTAGAGCTTGGGCGTAAAGTCGGCATTGTCGACCGCCTGCACCACCGCGCGCGCGCCGACGCTCTCGCCCATCCGCAACAAGAGCCAGGCGCGCTCGGCCGCGAAATCCGCGCCGTTCGCGTTGCGCGGCGTGTCGGCCTCGGTCAGCAGCGCGCGCCGGAGCAGGATCGACAGCCAGCGCGACGGCAACGGCGCGGACAGCCGCCGCATCAGCGTCTGCAGGTACTGGCCGTCCGACCGGCCCCAGGCGTCGGCGGGCAGCCCGCCCTCCGACGCGCGCACCGGCCCGACCCGGTCGAGCGACCGGCGGGCGAAGGGGGGCAATTCGTAAAAGGCGAGCGTCGCGGGATCGATCGGGCTGGGCGTCGCGGTGGGGCTGGCGCTCGCACTTGCGCTGGCGCTGGGGTTGGGCAGCGGCAAGGGCTGGACGACGGCCCCGCTCGGCGCGGGCGTCGGCGCGCGCGCGCTGGGCTCGGCGGTCGGGGAAGGCTGTGGCTGGCCGAAGCCGGGCGGCAGGATCGATTCGGGGCGGTCCTGCCCGATGGCCGGCAGCGCCGCGCCGGCGAGGCCGACCGCCAGCGCGACCTTACGAGAGGTTCGCAAGGTCGACCTGCTTCTCCACGCGGGTCTGCGGCTCCTCGGTCGCGCGGCCGGCCAGCAGGAAGAGCCCCCCCACGACGACGACCAGGGCGAGGATCAGGAGCACGAGCGGGCGGGACATGCGGAAACCTTGGCGAACGACGAACCAGCGCGCAGCCTTGCCGCGCGCCGCCCCGCTCTATAGCCCGACACGGGTGTTGCAAAGCCGCAAGCCTGCACCCGCCGCATGGGATGGCCGGCCGATCGTGCTGGTCGGCCTGATGGGCGTGGGCAAGTCGACCGTCGGCCGCCGCCTGGCCGCGCGGCTCCGCCTGCCCTTCGTCGATGCGGACGAGGAGATCGAGGCGGCGGCGGGGATGACGATCACCGAGATCTTCGAGCGTTTCGGCGAGCCCTATTTCCGCGACGGCGAGCGGCGGGTGATCGCGCGGCTGATGGACGGGAAGCCCAAGGTGATCGCGACCGGCGGCGGGGCTTTCGTCAACGACGATACGCGGGCGCTGATCCTCTCGGAAGCCACCGCGATTTGGCTGGACGCAGCTCCCGAGGTGCTGGCCGAGCGGGTAAAGCGCCGCGACACCCGTCCCCTCCTACGCAACCGCGACCCCAAGGAGGTGCTCGTCGAACTCGCCGCCAAGCGCAACGGCTTCTACGCCATGGCCCCGATCCGTATCGCCAGCAACAAGGCTCCACACGAGGCGACAGTGTCGGCGATCCTGAAGGCGCTGGGGCGGACATGACCAGCATCCCCGTCGCGCTGGGCGACCGCAGCTATGACGTGGTCATCGAGTCCGGCCTGCTCGACCGCGCGGTCGAGCACCTCGGGCCGCTCGCGCGCGGACGGCCGCTCGCGGTCGTCACCGACGAGAATGTCCGACCGCACCTCGCGCGACTGGAGGCGGCGCTCGGTCGCGCTGACGTGGCGGTGCGCCCGATCGTGCTGCCGCCGGGCGAGGCGACCAAGAGCTGGACGGCGCTGGCGCAGCTCACGGACGCGCTGCTCGACCAGGGCGTCGAGCGCGGCGACCATGTTGTGGCGCTCGGCGGCGGGGTAATCGGCGACCTGGTCGGCTTCGCCTGCGCCATCCTGAAGCGCGGCTGCGGCTTCGTGCAGATCCCCACCACCTTGCTTGCTCAGGTCGACAGCTCCGTCGGAGGCAAGACGGGGATCAACACCGCGGCCGGCAAGAACCTGGTGGGCGCGTTCAAGCAGCCTGCGACGGTCCTGATCGACCCCGACGTGCTCGACACGCTGCCACCGCGCGAGCTGCGCGCCGGCTATGCCGAGGTGGTCAAATACGGCCTGATCGACGACCCCGACTTCTTCGCCTGGTGCGAGGCGAACGGCGCGGCGCTGCTGGCGGGCGACCCGGCCGCGCGGGAGACCGCGATCGCGCACTCGGTCGCGGCCAAGGCGCGGATCGTGGCAGCCGACGAGTTCGAGACCACCGGCATCCGCGCGCTGCTCAACCTGGGCCATACCTTCGGCCACGCGCTCGAGGCAGAGGCGGGGTATGACGGCTCGCTGCTGCACGGAGAGGCGGTCGCGGCCGGCATCGCGCTCGCCTTCGACTTCTCGGCCGCGCAGGGCTTCTGCTCGTCCGAGGACGCGGCGCGGGTCAAGGCGCACTGGCGGGCGGTCGGCCTGCCCGACGGCCCCGGGGCTGCCGGCATTCGCGCGACGGGCGCCCGTCTGGTCGAGCATATGCGCCACGACAAAAAAGCGAGCGGCGGCCGACTCCCGTTCCTGCTCGTGCGCGGCATCGGCCGGACGTATCTGGACCGCAACGTCGACCTCGCGGCCGTGGAGGCGTTCCTGGACGCCCAGCCGCGCTGATGCCGAACGGCGTCAAGAAATCCGATCTGCCGACGAAGCTCTGCCCGGCCTGCGACCGGCCCTTCACCTGGCGCAAGAAGTGGGCGCGGGACTGGGAGAATGTCGTCTACTGCTCGGATGCGTGCCGAAAGAGGCGCTGAGCTAAACCCATCACCCCGGCCTTGAGCCGGGGCCCATCGGGCGGCGAGCGACCGCCCTCGTGGAGAGATGGATGCAGGCTCAGGGCCGGCTTGACGATGATCTCACGCCGCCAGCTTCACCTCATCGTCGTCGCGCTTGAGCCCATATTCGCGCCGGATATCGTCGAGCGGCCGGTCAAGCATCTCTTCCCAGCGCGCAAAGGTGATGTTGCCGGCGCGCCGGCCGTAGCTCCAACCCTCCGAGATGTCGTCCATCAACGGCTCGATCGTGTTGGGATCGAGATAGGTCATCCGGGTGGTGACCGTGGAAATCCACATCGCCGCATAAGGGAAGCGCAGCTGCGCCAGGTTGAACGCCTGCAGCGCGATCTCGCCACGGGGCGTGGCGCGGTATCCGGTCGCGACATGCTGGAAATCGTGCGTCTGGAAGCCGCGCAGCACGGCGTACTCTATCGCCTTGGGCATGGTCTTCAGGATGCCCTGCGCTTCCAGCATCTTGTGAAACACGCGATAGTTCATCGCGATTTTCGCCTCGAGCCCGTTCTCGACGATGAAGTCGCGATAGGCGCGGCCGAGCGTGCCGGGCGCGTATCGCCCCAAGGTCTCCAGATCGAGCGGCTCCGAGTAGTAGCCCTCTTCCACCCAACGCTTCGCGTCGGGATCGGCCGAAAAGGTCTGCTCGTACTTCGCGATCACGTCGGCGGGCGCGTAGCGCCACCACTGGTTGAACAGCTCATGGACGCCATACGCCTGCGGATCGTCAAAGGTGCGCAGCAGGTGCGCCGTGGCGAACTCCCGATCGAGCATGGTCCTCTCCGTCACGATTGTTATCGGCGGAGTGTGACACGTCTCCGGCGCGCGACCAAGGGCCCGCATCAACTGCCGGCGATGTCGGCGATCTCGTCCATTCGGTCGCGGTACGCCTGCGCCACGCAGGCGGCGGTGGGGCAGCGGTCGCGGAAAGCGAGGAAGCGATCGCGGCTGCCGCGCAGCGCCGCCCGGGTCCGTCCATCGCCTCCGGCGAGCGCGGCGTAGAAGGCGGAGCTCATCCGCCGGTCCAGCGTGGCCAGCTCCGCGTCCGCGCAGACCATGCGCTCCACCCGCCCCCGCGCGACGCGGCAGTTGAAGCTCGGGCGCGCGACGGCGACCTGGCGCTGCGGCGCAGGCTCCAGGTCCGGTCGGGGCGGCGGCTCCGCCGGGCGGGATACGGGCGGCGGCGGATCTTGCGGACGCGGAGGGGCGGACGGCTCGGGAGCCGCGGTCGGCTGCGAGGCGGGCGGCTGGGCGGGTGAAGACGCGGCCGCGACCCGCGTGTCCGAGCGCCGGCCGAGCGTCAGGGCCGCGAGGCGGTAGATGATCGGCTCGGCACCCTGCATCTGGTAAACGAGGCCGCTGCCGTCCACGGCCGCCTGCGCCGCATATTCGACGTCTGCCTGCAGCCGGCGATCTCCGTCGAACGCGTCCTCGAGGCCGGGCGGCAGGTCGAGAATGAAGCGCCCCTCGCAGACGGTTACGTCGAGCGACTCGTCCCGGCTCTTGGCGACCGGATTCTCCATCCGCACCGTGACATGCGCGGCGATCGTCTCGAGCATCGACGACTCACCGCGCCGGATCTTCGTCGCCTCGTCGAAGACATAGGCCTTGAGCCGGTCATAGGTCTCCGGCGACCCACACGCGCGGCGGAGCTGGCGCGCCTGGGCCCGCTTCTCGCTGGCGCGGCGCTCGTCGGCGGCAGGGGTCTTCGGCTCGGTCCAGCCGCAGCCCCATAGACCCATGGCGAGCATCGCCACGCCCATCCATTTCCGCATGTCCTGCTCCCGATACGCCGGATACCGGGACCGCCAACGCGCGCGCAGGCCATTGGATCACGCCGAGCGGAGGCTCCATGCCAGCCACAGCCAGCCCGCGATCATCAGCAGCCCGCCGATGGGCGTGATCGCCCCCAGCCATCGCGGCAGGCCAAGCGCCATCAGGTATAGCGTTCCCGCGAACAGCGCCGCGCCCGCCACCAACAGCCAGCCCGGCCCGCGCGCGCCGAGCTGCAATGCGACGAGCGCCGCCACGGCATGGGCGAGCTGATACTGCCCGCCGGTGCGCAGCCATTCGACCGCCTGGCCCTGCGCGCCATGCGCCCCGAATGCGCCCGCCGCGATGGCGAGCGCGCCCGACAGCGCCGCCGCGATCCCTAGCGCGCTCATCCCGGCTCCCGCTCGCTGGCCATCCGCGCCTCCTGCCGGATGATCACCTCCCGCGCCGCGCGGATGTCGCCGCTCTCCACCTGCGCGCGCAGGCGTTCGCGGTCGTTCTTGCGATAGCGCTCTTCCGTGCGGTCGATGTCCGGCCCGTCCACGCCCACGCTCGCCAGCGCACGCCGGGCCATCGATACGGCGGACTCCAGCACCTCGCGCACGGCATATTCCATCGGCGCGCCCGCCAGCTTGATCACCGCGCGGCGGTCATAGGCGCGGACGAACACGCTCGCCTGCGGAAACGCCTCCCTCACCGCCTCCAGCAGCTCGGGCGTGACCTGATCGCCGTCCATGCAGAAAAGGATCAGCTCGGCCTCGGCCGCACCCGCCTGGCGCAGCATGTCGAGCCGGGTGCCGTCGCCGTAATAGACTTTCGCCCCGAACTCCCCGGCGACGTCGATCATCTCGATGTCGGTATCGATCAAGGTCACCGGGATTCCCTGGGCGATCAGCATCTGGCCGACCGTCTGCCCGAACCGGCCATAGCCGATGATGAGGGCGTTCGCTCCGTCCGTCCGCGGCCCGTCCCGAACCTCTTCCGGTCCGGCGGGTGCAGTGCGGAAGCGCTGGGTGGCGCTCATCAGGAACGGCGTGGTCGCCATGGAGAGCGTAATGATCGCGCCGAACAGGCTCGCCGCCTCGGGCGCGATCAGCTGCCCCGCCTGCGCCTGCGCGAACAGGACAAAGCCGAACTCCCCGCCCTGGCTCAGCAGCAGACCGAGCGCGAGCGCCTGCCGCCACGGCATCTTCAGAAGCATGCCGAGCCCCGTGATGATCGCGGTCTTCGCCGCGATCAGCGCGGCGGCCATGCCGAGCACGAACAAGGGTCGCTCGGCGATGGCCTGCAGGTCGAGGAGCATGCCGACCGACAGGAAGAACAGGCCAAGCAGGATCGAGCGGAATGGCTCGACGTCGGCTTCCAGCTCGTGCCGGTAGGGCGTGTCGGCGAGCATCACGCCCGCGATGAACGCCCCTAGCGCCGTCGACAGGCCGAGCAGTTGCATAACCGCCGCGGCGGCCACGACCGTGAACAGCGCCGCGAAGACGAACAGCTCCCGCTCCCCCAGATTCCCGATCAGCCGAAGGAGCGGCTGGAGAAGGTAGCGCCCGGCCAGGATCAGCCCGACCACCGCCCCGACCGTATAAAGGCCGAGCAGCCACCCCGGAGGCGCGTGGGCATCGCCCGGAGTGCGCGACAGGGCGGCGACGATCGTGATCAGGGGCACGATCGACAGATCCTGAAAGAGCAGGATGGAGAAGGCGCGCTCGCCGAAGGGCGTGCGGAGCCGCCCCGCCGATTGCAGCATCGGCAGCACCTGCGCGGTCGAGGACAGGCCGAGCGGCAGCCCCAGCGCGAGCGCCGCGGCGAGGCTGAACCCCGCCCCGCCCCAGATGATCCCCGCGATCGCGAGCCCGCACAGCGCCACCTGCGCCAGCCCGACGCCGAAGATCTCGCCGCGCATCCGCCACAGCCGCGCCGGGTTCAGCTCCAGCCCGACGATGAACAGCAGCAACGTGATGCCGAGCTCGGCGACGGTGATCGTCCGCTCGGCCCCGTCGATCAGGCCCAGCAGCTGCGGCCCGATCACCGCGCCCGCGACGAGGTAGCCCAGCGTGGCGCCGAGACCCAGCCTGCGGAACAGGAGCACGAAGGCGAGGCCTGCGCCCAGCATCACCGCTCCATCACGGAGCAGCAGGCCGGGCGCGCCCTCGTGCATCAGGCGGCCTTGGCCTGTGCAGCGGCGGCGGCGGCCTCGGCCGCCGCCTCGAAGGCGAGGCGGATGGACGGATGGCGGGCCGGATAGTCGCGCGCGGGCGCGAGCAGGTCGAGCCCCGGCCAATTGGGCAGGTCTCCCTCGCCCGCCAGCCAGCGGCCGAGCGCGTCGCGCGCGGCGGCGAGCTCGGCGGGCGTGCGGCCCAGGATTGCCTGACCCAGCAGCGCCGCCGAGGCCTGGCCCAGCGCGCAGGCGCGCACCAGCAGGCCGACCTCCTCGACCCGCCCGGTCCCGTCCAGCGTCACGTCCACGGTCACGCGGCTGCCGCACACGGGCGAGCGCTTCTCGCTCGACGCATGGGGGCGCGGCAGGCGTGCATGATGCGGGATCGAGGCGGCCAGCCGCAGGATCTCCGTGTTATAGAGCGGCGCAGTCACGACGCGGCGCTCTCATTGGCGAAGACGGGTTCGCCGCGCCGCCGCCGGTCGAGCATGTCCGCCACTGCGGCGCTGGTCGCGTTCAGCAGCGGGTAGGTCTTCGACGTGCGCATCCACTCTGGACGCCGTGTCGCTCCGCCGCGCGCGGTGTCCACCACCAGCGCGACGACCAGGAAGGCGAGGCTGGCGAGGATCAACCCCTTCAGCGCGCCGAAGCCGAAGCCCAGCGCGCGGTCGACCGGCCCCAGCACGGATGTGCGCGTCCGCTTGCCGAGCGCGTTCGCCACCAGCCGTCCGCCGAACCATGTCACGCCGGTGATCAGCGCGAACGCCAGCACCGCCGCTCCCGAAACCGTGCCGACCACGCCCGTCAGCGCCTCTGCGGCGGGCGCATGAAACAGCTTCAGCGCGATCACCGCCGCGATCCAGGCGAAGAGCGACAGCACCTCCGCCACGAACCCCCGCGCGAAGCCGAGCACGGCGGCCAGCCCGACGCCGATCAGGACGAGCATGTCGAGCGCGGTGAGGGCCATGCGCGTTTCCTAAAGGGGGCGGCCCGACCGCGCCACCCCTCCCGCCTTCGTCACCCCGGCCTTGTGCCGGGGTCCACCGTGAGGCTTGGCCCGGACCTCAACAACTCGGCGTCCGGCCAGAACAGCGGTGGATGCCGGCACAAGGCCGGCATGACGGTTAGCGGCCCAGCACGTGATCGACGAATTGCGCCAGGGTACGGAACCCCGACAGCCTCAGTCCGGCCCCCTCCCCGCCAGCCGCGCTGACGGGCAGGAGCGCGCGCTCGAACCCGAGCTTGCCCGCTTCCTTCAATCGAAGCGGCGCATGCGCCACGGGGCGGATCTCGCCGGACAGCGCGATCTCGCCGAACGCGACCGCGTCCGCCGCGACCGGCCGCTCGGACAGGGCCGAGACCAAGGCCGCCGCGACGGCCAGGTCGGCGGCCGGATCCTGCACGCGGTAGCCCCCGGCCACATTCAGATACACTTCGCACGCCGAGAAGCTGAGGCCGCAGCGCGCCTCCAGCACCGCCAGCACCATGGCGAGCCGCCCGGAGTCCCACCCCACCACCGCGCGCCGGGGCGTCGCGCCGCTCGCGAGGCGGACGGTCAGCGCCTGAATCTCGACCAGCACCGGCCGCGTGCCCTCCAGCGCCGGGAACACGGTCGTCCCCGTCACCCCCTCTTCGCGCTGGGTCAGGAACAGGGCGGACGGGTTCGTCACCTCCGCGAGTCCACCCGCCTCCATCGCGAACACGCCGATCTCGTCGGTCCCGCCGAAGCGGTTCTTGATCGCGCGGAGGATTCGGTACTGGTGGCTGCGCTCCCCTTCGAAGGAAAGCACGGTGTCGACCATGTGCTCCAGCACGCGCGGCCCCGCGATGCTTCCGTCCTTGGTCACATGGCCGACCAGCACCAGCGCGCTCCCGCGCTCCTTGGCGAAGCGGATCAGCTCCTGCGCGCTCGCCCGGACCTGGCTCACCGTCCCCGGCGCGCCCTCGATCAGGTCGGAATGCATGGTCTGGATCGAGTCGATCACCAGCAGCGCTGGCGGCGCGGCGGTGGAGAGCGTGGTGAGGATGTCCCGCACCGACGTCGCCGCCGCGAGCTGCACCGGCGCATGCCCCAGTCCCAGCCGCTGCGCGCGCAGCCGCACCTGGTCCGCCGCCTCCTCGCCCGAGACATAGGCGACCGTGCGGCCGCCCGCCGCCATGCGCGCCGCCGCCTGCAGCAGCAGGGTCGACTTGCCGATCCCGGGATCGCCGCCGATCAGCGTCGCCGAGCCCTCGACGAAGCCCCCGCCCAGCGCCCGGTCGAGTTCCGCGATCCCCGTCGCGCGCCGATCCGGCAGCGCCGCCGGTGCGTCGAGCGCCGACAGGCTCACCAGCCGCCCGCCGCCCTGGAGATTGTGCTTGGCCTGAAACGGCGTGACGACCGCGCCCGCCTCTTCGACCAGCGTATTCCATTCCGAGCAGTCGACGCACTGCCCTGCCCAGCGGTGCGACACCGACCCGCAGGCCTGACAGACATAACGTTTCTGAGGTTTGGCCATAGCCGAGCCTAGCAAGCCTGGAACGATTAGGGAACAACCCTTGCCGTCCGCCGCTGGCCTGTGGCAAACGGTTTTGAAAAGGGGGAAATCTCTGATGTCGCCGATATTGTTTGCGTTAGCTGCGATGACGGCCGCCGATCCGACGCCGCTGCCGGCGGCCGGCCCGTGGTCGGTTCGCCACGAGGAAAGCTTGTGCCTGCTGGAACGGACCTACGGGACAGGCAAAGAAAAGATCGGGCTTATTTTCCAGCCCTTGCTCGACACGGGATCAATGGACGTCTTCGTAGTGGGGAGTACGAAGAGCAGAGTACAGAAGGTCGGCAAGGCGACGGCGCGCGTTCTGCCGGACGTTTCATATGAGGGTCGCTATCTTTCGGTCTGGGCTCCATCAGTCAAGGCACGGGTAACCCGCATAACCCTCGACCGCTCGATGCTGGACGCCTTGAAGGAGGGCGATGTCCTCCGGGTCGAGGCAACGCCGATCGATGTCGCGTTCACCCTACCTGAGCCGCAAAAGGCCAGAGGAGCCCTACAAAGCTGTATCGATAATCTAAAGCGCGCATGGGGTATTGACCCGGCAAACGTCGCGCGCGCGGACGGTCCAGTAGAAGGCAACCCAGCCAAATTCTTCAGTTCTGACAGCTACCCAAGAGAAGCCATCTCGAAGGGAGTGTTCGGGCGCGTTGTGGCATTCCTTTCAATTGACGAGACGGGAGCCGTCACCCACTGCCGCATCCTCTCCTCGGCGGGCAAAGAACTGAACGAAGGCACATGCACCGCCGCGCGCCGGATACGTTCAAACCTCCACGCGACGGAGCCGGAAAACCGCTCCCGTCGACCTATGCTCTCCCCGTCCGTTGGGTGCTACCGGGACAGGAAGGTTAGCTCGCTTCCCTCAGCCCACATCGCTACAGCGCGCACGCATGCTCGCCTCCGACCTTCGCGTCGCGCTGTTCAGCGGTAACTACAACTACACCCGCGACGGGCCGACGCAGGCGTTGAACCTGCTCGTCGGGCATCTGCTCGGGCTAGGCGCGGCGGTCCGGGTCTATGCCCCGACGGTGGCGAAGCCGGCCTTCGCGCCCACGGGGGACCTGGTCAGCGTGCCCTCCTTCGCGATCCCCGGCGAGCGCGGCGAGTATCGGCTCGCGCGGGGGCTGCCCCGAGCGATCCGGCGCGACCTAGAGGCGTTCGCGCCCAACGTCGTCCACCTTTCCGCGCCCGACCTGCTGGGCCATCGCGCGGTCAGCTGGGCGATCCGCCACGGGCTGCCGCGCGTCGCCTCGCTTCACACCCGCTTTGAGACGTACCTGCGCTACTACCGCGCGGGCGCGCTGGAGCCGCTGCTCGTCCGTCTTCAGACGCGCTTCTACAACCGCGTCGACCGGGTGATGCCGCCGGGCGAGTCGATGGCGGCCGTGATCCGCGGCTGGGGCGTGACCACGCCCACGACGATCTGGTCGCGCGGGATCGATCATGATCGCTTCCGCCCCGATCGTCGCGACCTGGCCTGGCGCGCGGAGCTGGGCATCGGCCCGGACGATGTGGCGATCGGCTTTCTCGGACGCGTGGTGAAGGAGAAGGGCCTCGACGTCTTCGCCGAAGTGCTGGCCGAGCTGCGCCGTCGCGGGGTCGCGCACAAGGCGCTGATCGTCGGGGAAGGGCCGGCGCGCAACTGGTTCGCCGAGCAGGCGCCGGAGGCGGTCTTTGCCGGGTTCCAGTCGGGCGACGCGCTCGGTCGGGCGGTCGCGTCGATGGACGTGTTCTTCAACCCCAGCGTGACCGAGACGTTCGGCAACGTGACGCTGGAGGCGATGGCGGCGGGCGTGCCGGTCGTGGCGGCGCGCGCGACCGGCGCGGTCGATCTGGTCGAGCCGGGCGAGACCGGCTTCCTGGTGCCCCCGCGCGACTGCGCCGCCTATGCCGACGCGATCGAACGGATGATAGCCGACCCCGCCCTGCGCCGCCGGTTGGGAGAGGCCGGACGTCGCAAGGCGAGCGGCTACCGCTGGGACACGGTGAACCAGCGGGTGGTGGACACGTATCTGGAGCTGCTCTCCGGCCCCGCCCCGCGCGAGAGGATCGCCGGCGACTAGCGCAGTCTCTCGATCTTGCGGGCGACCTCGTCGAGTAGCTCGGCGATGTCGTGCAGCGTGTCCTCCGAGAACTCGCCACGCGACAGTCGCTCCTGGAGCGCGACGCGCAGGTTCTGCATGGAGCGGCGGATCGGCGCGCCGTCGGCGCGCTTGCGGTGGGCGCCCAGCTCCTTCAGGCGGGCGATCAGGCGATCGACCTCAGCGCGGCGCTCTTCGAGGTGCGCACGGCCGGCCTCGGTCGCCGCGAAGCGCTTCTTCGCGCCCTCGGTCGCCTGCTCCTCGATCAGGCCCATCTCGTCGAGCAGCGTCAGTGTCGGATAGACCACGCCCGGCGACGGTGCATAGGCCCCGCCGGTCAGCTCCTCGATCTCGCGGATCAGGTCATAGCCGTGGCGCGGGCTCTCGGCGATCAGCTGCAGGAGCACGAGCCGCAGCTCGCCGCCGTCGAACATACGCCGCCGACCGCCGCCCTCACGCCCGCCCGCGCCCATGCCCCAGCCCATGGTGAAGCCGGATCCCGGCCCGAAGCCGCCTCGCGACCCACGCGGCCCGCAGCCACGCCCGCCAACGAAATAGTACATCGCGATTTCCCTTCGTAGCATGATGCAGCGAAGATATATCTCCGCTTCGAGCAGTTCAAGATATATCTTGCATCGTCACCCCGGCCTTGTGCCGGGGTCCACCGTGCAGCGGAGCCGAAGCTATAGGCTGCACGGCAGACGTGGATGCCGGGACAAGCCCGGCATGACGACTAAGAAGAGGGTCCCTATATTCCCGGACATGGCCGACCTGTTCGCCGCCTTCGACCCGCCGCCCGCGCCCGACGCGCGCCCTACCGACGCGCCGCTCGCCGAGCGGCTGCGCCCGCGGCGGCTCGAAGACGTGGTCGGCCAGGAGCATCTGACCGGCCCGGACGGCGCGATCGGGCGCATGGTCGCGGCGGGCCGCCTCTCCTCACTCATCCTGTGGGGACCGCCCGGCACGGGCAAGACCACGATCGCCCGCCTGCTCGCCGACGCGGTGGGGCTGCGCTTCGTAGCCGTTTCCGCCGTGTTCTCGGGCGTTGCCGACCTTAAGAAGGTGTTCGCCGAGGCGCGCGACTATGCACGGGCGGGCCGCAAGACGATGCTCTTCGTGGACGAGATCCACCGCTTCAACCGCGCCCAGCAGGACGGCTTCCTCCCGTACGTCGAAGACGGCACGGTGACCCTGGTCGGCGCGACGACCGAGAACCCGTCCTTCGAGCTCAACGCCGCCCTGCTCAGCCGGGCACAGGTGCTGGTGCTGCACCGCCTCGACCCGACCGCGCTCGAAGGCCTGCTAACCCGCGCCGAGGAGGCGACCGGGCCGCTGCCGCTCCAGCCGCAGGCGCGCGACGCGCTGATCGCGGCAGCCGACGGGGATGGCCGTTTCCTTCTTAACCAGGCCGAGACGCTCGCGGCCGCCGGACTGACGGAGGCGCTCGATCCCGCCGGGCTCGGCCGCTTTCTCCAGCGCCGCGTCCCGGTCTACGACAAGGACCGCGAAGGCCATTACGGGGTCATTTCGGCGCTCCATAAGAGCATCCGCGGCTCCGATCCGCAGGCGGCGCTCTACTATCTCGCGCGGATGCTCACCGCCGGCGAGGAGCCGCTCTACGTCCTGCGTCGCCTGACCCGCGCCGCGGTGGAGGATGTCGGGCTCGCCGACCCGCAGGCGCTGCAACAGTGCCTGCTCGCCAAGGACGCCTACGGCTTCCTCGGCTCTCCCGAAGGCGAGCTCGCGATCGTGCAGGCCTGCCTCTATCTCGCGACCGCGCCCAAATCGAACCGGGTCTACGTGGCGCAGAAGGCCGCCTGGGCGAGCGCGCGCGAGCATGGGTCGCTCTCCCCGCCCAAGCACATCCTGGGCGCGCCGACCAAGCTGATGCGCGACCTTGGCTATGGACGGGACTACGCCTACGACCATGACACGCCGGACGCCTTCTCCGGCGCCGATTACTGGCCCGAGAAGATGACGCCGCAGACCTACTACTTACCGACGGATCGCGGCTTCGAGAAGCGCGTCGGCGAGCGGATGGCATGGTGGGCGGAGCTGCGGTCGGGCAACCCTCGCTCGCCCTGAGTCCTTCGCCAAGCTCAGGGGAGCCTTGTCGAAAGGCCGTTCTACTCTCCATAGAGGAGCGGAAAGGTAGAGCGGTGCTTCGACAAGCTCAGCACGAATGGAAATTGGCTTGGCTCGCCCTTCCCCTTCTTGTCCTCACCCCCGCCGCAGCGCAGCGGACCGCCCCCGCCGAGCCCTCGCCCTACGCGCGCGCGATCGCGGCCGGGTATAAAGCACTGACGGTCTGCTCCGCGCACTTCAACGCCCGGCGCAGCCCCGCGCAGATCGACGCCGACGAACTCCGCGGCATCTACCCCGACTACGCTGCGATCGTGCCGCAGCTGACCGCGACCGTTCGGGACGAGGGGTATACGGGCATAGTGACCGTGCCGTTCGCCTCCGATCTGCCGGCGCGGGCCGCCACCTGGTTCTGGGCCAAGGGCTGCACCGTCGCTCCGATCGGTGCGACGCCGGCCTTGGCCACCGTCCAGTACCGGATGCAACCGCCCGCCTTCGCCGCGCGCTTCAGGCCGGACCCGCGCGCTTGGCCGCAGGGCGACTTCGGCATAGCGCCGCGCTCCACGCCGGCGCTCGCCGCAGCGGTCGATCGGGCTTTCGACCGCGCCAGCTACGGGCGAGAGTCGGAGACCGTCGGCGTGGTGATCGTGCGTGACGGACGGATCGTCGCCGAGCGTTACCGCGACGGCTTCGGCCCGTTCACCGCCAATCGCACATGGTCGGTCGCGAAGAGCATCACCGGTACGCTGGTCGGCCTCGCCGGCCTCGATCCCGCCAAACCCGCACCCGTGCCGGAATGGCGCGAGCCGGGCGATCCGCGCGGGGCGATCACGACCGATCAATTGCTCCGCATGGCCTCGGGGCTGCACAGCGCGACGGCGGGGAACCGCACCGACGCCATCTATTTCGGCGGAACGGCGGTGACGGAGGAAGCGACCGGATGGCCGCTCGAGACGCTGCCCGGCACGCGGTTCCGCTACGCCAATAACGACACGCTGCTCGCGGTCCGGGGCATGCGGGCGCAGCTCGGCGAGGCCCGCTATCGCGACTTCCCCCGCGCCGCGCTGTTCGAGCCCCTCGGGATGCGGCACAGCATCGCGGAGGCGGATTGGCGCGGCAACTTCGTCCTGTCGTCGCAGGTCTGGTCGACTGCTCGCGATCTCGCCCGGCTCGGCCAGTTCTGGTTGCAGGACGGGGTCTGGCGGGGCAAGCGCCTGCTGCCGGAGGGCTGGATGCGTTACATGACCACGCCCGCCGGCCCCCAACCAGCCGACGGTCCGGGCTACGGCGCGACGCTGTGGCTGTTCGGCCCTAAGCAGGGCCTGCCCGCCGGCAGCTACGCCGCCCAGGGCAATCGCGGGCAGTTCGTGATGGTCGTCCCGTCGGAGCGCCTCGTGGTCGTCCGCCGCGGTGAGGACCCCGGCGCCGCCCGCTTCGACGTAGCCCGATTCACCGCCGACGTGATCGCGGCGGGACGTTGAGGTTCACCCGCTTCGCCTGTTTCGACTGGTCGGGGGCGAACGTCGCCCAGCCGAAGGGCATCGCGCTCGCGATCGCGGAGGAGGACGGTCCGCCCCGGCTGATCGAGCGCCGCTGGTCCCGTGCGGACGTGCTGGACTGGTTGCGCGAAGCGGGTCGTGGGGACGAGCCGATCCTGATCGGCCTCGATCTGTCGCCGGGCCTGCCGTTCGCCGACGAGCAAGCGTTCTTTCCGGGCGAGGCGGACACGCCCGCCGACGCGCGCACGCTGTGGGAGCATGTCGACCGGCTGTCGGCCGAGACGCCGCATCTCAGTGCAGGCGGCTTTCTGCGCCATCCCTCGGCGCGGGAGCACTTTCTTCATGCGCATCACCGGGGCGCTCGGTTCACTGGCAACGGGCGCATGCGGCGCTGCGAGGCGCGATTGCGGGGTCTAGGACTGACACCCAGCAGCTGCTTGAAATTGATCGGCCCGGGTCAGGTGGGCAAGTCCAGCTTGACCGGTATGCGCGTTCTCCACCAGCTCGGAGGCGCGCCGCCAGTGTGGCCTTTCGATCCGATCCCCGCCCGCGGCCCGCTGATCGTGGAGGTTTACCCGGGCATCGCCGCCGTCGCCGCCGGCCGACGGCCCACCCGAACCAAGATGCGCTGCTATGAGGAGCTCGACGCGGCGCTGACCCATCCGCACATCGGCAGCGTGCCCACCGGCCGAACCGGACCTGCGGCGGACCACGCCACCGACGCCCTGCTGACCGCGGCATGGCTTCGTCGGGTGGCTGGCTGCACAGAGTTGTGGTTCCCCTGCGGCTTGAAGGAGGTGCGCGCCACAGAGGGCTGGACCTTCGGCGTCCCCTGACGCATGGGCGCGGGCGCGCCGGTTTAGCTCAGCTGGTAGAGCAGCGGTTTTGTAAACCGAAGGTCGCGGGTTCGATCCCTGCAACCGGCACCGTCCCATTTCGGCTCACATACGGTCGGACGCGACAACCCCATACATTTGGCGAATTCTTCCAAGACCTCTCCTCCCTAAAGCGAGGAACAAGAGAGTGGGAATCGGTCGACTCGGGGGAGTTGGGCCGATCACAACAGGGGTCGGGGGACCACGACATGAAGCGCATCGAAGCGTTCGATGTCGCGCGCGGATTTTGCGTCGCGATGGTGGTAGTGTTGCATGCGACACTCCTGCCGGAAGCCACTGCCAGGTTCGAACAGCCGATTTGCCGGATGGCGCTACTGCTCTTGATCAGCGGTGCGCTGGCGACCCCGGTTCTTTCGCGCGAATGGAGCTACGCCAAGAGACGTAGCCTTGATCTTCTGTGGCTTTATGCGCTGTGGACACCAATAGTGCTGGTCGCGCTGCGTGGGCCGACAGGATTTCTGGAAATCGCGGCCGAGCTTGTCTCGCCTCAGACCCATCTCTGGTACATCGCAGGCCTAGCGTTGCTGATCGCGCTGGCGTGGTTGTCACGGCGCAGGCCCGCCATCCCCGTCGCCGTATCCGCCGCCGCCGCGGTCTGGTACGCCATGGGCGGGCGAACCGGCGCGCCGGGCTATGACGCGGTCGCGCATTTCGCGGTGTTCTTCTTCCTGGGCCTGCACGGTCGTCCCGTGACCGAGGCGATTCTCGCCCGGTGCGGGCCGCGCATCGGCCTCGCCGCCGCGTTTGGAACGGTCGCCCTGATCGCTTCTCCGCTGCCGCACACGCTCATTACGCTGGGGTCCGCGGGCGCGCTGCTCTTCGTCGCGCAGGGGCTCGCGCACACACCGTTCGCCGAGATGCTGGCGCGCTTCGGCCGCCGCACGCCCGACGTGTACCTGGCGCACGGCCCCGTGCTGATCGTGGCAGGACGCCTGTTGGGCGAGGTCGGGTGGGCGACCCTGCCGGCTCTGGTGATCGGGACCATCGTCGCCTGCATCGCGATCCGTCATGTCGCGGATTGGATGGGACTAGGCTGGCTTTACACCCGCCCGACCCTTGGGTCGGGATCATGGCAGTGGATCGCCACCCTACGACCCGCCCGGAGCTGACGGGCGGCTACTCGCCGCCCTGCACCTCCAGATCGTCGTCCACCTCCCCGTTGATCTCGCCCCGGCCGTCTTCGTCGACCATGGGCGGCAGCTCGGGCGGGGTGACCTCGGCGATGGGCATGGGTTCGCCGGAGGCGTCCACGGCTCCCACCGGCGGGTTGGCGGCGTCTTGGTCGGGCATGGCAATTCTCCTTCGCGCTCGACAACGGCGGCGGCCCACTCCCTGTTCCGCTTGCAACCGGCCTGTTCTCGTGGCGTTACGTGACCGTCACGATGCGCCCCCTCACCACGCTCAAGGTCGCCAGCTACAACATGCGCAAGGGCGTCGGACTGGATCGCCGCCGCTCGCCCGAGCGCATCCTCGAAGTGCTGCGCGAAATCGATGCCGACGTGATCGCCTTGCAGGAGGCGGATCGCCGCTTCGGCGCGCGCGCGTGCGTAATCCCGCCCTATCTGCTCGACGAGCATAGCGATTGGCGCGCGATCGATTTCGGCATGCGCGCGACCTCGATGGGGTGGCATGGCAACGCCTTGCTGGTTCGCAAGGCTGCAATGGTCGAGATGCGCATGCCCATCCACCTGCCGGCGCTGGAACCGCGCGGCGCGGTGATGGCCGACGTGACGCTGCCGGCGGGCGCGGCGCTCCGGGCGGTGGGGATGCATCTCGATCTGTCGGGTTTGTGGCGGCGGCGGCAGGCCGCGGCCGTGATGGCGGAAATCGACGCCGCCCCGCCCCGCCCGACCGTCTTGATGGGCGACCTGAACGAATGGACCGCCGCGGCGGGCTGCCTGCGCGACTTCGGCCGCTGCTACGCGGTCGCGCCGACCGGCCCGTCCTTCCACGCCCGCCGTCCCGTGGGTCGGCTCGACAGGATCATGGTGTCCTCCGAGCTCAGGATCCTCGACTGCGGCGTCCACGCCTCCGCGACCGCCAGGCGCGCGTCCGATCATCTGCCGGTCTGGGCGGTCCTGGAAGCCAGCAATGCGTGAGATCGAGCTGAGGCTCGCGCTGGTCTGCTACGGCGGGATCAGCCTGGCCGTATACATGCACGGCATCACCAAGGAGATCTGGCGTCTGGCCGCCGCGAGCCGCGCGTTGCACGACGGCGCGGCTCCGCTCCCCGGCAGCGGCGGCGCCTATCAGCAGCTCTTGGCCGAGCTGGAAGCGAATGGCGGCGTGCGACTGCGCGTCCTGCCCGATATCGTCGCGGGCGCGTCGGCGGGCGGGATCAACGGCATCTTTCTGGCGCAGGCGATCGCGACGGGGCAGAGTTTGGAGCCGCTGACCGATCTGTGGCTTGCCTCCGCCGATGTGGAGGCGCTGATCGACCCGGACGCCGCGCCCGCGTCGCGCTTCTCCAAGGTCTGGGCGACGCCGCTCGCCTGGATGGCGGCCGGGCGTAGCAAGGACAAGGTCGAGGCGCTGGACGAAGCGACGCAGAACGAGGTCCGCGCCAAGCTCTCCCACCTCGTTCGCTCGCGCTGGTTCGAGCCGCCCTTCGGCGGCGAGCGCTTCACCGGGCTGCTGCTCGACGCGCTGGACGCGATGGCTGCCGCGCCGCGCGGCCCCCGCCTGCTCCCGCCGGGCCACCCGCTCGACCTGTTCGTGACGGTGACCGACTTCACCGGACACCCCGAGCGCCTGCGCCTCAACTCTCCGCCCGAGGTGGTCGAGACCGAGCATCGCCTCGTCATCAGCTTCGCGGACCGGGGCGCAGGCGGGGACAGCCTCGCCGCCATACCCGAGCTCGCCTTCGCGGCGCGCGCGACATCCTCCTTCCCGGGCGCCTTCCCGCCATTCGCTGTTGCGGAACTCGACGCCGTCTTGAAGGCGCGCCGCCGCGCCTGGCCCGGCCGCAAGGCGTTCCTGACCCGCATCCTCCCCCGCCACGCCGCCGCCAACGCGGTCGAGCGCGCGGTGCTGATCGACGGATCGGTTCTGGCGAACGCGCCTTTCCGCCCCGCCATCGCCGCGCTGGGGCAGCGGCCCGCGCGCCGGCAGATCGACCGCCGCTTCGTGTATATCGACCCCGCGCCCGGCATGAAGATCTCGCTCGGTATGCGCGGGGAGGCACCCGGCTGGTTCCAGACGATCCTCGGCGCGCTCAGCGAACTCCCGCGCCAACAGCCGATTCGCGATAACCTGGAGTCGCTCGCCGGCCGCTCCGCCCGGACCGAGCGGCTGCGCGGCATCGTCGCCGCGATTCGCCCAACGGTAGACGGCGAGGTCCGCAAGATGTTCGGGTCCACCCTCACCGAAACGCGCCCCACCCCGCGGCGGCTAATGGCCTGGCGGCGCGATGCACACGAAGTGGCGGTGGCGGAGGCAGGATACGCGCACGCAGCCTATACCCATCTGAAAACGCGCGGCGTCGCCGACATGCTGGCCCAGCTGCTCGGCGCGATCGCGCGTACGCCCGCCGAGCGGTTCGCCGACACGGCGGCCGCCCTCGCGCCTCCGGCGGAGGACAAGCCAGCGACCGTCGCCTTTCTGCGCGGCTTCGACCTGAACTACCGCATACGCCGCCTGCGCTTGCTGGCGCGGCGGCTCGCCGAGCTGGAACGGCCCGGCGAGGACGCGGCGCTCGCGCCGGCGCGTGAAGTGATTTACCGCGCGCTATCCCGGTATCAGGAGCGGGGCTCGGCCGACGGGCATCGTCCGCTGAGAATGCTGCTTCGCCGCCGCGGCGATTGGGCCGCCATCGGCGACGCCCTGTTCGCCTCCCTCGACCTGACCGGCTTGGACGCGGAGACCGATGCGGCATTGGCCAAGGCGTTCGCGGGCCTCGAGCCGGCCCGCCGCGAGCCGCTGCTGCTCGCCTATCTCGGCTTTCCCTGGTTCGACGTTGCGACGCTGCCGCTGCTCCAGGGCGAAGGACTAGACGAGTTCGATCCGATCAAAGTCGACCGGATCGCCCCCGACGACGCGACCGCGATCCGCGCCGGCGGGGCGGAGGCGACCTTGAAGGGCATTCAGTTCTCCAGCTTCGGCGCCTTTTTCAGCCGCGCCTACCGCGAAAACGATTATCTCTGGGGCCGGCTGCACGGCGCAGAGCGGCTGATCGACATCACCGCTTCCGCCAGTCCCAAGCGCCTGCCGCCCGGCCGCCTCGCCGCGATCAAGCGCCGGGCGTTCCGCGCCATCCTCGACGAGGAGGCGGACCGGCTTGCCGCGGTTCAGCCGCTGATCGCGTCGCTGCGCGAGGAGATCGGCTGAGGCGCGCGGGCTGGTCATGGCGGCGGGATCGGGATAGCCTCCGCCGCGATGCAGTTCCTGAAATACCTGTTCTGGTGTCTCCTGGCGTTCCTCGCCGCCATCTTCGCCTTCGGCAACTGGACGTCGGTGGAGGTCCATCTCTGGGGCGGGCTGATCGCGCTGGTGAACCTGCCCTTCCTGCTGCTCGTCACCTTCCTGCTCGGCCTGGTGCCGACGCTGCTCTACCATTGGACCGTTCGGTATCGGCTGCGCCAGCGGCTGCTGACCACAGAGCGGACGGTCGAGTCGCTGCGGGTGGCCGCAGCCCCGCCGCCGCCGCCCCCGGCAGAGCCGGTCACGTCATGACCAGCCGACTGTTCGTTGCCCTCGACACGCCCGACCTCGCTCGGGCGCAGGCGCTGGCGGCGCGGGTCCGCCACCATGTCGGCGGGCTGAAGTTGGGGCTCGAATTCTTCGCCGCCCATGGCCAGGCGGGGGTGCGCGCCATGGCGGAGCTGGGCCTGCCGATCTTCCTCGATCTCAAGCTTCACGACATCCCGAACACGGTCGCCAAGGCCGTACAGGCATTGGCGCCGCTCCACCCCGCGATCCTGACGGTCCACGCCGCCGGCGGCCGCGCGATGCTGGAGGATGCGAAGGCCGCCGCGCCAGCCCAGACCCGGGTGGTCGCGGTGACGATGCTGACCAGCCTCGACCAGCACGACCTGGCTGCGACGGGCATCGATGGCGACGCGCACGATCATGTCCTGCGCCTGACCGACCTGGCGCGCGACGCGGGCCTTGACGGCGTCGTCTGCTCGGGCGTGGAGGTCGCCGCCGCCAAGGCGCGCTGGCGCGACGGCTTCTTCGTCGTGCCCGGCGTCCGCCCCGCGAACGGCGCGGCGGCGGACCAGAAGCGGGTCGTGACCCCCCGCGCCGCGCTGGATGCGGGCGCGTCCATCCTGGTCGTCGGGCGTCCCATCACCCAAGCCGACGACCCCGACGCTGCCGCGCGCGCCATCGAAGCCACCCTGTAGGCGGAGCAGGTCGCCCACTCGCGCGTTCCGGGTCCATGTCCTTGCAATTACGGGAAGAAGTGCGCGAACTCGTCGCCGCCGTCCGCCGCGCCGCCGCCGCTCATAATGCGAGCTGGGAGGCGATGGTGCCCGATCACTTCACCATCAACCTCGCAGCCGAAGCCGCGGAAGAGCAGGCCTATCTCGCCATGGCGGTCGAGAAGGCGAAGCTCCGCGATCATATCTGCGAGGTCTATGGCATCTCGATCCGGGAGCTTGCCAGCCTGGCGATGCCCTGAGCGCCTTCGGGTTCCGCCAGCAGATCGAGCAGCCGCGCCCGCTCCACCGTCGTGCGTACATGCACGACCGGCAGCGCACGAGCTTCTAGCTCCCGCACGATCCCGCCGCGCTTGTTGCGCCGGAACAGCGCGATGTAGTGGATGAACTTCAGGTACTCGAAATCCCAGCGCTCGGGGCAGCCCTCCGTCATGTCCGGGCGTCCGCCATGGCGGTAGCGGATCGCCCTCCTTAGCGCGCCTTGAAGGCAGACAAGCGTGGGCAGATCCAGCCACACCACCATCGTGGCCCGATCGAGGCGGGCATGCAGCGTGGATCCATAGTTGCCGTCGATGATCCAGCGCTCGCGCACGGCCAGCTCACGGTTCCGCATCTGCCACTCTGCTTCGGGCGGCTCCGTCCAGTTCGCGCGCCAATGCTCGCGGTCAAGGTGGATGAGCGGCAAGCCTGTCGCGCGCGCGAGCGCAGTCGCAAGCGTCGACTTGCCACCCCCGGGCGAGCCGATCACCGCGACGCGGCGGAGCAAGGCGGGCGTGGCGTCCTGCATGCGCCCACCCTATAGCCCGACATCATGACCGCCACCGCCAAGATCTGCGGCTTGTCCACGCCGGAAACGCTCGACGCCGCCGTGGCGGGCGGCGCGAGCCATGTCGGGTTCGTCTTCTACCCGCCCTCCCCGCGCCACCTCGCCTTCCGCCGTGCAGCCGAGCTCGCCGCGCGGGTGCCCGACCGCGTCGGCAAAGTCGGGGTCTTCGTCGACCCGGACGATGCGCTCGTCGAGCAGGCGGTCGAAGCCGCGGGTGTCGACACCTTGCAGATCCACCAGGCCGCGCCCGATCGCCTCCAGCATCTACGCACCCGCTTCGGGCTCGAGCTATGGGCGGCCGTCGCGATCAAGGCCCGCGCCGATCTGGACGAGGCGTACCGGATCGCGCCGGTCGCGGACCGCATCCTGTACGACGCCAAGACGCCACCCGGCGCGACGCGGCCCGGCGGCATGGGCGTGCGCTTCGACTGGTCGCTGCTCGACGGCTTCCGCCATCCCCGGCCCTGGATCCTGTCGGGCGGCCTCGCCCGAGACACCGTTTCCGAGGCCGTGACCCGCACCGGCGCGACTTTGGTCGACGTTTCTTCGGGGGTGGAGACCGCGCCGGGGATCAAGGATGCAGCGCTGATCGCCGGGTTCTTGCGGGCGGTCGCGGATCTCTGATCCATCACCCCGGCCGTGAGCCGGGTCCCGCTTCCACCCGCCTGCTCAAGGCAGCGGGATCCCGGGTCGAGCCCGGGGTGACGGCGGAAGTTGCTCTCGCTAGGACACGCCCGATGAACGCCCCCAACTCCTTCCGCCTCCAGCCGGACGAGCGCGGCCATTTCGGCGATTATGGCGGCCGCTACGTCGCAGAGACGCTGATGCCGTTGATCCTCGACCTGGAGCGCGAATATCGCGCGGCCAAGGCCGACCCGGCCTTCGCGGCCGAGTTCGAGGATCTGCTGGAGCATTATGTCGGCCGCCCGAGCCCGCTCTACTACGCCGAGCGGCTGACGGAGGCGCTGCGCGAGAGCGCGCCCGAGGGCATGGGTGCGGAGGTCTGGTTCAAGCGCGACGAGCTGAACCACACCGGCGCGCACAAGATCAACAACTGCATCGGCCAGATCCTGCTCGCCCGGCGCATGGGCAAGACGCGCATCATCGCGGAAACGGGCGCGGGCCAGCACGGCGTCGCGACCGCCACCGTGTGCGCGCGCTTCGGCTTGCCCTGCACCATCTTCATGGGCGCGCGCGACATCGAGCGGCAGCAGCCGAACGTCTTCCGCATGAAGCTGTTGGGCGCGGAGGTGCGCGCGGTCACGTCCGGCGCGCAGACGCTCAAGGACGCGATGAACGAGGCGCTGCGCGACTGGGTCGCGAACGTCCACGACACCTTCTACATCATCGGCACCGCGGCGGGTCCGCACCCCTATCCGGAGCTGGTGCGCGACTTCCAGTCGGTGATCGGGCGCGAGGCGCGGGCGCAGATGCTCAGCCGCACCGGCCGGCTGCCCGACCTGCTGGTCGCCGCGATCGGCGGTGGCTCCAATGCCATCGGCCTGTTCCATCCGTTCCTCGACGATGCCGAGGTGGCGATGCTGGGCGTCGAGGCGGCGGGCGAGGGGCTCGACCGCAAGCACGCGGCCAGCCTTGCTGGCGGCTTCCCCGGCGTGCTCCACGGCAACCGGACATATCTGCTCCAGGACGAGGACGGCCAGATCGCGGAGGCGCACTCGATCAGCGCCGGGCTCGACTACCCCGGCATCGGGCCCGAGCACGCCTGGCTGAAGGACATCGGGCGCGTCGAATACGCCGCCGTCACCGACCAGGAGGCGCTCGACGCCTTCCAGCTCCTCTGCCGGACCGAGGGCATCATCCCGGCCCTGGAACCCTCCCACGCGATCGCAGCCGTCACCCGCAAGGCCCGGGACATGCGGCAGGATCAGATCATCCTGGCCAATCTGTGCGGCCGTGGCGACAAGGACATCTTCACCGTCGCCCACGCGCTGGGTGTGGCGATATGACGGTCCTGCTGGCCGCCTGCCCTTCTCCCCTTGTGGGAGAAGGTGGCGCGCAGCGCCGGATGAGGGGTGTGCTTGCGAAGCAAGCACGCGCTCGCACTGCGAGCGCCCCCTCACCCTTCCGCCGACTGCGTCGGCTCCCTCCCTCTCCCACGAGGGGAGAGGGGAGATGATCACCCGCCTCGCCGCCGCCTTCGCGAAGCCCCGCCCCGCCCTTGTCGCCTTCGTCACCGCGGGCGACGGTCCCACGCCCGCCATCCTCGACGCCCTCGTCGCAGGCGGGGCGGACGTGATCGAGCTGGGCATGCCGTTCACCGATCCCATGGCCGACGGCCCCGCCATTCAGGCCGCGAACCTGCGGAGCCTGGCCGCCGGCACGACCACCGCCGACATCCTCAACACCGCCCGCGACTTCCGCGCCCGTCATCCGGCGACGCCGCTCGTGCTGATGGGCTACGCCAATCCGATGCTCCGCCGCGGGCCGGAGTGGTTCGCGCTCGCCTGCAAGGACGCGGGCGTCGACGGCGTGATCTGCGTCGATGTGCCGCCCGAAGAGGACGACCGATTGGGCCCGGCGCTCCGCGCCCAAGGGCTCGACCTGATCCGCCTCGCGACCCCGACGACCGACGCCGCGCGCCTGCCGCAGGTGCTGAATGGCGCGTCGGGCTTCCTCTACTATGTCTCCGTCGCCGGCATCACCGGCCTGCAGCAAGCCTCCCAAATCTCGATCGAGGCCGCCGTCGCCGCGTTGAAATCCGCGACCGACCTGCCCGTCGCGGTCGGTTTCGGCGTCCGCTCGCCCGATCAGGCCGCCGCCATTTCGCGCGTCGCGGACGGTGTGGTGGTCGGCTCGGCCATCGTCGAGCTGGTCGGCGCCTATGGCGCCCAGGCCCCCGGACCGGTGCGCGACTTCGTCCAATCCCTCAGGACCGCCATCGACGCGGTCGAAAGGCATGCCGCATGAGCTGGCTCAACTCCGTCCGCAACGCGCTGTCCTTCGGTCCCAAGAAGGAGACGACCGAGAACCTCTGGCACAAGTGCAAGGGGTGCGATCAGATGATCTTCACCAAGGAATGGGCGGAGAACGCGTACGTTTGTCCCTTGTGCGAGCACCACGATCGGATCGGCCCGGCCGAGCGGTTCCGGCAGCTGTTCGACGAGGGCACGGCCGAACTCCTGCCCGCGCCGAAGGTCGTCGAGGATCCGCTCCGGTTCCGGGATTCGAAGCGCTACACCGACCGGCTGAAGCAGGCGCGCACCGACACGCAGGAGCAGGACGCGCTGGTGAACGCGCGCGGCAAGATCGCCGGGAGGACGGCGGTCGTGGGCGTGCAGGACTTCGCCTTCATGGGCGGGTCGATGGGACTGGCGGTCGGCGAGGCCTTTGTCCGCGGGGTGGAGGCCGCCATCGCGGAGCGCTGCCCGTACATCATCTTCACCGCCAGCGGCGGCGCTCGGATGCAGGAAGGCATCCTGTCGCTGATGCAGATGCCGCGCACCACGGTCGCGATCGACATGCTGCGCGACGCGGGGCTGCCCTACATCGTCGTGCTGACCGATCCGACCAGCGGCGGCGTGATGGCGGCTTATGCGATGCTCGGCGATATCCAGATCGCCGAGCCCAAGGCGACGCTCGCCTTCACCGGCCGCCGCGTGATCGAGAACACGATCCGGGAGAAGCTGCCCGACGACTTCCAGACCAGCGAATATTATCTCGACCACGGCCTGATCGACATGGTCGTGCATCGCCACCAGCTGAAGGAACGGCTGGCGACCGTCATCGGCTATCTCTCGCGCGACCGCAGGAAAGCCGCGTAAGGCCCCGACTTTGCCCGACGGCGCTACGTCCACCGATCCCGCCGTCCAGGCGCAGCTCGACCGGTTGTTCGCGCACGGGCCGGGGGCGGACGTGCTCGGGCTCGACCGGATCACCCGCCTGCTCGCCCGGCTGGGCGACCCGCACCGGCACCTCCCGCCCGTCTTCCACGTCGCGGGCACCAACGGCAAGGGTTCTACCTGCGCCTTCCTGCGCGCGATGCTGGAGGCCGCGGGGCACCGCGTCCATGTGTACACCAGCCCGCACCTGGTCCGCTTCAACGAGCGCATCCGCATCGCCGGCCGGCTGATCGAGGATGCCGCGCTCGCGCTCCTACTCGCCGAGGTGCTCGACGCGGGCGAGGACATCGGCGCCAGCTTTTTCGAGGCGACGACCGCGGCCGCCTTCCTCGCCTTCGCGCGTACCCCCGCCGACGCCTGCGTCATCGAGGTCGGGCTCGGCGGCAGGCTCGACGCAACCAACGTCATCCTCGCGCCGCTGGTCTGCGGCATCGCCGGCCTCGGCCTCGACCACCAAGCGTTCCTGGGCGACACGCTGGAACAGATCGCGGCGGAGAAGGCGGGCATCGCAAAGCCCGGGGTGCCGCTCGTCACACAACGGTACCCAGCGGAGATTGCCGCAAGGGTTGCCGAAGTAGCCGGTGCGAACGGCGCAACGGTGCACGCGGAAGGGAAAGATTGGTTCGCAGTCGAGCAAGACGGGCTACTCTGGCTGGGCGACGACCGATACTCGCTTCCTAGGCTGTTCGGCCCGCACCAGGTCATGAATTTCGCCCTCGCGATCGAGATGGTGTCTAAGTCTGGTTGGCCTTGGAGCGACCAGGCAGTCGAGCGCGCCGCGGCCGACGCCCGTTGGCCGGCGCGCCTGCAGTGTTTGAGGTTCGGGCCGCTTTCAGCGCTCGTGCGGGGGGAAGTGTGGGTCGACGGCGCGCACAATCCGAGTGCCGCGCTATTCATTGCACAGGCGCTACGTCAGCTTTCCCAGGGAAGCTCAGTCACGCTGGTGCTCGGCATGCTCGCCAACAAAGATGCGGCCGGCGTTCTTGCCGCGCTCGCTCCTGCAGTGGCGCACGTGATTGCCGTCCCAACCCCCGGCCACGCGCACCATGCGCCCGAAACGCTCGCGCTGCTCGCGCGCGAAGCCGGCCGTCCTGCCTCAACCGCTCCCGACCTTCCCTCCGCGCTGGCGCAGGCGAACACGCCGGTCGTGCTTATTGCCGGCTCGCTTTATCTCGCAGGCGAAGCGCTGCGGCTTAACGACGAGCTGCCGGACTAGCGTCCTCCGCGCCCGGCTGCCGCACGCGGTCCACCACGAAGCCGCGCCGCCACAGGATCCACAGCAGGATCATGCCGGGCGTCGCCACCACCATGGTCAACACCCAGAAGCCCGGCCAGCCCAGCGCGTCCGCGGCGATCCCCGACGGCGTCGACAGCCAGGTCCGCCCCACGACCGCGACGGACGAGAGCAGCGCGAACTGCGTCGCGGTATAGGCCAGGTTCGCGAGCCCGGAGAGGTAGACCGCGAACACGGTCAGCCCGATCCCGCTCGTCACCTGCTCGGTCGACACGGCGATCGTCAGCCACAAGGGCGAATGGCCTTGGATCGCCAGGATCACGAACATCGCATTGCTGAACAGCATCAGCAGCCCCGACACGAACAACGCCCGCCCCATGCCCAGCCAGGCCAGGAACGGCGCGGCGAGCGCGATGCCCAGCATCAGCCCCCAAAAGCCGACCAGCTTGTTGATCGCGACGAACTCCGTGTCGGAGAAGCCGAGCTCGACGATCATCGGGTTCAGCATGCCCTGCCCCATCGCGTCGCCGATCTTGTAGATCATGACGAAGAGCAGGATCAGCACCGCCCCCCGGCGCCGGAAGAACTCGCGGAATGGGCCGATGATCGTCTCCTGCAACCACGGTCCGACTGCCGTCCCGCGCGGGGCGGCATCGTGCGCGCCCCGACCGGCCCACAGCGCCGCGAGGAAGCCGGGCACGACGCAGAAGGCAGTCAGGCCATAGGCGTTCGCCCAGCCCAGCCCGAACCCTTCGGGCGAGGCGAGCGAGATGGTGCCGACGCCCGCCAGGAAATTGCCAAGGCGATAGCCGAACTGGTTGTTGGCCGTCCCGTGCGGCAGCTCGTCGTCGGACAGGATCTCGATGCGATAGGCGTCGATCACGATGTCCTGCGTCGCGCCGAGGAACGCCGTCACGATCGCCCAGAACGCGAAGGTGCCGAGGCTCACCTCCGGCCGCGACGCGCCCAGCATCCAGACGGAGCCGAATAGCAGCGCCTGGATCGTGAACAGCCAGGCGCGGCGCTGACCGACCAGGTCCGCCAGCACGGGCACGCGCAGCCGGTCGATGACCGGCGCCCAAAGAAACTTCAGCGTATAGGGCGTCGTCAGTCCGATCGCGAAACCGATCGTCTTCTTGTCGATCCCGACCTTCGCCAGCCAAAAGGTCATGGTGCCGAGCAGCAGGGCCAGCGGGAAGCCGCTGGAGATGCCCAGCAGCCCCGCGGCGATGGGGCGGGAGCGCACATAGGGCGCCATGGTCGTCCGCCAGCCCATCCCGCCCGCCACTGTCGCCACGCCTTGCTCCCGAACGCGAAAGCGCGGACACTAACGGGAAAACTCGGGAGAAACAGCATGGACGTCGCAGCTCTCGAACAGGTGGGCGCGACCCGCCCCACCGCTGGACAGCTCGCCCTCGCGCGGCTGCTCGCCGACGGCGGCACGCGCGCCAACCGCGGGATCAGCCACGTCGACGCGGCCGTCTACACCAGCCCCGAGCGCCACCGGGCGGAGCAGGACCGCATTTTCGCCCATGCTCCGCTGGTGATCGCGCCCTCGGCGCTGCTGCCGGAGCGCAACATGGCCGTGCCCCACGACGGCTTCGGCAAGCCGCTGCTGATCGCCCGCGACGACGAGGGTGGGGCGCATGTCTTCCTCAACGTCTGCCGCCATCGCGGCACCCGGCTGGTCGAAGGGGCTGAGCCGGTCTGCGCGCCGCGGCTGGTCTGTCCCTACCACGCCTGGAGCTACGCGCTCGACGGCCGGCTGACCGGCCTGCCCCGCCCCGACAGCTTCCCCGGCCTCGACAAGGCCGACTACGCGCTCCAGCGGCTGCCCACGCGAGAGGCGGGCGGGCTGATCTGGTTCTCCTTCGACAAGCAGGTCGATTTCGCCCGCGCCGACGAGCTTGGCCACGATTTCGACGCCTTCCAGCTCGGTCGCCAGCACCTGTTCCGCCGGCGCACGCACGACGTCCGGGCGAACTGGAAGCTGATCATGGACGCGTTCCTGGAGAGCTATCACGTCCAGCGGCTACACGCGGCCACGATCGGGCCCTTCTTCAAGGACGGGGTCTCGACCGGCGACAAGCTCGGCCCGCATCAGCGCTCGGCGGTGGGGCGGGAGATCGACCCGGCGGCGGTGCGGGCGGAGGACTGGCCGACGCCGCGCCGCGCGATCACCTACACCTATCAGATGTTCCCCGGCACCGTGCTGATCGTCAGCCCGGATTACATCAACCTGATGGTCATGATGCCCCAGGCGCACGACCGAGTGCTGGTGGAGGACTTCATGCTGATCCCCGAACCGCCCGCCACGGAAAAGGCGCGCGCGCATTGGGAGAAGAGCTGGAACCTGCTCGACGGCGGCGTCTTCGCCAGCGAGGACTTCCGGGCCGCCGCGCTCGGGCAACAGGGGCTCGCCTCCGGCGCGGTCGAACGCATCACGCTGGGCGCGCTGGAGGCCGGCATCCGCGCGTTCCACGACGAGGTGGAGGCGGCCCTGGCCTGAACCGCCTGCTAGGCCGCGCCCTCCTGCTCGTCGGGCTGCGCTTCGAACAGGGTCAGCCCGGCCGGAACACGCCGCACCCGCTTGCCCCCCAGCATCGCGTCGACCGCGGTGATCGCGTTGACCAGGTCCTTGGGCTGGTAGGGTTTGGAAAGGCAGCCGGCCGCCAACTGCTCCGCGCCATCCGGGCACAGTCCGCTCACGAACAGCACGGGAATGCCCGCATCCCGGGCCGCCCGCGCCACGTCGAGGCCGCTGCCGTCCTCCAGGCGTATGTCGGAGACCACGAGGTCAACGCTGTCGCCGAGTGCCGCGATCGCGGTCTCCACGCCCGGCACCGTCGCCACGATCTCGAACCCGGCGTCAGACAGCGCGTGCTCGTTGTCGAACGCGACCAGCGGCTCGTCCTCGACGACGAGCAGCCGTACGATCCGCCGTTTCCTGCGTCCGAACACCACTAGCTATCTCGCTTCCCTGTTCACGCAGTGTAACGCGCGAATCGTTGTCGAGTCGCACCAAATCCGCGCGCGCGGCCACAAGTTCGCCTATATTGGCCGCAACCATGCCACGTTCCGACGATCCCGCCCGCGCGGGCGACCGCATCGCCAAGCTCCTTGCCCGCGCCGGGGTGGCCTCGCGCCGCGAGGTCGAGCGGATGATCGCAGAGGGGCGCATCGCGCTCGATGGCGCGCCCGTCGCGACGCCGGCGACCGTGCTCACCTCGCTCGCCGGGGTGACGCTCGATGGGCAGCCCGTCGCGGCGGCCGAGCCGACGCGCCTGTTCCTGTTCCACAAGCCGGTCGGGCTGCTCGTGACGGAACGCGATTCCAGAGGGCGGCCGACGATCTACGACCGCCTTCCCGCCGATCTGCCGCGCCTCGTTCCCGTCGGCCGGCTCGACCTCAATACCGAGGGGCTGCTGCTGCTCACGACTGATGGTGGTCTCAAGCGCCAGCTGGAGCTGCCGGCGAGCGGGGTCGAGCGAACCTATCGCGCCCGCGCCTATGGCCAGGTTTCTCAGGCGCAGTTGGAGGCGCTGATTGAGGGTGTCGAGATCGAGGGGGTCCGCTACGGGGCGATCGACGCCAATCTGGAGCGCCGCACCGGCGCGAACGTCTGGATCGAGCTGACGCTGACCGAGGGCAAGAACCGCGAGGTACGTCGCGTGCTCGAGCATCTCGGGCTTCGGGTCGGGCGCCTGATCCGCACCCGCTACGGCCCCTTCGTGCTCGGCGACCTGCCCCCCGGCGGCATCGGCGAGGTCCGCGAGCGCGACCTGGACGAGTTCCGGCGACTGCTGGACCGGCGCGCCAAGCCCGACCGCGTCATCGCCGTCGCGCCGACGGGATCAACGCCCAAGCCCAAGCGAGCGCTCCGTTCTGCCGCTCCCGCGAAAACGGCGGAGCCGCGGACCAAGCCTCCCGGAGTGGGGCCGCGCTACAGGCCTGACGCCCGCGCCGACGAAGGCGGGGGCGCGGTCGCCATGCGCTCGGAGGAGAGGCGGACCGCCGAACCCAAGCGTGCGCGGAGCAAGCCGAGCCCGCTCCCGCGGAGCTCGCCGCAACTGGACCCCCGCCCTCGCCGCGGAGGCGATGCGGCCAAGGCGGCAGGGGCCACCGGCGAACCTTCCGCCCCGCGTCCGCCCAGGCCTCAGCGCAAACCCGGCTGGGCGCGGCCGAAGCCCAAGGCCGGCCACGCACGCCCGCGCAAGCCGCGGCCATGAGGGTGATCGCGGGGCGCCTGCGCGGCCGTCCGCTCGCCGCGCCCAAAGGCGACGCGACGCGACCCACCGCCGACCGCACGCGCGAGGCGCTGTTCTCCATGCTGACCAGTCGGCTGGGCGACTGGGAGGGGCTGAGAGTGGCCGACCTGTTCGCCGGCTCCGGCGCACTGGGCATCGAGGCGCTGTCGCGCGGGGCGGCTTCCTGCCTGTTCGTCGAGCAGGACAGGGCCGCGCTGGACGCGCTCCGCGCGAACCTCGCGCACCTGGGACTGAGCGGGGAGGTCCGGCCCAGCTCGGTCATGGCGCTCGGCCCGGCGCCCGCGCCCTATGACGTCATCCTGATGGACCCACCCTACGGAACCGGCGCGGGCGCGGTGGCGCTCGACCGGCTCGCCCGGCTCGGCTGGACTGGCCCCGCCACCTGGATCAGCGTCGAGACCGGGCGCGGCGAGCGCGTCGAGGTGGTCGGATTCGTTGCAGACGCCGAACGCATCCACGGCAAGGCGCGGCTGACCCTCTTGCGCGCGATCAACTGAGCAAAAATCGCCAAGTCTAATCCGCGTTATGGATAAAGGTGCCGATCACAGTCACTTAGATCATCGGAAGTACCGCGTATCCACAACATAGGGGTAAGGCGAGGGATCCGATGTTCGTTCAGAACAACAGCGAATACTACCGGCGGCGCGCCGAGCAGGCGCAAGCGCTGGCCGCCGCAGCGACGATGCCCGACGTGCAGGCGATCCACCGCGACATGGCCAGCCGATATGCCGCGCTTGCGGAGGAAACCGGCCCGCCCGTCCGGCCAACGCTGAGGCTCGGCTACTAGGGTGTTAGAAGCCTGCCGTCCGCGCGACGGCGAGGAACAGCCAGTAGAGGCCGCCCGACAACGCCATGGCGACGGGCAGGGTCATGACCCAGGCGAGCGCCAGGTTGCGGACCGTGCGGGCCTGCAGCCCGGCGCCGTTCGCGACCGACGCGCCCGCCACGCCCGATGACAGGATGTGGGTGGTCGACACCGGCAGCGCGAAGCGGTCGGCGGCGAAGATGGTCGTCGCGGCGACCAGCTCCGCGGCGGCGCCCATGCCATAGGTCAGGTGGGTCTTGCCGATCTTCTCCCCCACCGTGACGACGATCCGCTTCCAACCGACCATCGTGCCGAGCCCGAGCGCCAGTGCGACGGCGATCTTGACCCAGGTCGGGATGTAGCGCGTCCCCTGCTCCAGCTGCGCCTTGTGCGCTGCGAGCGTCGCCAGCTCGCCCTCGCTCAGCCCGGCAGGCTTGGCCTTTACCACGCGCTGGATCACGTCCTGCACGAGATACATGTCGCTGCGCAGATTGGCCGTGGCGGCGCCCGGCACGTTGCGGATCGCGCCATAGTCGGCGATCCGGCGCGTGACGTCCCCGTTGACCGTCGCGGCCGCCCCATAGACGGCGGGGGTCGCCAGTTGCTTGGTCCGCAGCGCGTCCATCAGCACGGCTCGCGACCGCGCGACATCGCCGCTCGAGCGTCCATGCGCGGCAAAGGCGGCGGTCGCCGCATCGGCGGTCGCGACATAGGCGGGCGTGCTGGTCGCCGGCATGGTCCTATTGAGCGCGTAGGCGGTCGGGGCCGCGCCGATCAGGATCAGCATGATCAGCCCCATGCCCTTTTGCCCGTCGTTGCTGCCATGCGCGAAGGACACGCCGGTGCAGGTCAGGATCAGGAGCGCGCGGATGCCGCGCGGCGGCGGGGCGTCGGCCTCCGGAACCCGGAACAGGTTCGGATTGCGTGACACCGCCTTCATGACCATCAGCAGCACGAAGGCCGCGCCGAAGCCGATCAGCGGCGCCATCCACAGGCCGTTCAGCACCTTGGTCGCTTGACTCCAGTCCACGCCGGAGGTGCCCGTCGGTCCGCTCGACATCAGCTGATTGGCGAACCCGACGCCCAGGATCGACCCGATCAGCGCATGACTGGAGGAATTGGGCAGCCCGACATACCAGGTCGCCAGATTCCAGGTCACCGCCGCCAACAGCAGCGCGAAGATCATCGCATAGCCCGCCGTGCTACCGACGTTCAGGATGAGCTCGACCGGCAACAGCGTCAGGATCGAATAGGCGACCGCCCCCGATGAGGTCATCACGCCCAGGAAGTTCCAGACCCCCGACCACACCACCGCCAGCGGCGCCGGCATGGCGTTGGTGTAGATCACGGTCGCGACCGCGTTGGCCGTGTCGTGGAAGCCGTTCACGAACTCGAAGCCGAGCGCGATCAGCAGCGCGACCGCCAGGAACAGGAACACGCCCGTCGCCAGCTGCTCGCCCACGGCGTGGGTATCCGCGAGCACGCTGCTGGCCGCATAGCCGAAGCCGCCGACGAGCAGGCTTAGGAACAGCCAGCGCGCCCAGGCCGGAGATGGACGGTCGATGCCGTGATCGTAGCGTGGAGACGCGAGCGACTCGCCCCCGGCGAGAGCGGTGCTAGCCATGACGGCCCGCCCCTATCACGCGCAATGTGACAGTCTCATGACAACCTAGGTCAGGTTGGCCTGGGTCACTCCATCCCCGGGTAGCGCGGGAAATGCGGCAGATCGGCCATGCCGGCCCGCCAGCCCGGGGCATCCGCCACCTGGATGTGTGCGGCGGGCGCGAAGGCGTCGGCTGCGTCGAACGCGGCGCCCTGGATATCGATCTTGCCGGGGAAGATCTCCTCGTTGAGGTAGAACAGCCCCGTTCCGCAGGTGCCGCAGAACTGCCGTGTGGTGCCGGGCGAGGACTCGTAGCTGGTCGGCGCGCCCGTGATCCGCACCTGATCGCGCCCGAACAACGTCCAGAGCACCACCGGCGCGCCTGCCGACCGTCGGCACTCGGTGCACCAGCACAGCGTGCTGTGCTCCGGCGCGCCCTCCGCCTCGAACCGCACCGCCCCGCAACGGCATCCGCCTGTCTGGCCCATGGCTCGTCCCTCCTGGTCTGCCTATGTTCTCTACATGTTCCTGACTTCGGGCGCAAGCCGCGGGATGCGTGGGCGGCCCCGCCCCGCTATCGGGGCGCAATGACCACCGCCCCGATCCACCGCCGCATGGACGCGACCGACTGGGCGATCCTCGCCGTCCTGTCGCTGATGTGGGGCGGGTCCTTCTTCTTTCTCGCCATCCAGCTGCGTGCGTTGCCGCCGCTCACGATCGTGTTGTCGCGGGTCGGGCTGGCGGCGCTTCTCCTGCTCGGCTGGGCGGCGGCGACGCGGCTTAGGCTGCCAGGCCCGCGGCTGTGGCCCGCCTTTCTCATCCTCGGGCTGCTTAACAACGTCATCCCCTTCCTGCTCTACGGTTTCGCGCAGCAGACGATCCCGAGCGGGCTCGCCGGCATCCTCAACGCCACGACCCCGCTCTGGGGCGTGCTGGTCGCGCACCTCTTCACCCGCGACGAGCGCGCGACGCCGGCCAAGGTCGTGGGCGTCCTGCTCGGCTTCGCGGGCGTGGCCGCGATGACCGGCGCCGACGCGCTCGGCGGCCTGGGCGGCGATCTCCTGGCGCAGCTCGCCTGCCTGCTTGCGACGCTCTGCTACGCGCTCGCGGCCGTGTGGGCGCGCCGCTTCGGCGATGCGGGCGTGCCCCCGCTCGGCGTCGCGACCGGCCAGCTGACCGCGGCGACCGTGGTGATGATCCCGCTGGTGGTGATCGTCGACCGTCCTTGGACGCTTCCCATGCCCGGCGCGGAGATCTGGGCCGCGACGGCCGGCATGGTGCTAGTGTCGACCGTCTTCGCCTATGTCCTCTACTTCCGCCTGGTGGAGCGCGCGGGGGCGAGCAACTCGCTTCTCGTCACCTTCACCATTCCGATCGTGGCGATCTGGCTCGGCGTCACGGTGCTGGGCGAGGCGCTGCTGCCCAAGCATCTCCTCGGCATGGCGCTGATCGCGCTCGGACTCGCCGCGATCGACGGCCGGCCCTGGGCGCGCCTCCGCCGCGGCAGAGCCGCCGCCTGAGGAGTCAGGCAGCCCTGCGGACCGGCAGCGGCGCGACTGCGCCCGCCTTCGCCGGCGCGGCCTGGCGCGAGCGGGCGCGCTCGGCCTGGTGGTCGGCGAACCAGCGCAGGAACATGCCGGTCAGCGACAGACAGACGCTGATCGCGAGCTCGATAGTCTGCACCGCGCCAGGATCCACCGACGCCGCATAGGCGAGCAGGGCGACGCTGGCGGCCGAAAAAAGATACCCGATCGTTTTCACCTTGAACGCATGCACGCGACGCACCTCACGCTACTTGTCCGGACAGATCGAAGCGACCTCCGGCCTTAACCGTTGCTGAGCCGAGACGTTGCACATGCGCTTGCGGCCGCCGCGCGCGTTCCCTAGCTGTTCGCGCGTGACCGAACCTGCTCAAGCCATCCAGGATCCGCCCTATCTCCGCGGCCTCAACCCGCCGCAGCGCGAGGCGGTGCTGACCACCGAAGGCCCGGTGCTGATGCTGGCGGGCGCGGGCACGGGCAAGACGGCGGCGTTGACCGCCCGGCTCGCGCACCTGCTCTACACGCGCAAGGCCTGGCCGTCGGAGATCCTGGCGGTCACCTTCACCAACAAGGCGGCGCGCGAGATGAAGGAGCGCGTCGGCCGGCTGGTCGGCGAGGCGGTGGAGGGCATGCCCTGGCTCGGCACCTTTCACGCGATCGGCGCGAAGATGCTGCGCCGCCACGCCGAGCTGGTCGGCTTGCAGTCCAACTTCACCATCCTCGACACCGACGACCAACTTCGCCTGCTCAAGCAGCTGATCGTCGCCGCGGACCTGGACGAAAAGCGCTTTCCCGCGCGCAGCCTCGCCGGCCTGATCGACGAGTGGAAGAACAAGGGGCTCACTCCAGCCGACATCGACGCGGGCGAGAGCGAGCGCTACGCGAACGGCCGCGGCGGCGAGCTCTACCAGCAATATCAGGACCGCCTTCGCAGCGTGAACGCCTGCGACTTCGGCGACCTGCTGCTCCATATGCTGACGGTGCTGCGGAAGCACCGCGACGTGCTGGAGCAGTATCAGCAGCGCTTTCGTTACATCATGGTCGACGAGTATCAGGACACCAACAGCGTCCAGTATCTCTGGCTACGGCTCCTCGCCCAGGCGCGCAAGAACATCGCCTGTGTCGGCGACGACGATCAGTCGATCTACTCGTGGCGCGGCGCGCAGGTGGAGAACATCCTCAAGTTCGAGCAGGATTTCCCGGGCGCAAAGGTGATCCGCCTTGAACAGAACTATCGCTCGACACCGCACATCCTGGGCGCCGCCGGCGGGGTGATCGCCAACAATTCCGGCCGCCTCGGCAAGCAGCTCTGGACCGAGCTCGACGCGGGAGAGAAGGTCCGCGTCCTCGGCGTGTGGGACGGGCCGGAGGAGGCGCGGCGCGTCGGCGACGAGATCGAGGCGGCGCAGCGCGACGGCGCGTCGCTGGACGACATCGCCATCCTGGTCCGCGCCCAGCACCAGACCCGCGAGTTCGAGGACCGCTTCATCGCCATCGGCATGCCCTATCGCATCGTCGGCGGCGCGCGCTTCTACGAGCGCATGGAGATCCGCGACGCGATCGCCTATCTCCGCATCGTCAACCAGCCTGCCGACGACCTCGCCTTCGAGCGCATCGTCAACACGCCCAAGCGCGGCCTGGGCGACAAGGCGCTGGCCAAGATCCATCAGCTCGCGCGCGCCAACCGCGTGCCGCTGACCGTCGCGTCCGCCCGCATCCTCGACACCGACGAGCTGACGCCGCAGGCCCGCCGCGCGCTGGGCAATCTGATCGGCGACATCGCGCGCTGGCGCGACATGGCGCAGGAGCTGCCCCATCCCGAACTCGCGCGGCAGCTCCTCGACGAGAGCGGCTACACCGCCATGTGGCAGGCCGAGAAGTCGGCGGAAGCGGCAGGGCGCCTGGAGAACCTGTCCGAGCTCGTCCGCGCGATGGAGGAATATGAGTCGCTCGGCGCGTTCCTGGAGCACGTGTCGCTCGTCACGGAGCGCGACGGTGACCAGCGCGTGCCCGAGGTCACGATCATGACCATCCACGCCGCCAAGGGGCTGGAGTTCGACACCGTGTTCCTGGCGGGCTGGGAGGAAGGGCTGTTCCCCTCGCAGCGCGCGCTCGACGAGGGCGGGACGCGCTCCTTGGAGGAGGAACGCCGCCTCGCCTACGTCGCCATCACCCGGGCGCGACGCCGCGCGGTGATCCTGCACGCGGCGAACCGCCGCATCTACGGCCAGTGGACGTCGAGCATCCCCAGCCGCTTCGTGAACGAGCTGCCGCCCGAGCATATCGAGGCCGAGACGACCATGTCCGGCGGCGAGAGCCTGTGGCGCGCGAACTGGAGCGAGCATGCCGATCCCTTCGCCAACGTGGCCCGCGGCACCGGCCGCGGTCCCGGTTGGCAACGCGCCGCGGGAACGCTCGACGCGCGCAACCCGGGCGGCGCCTGGACCAGCCGCACCTTCACCGCCGCCCCCGCGCGCGTCGTCGAGAGCCGCGCGCCGTCGGTGAGCCTAAGCAACAAGGGCCGCTCCGACCTGTCCGTCGGCCAGCGCGTCTTCCACCAGAAGTTCGGCTACGGCGAGATCGCCGAGATCGAAGGCAACAAGCTGGAGATCGACTTCGACCAGGCGGGCCGCAAGCGGGTGATGGACAGCTTCGTGACCGCGGGGTGACAGCCTTGGTGCTGAGCGAGACTGCTCCTATAGCTGGCTTTAGCTTGATTCTCCCACCGCACGCTTGAGGATCGGTGAAGGGAGCAAATGTCGTATTCAGGAGTACAGCGGACAGTGGCAAAGGCTGTTTCCGCGACAGACCGCTTACAGAAGCTTCTTGAGGCTACTGCTCGGGAGCATTTTCCGGACCATGCCGTCGAGGAGGTGCGCCTTGAGCAAGACGAGGACTCTGACGGTGACCCTATTCTTCGGATAGTGCTCGTAATGGCAAACGAGCAGGCGTTCGACCCCGTAGTCGCGTCAGGTTTTGTTCGACATCTTCGCCCACGGTTGGAAGGTGACCTCTTTCCGTTGGTGAGCTTTATTACTTCGGCTGACAACAGGAAGCAGCACTCTGCAGCCGGCTGATTTGTTGAAGGTAGCTGAAGCGGAGTTGCGAGCTACCGGGGGAAAACCTACTCAGGCGCATCTTCGCCGCGCCACGAGTACGGCCTATTACGCACTCTTTCATACCTTGTGCCGAACGTGTGCCGATCTTCTAATCGGTGCGAACAAAGCGAAAAGGAGCCGTGGAGCTTGGCGGCAGGTCTATCGCGCACTTGAGCACAAGTTCTCTAAGCAAGCATGTCGCAATAAGAAGATTATTTCGTTGTTCCCCGATGCAATACAGGATTTTGCGGACACTTATGTGACTATGCAAACTAAACGGCACGAAGCCGACTACGATCCTTATCTTCGCCTTACCAAATCTGAGGTTTTTGCAGACATCGCGATTGTCAAGCAGGTTATAGGCGCATTTAATGCTGAGCCAAAGAAGGATCGTCGGGCTTTTGCGACATACGTGATACTCAAGCAGCGGGATTAGCCCACCGCGTTGACATCAAAGGACCTTAGTGCCACTAGAACGTTGGCGATCACGCTGCCTCTTTTCGCACTCGGCTGAGACCGCGAGTTCCAGATTAGGACGGAACGCAAAGGTTTCGATCGAGCGCAGGCTTCCACCTGCACGTGAAAGGATGTGGGAAATGGGCCGGGTTTTTGTCCGTGCTTATACCCGCTGGCGGTTTGGCCGGGAGGAGCATGTCTGTGCTCACACCCGGCGCTGGCCTAACCAGCTTGTGTTTAGCTTCTAATACCTAGCACAACTGCAGGCAGCGTGGTCGCCACCGCTGAGTGGGGCATGCTCTCGACGATCCTACAAGTCAACGTATAAAGCTTGCTTTAAGTGCGATTGGCGCTGTGCGCGAGCGAGTGCTGAGGCAGTTCATCGCGGACGTGTGGGCGGCTTCTCACTTCATACCATCCTGAGATAGTAAGCACCTCAGCTTTACTGAACCGGAAAGCGATCGCTTTCCGATTTCGCCCACCACTCCGCATAGTCGGTCCTCTCCACCCGCCGCCGGTTCAGGTCGGGCGCGCCGTCGCTCCACCAGACCGGCCCGCGCTCGCCGAGCGCCACCTTGGCCGCATGCACCCGCCCCCGCGCCGCCTGCTCTGCGTCCGCGTCGCCGGCGCGCTTCGCCGTCCCGACCGCACGACGCGCGTCCATCAGCTCGGTCACCAACTGCGCCCGCTCCGCCTCGGGCAGCCCCGGATTGCTCGTGCGCCACAGCACGCCGTCCACGACGAGGTAGCGCCCGTCCGGCGTGCGCGGCGGCGGCGCGGCGGGGCGCTTCGACATCGCCAACGACCTTAACCGCCACGCGCACGCCGGCGAAAGCGCTGTCCTACACGCGCATGGCCCGGCACAGACTGGCCGATGACCGAGTCGTTCGATCCAGATCCTCTCGATTTCACGCCGGTTCCCACGCGAGCGCGACGCGACGGCTGGACGCCCGAGCGGCAGCGCAGGTTCATCCACGCGCTGTCCCTCATGGGCGTGGTCACCGCGGCGGCGCGTGCGGTGGGCAAGAGCGGCACGACCGCCTATCGCCTGCGCGAACGCCCCGACGCCGAAAGTTTCGCGCGGGCGTGGGATGCGGCTCAGGACATGGCCGGCGACCGCGCCTTCGACCAGGCGATCGATCGCGCCGTGCACGGCGTCGAGGTGCCCCGCTTCTACAAGGGCGTTCAGGTGGCGACGGTCCGCAGGCCCGATTACCGGCTCGCGCTCAAAGTGCTAGATCACCATTTTCGTGCGCCGCGCCCAGCCGTTGATTTCCAGGCCGCGCTCGACCGGCTCCGCGACGTTCCGGACGCCTGCGAATAAGCGCGATATGCGGCACCTTTGGCACTTTCCGGCTCTTCCCGAACGGTGCGGGCGCATTCTCCGCAGTCGTCGGCCATCGGCCGCATCGGGCCCGTTCAGGAACGATACGGCTCCGCAACCGTATTCTTTCCCGCCCGGCCGCAACGGCCGAGCGTGTAGCCGTTTTCTTGAGAGAGGACCCGTTCCGATGCTCACCCGTTTCCTGACCGCCGCCGCTGCGGTCGCCACTCTTGCCGCGGTGCCCGCGGTGTCGCAGACGCGCGCCGACGACGACCGCTTCCGCCAGGCGCAGCAGCGCTTCGACCGCGAGTATCAGATCTTCCGGCAAGAGGCGGATCGCTATGCCCAGGCGCGCTCGCAGACGGGTGGCTATTACGACCCGCGGTTCGACGACGACCGCTATTACGATCCGTCGCGCGACTATCGTCCCGGCACGTCGGCCGATCAGCGCGTGCTGGGCAACGACGATCGCGTCTATGCCGGCACGGACGGCCGTTATTACTGCCGCCGGCCGGACGGCTCGACCGGCCTGATCGTCGGCGGCGCCGCGGGCGGCCTGCTCGGCAACGTCATCGACGGCGGGCGTTCGCGCACCGTCGGCACCCTGCTCGGCGCCGCCGCGGGCGCGCTCGCCGGCCGCGCGGTGGACCGAAACCGGCAGCAGATCCGCTGTCAGTAGGATGTGGGCGGCCTCGGCTTGCGTGAGCAAGTCGAGGACTCGCTGCGGCGGTCAGCGGAGCCGGCAGCGCCGGCTCCGTCTGACGGCGTAGCGGCCCCAGCTCTCGGAAGGTTAGTCGGCCCGGTCCACCGCCATCACCGTCTCGTCCCGGTACCGATCCGCCGCCGGGTCGAACAGGGCGCTCGGCCGGAACGGGCGCGTGGTCAGGCGCACGTTGCTCAGGCCGGTCAGCTTGAACGTGCCCAGCTTTTCCTCACGCGGCGTCCTCCCCTCCCGCTCCAGCGTGATCGCATCGAGATGGAGATCGCCATGGCGGGTATAGAGGACATGTGGGGCGATCGTCGCCTCGGTCCGATTATAGACCACGACGACCGCGAGCCGCTTGACGATCGCCTCCAGCAACAGGGGCGTGACGGGGTCGGTAGCCATGTCGTCTTTTCGCGCCTTTGCTGCGCCGCAACAACCCCGGCGGTGATCCCGCGTTCCGGGAACAGGGCTGCTCCCTGTACATTGTCCCAGCTATGAGCGAGACGGCCGAGAAGTCCGATCCCAAGCTCTGGGAGCAGGTGAAGGCGGAGATCACCGCCGGCGACAAGGGCGGCCGCCCCGGCGAGTGGTCGGCGCGTAAAGCCCAACTGGCGGTGCAGACCTACAAGAAGCGCGGCGGCGGGTATGTGGGCGAGCGCGACCCGCATAACCACCTGCACGAATGGACTGAGGAGGATTGGGGCACGAAGTCGGGCAAGCCGTCCGGCGAGACGCACGAACGCTACTTGCCCAAGAAGGCGCGCGAGGCGCTGAGCAATGCGGAGTACAGGCGCACCACCGCCGCCAAGCGCCGCGACACGGCCAAAGGCAAGCAGCACTCTGCCCAGCCCGCCGACATTGCCGCCAAGACCCGCCCCTTTCGCGACCATCGCACCAAGGCGGAGCTGATGGCCGAGGCGCGCAAGCGGAACGTCCCCGGCCGCTCCGGGATGAGCAAGGACCAGCTGTTGGCGGCGCTCGCCGGCTAGCGTCCGTGCTCCCGCGAAGGCGGGAGCCCGGGGCGGCAGAGCGGACCGCTTCGGGCTCTGGGTTCCCGCCTTCGCGGGAACACGGCCGTTACTTCGACTCCGCCGGCCCCATCAGCTTCTGCGCGAAATAGACCATCTGCAACGCCTGCAGACGCGCGCCCTGCTCGATGTCGGCGTCGCCCGAATGGCCGCCGGCCGTGTCCTCGTAGAAGAGATACGGCAGGCCATAGTCCTTCATCCGCGCCGCGAACTTGCGGGCATGCTGCGGGCCCACCCGGTCGTCCTTGGTGGTCGTCCAGATATACGGCTCGGGATAGGCCACGCCCTTCTTCAGGTTGTGATAGGGCGAGATGCGGGCCAGGAACGCGCGCTCCTCGGGCACACTGACCGAGCCGTACTCGTCGACCCAAGACGCCCCCGCCGCGATCTGCTCGTAGCGGAGCATGTCGAGCAGCGGCACCTGGATCGCGACCGCCTTCCACAGCTCGGGATGCTGGTTAAACTCGACGCCCATCAATAGGCCACCGTTGGACCCACCGTAGATGCCGAGCTTGGCCGGGCTGGTGATCTTCCGCGCGAACAGGTCGCGGGCAATCGCGGCGAAGTCGTCATAGATGACCTGCCGCTTGGTCCGCCGCCCCGCGTCGTGCCACGCCGGGCCGAACTCGCCGCCGCCGCGAATGTTGGCGAGGACGTACGCCCCGCCGCGCTCGGTCCAGATCTTGCCGGTCGACCCGAGATAGGTCGGCAGCCGCGCGAGCTCGAAACCGCCATAGGCCGTCATCAGCGTCGGCGTGCTCCCGTCCGCCCTGGCCCCGCGCGGTTGGACGACGAAATAGGGCACCTTGGTCCCGTCGCTCGACACCGCCTCGAACTGCTCCACCGTCACGCCGCTGGCATCGAACTTGGCCGGCAGCGTCTTGACTGTTCGAGGCGGCGCCGCCGCGGCGGCATCCAGCACCGCAAGCTGCGTCGGCGTCGTGAACCCGTTGACGGCCAGATACGCGCGGTCGTTTCGTTCGGTGGCGCTGACCACGCCGACGCTGATGTTCTCGGGCAGCGGCACGGCGGTTGCGGTCCAGCCCTCGGCGTTGGGAGCGAACACGCTTGCGCGGCCCCGGACGTTGTCGATGTACGTCACGATAACCCGGCCGCGCGTCGTCGCGACGCCCTGCGCCGCCTGGCGGTCCGTCGGCGCCCAGAGGAGGCGCGGCGTGAACCGTCCGGCCTTGACCTCGGCGAGCGGCGCCCAAGCGACCGACCCGGCCTTGATCGCTCCCCAGTCGTCGCTCGTCTGAAAGATGACGCGGCTGTCCACCAGCCCCGCGATCGTGGCGCGCGGCGGCATGTCGAGCTTGCGCACCCCCGCCGGCGTCCACACCAGCTTGTCGCCGCCAAAAAAGGCCGTGCGCCGCTCGATCGTGACAAGCTGGTTGCCCTGAGCGTCCCGCAGGCTGGAGGCATAGGTGCCGAGCTGGTCGCTCGCCTGCCCTCGGAACACGTCGGTCGCGGCTGTGAGCGGCTGCCCGCGCTTCAGCATCTTGACCACGAATGGGTAAGAGGACGTCGTCAGCGTACCCGCACCCCAGTCGCGGCTGACCAGCAGCGTGTCCCTGTCGATCCAGGCCGCGCCCTGCTTCGACTTGGGTAAAGCGAAGCCGCCGGCCACGAACCGCCCGGTCTCCAGATCGAACTCGCGATAGGTAACCGCGTCCTCGCCGCCTTCAGACAGCGAAATGAGGCACAGCCGCTCCTCCGGCTGCAGGCAATTCGCCCCCTTGAACACCCATTGCTTGCCCTCGGCCCGGCTCAGCGCGTCGAAGTCGATCAGCGTCCGCCAGGCGGGCGTCGCGGTCGCATAGTCGGCCTCGCTGGTGGAGCGGAGCAGGCCGAGCGGATGCTCGGCGTCGCGCCAGAAGTTCAGGATGCGGCCGCCGGTCTGGCTCGGCATCGGAATGCGGTCCTTGGCCGCCGCGATCGCCAGCGCCTCCTGATAGAAGGCTTGATATCGCGGGTCGCCCTGCAGGCGCTTCAGCGTCGGCGCGTTCTCCGCCTCCACCCAGGCCAGCGCCCGGGCGCCGTCCTTGTCCTCCAGCCAGATATGAGGGTCGTTCTCGGTCATCGAGGTCACCTGCGCCGCCACCGGCGCGGCCGCAAGCGCCAAGGCCGTCGCTACGCCCACTCCCAACCGCATATCGACCTCTCTCTTGATCTCGTTGTGCGGTGGCCTTTGCTGCCCGGATGCACGGGACGCAAGCCGGACGGCGGAACGTCGCCCCGCCGCCCTCCGTTGTGCGAGTAGTTCCGGGAGCGGAGAACAGCCATGCCTTATGTGACGACGCGCGACGACGTGGACCTGTACGTAAAGGAATGGGGCGAGGGCCGCCCGGTCGTCCTGCTACACGGCTGGCCGCTTTCCGCCGACATGTGGGACCCGCAAATGATGGCGCTGGCAGAGGCCGGCTATCGGGCGATCGCGTACGACCGGCGCGGCTTCGGTCGGTCGGACCAGCCCTGGCACGGCTATGATTACGACACGCTCGCCGACGACCTGGCGGACGTCATGGAAGAGATGGATGCGGACGAGGACGCTACGATCATCGGCTTCTCGATGGGCGGCGGCGAGGTCGCGCGCTACATGAGCCGACACAACGGCGCGGGCGTGATCGCCGCCGGGCTGATCGCGTCGATCGTGCCCTATATGCTCCAGACCACGGACAATCCGGACGGCGTCCCGGCCGAGCAGTTCGAGCAGATCAAGGCCGGCATCGTGAAGGACCGCGCCCACTTCTTCCGCCGCACCTTCGCGCCCGGCTTCTTCGGCGTCGGCCTGATCTCCCACCCCGTTAGCGACGAGGTGCTCGACTGGGCGACGGCGACGGCGATGATGGCGGGGCTGAAAGGCACGCTCGACTGCGTCGACGCCTTCGGCAAGACGGACTTCCGGCCCGATCTCGCCGCCTTCCGCGTGCCGACGCTCATCATCCACGGCACGAAGGACCAAACGGTGCCGATCGACCCCACCGCCCGCGCCGCCGCGCGCGGCATCGCAGGCGCCGAGCTGATCGAGTATGACGGCGAGCCGCACGGCCTGAACGTCACGGCCAGCGATCGGCTGACGGCGGATCTGCTCGCCTTCCTCTCACGCTGACGCTGGCGGCCAGCGCCGCCGCCCGTTAGCCTGGCACGGTGCCGCGATATGCTTTGATCCTGGGCGCCACCGGTCAGATCGGGCGAGCCGCGGCGATGCGGCTGTCCGAGGCCGGGTGGGAGGTGATCGCCGCCAGCCGCACGCCGACCAGCGACATGCCAGGATGCCGCGAAGTCGCGCTCGACCGGACCGACCCGGCAGCGGTTGGGCGAGCGATCGGTTCGGGTGTGGACCTGCTGCTCGACTGCATCGCGTTCGACGTGGCGGACGCGGCGGGCCTGCTCGCCCACACCGCCGGGGTCGGCCGCTTCTGCGTTATCTCTTCCGCAAGCGTGTATCGGGACGCTCAGGGCCGCACGCTCGACGAGGCCGCGCTGAACGGCTTCCCGGACCTGCCGGTCGGCATTACCGAAGCGCACCCGACGGTTCCGCCCGGCGGGGAGACCTACTCCACACGCAAGGTCGCAGTAGAGCAGGCGATGCTCGCTGGCGCACCGGGTCGGGCGACGGTGCTGCGTCCTTGCGCCATCTACGGGCCGGGCAGCCGTCACGCGCGAGAGTGGTGGTTCGTGAAGCGGCTGCTCGACCGTCGGGCGGCGATACCGCTGGCCTATGGCGGCGAGAGCCGGTTCCACACCACCTCGGTCCAGTCGATCGCCGCCGCCGTGCTTGCTGCGGCCGACGGCGACGCACCGGCGGTAATGAACGTCGCCGACCCTCATGCGCCAACCGTGGCTGAGATCGGCCGCGCGATCATGACGGCGATGGGCCGCGACGCCGAGATGGTGCCACTGCCGGACCGGGGCTTCCCGCCCGCGGCAGGCACGACGCCATGGTCCGTCCCTCGCCCCTTCGTCCTCGCGCCCAGCGGCGCCTACTGCGCGGCCGGCGGCTATGCCGATCTGGTCGGGCTCGCGGTGCACGACCTCGTCGGGCGTACCCGAGACCGCGATTGGCGCGAGGTTGTGCCCCAGCTCGCAGCCTATCCGCGGCCCTTGTTCGACTACGCGGCCGAGGATCGCGCGCTGGGGCTTACTTGAGCTGAACGACCACCTCGTCCGGCCGGACGACATTCAGCTGCTTGCGCGTCATCTCGTCGACCATGTCCGGGTTGGCGTGGTCGGGATCGAGCAGCGCCACCCGGTTGCGAAGCACCGCGCGGCGCTGGTCGAGCGCGGCGTAGTCCTTCTCGCGCTTGGCGATCTGGCGCTGATAGTCGCCATAGGCGAGCAGCCCGTTCGCGCCGAACACGGCGTACAAGCCGAAGAACGCGATCAGGACCAGCGCCGCCGCCGGCAAGGCCGCGCGCTTCAGGGTCCGCTGCAGGTTGGAGCTCTTGGTCGCCATGCCCCATCCTGCCGCGTCCGCCGCGGCGATCAAGCCCCGATCAGCACGCTCCGCCCCGCATAACGCGCGGCCGATCCCAGCTCTTCTTCGATCCGGATCAACTGGTTGTACTTCGCCAAACGGTCGGAGCGCGCGAGCGAGCCCGTCTTGATCTGCCCACAGTTCGTCGCGACCGCCAGGTCGGCGATGGTCGCGTCCTCCGTCTCGCCCGAACGGTGGCTCATGACCGCGGTGTATCCTGCCCGGTGCGCGGTCGACACCGCCTCCAGCGTTTCGGAGAGCGTGCCGATCTGATTGACCTTGACCAGCAGCGAGTTGGCGAGACCCGCCTTGATGCCGTCGCGCAGCCGCTTGGGGTTGGTCACGAACAGATCGTCGCCGACCAGTTGCACCTTGTCGCCGACCAGCTCGGTCAGCGCGCGCCAGCCCTCCCAATCGTCCTCGGCCATCCCGTCCTCGATCGAGAAGATCGGGTAGCGCCGGGTCAGGTCGGCGAGATACTCGGCCATTTCCGCGGACCCGAGCACCCTGCCCTCGCCCGAGATGTCGTAGCGCCCATCGCGGAAGAACTCGGTCGCCGCGCAATCGAGCGCCAGCATCACCTCGTCGCCTGGGCGATACCCCGCCGCCTCGATCGAGCGCATGATGAAGTCCAGCGCCTCGCAGGTGCTGGCGATGTTGGGCGCGAAGCCGCCCTCGTCACCGACCGCGGTGGCCAAGCCCTGCTCGTGCAGGCCCTTCTTCAGCGTGTGGAAGATCTCCGACCCGCAGCGCACCGCCTCCAGCATCGACTCGGCGCCGACGGGCACGATCATGAACTCCTGGAAGTCGATCGGATTGTCCGCATGCTCGCCGCCGTTGATGATGTTCATCATCGGCACCGGCAGCACCTGCGCGCTCACGCCGCCGACATAGCGGTAGAGCGGCAGCCCGCGCGCGTCCGCCGACGCTTTCGCCGCGGCAAGGCTCACGCCCAAGATCGCGTTCGCGCCCAGCCGGCTCTTGTTTTCGGTCCCGTCGAGCTCGATCATGACGCGGTCCAGGTCCGCCTGGTCCTCCGCGTCCTCGCCGATCAGCGCTTCGGCGATTTCGCCGTTCACCGCCTCCACCGCCTGATCCACGCCCTTGCCGCCCCAGCGCGCCTTTTCTCCGTCGCGCTTCTCGACCGCCTCGTGCGCGCCGGTCGATGCGCCCGACGGCACCGCCGCGCGTCCGAAGCTGCCGTCCTCCAGCAGCATGTCGACCTCCACCGTCGGGTTGCCCCGGCTGTCCAGTATCGTGCGGGCGTGCAGGTCGATGATCGCGGTCAAGGCGGAAGGCTCCCCGATGGTGCTAAGTCGCGGGCCTCCTATCGCTCGCGCCCGATCGGAGCAATGATCGGTCCGGCGGTGGAACATCCCGCCCCGAGTCGGGGTTGAGCCGCGTTGAAAGTGTTCAAGAAGGGAGCCTCACAATGGCCGAGAACGACATGAGTCCGCGTCCGATGGGCGACGCCGATATCGCGACTCCTCCGGGTGAGACGAGCTTCCAGCCGGCCGTGCCGCTGAAGGACCAGGGCGTGGAGTTCGAGCCCGCCGGTGGCGGTCACGACACTGGCGGCAGTTCCGGCGGTTCCGGAATGCGCCAGCAGCTGACCGACGGCGCCGGCAAGCTGCAGGCGCAGGCAGGGGACAAGGCGCGCCAGTTCGCCGACATGGGCAAGGAACGCGCGGCCGGCATGCTGGAGCAGCTCGCGACCATGCTGACCGACGCCGCGGGCCAGGTCGATGGCAAGCTCGGTGCGCAGTACGGCACCTACGCCCGCAGCGCCGCCGACACCGTTCAGGGCTTTTCGCAGCAGATCCGGGATCAGGATATCGACCAGCTGCTCGATCAGGGCCGTGAGCTGGTACGCAAGAGTCCGGCGATCGCGGTGGGCGCGGCGGCAGCGATCGGGTTCGTCCTCGCCCGCGTCGTCCAGTCCGGCATCGACACCGAGCGGCGCTGAACCCGTGGTCAACCCGCCGACCAGCATCAAGGTGTCGGTCGAGTCCTATGCTTCGACCAATCCGCCGGGCCACGAGGACGAGGGTATCTCCACCCTCGTCCATCGCGCGGTCGAGGACGCAAAGGAGCTTGCCCAGGCGGAAATCGCTCTGGTCAAGGCCAAGGCCGGCGAGCGCGCCAACGCCTACAAGAACGCGGCGATCTTCTTCGGCGCGGCCGGCGTGCTGGCGCTGTCGGCCGTCACCGCGTTGCTGGTGGGGCTGATCCTGACGCTCGCCACGCTGGTGGGCCCAGGCGGTGCTACCGCGATCGTGGTGATCGGCACGTTGGCCATCGCCGGCATCCTGGCGATGATCGGCAAGGGCAAGCTTGCACCGCCCAAGGGGGTGAAATGACGACGACACCGGACCCTGCGGAAGAGATTCGCGCAGCCGAGCAGCGGGAGGCGCTCGCGCGTCAAAAGCTCACGGGGACGCTGCAGGAATTACAGGCGCGTCTCAATCCCAAGGCGCTGGCCCGAGAGGGGGCGCGCAAGGTGGCCGACGCCGGACAGTCCGCGGCGAGCAAGGGCGCGGACGTGGCTCGTCGCAATCCGGCTCCGGTCGCCGGTGCGGCGGCGGTGGGCGTGCTGTTCCTGGCGCGCCGGCGCATCGCCGGGCTGTTCCGCCGCAAGAAGAAGAAGCTGACCGTGCCCGCGCAAGCGCGGTCTCCCGAAACCGTCTCACTCGAGGAACGCATCAATGGCCAACACGCAGCATACCAACCAGCCGAATAGCCAGGGTCAGGACGCGTCCCAGGGCGGCGCGACGGAGCGTGCGCGGGCGGCCGCCTCTGACGCCACCCGGCGCGCGGCGCAGGCGGCGGAGGCGAACCCGCTCGGCGTCGTCGCCGGCGGCCTGGCGCTCGGCGCGATCGCCGGTGCGCTGATCCCGCGCTCGGAGAAGGAGCGTCAGCTCCTTGCGCCGGTCGGTCGCAAGCTGGGCGAAGGCGCCCGGGCGGCTATCGCCGCCGCCAAGGAGGCGGGCCGGTCCGAGCTGGAGAGCCGCGGCTTCACCGCCGACGCCGGCCGCGAGCAGGCAAAGAACCTGGTCGGTGGGCTGGGCAAGGCGCTGACCACCGCGGGCGCAGCGGGCGTGAAGGCCGCGCGTGGCCAGCAGTCTGGCGGCGATCAGCAGGCCAATGACGGGATGCAGCCGCAGGCCGGCCAGCCCGCTTATTGATCTTGGCTGGGTCCACCTCGCTGGTCGGGGTGGGCGGCCTCTGAATTCACGCTCTTCTCGACCGGCCGAATTTCGTCCGGAGCGTGACCGTCTCGGCCTAAGCGGGCGCAGGGCGTCCGTCTAGCACTTAGGCCCGCCTCGAACCTGGTCGGCGGATGCGCCGGACGCGAAAAAGGGGTCGGCATCGCTGCCGACCCCTTCACGCCCTCGCCTCAGCGAACCCGGTCCTGGTGCGGCAAGCCACACTCGTCTCGGGGCCGCCGGGTCTGGCGGCCGGCTCGTCTCGCGTCAGGCCAGGGAAGGCCGTGGCGACGTCGCCTGGTTCGGTCACCGCGCCGGTGGCGTTGACGGACGCTGACCCGTTAAGGTCCGTGCCCGCCCGCACGCCCGGCGGCGGCTTCCTGCGCCGCGCCTGTGTCCGACCCAAGGGTCGACCACCTGCGCGTCGCCTTGGTCGCGTTTCGTCGATCCGCGACCGTTGCTCGGACAGCCCGATGGCTGCCTGCGCCTCGATCGTCGATCACCGATCCGGCGACCCCGTCGCACAACTCCTCCGACCGCAAGCGATCCGCGGGGCCATGCTCCGGTTCGGTCGTGATCCGGCATCTCCTTCGCCGACCGCCGGAGCGGCTGGCATACCGGCAACGCCTTTTCACCACCTTCCGCCGTTCCTGCCGAGCGCTTGCACGATCGACCGAACTTGGCGGTGCCGGCTTCCGGGGTCTTCGCGGTCTCCCACGTCGTCCTCGTCCGCTGACAACGGGAAAGTCTCACGCATCCCGAGTCGCGCAAAGCGGGCAAGTTTTCCCCGCCTGTGGATAACGGGGATCGTTACGGAAGCTGAACGGGTCGTTGTTTCCGGTTCATGCAACCGCGCGCAAAAGCGGAACGTTGCCCAACCAGACCGATCACCGATGGAGTATGATCATGCGTAAGCTCATCCTGGCGCTCTCCGCCGCCGCAGTTGCGATGCCGGTCGCCATGCCGGTCGAGGCCGATGCGCAGCGCCGCGCCTATCGCGAGTGGCGCGGCCGCGACGGCCGGCTCTATTGCCGCCGCTCGAACGGCACGACCGGGCTGGTGGTCGGCGGCGTCGCCGGCGCGCTGGCCGGCCGCGCGATCGACACCGGCGGCGACCGCACCATCGGCACGCTGGGCGGCGCGGCGCTGGGCGCCCTGGCCGGCCGGGCGGTGGAGCGCGAGACCAGCCGTCCCCGTCGCTGTCGCTAACCCCTCCACGTCGGCGGACTCGACGGCTTTGGCCGTCGGGTCGCTACGACCATAATCCGGGCGCGCCTAGACCTGCTAGGCGCGCCCTTCCGCGCACGTTAAAGCCCGCCCATGCCGGTCCTCTTGGTCATGCTTGGCGGCGCGCTCGGTGCGGGTGCGCGATATCTGCTCAACGACGCGATGCTTGCCTGGCTGGGTCGCGGCTTCCCCTGGGGTACGTTGGCCGTCAACATCCTGGGCGGGCTATTCGCCGGCCTGCTGCTCGCCCTGCTCGCCCGCCCCGATGCATCGGAGCCATGGCGGCTCTTCCTCGGCGTCGGCCTGCTCGGCGGCTTCACGACCTTCTCGGCCTTTTCCATCGAGGTCGTCGCGATGGCTGAGGCCGGACAGCCCACGCTCGCGATCGGCTATGCCGCCCTCTCGGTCGGAGCCGCGACGGCGGCCGTCGTGATCGGCGCTGCGATCGGACGAGTGCTCACGTGAGCGACGCCACCCCCTCCCCGTCGGGCCGCCAGTTCACTGTCTCTCCAGACGACGACGGCATCCGGCTCGACCGTTGGTGCAAGCGCCACCTGCCGGAGGTGAGCTTCACCACCGTCGCCAAATGGGCGCGGACCGGCCAGATCCGCATCGACGGCGCGCGCGCCACGCCGGGCGACCGGGTCGAGGCGGGCCAACAGCTCCGCCTTCCGCCAGCGGAACCGCCCCGCGCGCCCGCGCGCCGCGCGCCCGAGCGCCCGCCCCTCACCGCCGACCAGATCACCTTCGCGCAAGAGATGGTGATCCATCGCGACGCGCAGGCCCTGGTCCTGAACAAGCCGCCCGGCCTGGCAGCGCAGGGCGGCACCAAGACAACCGAGCATGTCGACGCGCTGCTCCACGCCTTTGCGGAAGGAGACGCGCGTCCCAAGCTCGTCCACCGGCTCGACAAGGACACGTCCGGCGCGCTGTTGGTGGCCCGCACCTCCCGCGCGGCCGCGTTCTTCGCCAAGACCTTCTCCGGCCGGACCGCGAAGAAGGTATACTGGGCGCTCATCGTCGACGTGCCGTCGATCGACGACGGCATCGTCGAGCTACCGATCGCCAAGCAGCCCGGCACGGGCGGCGAAAAGATGCATGTGGACGAGGAAAACGGCCAGCCCGCGCGGACGCGTTATCGCGTCATCGAACGTGCGGGCAACAGGGCGGCCTGGGTCGAGTTACAACCGTTCACCGGGCGGACTCACCAGTTGCGCGTCCACATGGCCGCGATCGGCCACCCCATCGTGGGCGACGGCAAGTACGGAGGGCAGGCCGCGTTCCTGACCGGCGGCATCAGCCGCAAGATGCACCTCCACGCCCGCCGCCTGCGGGTCGACCACCCGGACGGCGGTCAGATCGATGTTTCCGCCGAGCTGCCCCAGCACTTCGCGGATAGCCTGGCCAGTCTTGGCTTCGAACAGATGCTAGGCGACCAGCTGCCGATCGACGAGGCCGGCCCGCCCAGCCGCGCGGCGAAGAAGCAGGCCGCCAAGGCGCATGCGAAGACGGTCCGCAAGGCGCGACGCGGCGAGCGCCGGAGCCGCGGTGGTCGCTGACGGTCAGTCGATCCAGACCGGGTCGCCCAGCCGGACACCGCCCGGCCGCGCGACGGAGGCATAGGTCGTGAACGCGTTGCCGAACGCCTGTGCCACCGTTCGGAGCACTCCGGCATCGCGCTCGCCCGTTTCAGGATCGATCGTCACCATGGCGCAGCGCGGCGCTCCTGCCGCGAGCAACAGCTCGGCCCCCTCGCCGAATCCCAGCCGGCCCGACCACCGCTCGTCACGCTCTTGGCTCTCGACCACGATGTTCGCACGGAACCGGCGCGGATCGAGCGGCACGCCATGAGCGGCCTTCAGCGCCTGCAGGCTTGCCGTGCTTACGACAGAAAGGGGCATGGCGTCATAACACCCGGACCCGAGCTGGATCAGCGCCAGGGCACGTCCGCTCGCCGCTTCCAGCCGCTCGCGCAACGTGTCGGAGCGCAGGTCCAGCCGCTCACCCTCGGGTGAGACGACGCAGATCGTGGAAGTCCGCGGCGCGTCGGGATCATCGAAGGTCGCACGGTACCGGACGAGCATGGACAGGTCGCGCCCGGTGAACCACGGGAAGCGCGTCCGATCGTCTCGCTTTACGAAGGCGTATTGCCGATCGCCTTCCATCCCCTGCCAGTCGATGTCAGCCGACGCGCGCTCCTCTCCCGCCATGGACTTGACCGGAAAACGCGCAATCCCCACGACATGGCCGACCAGCCTCGACATGCCCCTGCTTAGGCGCGGGTCGTGGATACGGCAACGCAGCCGGCGCGCCGCTGGCTCTCTTCCACTGACTCCCCATATTGGGACCAATGCAGCCTCTCCCTGACCACCTCGCCCGTCGCCGCTGGTTCGCGATTACCCTCACTCGCCTGGCCGGCACCGCGGGCGCCGTGTTCGGCCTCGTACTGATCGGGCGCAGCCACGCATTGGGCGACCGGCTGCTCGGCGGCGCGATCGTGCTCGCGGCCTTGCTGATGGTTGCTACCGTGCCGCGCGCGCTCGCGCACCGCTGGCGGACGCCGCAGCCGTGAAGCGGTTCTGGAAGGAGGTAGCGGTCACGCCCAAGCTGGGCATCGCGCTCGACGCTCGCCCCGTCCGCACGCCGGGCCGTGCGCCGCTGATCCTTCCCACGCCCGCGCTCGCCGAGGCGGTCGCGGCAGAATGGCTCGCGGTCGGCGACACCGTCGACCCCCGCGCGATGCCGCTGACCGGCCTCGCCAACGCCGCCATCGACCGGATCGCACCCGACCGCGAAGCTTTCGCCGCCGGCATCGCGCGCTACGGCGAGAACGACCTGCTCTACTATCGTGCCGAGAGCCCGCCGGAGCTGGTCGCACGCCAGCAGGCTGCCTGGGATCCCGTGCTGGCCTGGGCTCGGCGGCGGTACGACGTTCATTTCGAGCCGACCTGCGGCGTCATGCACCGTGCCCAGCCCGCCGCGACGATCGCGCGCCTCGCCGAGGCGACGGCCGCGCTCGACCCCTGGACGTTGGCGCCGGTATCGCCGCTCGTCACCCTTAGCGGCTCGCTCCTGCTCGCGCTCGCGCTCGTGGAGGACGAACTCGACCCCGATCAGGCCTGGGCAGCCGCGCATGTCGACGAGGACTGGCAGGCCGAGCAATGGGGAGACGACCCACTTGCCGCAGACCGCCGCGCCCACCGCCGGCGCGAGTTCGATGCGGCTGTGCTGTTTCTGAACTCCCTTTCCTCGCAGGAGAGGGAAGGAGCCGAGCGAAGCTCGGCGGAAGGGTGAGGATCGAAAGCGAGACTACCCTCACCCCGCCCGCTTTGCGGGCCGCCTCTCTCCCACAGGAGAGGGGCTGTCAGCGCGTCATGCTGCGGATGAACCCGATCAGCCCGGTCTGCCGGCTGCGCTTCAGCCGCTCGGCGGCCAGGATCGTGCGGACGCTGGCGAAGCACTGCTCCACATCGTCGTTGACCAGGACATAGTCGTAGCCGTCCCAGTGGCTGACCTCGTTCGCCGCGCGCGCCATGCGGCGCTCGATCACCTCGGCCGCATCCGTGCGGCGGTTGGTCAGCCGCTGACGCAATTCTTCCATGGAGGGGGGGAGGATGAATACGCGCACAACATCGCCGCCGGCGATCTGGTGCAGCTGCTGCGCGCCCTGCCAGTCAATGTCGAACAGCACGTCCTTGCCCGCCGCCAGCATGGCGTCGACCGGCGCGCGCGGCGTGCCGTAGCGCTCGTCGAAGACGTGCGCCCATTCCAGAAAAGCGTTGTCGGCGACCATGGCGCGGAAGCGCTCCAGGTCCACGAAGTGGTAGTCGCGCCCGTCCACCTCGCCCGGCCGCATCGGCCGGGTGGTCGCGCTGACCGACATGGCCAGCTCAGGCTCGGCGGCCAGAAGCTTTCGGGCGATCGTCGATTTGCCCGCGCCGGACGGCGAGGACAGGACGAACAGCACGCCGCGGCGGCGAAAGCCGTGCGGGTCGTCGGGGGTGCGGGCCGGCATGGCGGCCCTGTGGCCGCGCAAGCCTTAACGCGTCAACCCAGGTTGGCCCCCAACCGGGCGGCGGCGCGTCAGTAGCCCTGCCGCCCCATGCGCCGCCGGTTCATCGCCTGGCGCGCGACGTAGGCCCCGCCCAGCACGAGCCCGAGCGGCCCCATCCGGCGCATCGCGCCGCCCGCCAGCGCGCCCATCAGCGCGCCCTTGACGCCGCCGCGACCATCGCGCCGATCCAGCTCCCGCCCGACCATCGCGCCCACAATCTTGCCGATCATGCCTTTACTCCTTCGAGAAGAAGAAATGCCGAGAGCGTAATGAGTTCCCGCTACCGTCCAAGCATCCGCTCCGGCCGGACCACCCGATCGAAGGTGGCTTCGTCCACTAGCCCCAATGCCGTGCCCGCCTCCTTCAGCGTCAGCCCCTCAGCATGGGCGTGCTTGGCGATCTTGGCCGCGTTGTCATAGCCGATCTCCGGCGCGAGCGCGGTGACCAGCATCAGCGATCGACCGACCAGCTCGGCGATCCGATCCTCGTTCGCCGTCATGCCATCGACACAGCGCTCGGCGAAGCTGACCATCCCGACGCTGAGCAGGTGAACGGAGCGGAGCACGTTCGCGCCGATCAGCGGCATGAACACATTGAGCTCGAAATGCCCCTGCATCCCGCCGACCGTCACCGCGGCGTGGTTCCCGATCACCTGCCCCGCGACCATGGTCAGGCTCTCCACCTGTGTCGGGTTGACCTTGCCCGGCATGATGGAGCTGCCCGGCTCGTTGGCCGGCAACGACAGCTCGCCGAGCCCGGAGCGCGGCCCGGAGCCCAGGAAGCGGATGTCGTTCGCGATCTTGGTAAGCGCGACGGCGAGCGCGTTCAGCGCGCCGGAGAAGAAGACGAGCGCGTCCTTGGCCGCAAGCTGCTCGAACTTGTTGGGCGCGGGCTCGAACCGCGTTCCGGCGATGGCGGAGACGGCCTCGCACATATCCTCCGCCCAGCCTGGGGGAGCGTTGAGCCCAGTCCCGACTGCGGTACCGCCGATCGCCAGCCTGCGCAGGTCGCCCTCGAGCGCCGCGACGATCCGCGTCCGGCAACTGGCTAGCTGCGCCGCATAACCTGAGAACTCCTGTCCCAGCGTCAGCGGCGTCGCGTCCTGCGTGTGTGTGCGGCCGATCTTGACGATCTCGTCCCACTCCCGCGCTTTGGCGGAGAGCGCCGCCTCCAGCCGGTCGAGCGCGGGCAGCAGCTTGGCCTCCGTCGCGAGAACGGCCGCGACGTGGAGCGCCGTCGGGAAGCTGTCGTTGGACGACTGCGACATGTTGACGTGATCGTTCGGGTGCACCGGGGCCTTGCCCCCGCGCGTTCCCGCCAGCGCTTCGTTGGCGCGGCCCGCCAGCACCTCGTTCACGTTCATGTTGGTCTGCGTGCCCGACCCCGTCTGCCAGATGACGAGGGGGAACTGGTCGTCCAACTTGCCCGCGACCACCTCTTCCGCCGCCGCCTCGATCGCATCGGCGAGATCGGCGGGCAGGCCATGGCGGCGGTTCACCCGCGCCGCCGCCTGCTTCACGATCGCCTGCGCGCGGACGATGTCGATCGGCATGCGCTCGGAGGCGCCGAACGGGAAGTTCTCGATCGAGCGCTGCGTCTGCGCGCCCCAATAGGCGTCGGCGGGAACCTCGATAGGTCCGATCGAGTCGGTTTCAGTGCGGGTCTCGGTCATGCGATCCTCAACGGCGCCGCCGCGGCGGGGTTGCGCCCGAACGGGCTTCCATGCGTTAGGCGCACATGGCCAAGTCCGCGACCGACCTGATGCAGGAGATCATCTTTTCCGCCGTGCTCGACGCGGTGGTGGCGCTCAGGACGTCCGCCAAGGGGCTGCCGAACGCGCTCTGGCGCGACGTCGGCGCGGTGCATCCGAACACGACGATGAAGGATCTGGCGCCCGAGGTGCAGGCGGCGATCAACGAGAGCGTCCGCACCGCCTTCGCCAAGCTGCGGCAGGGCGGCTACGCGGTGACCAGCGGCGTCCCCGAGGAGCGCCGCGGCCCGCCTCGCCCGCCCCGGCCCAAGCCGAGCGGCCCGCCAACGGTCGAGACCCGCCGCCGGCCGCAGACCCGGACGCCGCCCAGAAAGCCACCAGCCAAGCCCACATAATCGTCACCCCGGCCTTGAGCCGGGGTCCCGCTGGAACCGAGCCGCGTCGCGGAAGTGAATTTCCGCGACGTCGAAGCTCGGCTGACGCCGAGCCCGGCCGCGCTGGCGCGTCTCGTAGGCAGCTTGCGCTGCCTGCGTGCGCGCTGGCGCGCTACTTTTTCCTTTTGAAATCCACCGACACGACGTTCGACCCGTCCTCCGCCGGCTGCGCCACGGGCCCGTCGTTCTCCGCCGTCTCGTGCTCGGTCGCGCCGCCATCCTCCTGCGCCTGGAAGCGCAGCTCGAAATTGACGGCCGGGTCGTGGAAGCCCGTGATCGCGGAATACGGAATGACCAGCTTCGACGGCACCTGGTTGAAGCTCAGCCCCACCGAGAAGCGCTGCGCGTCGACGGTCAGGTCCCAGAACCGATTCTGGAGCACGATCGTCATCTCGTCCGGGAATCGCTCGACCAGCCGCTTGGGAATGTCGACGCCAGCGCCTTGCGTCTTGAAGGTGATATAGAAATGATGGTCGCCGGGCAGCCCGCCCGTCTCCGCGACCGTGCCCAGCACCCGGCCCACGACCGCGCGCAGCGCTTCCTGGACGATCTCGTCGTACGGGATCAGGCTGTCGGGCAGGCCGTCGGTCATGTCCTCTTGGGTAGCGGGCCGGACGGCCCGGTCAAGGTTGCTTGGGCGAGCCGAGCCGCTATGGCGACCGCGCCATGCGCACCGCCACCATCGAACGCAACACCAGCGAGACCAGGATCGCGGTCACGGTCGACCTCGACGGTACCGGCCGCTACGATATCGCTACCGGGATCGGCTTTTTCGATCACATGCTGGAGCAGCTATCCCGCCATTCGCTGATCGATATCCACCTGCGGACCGAGGGCGATCTTTACATCGACCAGCACCATACGGTCGAGGATACGGGGCTGGCGCTCGGCCAGGCGATCGCCCAGGCGCTGGGCGACAAGCGCGGCATCCGCCGCTACGGCGACGCGCTGTCGCCGATGGACGAGTGCCTGACGCGCGTCGCGCTCGACATCTCGGGGCGGCCCTGGCTCGTGTGGAAGACGCAGTTCAGTCAGAAGCGTCTGGGCGAGATGGACACCGAGCTCTTTCAGCACTGGTTCCACAGCTTCGCCCAGACCGCCGGCATTACGATCCACGTCGAGACGCTCCACGGCGAGAACAATCACCACATCGCCGAAAGCGCCTTCAAGGGCCTTGCCCGCGCGCTCCGGCAGGCGGTGGAGATCGACCCGCGCAAGGCGGACGCGGTGCCCTCGACCAAAGGCGTCCTGTGACGCTGGCCCTGATCGACATCCAGTCCGGCAACCTCCACTCGGTCGAGAACGCGCTCCGCGCTGCTGGCTGCGACGACCTGGTGGTCACTGCCGACCCCGATCAAGTCCGGGCGGCCGACCGCATCGTGCTTCCCGGCGTGGGCGCCTTCGCGACCTGCGCGGCCAACCTGTTCGGCATCGCTGGGCTCCGCGAGGCGCTGGATGAGGCCGTGCTGGAGCGCGGCGCGCCCTTTCTTGGCATCTGCGTCGGTATGCAGCTCCTCGCCCATCGTGGGGAGGAGGGCGAAGGAGCGGCCGGTCTATGCTGGATCGGCGGCACCGTCCGGCGCATCCCGGCGGCGCCCGACCGCCGCGTCCCGCATATGGGCTGGAACGACGTGCGCCCGGTCGGCGCAGGTGGGCTGATCCAGCCGGGTGAGGCCTATTTTCTGCACAGCTATGCCTTCGCCGCAGACGATCCTTCGGACGTGGCAGCCTGGACCAGCCACGGCCGCGACGTCGTAGCAGCGGTCGAATACGGCCCGATCCTGGGGGTGCAGTTCCACCCGGAGAAGAGCCAGCGGTACGGCATCGACCTGCTGCGGAGCTTCCTCGCATGGCGGCCGTGATATGATCGTCTTTCCCGCGATCGACCTGAAGGCCGGCAAGGTCGTGCGCCTGGCCGAGGGCGATATGGACCGCGCGACGGTCTATCGTGACGACCCGGCTCAGCAGGCGGCCGACTTCGCCGCGGCCGGGGCGGAGCACCTCCACGTCGTCGACCTCGATGGCGCGTTCGCGGGCCAGAGCGTCAACGGCGGCGCGGTCGCGGCAATCCTCCAGGCCTTCAACGGACACGTCCAGCTCGGCGGCGGCGTCCGCACGCGCGAGGCGGTCGAGCGCTGGTTCGCGCTGGGCGTCTCGCGCCTGGTGCTCGGCACCGCCGCGCTGGAAGACCCCGATTTCGTCCGCGACGCGGCGCGCGACTGGCCGGGCGGCGTCGTCGTCGCGGTGGACGCCAAGGACGGCATGGTCGCGACCCGCGGCTGGGCGGCGGTGTCCGACGTGCCCGTCGTCGACCTCGCCCGCCGCTTCGAGGACGCGGGCGTCGCCGCCCTGCTCTTCACCGATGTCGGCCGCGACGGGCTGCTGAAGGGCTGCAACGTCGAGGCGACCGTCGACCTCGCCCGCGCGGTCGACATCCCCGTCATCGCCAGCGGCGGCGTGAAGGGCATCGCCGATATCCACATCCTCGCGCTCCACGCCCGCGACGGCATCGAAGGCGTGATCTGCGGCCGCGCCCTCTACGACGGTCGCCTCGACCTGGCGGCGGCGCTGAGCGTGGCGAGGGCGGCGTGATGGTTCGCGCAGAGGCGCAGAGGGCGCTGAGGGGTTCCGCGCGCGACGGCGCGCATGCTCGAAACCACGTCGCGATGAAGGGCCACACTGCGGCCACACACGCCGTCTCTGCGTCCTCTGCGCCTCTGCGCGAGCCGAGAAAATGACCGTCCGCACCCGCGTCATCCCCTGTCTCGACGTGGCGAACGGCCGCGTGGTGAAGGGCGTGAACTTCGTCGCGCTCCGCGATGCGGGCGACCCTGTCGAACAGGCCCGCGCCTACGACGCGGCCGGCGCGGACGAGCTCTGCTTCCTCGACATCACGGCCAGTCACGAGGAGCGCGGCACGCTGCTGGACATCGTGCGGCGCACCGCGGCCGTCTGCTTCATGCCGCTCACCGTAGGCGGTGGCGTGCGCTCGGCGGAGGACGCCCGCGCGCTGCTGCTGGCGGGCGCGGACAAGGTCGCGGTCAATTCCGCCGCGGTCGCCCGGCCGGAGGTCGTGGCCGAGATCGCCGAGCGTTTCGGCAGCCAGTGCGTCACCGCCTCCGTCGACGCGCGGCAGGTCGGCCCCGACCGTTGGGAGGTCTTCACCCATGGCGGCCGCCGCGCCACCGGCCTCGACGCGGTCGACCATGCCGTTCGCCTGGCCGGGCTCGGCGCGGGCGAGTTGCTCGTGACCTCGATGGACCGGGACGGTACGCGCGACGGCTACGATCTCGCCCTCACCCGCGCGATCGCCGACCGGGTCAGCGTGCCGGTGGTGGCCTCGGGCGGCGTCGGCAGCCTCGACCACCTCGTCGCCGGCGTGGTGGAGGGCCACGCCAGCGCCGTGCTGGCCGCCAGCATCTTCCATTTCGGCGAGGCCAGCATCGCCGATGCCCACCGCGCGCTGGCGGCGGCGGGCGTGCCGGTGCGCACACACCGTGCTCCCGCGCAGGCGGGGGTCTAGGGCCGCAAGCGGGCTCCCCTGCGGCTCTGGGCTCCCGCCTGCGCGGGAGCACCGGGAGGTTGACCCCTGCGTGGCTCTCCCCCACGCAACCAGCATGCAGGACGACCCCCTCGACCGCCTCCAGGCCACCATCCAGGCCCGTCGATCGGCCCCGGCCGACGCGTCCTACACCGCCCAGCTCTTCGCGCGCGGCCGCCCCCGGATCGCGCAGAAGCTGGGCGAGGAAGCGATAGAGACGGTCATCGCCGCCATCGGTGGAGACCCGGCGGCGATCGTGCCCGAAGCCGCCGATCTCCTATATCACCTGCTGGTCCTGCTCACCGACGCTGGCCTGGCCCTGGACGATATTCGGGCGGAGCTCACCCGACGCGAGGGTCTGGGTGGGCTGGAGGAGAAGGCCGCGCGCCAACGTGCCGGGTAGCGCCCGGCCCGGGTGCGGATCGCGCTGTCCTACAGGCTCCGCGTGTGTCACGTCGCAAGATGATGGCGGAGCACGGAGCATCTCGGACCGGCGAACAGGTGGAGTGTTCGAGCGCCCCTGTCTCCCCCAGGATTTTCGCGATTTACGGCACCTTTGACACCTTCCGCTGCGATCGGGGACGATTATGCCTGTCGACGCCACCCTGCCCTATGATCCCGACAACATCTTCGCCCGCATCCTGCGCGGCGAGATCCCGTCCCGGCGCGTGTACGAGGACGAGTGGGCGGTGGCGTTCCACGACATCGCACCGCAGGCCTCGACCCATATCTTGGTGATCCCGCGCGGCCCCTACGTTTCGTGGGACGACTTCTCCGCCCGCGCGTCCGCCGAGGAGATCGCCGGGTTCGTGCGCGCGGTCGGCCATGTCGCGCGCGAGCAGGGTCTGGTCGCGCCGGGCTATCGCCTGCTCGCGAACACGGGGCTGCACAGCGGGCAGGAGGTGCCGCACCTTCATGTCCACCTCTTCGGAGGTCAGCCGCTCGGCCCCATGCTCACGCGCTAAGCGCTTGCGCGCGGGGCGGGAGCCGTTAGGTTCCGCGCCTTCATGGGAGGGGCGTTCCGCGCCCGCCGCGAGAACGATAAAGGACTTGCCCGCTTTATGATCTTCGGTCGCGTTAAGTCGCTGGATTCGATCCTGGCGACGGCCGAGCGCAAATCGCTCCATCGCACGCTCGGCTGGTTCCAGCTGACCCTGTTCGGCATCGGCTGCGTGATCGGAACGGGCATCTTCGTGCTGACGGCGGCCGGCGCGCAGAAGGCGGGGCCGGGCCTGATGCTCGCCTTCGCCATCGCGGGCGGGATCTGCATCGTGGCGGCGCTCTGCTATGCGGAGATCGCGGCGATGATTCCCGTGGCGGGCTCCGCCTACACCTACACCTACGCCTCGATGGGCGAGCTGCTCGCCTGGACCGTCGGCTGGGCGTTGGTGCTCGAATATGCGGTCGCCGCGTCCGCGGTGGCGGTCGGCTGGTCGGGCTATTTCACCGGCACCATCCTGAACGAGTTCTTCGGCATCCAGCTGCCCGCCTGGCTGTCCGCCGGGCCCCTGGCGTTCGGCGGCGCGGAGGGCGGGTTCATCAACCTGCCGGCCGTGTTCATATCGCTCGTCGTGACCGGCCTGCTGGTGATCGGCACCAGCGAGAGCGCGAAGGTCAACGCGGTCCTGGTGCTGATCAAGGTGACGGCGCTGACCGCGTTCATCGCGCTGACGCTGCCGTCCGATTTCTTCTCGACCGACAAGTTCAGCCCCTTCCTCCCCGCCGGGACGTTCGGCGGGTTGGGGACGGGCGTGGGCGCCGTCGGCGCGGCGGCCACGATCTTCTTCGCCTATGTCGGCTTCGACTCTGTCTCCACGGCGGCGGAGGAGACGAAGAACCCGCAGCGCAACGTGCCCATCGGCCTGATCGGCTCGCTGCTGTTCTGCACCGTCTTCTACATCCTGGTCGCAGCCGGCGCGATCGGCACCATCGGCGGGCAGCCGATCATGGGTCCGAACGGCGTGCCGCTGCCGACCGGGTCCGAGGAGCTCGCCCGCCAGTGCGCGCTGCCGCAGCATGCCGAAGCGCTCGTCTGCTCCAACGAGGCGCTGGCGCATGTGCTGCGCTCCATCGGCTTCGGCGCGGTCGGTAACCTGCTGGGCATCGCCGCCTTCATCGCCCTGCCCTCGGTCATCCTGGTCCTCCTCTTTGGTCAGACCCGCATCTTCTTCGTGATGAGCCGCGACGGCCTGTTGCCGGAGGCGCTCAGCCGAGTGCACCCGAAGTGGAAGACGCCGCACGTCGTCACGATCGTGACCGGCGTCGTCGTCGCGGTCGCCGCCGCCTTCTTCCCGGTCGGTCAGCTCGCCGACTGGGCGAATGCGGGCACCTTGTTCGCGTTCATGATGGTCGCGATCTGCGTCATGATCCTGCGCCGCACCGCGCCGAACGCGCCGCGTTCGTTCCGCACGCCGCTCCTGTGGCTGGTCGGGCCGGCCACGATCGCGGGCTGCATCTTCCTCTTCCTCAACCTGCCCTGGCAGGCGATCCTGGTGTTCGTGATCTGGGCGGCGCTCGGCTTCGTCGCCTATTTCGCCTATGGCCGCCATGTCAGCCATCTCGGCCGCGGCATCGTCGAGGTGCCCGAGGCCGAGCTGTCGCGCCTGGAGCCGGACGTCCCCGGCGTTCACTGATCCGGGGGGCTCCCGCCACGGCGGGAGCCCGGCGGTCAGGCCAGCTCGCCCGCCAACGTCTTCAGGTCGGCGAGCGGACGCGCGCCCACATGGCTGATCACCTCGGCCGCGCAGATCGCGCCCAGGCGCAGGCTGCGGGCGAGATCGAGCCCATGGGTCTGGCCATGCAGGAACCCCGCCGCGAACAGGTCGCCCGCCCCCGTCGTGTCGACCACCTGGTCGATCGGCTCGGCCGCGACCTCGGTCCGCTCGCCGCCGCGCATGGCCAAGGCGCCGCGCTCGGACAGGGTGCAGACCAGGGTCTCCACCTTCGGCGCGACCGCCGCGATCGCGGCCTCGATATCGGTCGTCTCGGTCAGCGCCATCAGCTCCGCCTCGTTCGCAAAGACCAGGTCCACCTGCCCCTCGTCGATCAGCTGCAGGAAGTCGGCTCGGTGCCGGTCGATGACGAACTCGGCCGAGGTGGTGAACGCGACCTTGCGCCCCGCCCCCTTGGCGACCGCAATCGCCTCGCGCATCGCCGCCCGCGGCTCCTCCGGGTCCCAGAGGTAACCCTCGATGTAGAGATAGGCGGCATCCGCGATCAGCGCCCGGTCGAGCGCCTGGGTGGGCAGATAGTGCGACGCGCCGAGGAAGGTGTTCATCGTCCGCTGTCCGTCCGGCGTGACGAAGATCAGGCACCGCCCGGTAGTCGGCTGGCCGGCGCGCGCGGGCACGTCGAAGCGGATGCCGCTCGCCCGGATATCGTGCGCGAAGATGTCGCCCAGCTCGTCGTCCGCGACCTGCCCGATGAAGGCGCACGCCGAGCCGAGCATCGCCATGCCAGCGACGGTGTTCGCCGCCGATCCGCCCGACACCGTCTGGCCCGGCCCCATGCTGGCGTAGAGCGCGTCCGCATCGGCGGGCGAGAAGATCAGCTGCATCTGCCCCTTGGTCATGCCGTGCTCGGCCACGAAGGCGTCGGTGGCGGGCGAGAGGATGTCGACGATGGCGTTGCCGATCGCGACCACGTCGTAACGAGGCTGGTTCAAGGCGGGCTCCGATGATGGGACGGCGCAGCCTCTAGCGACGTGTGCCGGCCGGCGATACCCTTGCGGCGATGCGGACCACGTTCATCGCCGGGACGGCGCTCCTCGCGCTTACCGGCTGCGGAGCCTCGACCGAGCGGCCCCGAAGCGTCGCGGAGCGCGCCCCCCCGCCGGTACTACCGCCGGGGCTGGACCGGGTAATGGGTCAGGACGCGCCCGCGCTGGCCCGCCTGTTCGGCCAACCTGCCGCGGAGGTGCGGGAAGGCGCCGCGCGCAAGCTCCAGTTCGCCGGGCCGATTTGCGTCCTGGACGCCTATCTGTATCCGAAGGGGGACGCCGCGCCACGCGTGACCTGGGTCGACGCGCGCCAGCCCGATGGCAGCCCAATCGATCGGGCAAGCTGCGTCGCCGCACTCACCCGGCGCACGACCGAGAAGCCCTAGGGGAGCACAAGCTCGGCCCACTCCGCCCGAGCGTCTTCATCGCGTTCTTCAGGGCGCCGACGGCCCGCCTCCTCGGCCCAGCGAAGCGGGTCGAGGCGTCGCAGCGCCCAAATGGCCGCGCCGCGCACGAGGGCTGCGGGATCGTCCAGCAGCGCGAGCACAGGCGGCAGCAGCGCGGGCGATCCGCTGTTCCCCGCCGCGATCAGCACGTTGCGGATGAAGCGGTCGCGTCCGATCCGCTTGATCGGCGATCCGGCGAACAGCTCGCGGAACCCCGCATCGTCCAGCTGGAGGAGGTCGGCAAGCGCGGGCGCGGTCAGCTCGGCGCGGGGGTGGAAGGCGAGCTGGGCGTGCGCGGCCTGGGCGAACTTGTTCCAGGGGCAGACGGCCAGGCAGTCGTCGCATCCATAGATCCGGTTGCCGATCGCCGGGCGGAACGCGGCCGGGATCGGTCCGGCATGCTCGATCGTCAGGTAAGAGATGCATCGGCGCGCGTCGAGCTGATAGGGCGCGGGAAAGGCGTCGGTCGGACAGGCGCGCTGGCAAGCGTCGCACGACCCGCAGGTCGCGCGGCCGGGCGCATCGGGGGCGAGTTCCATCGTCGTATAGATCGCGCCCAAGAACAACCAGCTGCCATGGTCGCGGCTGACCAGGTTGGTATGTTTGCCCTGCCAACCCAACCCGGCCGCCTCGGCCAGCGGCTTCTCCATCACGGGCGCGGTGTCCACGAACACCTTGAGCGGCGCCGCGCATTCCGCCGCCAGCCAGCGCCCCAGCGCCTTCAGCTGTCGCTTGACCAGGTCGTGATAGTCCTGCCCCTGCGCATAGACGGAGATGCGGCCGACCTCGCGCGCCCCGGCCAGCGCCAAGGGATCGGCAGCGGGCGCGTAGGACATGCCGAGCGCGATGACGCTGCGCACCTCGGGCCACAAAGCCGTGGGGCTCTCGCGATGGTGCGCGCGCTCGGCCATCCAGATCATGTCGCCGTGCCGCCCTTCGGCAAGCCACTGGCGCAACCGCTCTCCGGCGCGGGGCGCCGCGTCCGCCCGGGCGATCCCGCACGCCACGAAACCCAGCTCCGCCGCCTTGGTCTTGATCCGCTCCTCTAGGGTATCGCTCTGCACGTGCCGGCCATAGCTGCTTCATGCCGAGCTTGTCGAAGCACCGCTGTTTCTTCTAACCGGGCGACGCGAACGGCCCTTCGACAGGTTCAGGGCGAACGGTGAAGGGGCTGAGGCTTGGGTTCCGATCTGGCGGTCTCCGCCTCCGGCCTGATAAAGCGCTTCGGCGACCGTGTCGTAGTGCGCGGCGTCGACCTGCAGGTCCGACGCGGCCAGATCTATGGCGTGCTCGGGCCCAATGGAGCGGGCAAGACCACGACGCTCAGGATGCTTCTCGGGATCATCGAGCCCGATGGCGGCGAGCGCACGCTGTACGACAGCCCGCACCCGCGTGACGCCAGCGACCGTGTGGGGTACCTGCCGGAAGAGCGCGGCCTCTACCCCGCAATGAAGGCGCGGGAGGCGATCGCCTTCATGGGCGCGCTGCGCGGGTTGCCCTGGCGGACCGGACGGGCGCGGGCGGTCGAGCTGCTCGAGGCGGCGGGGCTCGGCCATGCCGTCGACAGCAAGATTAAGAAGCTGAGCAAGGGCATGGCGCAGCTCGTCCAGCTGCTGGGCTCGGTCGTGCATCAGCCCGACCTGCTGGTGCTCGATGAGCCCTTCTCGGGCCTTGATCCCGTCAACCAGGAGCGGCTCGAGAAGCTGATCGTGGCCGAACGCGACCGTGGCGCCACCATCCTTTTCTCCACCCACATCATGTCCCATGCCGAGCGGCTCTGCGACCGCCTCGCGATCATCGCCGGCGGCCAGCGCCGGTTCGAAGGCACGGTCGACGATGCGCGTGCGACGCTGCCGCAGCGGGTCCATTATCAGCCGCGCAGCGGCGGGGCGGAGCTCGCCGCACTGCTCCCTCCCGACGCGCAGGCGGAGCCGGGCGGCTGGCGCTTTCAGTTGCCCGACGACGGCGTGGAGACGCTGCTCGGGCGACTGCTTGCCGCCGGTCACGGGATCGCCGGCCTCTCGATCGAACGGCCCGGCCTGCACGAGGCGTTCGTGCGCATCGTAGGCGGCGAGGAGCCGCGATGACCCGCCTTCGCCGGACCCTGCGCCAGACGCTGACGATCGCCCGCCGCGATTTCGTGGCGACGGTCTATACGCCCATCTTTCTCCTGTTCCTGCTCGCGCCGGTGATCATGGGCTCCTTCGGCGCCGTCGGAGGCCTAGGTGCGCAAAGCGTGGCCGAGGGCTCGGCCGATCGCGCGCGCATCGTCGCGATCGTGCCGGACGCGCAGGCCCGGGCGATGATCGCCGCCGACGCGCGGCTGAGGACGGGGTTTCGGGGCCGGGATGAAGCTCCCGCCGAACTGGTGACGCTCCGGCCCGGGGCCGATCTGCCGGCGCAGGCGCGCGCCGCGTTCGCCTCCAGGCAGTTCGATACGTCAGCCGTGCTGTTCGGGCCGCTCCATCGCCCGCACATCCTCTATGGCCCCCGCGGCGGCCGCAGCGCCGTCTATCTGGAGCTGCTGGCCCAGACCACGCTCGCGGCCGAGCGCCTCGGCGGCGCGCTGCCCGCGGTGACGGCCATCAAGCTGCCGATCCAGCGCACCCGAACGACCACGGGAGGCCGCAATCAGTCCGCCTTCCTTGCGGTCTTTGGCATCTTCTTTCTGACCCTGTTCCTCGCCGGCCAGGTCGTCGGAACGATGGCGGAGGAGCGCAACAACAAGGTGATCGAGGTGCTGGCGGCGGCGGTGCCTCTGGAGTCGGTGTTCCTGGGCAAGCTGCTGGGGATGTTCGGGGTCGCGCTGCTGTTCGTCGGCTTCTGGGCGACGATCATTGGCCAGATCGGCTCGTTCGTGCCGCCCGCGGTCGCGGCGGGCTTCGCGGAACTGACGCCGGCGGTCGGCCCCGGAGCGTTCGCGCTGTTGTTCGCCGGCTACTTCGCCATGGCCTATCTGCTGCTGGGTTCGGTCTTTCTCGGTGTCGGGGCGCAGGCGTCGACCCCGCGGGAGATCCAGATGCTGTCGCTGCCGATCACCATCGTCCAGGTGGCGATGTTCGCGCTCGCGACTGCGGCAGCGTCTCAGCCGGGCACCAACCTAGCCCGCATCGCGGAGATCTTTCCGCTCTCCTCGCCCTTCGCCATGGCCGGCCGGGCGGCGAACACGCCCGAGCTCTGGCCCCATTTCGCCGCGCTCGCCTGGCAGGCATTGTGGGTCGCCATCTTCATCACGCTGGGTGCTCGCGCCTTTCGACGCGGCGTGCTGCAGTCGGGGAGCGCCCGATGGTGGCGGCGCAAGCGGCAACCTATTGACATGGGTGTAAGTTAAGGCATCCTCGCGAGCGTAGGAGAGCGATCATGGCTACGCTTGCCCCCGCGACAGACGACCTTCGCCCCGTCGATCCGCTCGACGTCAGCCGAGCAGAGCTTTACCGCGACGACACCTGGCCCGCTCCGTTTAAGCGGTTGCGCGCCGAGGCGCCGGTCTATCGCTGCGAACACAGCGACTATGGTCCCTATTGGTCCGTCTCGACCTACAAGCCGATCATCGAGGTCGAATCGCTGCCGGAGATCTACTCGTCCGAAGCCGGCGGCATCACGCTCGCCGACTTCATCGAGGGTTCGTCCGACCCCCGCATGCCGATGTTCATCGCGCGCGACCGCCCGGTCCACACGGCGCAGCGCCGCACGGTCGCACCCGCCTTCACTCCGTCCGAGATGGTGCGGATGTCCGACGACATCCGCCGCCGCACTGCCGAGGTGCTCGACGGACTCGAGTGGAACAAGGAGTTCGACTGGGTCGACCAGGTCTCGATCGAACTGACCACTCAGATGCTGGCGATCCTGTTCGACTTCCCCTGGGAAGACCGGCGCAAGCTGACCTTCTGGTCCGATTGGGCCGGCGACATCGAGCTGGTGAAGACCGAAGAGCTGCGCCTTCAGCGCCTGCAGCACATGTTCGAGTGCGGAGCCTACTTCAAGAACCTGTGGGATCAGAAGGTCGGCAAGCCGCAGACGCCCGACCTCATCTCTATGATGATCCATTCGGACGCGATGGCCGAGATGGACCCGATGGAGTTCCTGGGGAATTTGATCCTGCTGATCGTGGGCGGCAACGATACGACCCGCAACTCCATGTCCGCCGCCGCCTATGGCCTGGACCTTTTTCCCGAGGAGCGCGCCAAGCTGGAGGCCAACCCGTCGCTGATCCCGAACGCGACGCAGGAGATCATCCGCTGGCAGACGCCGCTCGCCCACATGCGCCGCACGGCGACGCAGGATACCGAGCTGATGGGGCAGCACATCAAGGTGGGCGAGAAGCTGGCGCTCTGGTACATCTCCGCCAACCGCGACGAGAGCGTGTTCGGCGACGATGCGGACATCCTGCGCGTCTACCGCCCGAACGCACGCCGGCACTTGGCGTTCGGTCACGGCATCCACCGCTGCGTCGGTGCCCGGCTGGCCGAGCTGCAGATCAGCGTGCTGCTGGAGGAGATGGCGAAGCGCCGGATGCGCGTGAACGTCGTCGGCGAGCCGACCCGCGTGGCGGCTTGCTTCGTCCATGGCTATCGCAAGCTGCCCGTCGAGATCACCAGATACTGAAGGGGTCGCTGGTCTCGCTTCGGGCTGCCGGCGCACCTACATCTTGCCGATGACAGCGCCGACACGCCGCCAGATCCTCGCGACGACAAGCGCCGGGTTCGCCGGCGTCGCGCTCTGGGGCTGCCGCAGCGGCGCGGCGGACGCGGCGGAGCGCTTCGAGGTCACGTACAGCGACGCCGAATGGCGGCGGCGGTTGCCCGCTGACGCCTACAAGGTGCTGCGGCACGAGGACACGGAGCGCCCGTTCACCAGCCCTTTCAACAAGGAGCATCGCGCGGGCGTGTTCGCCTGCCGCGGCTGCGGGCTGCCGCTATTCGGCTCTCGCACCAAGTTCGACAGCGGCACCGGCTGGCCCAGCTTCTGGGCGCCGCTGCCGAACGCGGTGCGGACGAAGACCGACCGCGCGCTGCTGATGGAGCGGACCGAGGTGCATTGCCGCCGGTGCGGCGGGCATCTGGGCCATGTCTTCGACGACGGCCCCAAGCCGACGGGAAAACGCTACTGCATGAACGGCGTGGCGATGACCTTCCGGCCGGCGAGGGCCTGACGCTCAGCCCTGCTTGCGCGCGCCTGTGTTCGCGGCAAGCGCTTCGCCTTGGTCCGAACGATCCGCGTAGATGAAGCCCTTGGTCAGGTAGGTCGAGCTGCCGAGCGCGCCGCGATAGTCGACCTTCACCTGGCTCCAATCGCCAGCCGCGGACACGTCGATCGCGCGCGCGCTCCGCTCGACTCCGCCGCGGTGCGACCAGTTGGCATGGTCCAGCACCACCTCGCGATCGCTCACCACCTCGGCCACCATGGCGACATGGCCGACCCGCATGCGGCGGGTGGGCTCGAAGGCCAGCACCGCGCCGACCTTCGGCGCCTGACCACGGGCATAGCGGCCGGCCGCCTGACCCCACCAGGTATTTGCGTTGCCGCGGATCTGGATGCCCGACACGGCCCGCGCATAGGTGACGCATTGCCAGAACTGGGCGCTGGCCGGTGCCGCCGTCATTAGGGCGCACGAGGACACCAGCGCGAAGCGCGCTGCGAAACGGAACATGGGCTTGAACCCCCCCGGCTCAAAAACTGCTGTCGCCAGCGTCGCTACGCAGAGGTTCGAGCTAGCCCAAGCGCTTGGCGGTGAGTCGTTTTGTCGCCCCGACGAACGCCGGCCATCGATTCTGACACGTCGATGAACCGATTGTCGTCAGCGGCGAACGGAATGTGCAGGGCGAATCAGCCGAGCGCGCCGGGCGCCGGATTGCCCGCCAGACGGGCGAGTCGCGCCTCGTGCTCGTCCCGGCCGAACGGAAAGCGCGTGAAGATGAAGGCGGCCACGAGCGCCAGGCAGACATAGGTGACCGCATAGATGAGGCTCAGCCGATCGAGCGTCGCCGCGGGAACCTGGCCCGGTACCGCCTTGTCCGGGAACCCGGCGGCCGCGAGCATCAGCGACGACACGAAGATGCCGACGCCGCTGGTGCATTTCTGGACGAAGAAGGCGCCGGCAAAGAACAGCCCTTCCGACCGCCGCCCGGTCTTGTCCTCCGAGTCCTCTACCACGTCGGCCATCATCGACGCACCGAGGATGAAGCCCGTGATGTTGAACGCGGTCCCGATGATCGGGCACACGATCGCCAGCACCACTGCCTCGCGCGTACCAGGCGCCGGAGCGAGCCCGGCGACGCGCAGCCAGTAGTGCGTGGTGCCGATCAGCGCGCCCAAGACCACCACCGTCGCGGCGATCCGCGCCTTGCTGCCCCGCTCGCCCAGCCGGGGCGCGATCACGAAGGCGGCGGTCGCGGACAGGAGGAAGCAAACGGTGAGGATGCTGAAGTCGCGCGAGGTCAGGCCCCACACGAAGCCGTTGAGGTAATTGCCCAGCGCATAAGCGATGCCCTGGTTCGTGTAGGTGCACAGCCCCGCCAGCAGCAGGATCGCGAAGGCCCGGTTCCGCAGCGTCTGCAGCAGGTCCGCGAACAGATCGCGAAGTCGCTGCTTCTGGATCTCCGGCTGTGGCAGCTTGGGAATCTCACGGTGCGTGCCGATCGCGGAGACGAGGATCGCGATCCCCATCAACAGCGCGCTCGCGAGCGCGTAATCGGCATAGCCCTCCCGGTTCAGCATGCCCGTGCGCTCGCCGGCTCGCGGCGCCAGGAACACGGCCCAGGCGAGCAGCCCGACCCCGAGCCCGCCCGCCCAGCCGAACAGGTATCGCCACGCCATGATGCGCGTGCGCTCGTCATAATCGCTCGACAGCTCCGGGGTGAGCGCGACCGAAGGCACTTCGTAGCAGGACACCGCCGTGCGGACCACGACGGCGCAAACGAACAGCCAGACCAGCGCCGCCTGCCCCGCGGGCGGGTTCCACAACAGGTAATAGGCGACCATGATCGGCAGGGCGGAGGCGTACATCCAGGGATGCCGCCGGCCCCAGCGGCTGCGGGTGCGATCCGACGCGAACCCGACCGCCGGATCGACGAACGCGTCGATGACCAGCGCCGCCATGATCACCGCGCCGACAGTTGCAGAGGGCAGCCCGACGACTTGGTTGTAGAAGAGGAGCAGGAAGGTGCCGAACCCGGAGTCCTTCACGCCGTAGGCGACCGCGCCGAAGCCATAGGCCGCCATCACAGCGCGCGAGATGCGGCGCTTGGCGGGCGCGGCGCCCGTCATCGGAACGCGTCCAGCGCCGCCATCATCCCCGGTGCGTCCGGGTCCCAGCTGGCCCGCGTACCCACCGTCAGGCCGCCGTCGACCAGGATGTGGGTCCCCGTCACGAAGCTCGCATCGTCGCTGAGCAGGAACGCGACCGCCGCCGCGATGTCCTCGGGCCGCCCGGCGCGGGGCACCGGCTGCGCCTTGGCCGCGGCGAGCGCGATCTGATCCTTCACCGCCTCTCGCATCGCGTCCGGCACGCCGACCGAGCTGGTGAAGATGTTGGTCACAATGAAGCCCGGCACGACCGCGTTGACCCGGATCTTGTGGGCGGCAAGGTTCGCCGCGGCGACGCGCGACAGGTGCAGCACACCGGCCTTGGCGGTCGAATAGGCGACGGGCGCATAGCCCGAGCCCAGGGCCGACACCGATGAGACGTTCACCACGGCGCCGCTGCCGCGCTTCATCATCGCCGGCGCGCCATAGCGCAGTCCCATGGCGACCGAGCGCAGCAGCAGCGCCTGGGTGCGGTCCCAGTCCGCAGGCGCAATCTCCGCAATCCCCTCGCGAGCACCGCCCGCGCCGGCGTTGTTGACCAGCAGGTCGAGCCCGTCGGCCGCCTCGATCAGCGCCTCTACCTCCTCGGGCTGGGTGACATCGCAGCGTCGGAAGGCGATGCGCCCGCTCGAACCCTCGGCGAGCGCGGCGCCACCCGGCTCATCGATGTCGCCGACGAGCACGAACGCGCCCTCATCCGCCAGTCGGAGCGCGGTCGCGCGCCCGATGCCCGACGCGCCGCCCGTCACCACGGCGCGCTTGCCCTGGAACCGCATACCCACTCCTTCGCCGACGATCTCGAAACCATAGTATGGCGGCCCGCACCGTCAATCGGCGGCTCTTTGGAAGAGGTGGTCCGGCCCGCTTGCCCGCCCCGCCCCGCCCCGTTACGACGCGGGCCATGGCCCTCGATCCCGAGACGTTCGACGCCCTTCTCGACACGGTTCGGCGCTTCGTCGCCGAACGGCTACGGCCGCTGGAGGCCGAGGTGGAGGCTGAGGACGCCATCCCCGACGCGGTCCTCGCCGAGATGCGGCAGATGGGGCTGTTCGGCCTGTCGATCGCGGAGGAGTATGGCGGCCTCGGCCTGACCATGGCGGAGGAGGCGCGGGTCGCGATCGAGATGGGCCGCACCACGCCCGCGTTCCGCTCCGCCTTCGGCACCAATGTCGGGATCGGCAGCCAAGGGCTGGTGATGGCCGGCACGCCCGAGCAGAAGGCCGAGTGGCTGCCCCGCATCGCTAGCGGCGAGGTGATCACCTCTTTCGCGCTGACGGAGCCGGAGGTCGGGTCCGATAGCGGCAGCGTGAAGACGCGCGCCGTGCGGGACGGCGACGTGTACCGCCTGTCCGGCACCAAGCGCTACATCACCAACTCCGACAAGGCGCAGCTCTTCACCGTCATGGCGCGCACCGGCGAAGAAGCCGGCGGGCGCGGCGTGTCGGCCTTCCTGGTCCCGCGCGACCTGCCCGGCGTGACCCTTGGCGAGCCCGAGAAGAAGATGGGGCAAAAGGGCGCCAAGGTGTCCGACGTCCATTTCGACGACGTGCGCGTGCCCGCGGCCAATCGGCTGGGCGCAGAGGGTGAAGGCTTCAAGATCGCGATGCGGGTGCTGGATCGCGGCCGCCTGCACATCTCGGCGGTGTGCGTGGGCGTCGCGGAGCGACTGATCGCCGACTGCGTCGCCTATGCCGCGGACCGCAAGCAGTTCGGCAAGCCGATCGCGGAGCACCAGCTGATCCAGGCCATGATCGCCGACAGCAAGACCGAGGCGCTCGCCGCCCGCGCGCTGGTGCTAGAGACCGCCGTCAGGAAGGACCAGGGCGAAGACGTCGTTCTGGAAAGCGCGGCGGCCAAGTACTTCGCGAGCGAGATGGTCGGCCGCGTCGCCGATCGGGCGGTCCAGATCTACGGCGGCGCCGGCTACATCGCCGACTACGGCATCGAGCGGCTCTACCGCGACGTGCGCTTGTTCCGCATTTACGAGGGCACCAGCCAGATCCAGCAGCTCATCATCGCGCGCGAAACGCTGAAGCGCGGTGGGTAAGTTTCACACCGTCACCCCGGCCGTGGGCCGGGGTCCATCTCGCCCGCGAGCCAAAGGCTCGCGGACCGAGGGATGCCGGATCTAGTCCGGCATGACGAACTGAGGAGGAAAGCCATGGACACGACCAACCTGTTCCGCCTCGACGGCCGCGTCGCGCTCGTCACCGGCGGTTCGCGCGGCATCGGCAAGATGATCGCGGCCGGCTTCATCGCCCAGGGCGCGAAGGTCTATATCTCCTCGCGCAAGGCGCCGGCCTGCGAGGAGGCGGCGGCCGAACTCGGCCCCAACTGCGTCGCGCTGCCGCAGGACGTGTCCACGGTGGACGGCTGCAAGGCGCTCGCCGCCCAATATGCCGCGCATGAGGGCAAGCTCGATATCCTGGTCAACAACGCGGGCGCGGCCTGGGGCGTCCCGTTCGAGGAGTTCCCAGAGAGCGGCTGGGACAAGGTCATGAACCTGAACGTCAAGTCGCCCTTCTTCCTGACCCAAGCGCTGCACGAGAGTTTGAAGGCCGCGGCGTCGCGCGAGCGCCCGGCCAAGGTGATCAACATCACCTCGATCGACGGACTCCGCCTCAACCCGTGGGAGACCTATAGCTACCACGCCTCCAAGTCGGCGCTGATCTACCTGACGAAGCGCATGGCGGCCCGGCTGATCAAGGACGCCATCAACGTGACCTCGATCGCGCCGGGCGCCTTCGCCAGCGAGATGAACCGCGCCGCGCGGGATCATGGCGACTCGGTCGCGCAGGGCATTCCCGCCAAGCGGATCGGCGTGGACGAGGATATGGCGGGAGCCGCCATCTACCTCGCGAGCAGGGCCGGCGACTATGTCGTCGGCGACACGATCGTGGTCGACGGCGGCTTGGTCAACGCGGCGCTCGGCACCAGCATCGACGCGTGAGGCGAACGCTCCATTTCGAAGCGACTTAGTAGCGGTCTGGTCCGTTACGGACCTGACTGCGGGGCCAGCCAATTGCTAATGCGACCGCTTAGGTCAGTCTCTCCCATGGGGAACATGGGGGAGGAACAATGCCGGTTCAGGAACAATCTCTGCGCGCTGCGTCCGCTGCGCTGCATGCTTCGACCTATGACGTGGCGGCTGGGCTCAGCGAAGCAACGCTGACCGATTTCTTGGCAGCACATCACAGTGCCGAGGAGGCGTCAGCCTCATCCATCTACCGGGGCAAAGGACGCGCGGCCGAGATCGGCCTGTCCTGGTCCTACCACGTCAAGTCGCCCGCGCGCCTCGACCTGATGCCGATCGCCTCTGCCGCCTTCGCCCGCGTCTATGCCGGCTGGATGCGCACGGTGCCGGAGCTCGCGCGCTACGTCGATGCCAAGCGGCCGATGGGCGCCGAGCCGCACGAGACCGGCACGCTCGCCGACAACCCGCCGCCGAACGTGCAGATGCAGGTCGCAAACGTTGAAGTCATCGTCGAGACGGATACCGGCATTCGGGTGCCGTTCAACTACGCCGTCACGATCACCGGCTTTATCGAAGTCACCATCGAGGACGAAGGGCGCATGCTCCGGATCGTGCCGATCGCGGCCAAGGTGACCGATCCGGCGGCGCTGAACGCTCTCGTCGCCAACGCCGTTCCGAAGGCGGCGGGGATGCAGCCCGCCGACTGTGTGGAGCTGCGGAAGCTCATCCTCTACCTGCTCAACGTGCTGATCGCGAACCGGATCGGGTCGTTCGTCCGCCAGTTCAGCCTGCCGGTTCCGATCGACGTGGTCCAGGGCGTCACCATCGGCGATGTCGGGCTGGAGGTCGTGGACGACCTGCTGGTGCTCATGGGTCGGCTGTCGACCACGCCCCCGGCCGTCTCGAACGAGCAGGCGGCGCTCGAGTCCGGCGATCACGACTGGATCATGATGGTGGCGCAGACGGCGAAGGCCGGTCCGCCCGGCATCCTCGCCGATGCGAAGCGCATCCCCGTCCGCAGCTTGGGCGAACGGGCGGCGCTAGGCGCCTGGCCCGCGCGCGGCATGTTCATCATCCTGCACGAGCGCGTCTTCCAGGCGTTCGCCGCGACGGTGGGCTACCAGACCAGCGCCGAGTCCTGCCGCTCCGCCTTCGGCCTGAAAGGCTGCCTCGGTTACGCCATGCGGGTCTGGGGCGTGACGGCGCAGATCCGGGCCAACGCCCTGCACATCGCGGCGCAGATCCAGGCCAGCGGTTGGTTGAAGGTCTGCATCTCGACCCATTGCGGCAGCAAGTGCCACACGGTGTCCGCCAGCCCGGAAAGCCGGCCCAATTTCGACGCGATTTTCGCGATCCGCGGGCGTGAGCTTTGGCTGACCGCCGCGCCAGGCGCCTTCGAAATCCGCTGGACGATCGGTGGACTGCCTTGGCCGTTCAACAGGCTGATCGAGTGGGCGCTCAACACGCTGTCCGACGTGGCGCTTCTCTTCGCCCGCATCCTCTACCGACAATTCGAGCAGAAGCTTACGACCTTCCCGGAGGTGTTCCCCGGCACCACGCTCAAGTACGTGCCGAGCCTCGACCAACAGGTCCTGAAGGATCCGACCCAGCCCGCGCTGATGATCCTCGGCGAATTGGACTTCCTGCCGTGACCGGGCCGGAGATCGACCGCCGCAGCGCGATCGCATGGCTGGCGATCGCACCGGTCCTGGTCGCCGGGTGCGACGAACGCCCCGATCCGCAGAAGCCGCCCATTCCTCCCCCTGATCCGGAAGCGTCGGACGATGGTTCCTATCGCTGGGATTTCGGAGGCGAACTGGCGGGGTAAGCGACCGTCAGCGGCGGCAGGCTGCTTCGCCGCCGCTGGCCAGACGCAGACGGGACACCGTGTCAGTCGAGGTGCTGACCATGATGCCTTGCGCCTCGCAACGCCTGAGCTGGAAGCGTACCTTGCGCGCGCGGAAGTCGAGCGACACGCGGCGGAACGTCTCCATCAGGTCGGTGCCCAGCAGCAGCGCCGGCCGGTCGGTCATGCCGAACACTGTGAAGGGCGGAATGTCGGCAAACGCGATCTCGACGTTCTGCAATTCTACCGGCCCCAGCTTCAGCTCTGCGACCCGGATCATGTCCAGCGTCATCGTCGCGCCGGTGACGCCGATCACCTCCACCTTGGTGAAGCGATCGCCATAGCGGCGCTGCAGATGCGACCGCAGCAGGTTGTTGCCGATGGTCAGTTCGGAACCGGTGTCGACCACAGCCTCCACCGGCTTTCCGTTCACCCGCGCCTGGGTGAGGATCAGCTGGCCGCGCCGTCGGCGGGCCACCACCACGATCTCTCCGTCGAACCGCGGCGAGGGGCGGCGCGCGTCCTCGATCTTGATCACCCGTTGCTCGAAGTCCAGCATCAGCCGCTGCTCGACCAGCGCATCGATGCCCACCATACCCGCTCCGCCGATATCGGCCTCGGCCAGGACAGGCAGCTCCATGCCCTCGCGCACGCTCTGACCGAGGCCCAACGAGTCCACGCGCACGCGGTCGACGATCGCGCTGCCGGTCACCCCGTGCAGCGTAACGGGGGTGCTGGGCGGCATGGCCAATGTCCGGGCGAGCCTGGCCCCGATGACGGAGGTGTCCGCCCCGCTGTCCACCACGAAGCGATACGGACCCTGCCCATTCACCTGCACCCCGACAGTCATTCGCGTGCGCACCTTGCGGCCGTCGATGTCGTCGCCGCCGATGGTCAGGTCGTCGTCGATCACCGCCGGCGGCAGCGGAGCCATGGGTTTGGGCGGGGTGGGAACCGGACGGCGCTGCGCGGCCCCCGCGCTCGCGAGGCACAGGCCGAGGACGGCCAGGCTCCGCAAAACGAAGGTCGCGCGCACCCTCGACCCTCAGCGCGCGATCCCGCCGGCCGCAAGTACGGCTAGGGTCACGAGCTCGCTGGCCGTCGCGGTCATGGGTGCGATCTGGACCGCCTTCTCCATGCCCAGCAGCATCGGTCCGATCATGGTATCCCCTCCCAATTCCCGGAGGAGCTTGGCGGAAATATTCGCGGATTGCAGCCCCGGCATGACAAGGACGTTCGCCGGCCCCGACAGGCGCGCGAACGGATAATTGGCGAGCTGGCGGGGGTTCAGGGCCACGTCGGGCGCCATCTCGCCCTCATACTCGAACCCGACCTGCCGACCATCGAGCACGCCGACCGCAGCGCGGATATTCTCCAGCCAGCGTCCCTCTGGATTCCCGAAGGTGGAATAGCTCAGGAACGCGACCCGCGGCTCATGCCCCATGCGCCGCGCCACCGCCGCGGTCTGCTCGGCGATGTCGGCGAGCTCGTCGGGCGACGGCCGCTCGTTCACCGTCGTATCCGCGATGAAGACGGTATGGCTCTGGCCGACCAGGATATGGATGCCGAACGGCGTTCGGCCGGGCTCGGGATCGATCACCCGCTTCACCTCGCGCATCGTATGCGCCCAGGTCCGCGTGACGCCCGTGATCATCGCGTCCGCTTCGCCCAACTGCAGAAGAGTCGCGCCGAAGATGTTGCGATCCTGGTTGATCATCCGCTCCACGTCGCGGTGCAGGAAGCCGCGGCGCTGGAGGCGCGCGTAGAGGAAATCGACCATGCGCGGCACCAGCGCGGAGGTGCGGCTGTTGTGCAGCTCGTAGTCGGCGGGATCGACGCCCAGCCCCTTCAGCTTGTCGTACACCTCCTCGCGCCCGACCAGCACCGGCGTACCATAGCCGCCCTCCTGAAAAGCGATGGCGGCGCGGAGCACCACCTCCTCCTCGCCCTCGGCGAACAGCACGCGCTTCGGGTGAGCGCGCGCGCCCTCATAGGCGAGGCTGAGGACGGACGTCGTCGGGTTCAGCCGTGCGCGGAGCGCGGTGCGGTAACCGGGCAGGTCAAGGATCGGTCGGGTCGCCACGCCCGAGTCCATCGCCGCCTTGGCGACCGCCGCCGGCACGACCTCCATCAGACGCGGATCGAACGGCGCCGGGATGATATAATCCGGCCCGAACGCATGCCGTACGCCATAGGCGGCCGCCACTTCCTCCGGGACGCGCTCGCGGGCCAGCTCGGCGATCGCGTTGGCGGCGGCGATCTTCATCGCATCGTTGATCGCGCTCGCCCGCACGTCGAGCGCTCCACGGAAGATGAAGGGAAAGCCCAGTACGTTGTTGACCTGGTTCGGATAATCCGATCGCCCCGTCGCCACGATCGCATCCGGACGCGCCGCCTTGGCCAGCTCGGGCCGGATCTCCGGCTCCGGATTCGCCATGGCGAAGATGATCGGCGCCGGGGCCATGTTCTTGACCATCTCGGGCTTGAGCGCGCCTGCGGCCGACAGTCCCAGGAACACGTCCGCCCCGTCCAGCGCCTCGGTCAGATCGCGGGCGTCGGTCACCGCGGCGTGCGCCGACTGCCACTGGTTCACGCCTTCCCGGCCCTGGTAGATCGTGCCCTTGCGGTCGCACAGGATCACGTTGTTCTGCCGCACCCCCATCGCCTTGATCAGCTCGGTGCAGGCGATGGCGGCCGCGCCCGCGCCGTTCACCACCACCTTGACCTCGTCGAGCCGCCGCCCGGTCAGCAGGCAGGCGTTGATCAGGCCGGCCGCGGTGATGATCGCGGTGCCATGCTGGTCGTCGTGGAACACCGGAATGTTCATCCGCTCGCGCAGCGTCTGCTCGATGATGAAGCACTCGGGCGCCTTGATATCCTCCAGGTTGATGCCGCCGAACGAGGGTTCGAGCAGCTCGACACAGGCGATGAAGGCGTCAACATCCTCGGTCTTCACCTCCAGGTCGATGGAGTCGACGTCGGCGAAGCGTTTGAAGAGAACGGCTTTTCCCTCCATCACCGGCTTGGAGGCCAGCGCGCCGAGATTGCCCAGCCCCAGGATCGCTGTGCCGTTCGAGATCACCGCGACCAAATTGCCCTTGGCGGTATAGTCATAGGCGGTCGCGGGGTCCTGCGCGATGCACTGGACCGGCACCGCCACACCCGGCGAATAGGCGAGCGCCAGGTCGCGCTGGGTCGCCATCGGCTTGGACGCGACGATCTCCAGCTTGCCGGGGCGGCCTTCCGAATGGAACAGCAACGCCTCGCGCTCGGAGAATTGGACGGACGCGTCGTCGGACATGCAGGGCTCCTTGGGTCGTCCCGACCCTTAGGCAAGGCAGGCCCTCGCGTCACGTCCGGATGACGCCGCGAGCGCGTTCAGGTAGCGCGGAAGCATGGCCGATTCCGCCCCCACCCCGATGATGGCGCAGTATCTCGCGCTCAAGGCGGAAGCCGGCGACTGCCTGCTCTTCTATCGGATGGGCGACTTCTTCGAACTATTTTTCGAGGACGCGAAAACCGCGAGCCAAGTGCTTGATATCGCTCTCACCGCGCGGGGCGAGCATGGGGGCGAGAAGGTGCCGATGTGCGGCGTTCCGGTGCATGCCGCGACCAGCTATCTCCAGCGGCTGATCAAGGCGGGGCACCGGGTCGCGGTCGCCGAGCAAACCGAAACACCGGAGGCGGCGCGTAAGGCGCGCGGGTCCAAGGCGCTGGTCGCCCGCGCGATCGTGCGGGTGGTGACGGCGGGGACGCTGACCGAGGAAGCGCTGCTCGACGCCAAGGCGGACAATTGGTGCTGCGCGGTCGGGCGGACGGGCGACGGGGTGGCGATCGCCGCGGCCGACATCTCGACCGGGCGGTTCGAGGTGCATGACGTTGCGGACACGGAAGTTGGCGCAACTGTCGCGAAACTGCAGCCTTCCGAGCTGATCGCGTGCGAAGGCGACGCCGTTCCCGGCGCGATCCCGCGTCCGCGCGCCGAGTTCGACAGCGCGGCGGGAGAGGCACGGCTGAAGCGGCTCTATGGTGTCGCGACGCTCGACGGGTTCGGCCAGTGGAGCCGGGCGGGCTTCGCCGCCGCGCATGGCCTGCTCGCCTATCTGGAGCATACCGCCAAGGGGGCGCCTCCCTTCCTGCGTCCGCCGGTGCTGCGTCGCGCGAGCGAGACCATGGCGATCGACGCCGCCACGCGCGAGAGCCTGGAGTTGACCTGCACCGCCGCGGGGCAGCGCAAGGGATCGCTGCTCGACGCCGTGGATCGCACGATGACCGGCGCCGGCGCGCGCCTGCTCGCGGCCGATCTCGGCGCACCGCTGATGGACCGCGATGCGATCGTGGCGCGGCAGGAGCTGGTGCAATGGCTCCATGACGACGCGACCACGCGCGAGCGGCTGCGGGCGACCCTGCGTGCCGCGCCGGACATCGGGCGCGCGCTGGGCCGCCTAGCGGCGGGTCGGGGATCCCCGCGCGATCTGGCTCAGCTGCGCGACGGCCTGGATGCCGCCTGGCAACTCGGCGAGCGGCTCGACACGGCGCAGGGCGAACGCCCTGCCCTGCTCCACCGGCTGCTGCCCGCGCTGCGTGGCCATGGCGCGCTGATCGACCTCATGAAGCGCGCGCTCGTCCCCGCGCCGCCGGTCGAGGCGGCGGATGGCGGCTACATCGCGCCCGAATACGACGCCGCGCTCGATGCGCTGCGGGACACGGGCGCGGGCGGACGGCGGGCGATCGCGGCGCTGGAGGCCGAGCTGAAGGCGCAGACCGGCGTGGCGGCGCTCAAGATCCGACACAACAACGTGCTCGGCTATCATGTCGAGGTGCCGGCGCGCGCGGCGGACCCGCTGATGCGGCCGGAGTCCGGCTTCACGCACCGCCAGACGCTGGCGGGCGCGGTGCGGTTCAACACGCCCGCGCTCCACGACGTGGCCGCGCGGATCACCCAAGCGCACGCGCATGCGCTCGCCGCCGAGGCGGCGCATCTGGAAGAGCTGACCGCCGCCGTCATGGCGTCGCGCGAGGCGATCGCCGCGACCGCGGACGCGCTCGCCCGACTCGACGTGGCCCAGTCGCACGCCGAGCGCGCGGTCGAGGGCGGCTGGACGCGCCCGCAGCTCGCCGACCAGCCCTGCTTCGAGGTCGAGGCCGGACGCCACCCGGTCGTGGAGGCGGCCGTTGCACGGTCGGGCGGGCGCTTCGTGGCGAACGATTGCAGGCTGTCGCCCGACGATCGGCTGTGGCTCGTCACCGGGCCCAACATGGGCGGCAAGTCGACCTTCCTGCGCCAGAACGCGCTGATCGCCGTGCTCGCCCAGGCGGGCGCGTTCGTGCCCGCGGCCCGCGCGCGGCTGGGGCTGGTCGACCGGCTCTTCTCGCGCGTAGGTGCGTCCGACAACCTCGCGCGGGGCCGCTCCACCTTCATGGTCGAGATGGTCGAGACCGCCGCCATCCTGGCGCAGGCGGGGCCGAACAGCTTCGTCATCCTGGACGAAGTCGGGCGCGGCACGTCGACCTATGATGGCCTCGCCATCGCCTGGGCGGTGGTGGAAGCGATCCATGCCGAGAACCGCTGCCGCTGCCTGTTCGCAACCCATTACCACGAGCTGACGCGGCTCGCGGAGCGATGCGAGGCGCTGTCGCTCCACCATGTCCGCGCCCGCGAGTGGAAGGGCGAGCTGGTGCTGCTGCACGAGGTGGCCGACGGTCCCGCGGACCGCAGCTACGGCATCGCGGTCGCGCGGCTGGCGGGCATGCCGCCGGCCACTGTGGCGCGGGCCAAGGCGGTGCTGACCAAACTGGAAGCGGGCCGCACACGCACGGGCGGGCTGGCCGCGGGTCTCGACGACCTGCCGCTCTTCGCCGCGGCGGCGGAGGCGGAGGAGGAGCAGTGCGACGCGATCCGGGCGGAGGTGGAGGCGCTCGACGTCGACGCGCTCACGCCGCGCGAGGCGCTGGAGACGCTCTACCGGCTCAAGGCGATCGCACGGGCAGGCTGAGCCGCGGCGAGCAGCGAAGGCGCCGGGCCGCCGTCCGGGGTGGACGCGAGATCGACGACGCACATCGAGCCCCAGCGGGCATGGCCGCCGCACCCGACGCCGGCGTAGCGGAAGCCAGTCGAGAACAGCAACGCACGGTGACCGCGACTTGGTTGACCATCGTCGACGATGAGCTGCCGGACGACCCGCGCGGGCGTGTCCATGCCGTAGGAGATGGTCTCGCCCACATAGATGTCGCCGCCCGCCGCCCGCACCCGAGCGCCCGCCGAGACGCTGCCCCCGGAGCGATGGCCATGACCGCCGGCCCGGCCCTGTTCGGCCGCCCAGCCCTGCGCCGCCCGGGCCAGCACGGAGCCGTGCGCGAGCGGCGGCAGGGGCGCCTGGCGCTCCAGAAAGGCGATGGCCTCATCCACCGCGCGCACGCCCTCGTTGGTGGTGACCCCGATCGCCTCCCCCGGCTCGCGGGCCACCCGCCCTTGGAATGCCGCGCGGTAGCGGCGCAGGTCCGCCGCGACCGTCCGAGGCTGGGTGCGCGCGCGGTTGATCTCGGCCAGCACCGCCGTCTCGGACATCCGTTCGGACGCGCCCGCGACCTGCGTCGTCGCGCACAGGCCCGCCGCGAGGACGAGCGCCCCTGCCCTGACCATGGTCCCTCCCCGATCCGCGCCGACCACCCCGCCGACGGGAGAAAAGTTGGACGCAGAGTCTGAAGATTGTCTATGCAGCGGGGCAGCGTTCGTCGTGGGCGCGATACGGTGCGGCGCATCCGCCGCGCCGGCAGGGACAAGAGCGGGGCGGCAGGCCGCGAACACGAAGATGAGCTCCGTTCTCAACGTCACCACATCCATCCTGGGACAGCCCTGGCGCTGGCGCGCGCTGGCGGCGGACGCGCGCGCGGGCTGGGGCGCGGACGATCTGGTGGCGCAGCTGCTGATGGCGCGCGGGGTGCCGCGCGACGGCCTCGACCATCACCGCGCGCCGTCGATCCGGACGTTCATGCCCGACCCGTCCTCTTTCCGCGACATGGACCGGGCGGCGGCGCGGCTGGCAGATGCGGTCACCGGCGGCGAGCGCATCGCCATCTTCGGCGACTACGACGTGGACGGCGCGACCTCGGCGGCGCTGCTGACGCTGGTGCTGCGCGACCTGGGCGTCGAGCCGCGCATCTACATCCCCGACCGGCTGACCGAGGGCTATGGCCCGTCCGGCCCCGCCATGGCGCGACTGGCCGGCGAAGGTGCGTCGCTGATCGTCACGGTGGACTGCGGCGCGCAGGCCTTCGAGGCGCTCGCCGTCGCGCGCGACGCGGGCGTGGATGTGATCGTCGCCGACCACCATCAATGCGCGAGCGCCCACCCGCACGCCCATGCCTTCGTCAACCCGAATCGCCTCGACGAGGAGGGCGGGCGCGAGCACGGGCACCTCGCGGCGGTCGGCGTCTGCTTCCTGCTCGCGGCGGCGCTCATCCGCGAGCTGCGCGCGCGCGGCGCGTTCGCGGGTCGTGCGGAGCCGCGGCTGCTCGATCACCTCGACCTGGTGGCGCTCGGGACCGTCGCCGATGTCGCACAGCTGCGCGGGCTCAACCGGGCGTTCGTAGCTCAGGGTCTGAAGGTTATGGCGCAGCGGCGCAAACCGGGGCTGGCCGCGCTGATCGACGTCGCGCGGCTGAGCAAGCCGCCCAGCGCCACCGACATCGGCTTCGCGCTGGGGCCACGAATCAACGCGGGCGGCCGGGTCGGGCGCGCCGACCTGGGCGTCCGGCTGCTCACGACCCGCGACGCGATCGAGGCGCGCGCGCTGGCGCAGGAGCTGGATGCGCTCAACGCCGACCGGCGCGCGATCGCGGCCGGCGTGCAGGCCGTGGCGGAGGCGGAGGCGGCGGCCGGCGAGCGCGTGCTGGTGGCGGCGGGGCGCGACTGGCACCCCGGCGTGATCGGCATTGTCGCGGGCCGGCTGAAGGAGAAGCTTGGCCGTCCCGCCATCGTCATCGCGGTGGACGAGCATGGCGTCGGCAAGGGCTCGGGCCGCTCGATCACCGGCGTCGACCTGGGCCAGGCGGTGCTCGCCGCCAAGGAGGCGGGGCTGCTGCAGGCCGGCGGCGGGCACGCCATGGCCGCGGGGCTGACGATGGACGCAGCCCTTGTGCCCGAGCTGGCGGCGTTCCTTGACGCGCGGATCGGCGACGCGGTCGATCGGGCGAGCGCCGAGCGTGCGCTGCTGGTCGATGCCGTGCTGGCGACGGGCGGCGTCAACCCGGACCTGGTCGCCGCGATGGAGGCGGGCGGCCCCTATGGCGCGGGCTGGCCGGCGCCGCGCGTCGCCGCCGGGCCGGTACGCGTGGTCAAGGCGGACGTGGTCGGCAACGGCCATGTCCGCGCGATCGTGGCGGGCGATTGCGGGAGGAGCCTGAAGGCCGTCGCCTTCCGCCACGCCGAGACAGCGCTCGGCCAGGCGCTTCTGGGGGCGGCCCCGCATCGCCGGCTGTGGCTCGCGGGCCGCGCGCGGATCGACGACTGGGGCGCGCGCCCGGCGGCCGAACTCCATGTTGACGACGCCGCCTGGGCTGATTGACTTGGCCTCCCCGCCCCCTTAGGCGGCGCGGCACGGCATGGCCCCTTCGTCTAGTGGTTAGGACGCGGCCCTTTCACGGCTGAAACACGGGTTCGAGTCCCGTAGGGGTCACCAAAGACTCGCGACAGCGCGGGGCGCTGGCGCGGCTTTGGTGACGCAAGCGCAAGCGCAGCTCACCAAGCACTCAAACCGCGCGGCGCGCGGTTCGTGCCTTGGTGACGGGAGGCGCAAGCCGACCTCACCAGGAACTCGCGACGGCGCGGGGCGCTGTTGCGGCGTCTGACGCAAGCGCCAGCGCGGATGTCCCGCCAGATCAGGCCGCAACCGCCTCGGCCGCGCCGCTCGCCTCCATCCAGGCGAGCTCGGCCGCCTCGATCTCGCGCTCCAGCTCGGCACGTCGTTTGACCAGTTGCGCGACGGGAAGATGGGCGATCGACCGGTCGGCCGTCGAGGGCTCCGCCAAGGCGCGGTCGACGGCGTCGCGCTGATCGGTGAGGCGCGCGACGGCCGCCTCCGCCGCCTCGATCGCGCGGCGCAGGTCGCGGCGGCGCGCGTTCGTCTTGGCCCCGCCGCCTCCGCCGGCCTGCTTGCGCTCGCCCTTCGCCTCCCCGTCCGCGTCGCTGAGGATGAAAGCGGTATAATCGTCGAGCGTGCCGTCGAACTCGCGCGCTGCGCCGCGATCCACCAGCACCAGCCGATCGGCCGTCATCTCGATCATGTGGCGGTCGTGGCTGACGATGAGGACCGCGCCGGTATAGGCGTTGAGCGCCTGGATCAGCGCCTCGCGCGCGTCCACGTCGAGGTGGTTGGTGGGCTCGTCGAGGATGAGCATGTGCGGGGCGTCGCGGGTGATGAGCGCAAGCGCCAGGCGCGCGCGCTCGCCGCCCGACAGCTTGCCCACCGCCGTCGTCGCCTTCTGGCCCTGAAAGCCGAACCGGCCCAGCTGGGCGCGGACCGCCGACGGGCTCGCCCCCTTCATCGCCACCGCCATGTGTTCGAGCGGGGTCTGGTCGGTGTCGAGCTCCTCGACCTGATACTGGGTGAAATAGCCGACCCGCATCTTGCCCGAGGCGGTCATCCCGCCCGCCATGGGTGCGAGCTGGGCGGCGAGCAGGCGCGCCAGCGTCGTCTTGCCGTTGCCGTTGCGCCCCAGCAACGCGACCCGATCGTCGGGATCGAGCCGCAGGTTCAGCCGGCTCAGGACCGGCGTGCCGTCATACCCGACCACCGCAGCGTCGAGCGTGATCAGCGGCGGGCGCAGCGCATCGGGCGGGGGGAAGTCGAACGACAGCGTCGGATCGTCGATCAGCTCGGCGATCGGCTGCATCTTGCTCAGCATCTTGGCGCGCGACTGCGCCTGCTTGGCGGTGGAGGCGCGGGCGGAGTTGCGCGCCACATAGTCCTGCAGCTTCTCGCGCTCGGCCTGCTGCTTCGCCCGCGCCGAGGCGATCTGCGCCTGCCGTTCGGCGCGCTGTCGTTCGAAGGCGTCATAGCCGCCGGGATAGAGCGTCAGCTTGCCGCCGCTCAGGTGCAGGATGTGGTCGACGACATTGTTGAGGAAGTCGCGCTCGTGGCTGACCAGCAGGATCGTGGCGGGATAGCTCTTCAGAAACTCCTCCAGCCACATCACCGCTTCCAGATCGAGGTGGTTCGACGGCTCGTCGAGGAGCAGCAGGTCGGGGCGCGAGAAGAGCAGGCTGGCGAGCGCGACGCGCATTCGCCAACCGCCCGAGAAGCTGTCGAGCGGTCGCTGCTGCGCCTCCTCGTCGAGGCCAAGCCCCACCAGGATCTGCGCCGCGCGCGCGGGCGCGGTGTAGGCGTCGATCGCGATCAGCCGCTCATAGACGTCGCCCAGCCGATCGGGGTCGGTGCAGCTCTCGCTCTCGCGCAGAAGCGCCGCGCGCTCGACGTCGGCCGCCAGCACCGTGTCGATCGGGGTCGCCGACCCGCTCGGCGCCTCCTGGGCCAGATAGCCGATCCTGGCGCCGCGGGGCATCGCCACCTCGCCCAGATCGGCCTCGATCTCGCCCGTGATGACGCGGACCAGCGTGGTCTTGCCGGCCCCGTTGCGGCCGATCAGTCCGACCCGGCCGCGCGGCGGCAGCTTCGCGGAGGCGTCGTCGATGATCGTTCGCCCGCCGAGGCGAACGGTGAGGCCGGCGAGATGGAGCATGGTCGGCCCCTACCAGCTTGGGCGGCGCGGCCCAAGCCGTCTCGCCGGACGGCCCCGCCTACATCTGGTTCAGGGCCGGCGCGACCTGGTTCTCGATCCGGGCATCGTCCTTGTCGTCGGCGGCCTCGGCCGCATCCTCGCCGATGTCGCGGACGTTCTCGGCGCGATCCTCCAGCGCCTCCTCGGCGGCGGCGTTGCCGGTCGCGTCCGCCTGATCCTCCAGCGCGTCGGCCCGGCTCTCGGCCGCCGCCTCGATGTTCTCGGCGGCCCGATCGTCCGCCCCGCCGCCACAGGCGGACAGCGCCAGCAAACCGGTCGCGGCGAGCGCGCTCAACAACGTCTTCATCGAAATCTCCCACAGCGCGGCCAACCGCCGCACCGGGCCAAACTCCTCACAGGTCGATCCGGCTCCGTGGGTCGGCTATCGGCGG
>ERZ1066119.20-NODE-20-length-145374-cov-10.361309_pt1 | contig 145374 bp, 140 predicted proteins | sample MGYA00382766_ERZ1066119 | MGnify/ENA primary metagenome ERZ1066119 (study PRJEB33369, sample SAMEA5778349) | biofilm metagenome | biome: Industrial cooling water; feature: Water cooling tower basin; material: Biofilm | place: United Arab Emirates | collected...
TCCCCCTTCTTGACCGCCTGCTCACCGCCGCGCCCGCCGCGGACGCGGACGGCGCGCCGCGACCGCTGGCGCTCGGGCTCGGCGCGCGGACGCGCGACTTCGACCCGCAGCGGGTGATCCGCCGCACCAACGAGCTGCGCGAGCGCCACGGCCTGCAGATCGGGACCTTGTTCCTCGACTGTGCCGGCGGCGAGCTGGAGCGGCGCTACACCGAGACGCGACGGCGGCACCCGCTAGCGCCTGACCGGCCGGCGTCCGACGGCATCGCGCGCGAACGCGAGCTGCTGGCGCTGTTGCGCGACTGGGCCAACCGGCTGATCGACACGACCAACATGTCCGCCAACGATTTGGCGGGCCAGGTCCGCTCGACTTTCGGCGGGCATGGCGCGGACGAGCCGGTGCTGTCGGTCCTGTCGTTCGGCTTCGCGCGCGGGCTGCCGCGCAACGCCGACCTCGTGTTCGACATGCGCTTCCTGCAGAACCCGCACTGGGTGCCGGCGCTGAGGCCGGGCACCGGGCTGGAGCCGGAGGTCGCCGCCTATGTCGCCGCCGACCCCGCCTATGAAGAGGCGGTCGGCCGGATCGAGGAGCTGATCGGCCTGCTCGTCCCGCGCTACCGGGCGGAGGGCAAGTCCTATGTCACCATCGCGATTGGGTGTACCGGAGGGAGACACCGCTCGGTCCATGTCGCCGAGCGGATCGCTGGGTGGTTGCGTCGCCACGGCTTTTCCCCCACGGTCACCCACCGCGACCTCCGGGCCGCGCCGCAGGACTCGCTGGAAGACCGCCGGCCGGCGGGTGGGAACAGGTAAGCGACAGAGACAATGATCGGTTTGGTGCTGGTGACGCACGGGCGGCTCGCGGACGAGTTCGTGACGGCGATGGCGCATGTGGTCGGCCCCCAGGAGCAGATCGCGGCGATCGCGATCGGACCGGAAGACGACATGGAGGGCCGGCGCGGCGACATCGCCGAGGCGATCCAGTGCGTCGACTCGGGCGAGGGGGTGATCGTGCTGACCGATCTGTTCGGCGGCACGCCGTCGAACCTCGCCATCTCGCTGATGCAACGCGGCCGCGTCGAGGTGATTGCGGGCATGAACCTGCCCATGCTGATCCGGCTCGGCTCGGCGCGGAAGGCGATGGGCGTCACCGCCGCCGTCGCCGCGGCGCGCGAGGCCGGGCGCAAATACATCTCCGTCGCGTCCGAGGTGCTGGGCGAGGCGGCTGCGTGAGCGCCGTCCGGCGCGCGGTCACCATCACCAACCGCCGTGGCCTGCATGCGCGGGCATCGGCCAAGTTCGTGACGCTCGCATCGGGCCTGCCCTGCGAGGTCAGGGTGGAGAAGGACGGCGGCGGCGAGACGGTGACCGGCACCTCAATCATGGGCCTGATGATGCTGGGCGCGGCAATGGGCGACACCATCGTGATCAGCGCCGAGGGCGACGGCGCCGGTGAGGCGGTCGGGAAGCTGGCGGAGCTGGTCGAGGCCAAGTTCGGCGAGGATTAGGGCGTCGGTGCTCCCGCGCAGGCGGGAGCCCAGAGCCAAGCAGCACGTCGCCCGAGACCCTGGGCTCCCGCCTGCGCGGGAGCACATGCTAAGGCGCCTCTATGCCGCGTCAGATCACCGCCTACTCCAATCCCCTGGTCAAGCAGGTCCGCGACCTGCGGGACAAGAAGGGTCGGCGCGAGTTGGGCCGATTTCTGGCGGAGGGATTGCGCATCCTGACGGAGGCGCGCGAAGCAGGGCGGCTGCCGGCGCTGATCTTCTACGCCGCAGCGAGCGGCGGGCATCCGCTGGTCCGCGCGCTGGTCGCCGAGGTGGAGGCGGCGGGCGGCGAGGCGATTGAGACGACGCCGGACATTCTGTCCAAGCTGTCGGGGAAGGACAATCCGCAGGCGGTGGTCGGCGTGTTCGACGCCTGGCACACGCCGCTAGACAGTCTGGACCGGACCGCCTCGGGCATCTGGTTGGTCGCCGAGCGGCTGCGTGATCCGGGCAATCTCGGCACCATGCTCCGGACCAGCGACGCGGTTGGCGCGGGCGGGCTGATCCTGGTCGGCGAGTGCGTCGATCCTTTCTCGGTCGAGGCGGTGCGGGCGAGCATGGGTGCGCTCTTCACCGTGCCCGTCGTGCGGACGGAGTGGCCGGCCTTCGTCGCCTGGCTGCGGCGGGGACCGGGGCAGCTGGTGGGGCTCAGCCTCGACACCGACCGGCACTATCGGGCGGTGCGCTACGAGGCGCCGACCTTCCTCCTGACCGGCAACGAGGCGCAGGGCATGCCGGCGGACTATGCGGCCGAGTGCGACCTGCTGGTCAAGATCCCGATGCTCGGCAAGGCCGACAGCCTCAACGCCGCGGTCGCGACGGCGGTGATGGCGTATGAGGTGCTGGCGCAGCAGGGCTGACCGGCGGATCACTCCGCCGCCACGCTCTCCGGCGCCGCGAGCTTGCTCAGCGGACGTGTCGTCGTTTTGATCGGCGGCGCGCTCTCGACCTTCTTCCCCGACGTCTCCACGCCCAGCTTCTCGAAACGCTCGGCCTGGGTGTAGACCTGGCTCTCCAGGCTGCCGACCATGTCGTTGTAAGCGCCCGCCGCGATCCCGAGATTGCGACCGAGCTTGGACACGTGCCCGCTCAGGGTCGCGAGGCGTCGGTAGAGCTCCTTGCCGGCGTCCGCGATCTCCTTGGCCTGCTCCCGGACAATCTCCTGGCGCCACATGCCGGCCATGATCTTCGCGAGCGCCAGCATGTTGATCGTGGACGCGACGATCACGCCGTTGCGAAACGCGCCCTCGATCAGGTCGGGCGCCCGTTCGGCCGCCGCGGAGAGGAAATGCTCGCCGGGCACGAACATGATCACAAAGTCGGGCGAGCGGTCGAACTGCCGCCAGTAGCCCTTGCCGCCGAGGTCTCGGGCATAGGTCTTCAACGCATCGGCATGCTGCTTCAGCAGGTCGGCCCGGCGGAGCTCGTCCTCCTCGTCAAACGCCTGCTCGAACGCGACCAAGGGGCACTTCACGTCGATAACGATGCAGCGGTCGCCCGGAAGGTTGACGACGCAGTCGGGGCGAAGCTGGCGCTCGCCGTCGTTCACCGTCGTTTGCAGCGTGAAGTCGACATTCTCGGACAGTCCGGCGGATTCGAGGATGGTCCGCAGCTGCTCTTCGCCCCAGCGGCCCCGCGCCTTGGGGCTGGAGCGCATGACGTTCGTCAGCCGCTGGGTCTCGCGCACGACATGGGCATTTCCCTGCGCTAGCTGCGCGACGGCCTGGGACAGCTCGCGATAGCTGCCTTCGCGTTCCTTCTCGATCCGGCCGAGATTCTCCTCGTACCGCTTCAACGTGGTTTCGACCGGCTGGAGAAGCTGGCTCAGCTTGTGGCCGGACTGCTGGCCCGCCTCGGCGAGCTTCGCCTCGGCGCGCTTCAGGAACTCCTCGGAGGCGGTCGCGAGCGCCTTGGCGGCGGTGTCGCCGAACTGAGCGTTGAGCTGCTCGCGCGCCTGGGTGAGCTGCCGAACCGCCAGCGCATGCGCCTGCTCGCGCTCCTCGGCGCGGGCCTGATGCTCGGCGAGGCCGCGGGCGAGATCGCCGCGCGCCTGTTCGGCGGCGCTGAGCAGCAGGCGCACGTCGGCCAGCTCCTGCGCCAGCGCCGCCTGTGCGCGCTCGCGCTCGTCGGTGCGTTCGCGCAGGCCGCGCAGCTCCTGCATCGCCTCGTTGCGCTCGCGCTCGACGGCGTCGCGGGTCTGGCGGATCAGGTCGGCGTCCGCGACGCGGGCCTGGGCGACGGCGAGCTCGGCCGCCAGCGTCGCAGCCCGACGGCTCGCGATCAGCCAGCCCGCGGCGAGGCCCAACGCCAGCGCCAGAACACCCACGACGATACTCTCAGCCACGCCTCACCCCTGATGATGATGTGCGGAACGTAGCTGGAACGTGCGGGTCCCGACAGAGGGAAAGTGCGCGCCGTCAGGCCGCTTTTCTGAGCTTCGCGAGCTTCTTCATCACCATGTCGCGCTTGAGGCGGCTGAGATGGTCGGTGAAAAGGACGCCGTTCAGATGGTCGATCTCGTGCTGCATGCAGGTCGCCATCAGGCCGTCGAACTCGGCCTCGTGGCTCCCGCCCGCCTCGTCCGACCAGCGCACGCGGCACCGCGCCGGACGCGCGACTTCGGCGTACTGCTCCGGGATCGATAGGCAGCCCTCGTTGTAGGTCGAGAGCTCGTCGGAGACCTCCAGGATCTCGGGGTTCACATAGGCGTGGGGATCGCGGATCGGCTTGTCGTCCGCGTCCTTCTCTTCCTGCAGGTCGATCACCAGCACGCGCGTGTCGACGCCGACCTGGATGGCGGCGAGGCCGATGCCGTGCGCGGCGTACATCGTCTCGGTCATATCCGCGACGAGCTGGCGCAGGGTGTCGTCGAACGCCTCCACCGGGCGCGAGACGAGGCGCAGGCGGGGGTCGGGTACCTCGACGATGGGGAGCACGGCCATGGGGGCGGAGCTAGGTGCAGCCTCCCGCAGGGTCAAGTCACCGGCCGCCGCGCCCGGAGCGCCTGGGCGAGCGTGCCCTCGTCGAGATAGTCGAGCTCCCCGCCGACCGGCAGGCCGTGGGCGAGCTGGGTCACGCGCACCGGGAACCGCTCGATCCGCTCGGCGACGTAATGCGCCGTCGTCTGACCCTCCAGCGTCGCGTTCATGGCCAGCACCACCTCGTCGATCCCGCCCGCCTCGATCCGGCGCACCAGCGTGTCGATGGCGAGGTCCTCCGGCCGCACGCCCTCCAGCGCCGACAGGCGGCCGCCGAGCACGTGAAAGCGGCCGGGGAACAGGCGCGAGCGGTCGAGCGCCCAGAGGTCCGCGACCTCCTCCACCACACACAGCGCGCGCCCGTCCCGGCGCGGGTCGGAACAGACCTGACAGGGGTCGCTGGTGTCGACATTGCCGCAGGTCGAGCAGGTGGAGAGCCTGGCGGCCACCGCCTGGAGCGCGGAGAGCAGCGGGTTCAGCGCCGCCTCGCGCCGCTTCAGCAGGTGCAGGACCGCGCGCCTGGCGGAGCGCGGCCCCAGCCCCGGCAGGCGGCTGAGCGCCTGGGTCAGCGTCTCGATCTCGGGGGAGGCCATCGGCCGGATATAGGCGCCCTCTCCTCCTTCGTCATGCCGGACTTGATCCGGCCATGCCGCCACGCAGCGGAACCCGCCCCAAGGCCGGGGTGACGAATTGGGCGGGATGTGGTGAAGGCGTTCGATGCGTATCGTCTTCATGGGGACGCCCGACTTCGCGGTGCCGACGCTCGACGCGCTGGCCGAGGCGGGGCACGAGCTGGTCGCGGCCTATAGCCAGCCGCCGCGCCCCGGCGGGCGGCGCGGGCGCGAGCTGGTCCCCTCCCCCGTCCAGCGCCGGGCGGAGGCGCTCGGCATCCCCGTCCGCACGCCCGTGTCGCTGCGCCCAGCGGAGGCGCAGGCGGAGCTGGCGGAGATGGGCGCAGAGATCGGCGTCGTCGCGGCTTACGGGCTGATCCTTCCGCAGGCGGTGCTGGACCTCACCCCGAACGGCTTCCTGAACGTGCACGGGTCGCTGCTGCCGCGCTGGCGGGGGGCCGCGCCGGTCCAGCGCGCGATCCTGGCCGGCGATCGCGAAACGGGCGTATGCATCATGCGGATGGAAGCGGGGCTCGACACCGGGCCGGTGCTGCTGGACGGGCGCGTGCCGGTCGACGGCAAGACCGCGGGCGAGCTGAGCGCGGAGCTCGCCCGGCTGGGCGCGGCGCTGATGGTGGAGACGCTGAGGACGCTCGATGCCCGCACCGCGACGCCGCAGCCCGAGGAGGGCGTCACCTATGCGCGCAAGATCGACAAGGCGGAGGCGCGGATCGACTGGTCGCGCCCGGCGGTGGAGATCGAGCGGCTGGTGCGCGCGATGAACCCCGCGCCCGGCGCCTGGTTCGAGGTCGGGGGCGAGCGGGTGAAGCTGCTCGCGGCGTCCTGCTCCCGCGAAGGCGGGAGCCCGGAGCCGCGCGCGGCGGGCTCGCAGTTCTGCGCTCCCGCCTTCGCGGGAGCGCACGGGACGGTTCTGGACGATCAGCTCACCATCGCCTGCGGCGCAGGCGCGCTCCAGCCGGCGTTGCTCCAGCGCGCGGGCAGCCGGCCCATGGCGAGGGCCGAGTTCCTGCGCGGCTTCCCCGTCCCCCCCGGCGCCCGCCTGTCGTGACGCGCTTCGCGCTGACCGTCGAATATGACGGCCGGCCGTTCATGGGCTGGCAGCGCCAGGCGCACGGGCCGAGCGTGCAGCAGGTGCTGGAGGAGGCGGTCGAGGCAGTGACCGGCGAGGCCGCGCAGGTCCAGGCGGCCGGGCGGACCGACGCCGGCGTCCATGCGACGGCGATGCGCGCGCATGTCGATGTCGCGAAGCCGATCGCGCCTTTCCGCCTGATGGAGGCGGTGAACGCGCGGGCGCGGCCGCATCCCGTGGCCGTGCTGGCGTGCGAGGTCGCGCCGGAAGGGTGGCACGCGCGCTTTTCGTGCGTGAAGCGGCACTACCGCTACCGGATCGTCAACCGCCGCCAGCCGTTGACCTGGGAGGCGGGGCTGGCCTGGCGCGTGGTGCAGCCGCTCGACGCGACGGCGATGCAGGCGGGGGCGGACCGGCTGGTGGGGCGACACGACTTCACCACCTTCCGCGCCGCGCACTGCCAGGCGGACAGCCCGGTCCGGACGCTCGACCGGCTGGAGGTGACGCGCCAGGGCGATGCCCTCGACATCCACGCGTCCGCGCGTTCGTTCCTGCACCATCAGGTGCGTTCGATGGTGGGCTGCCTGGCGCTGGTCGGCATGGGAAAATGGTCGCCGGACGAGGTCGGACGCGCGCTGGACGCGCAGGATCGCGCCGCGCTGGGCCTGAACGCGCCGCCCGACGGGCTGTGGTTCGTGGGCGCCGACTATTAGCGGCTGAACCGGGCGGCGAGCTCGACATGGGTGGACCAGCGGAACTGGCCGACCGGCTGCACCCAGCCGAGCCGCCAGCCGCCTTCGCGCAACGTCTTCGCATCGCGCGCGAAACTGCTGGGATTGCACGAGACGTAGGCGAGCGAGCGGGGCTTCGTCGCCGCCGCCAGCTGCGCGACCTGTTCGCGCGCGCCGGCGCGGGGCGGGTCGAGGACAACGGCGTCGAAGCGGTCGAGCTCGGCGGCCGTGAGCGGACGGCGGAACAGGTCGCGATGCTCGGCAAAGACGGCGCGCTGCGCGCGCGCCGCCGCGGCCTTGAGCGCGAGCAGGGCGTCGCGCGCGCCTTCGCCCGCGTACACGCGACCCTGCAAGGCCAAGGCGAAGGTGCCGAGCCCGGCGAAGAGATCGGCGATGGTCGCGGCGCCGGCGGTCGCCTCCCGCACGGCTGCGACCAGCGCCGCCTCGCCTTCGGCGGTCGCCTGGAGGAAGGCGGCGGGCGGCAGCGGCACGGGCGCTTCGCCGAGCGTGATCGTGACCGGCTGCGGCTCCCAGCGCGTCTCCGCGCCATAGCCTTCGTCGATGCCGATCCGGGCGAGGCCGTGCGTCCGCGCGAACGCGGTCAGCGCCTCGGCCGCGGCCAGCCCGCCCGGCGACGCGCCGCGGATGAGCAGGTCCGGTCCCTGGTCGGCGAGGGTCAGGTGGAGCTCCGCCCTGCCCTTGAGCCTGAGGCGCTGGATCAGGCCTCGCAGCGGGGCGACAAGGGCGAACAGCGCCGGGTGCAGGATGTGGCACTCGCGCATGTCGACGATGCGGTGGCTCTTCTCCTCGGTGAAGCCGACGAGTCCGCGCTCGGCATGCAGCGTGGCGCGGCGGCGCGTGTTCGGGGGCGAGAGCTGCGCCGGGCGGATGTCGGTCGCGAGGTCCTGCGCGGCGAGCGCGGTTCGGACCCGATCGCCGACGAAGCCGGCATAGGCGGCGTCGTCGAGATGCTGCAGCTGGCACCCGCCGCATTCGGGGAACTGGCGGCAGGGCGGCGGCTGATGGCGCGGGCCGGGCAGCACCTCGCCGGCGTCGGTCAGCATGTCGCCCGGCGCGGCGAAGGGCGCATGGCGGCCGTCCGCCGTCACCCCCTCGCCGCGCGCGGCGACCCGGACGATGGGCGTCATGGCGCAGCGCGCGCCGGGGTCAGCGCGGCGGCGAGGTCGTCGGCGATAAAGCTCGCGCCGCAACGTCGCGCCGCTTCGCCGTGGAGCCAAACGCCGGCCGCGGCGGCCTCGAACGGCGGCAGGCCGGCGGCGAGCATCGCCCCGATCGCGCCGGCCAGCACGTCGCCCGTTCCGGCGGTGGAGAGCCAGGGCGAGCCGCCGGGCTGGAGCCCGACCTGGCCATGCGGGTCGGCGAGGACCGTGTCGGCGCCCTTGTGGACGACCACGGCGCCGGCGCGGCGCGCGGCGGCGAGCGTGGCGGCGATCTTGTCCGCGCCGCTGTCGCCGAACAGGTGCTCGAACTCGCCCGCATGGGGCGTGAGCACCGCTCCGCCGGGGCGACCGGCGAGCGCGCCGGGCGCGAGCAGCCGCAGCCCGTCGCCGTCGATCACGAGCGGGTGCGGGCTCGCCAGCGCGGCGGCGAGGCGCGCTTCGGCTGCGGCATCACGGCCGAGCCCCGGGCCGACCACCACCGCGCCGATGCGGGGGTCCGTGAGGGCGTCGGCGGACCAGGAGCGCCGCACGACCGCATGCGGGAGCCGGTCGGTCGCGCCGCCGAGCAGGAGCACATAGCCCGCGCCCGCGCGCGCGGCGGCGGTCGCGGCGAGCGCGCTCGCGCCCGGCATCCGCCCGCCGATCACCGCGACCATGCCGCGCGTGAACTTGTGGTCCTCCGGCCCCGGCGCGCGCAGCCGCGGACGGTCGAGCATGCGCCACGCGTTGTCGGTGGGTATGCCGATGTCGAGCAGCCGCACCGCGCCGCACCGCTCGGCGGCGGGGTGCAGCGCGTGGGCGGGCTTGAGCGCGCCGAGCGCGAGCGTCAGGGCGACAGGCGGGACGGGTCCGGGCAGGCGGCCCGTGTCGGCGTTCACGCCGCTGGGTAGGTCGACCGCGATGGCCAGCCGCGCCGCCTCGGCCAGCGCCGCGAAGGGGCCGGACAGCTCGGGCGCGAGCGGCCGGGAAAGGCCGGTCCCGAACAACGCGTCGACAAGGATCGCCGCCGGCGTTGTCTTCGCGAGCGACTCGACCGGTCCGCTCCAGCCCGCCCGCGCGCGCTGGGCGAGATCGGTCGCCGGCTCACCAGAGGCCGCGACACGCACCGGCAGTCCCGCGCGCCGGAGCGCGGCGGCCGCGACATAGCCGTCCCCGCCATTATTGCCCGGGCCGCACAGCACCAGCACCTCCGCGCCCGCGGCGAGCCTCGCCGTCTCTCGCGCGACGCCCTCACCCGCGCGGGTCATGAGGGTGAACAGATCGACGCTGGCCGCCGCCTCCGCCGTCTTCATCCGAGCGGCGGTCAGCACCGGCTGGCCGGCGATAGGAAGCATGGTCACGCGGCGGCGTCAGATATCGGCATAGACATGGCTTTCCGCCTGTGCGCCCGGGTGCGTCACGGCGCCGAGATACGCCGGCCCGACATTCTGCGCGTAGCGCCACAGCGCGCCGGAGCCATAGCCATTGTCGCGCGGCCGCCAGGCCGCGCGCCGCTGGTCCAGCTCGTCGGCGGGCACGTCCAAGTCGATCGTACCGGCCTCCGCGTCGATGCGGATCAGGTCGCCGTCGCGGACCAGCGCGATCGGGCCGCCGTCCGCCGCCTCCGGCCCGACATGGCCGATGCAGAAGCCGCGCGTCGCGCCCGAGAAGCGGCCGTCGGTGATCAGCGCGACCTTCTCGCCCAGCCCGAGGCCGTAGAGCGCGGCGGTGGTGGACAGCATCTCGCGCATCCCCGGCCCGCCCTTCGGCCCCTCATAGCGGATCACGATGACCGAACCCTCGGCGATGTCGCGCGCCTCCACCGCCGCGAACGCCGCCTCCTCGCCGTCGAAGCAGCGCGCGGGACCTTCGAACTGGAGCCGGTGCATGCCGGCGACCTTCACGATCGCGCCTTCGGGCGCGAGGCTGCCGCGCAGGCCCACGACCCCGCCCGTCGGCGTGATCGGTGCGTCCCAGGCATAGATCACCTTCTGGTCCGGGTTCCAGGTAACCTCATCGATGTTCTCGCCCAGCGTGCGCCCGGTCACGGTCAGGCACTCGCCGTTGAGCAGCCCGCCGGCCAGCATCGTCTTCATCAGCATGTAGACCCCGCCCGCCTCATGCATGTCCTTGGCGACATAGCGCCCGCCGGGCTTGAGGTCGGCTAGGTACGGGGTCTCCTTGAACACGCGCGCTACGTCGTGAAGGTCGAAGGCGATGCCGCACTCGTTGGCCATCGCGGGCAGGTGCAAGGCGGCGTTGGTCGAGCCCCCCGTCGCCGCCACCACGCGCGCGGCGTTCTCGAAGGCGTCGCGGGTGCAGATGTTCCGCGGGCGAAGCTGGCGCGCGACCAGCTCCATCACCTGCGCGCCCGCCGCCACCGCGATCTGCTCGCGGCTGGTATAGGGTGCGGGGACCATATTGCTGTTGGGCAGCGACAGGCCGATCGCCTCGCCGACGCACGCCATGGTGTTGGCCGTGAACTGCCCGCCGCACGCGCCGTCGCCAGGGCACGCCACCTTCTCCAGCGCGTGCAGCTCGGCGAGCGGACAGGCGCCGGCGGCGTGCCGGCCGACCGCCTCGAACACGTCCACCACCGTGACGTCGCGGTCCTGGAACCGGCCGGGCAGGATCGAACCGCCATAAACGAAGATGCTCGGCACGTTGAGGCGCAGCATGGCCATCATCATGCCCGGCAGCGACTTGTCGCACCCCGCAAAGCCGACCAGCGCGTCGTAGCAATGGCCGCGGACCGACAGCTCGACCGAATCCGCGATGACCTCACGGCTGACGAGCGAGGCCTTCATCCCCTGATGGCCCATGGCGATGCCGTCGGTGACGGTGATGGTGTTGAAGCGCCGCGGCATCCCGCCGCCCTGGATCACGCCCGCGCGCGCGGCGTCGGCCTGGGCGTCCAGCGTGGTGTTGCACGGCGCACTGTCGTTACCGGCGGATGCGAGCGCCACGAACGGCTTGGCGATGTCCTCCTCCGGAATGCCCATAGCGTAGTAATAGGAGCGGTGCGGCGCGCGCTCCGGGCCGAGGCTGACGTGGCGCGACGGCAGGCGGGACTTGTCGAAGGGAGGCATGGCGGGGATGTGCCACAGTCCCTCTCCCTTTGGGAGAGGGAGGGAGCAGCCGCAGGCTGTGGAAGGGTGCGGTGAGACGCAGGTCGCCCTCACCTCCTCCCACTCGGCGCCACCGAGCGGGCCTCTCGACCTCTCCCAGGGGGGAGGAGGATTCTAGAGCGCCTCGAGCGCCTTGGCCACGCCGTCCATGGTGAACGGTTTCATCAGGCGGGGCCGGTCGCGGAAGCGATCGTCCAGGCCTTCTTCCGTTCCACCGGTCGCGAACACGAAGGGAATGCCACGCTTCGCCAGCGCCTCCGCCACGGGCGTACTCTTCTCGCCGCCCCGCAGGTTGACGTCGAGGATCGCCGCGTCGACGTCGCTCTCCGCCAGCCGGGCAAGCGCAGCCTCGACGCAGTCCGCGGTGCCCACGGGCCGATGCTCCAGGACCTCGAGGAAGTCCTCCAGCATCATCGCGATCAGCGGCTCGTCTTCGACGATGAGGATCTGTTGCGGCCCCGTCATAAAGCCGCCGTAGCGCAAGAGTATCGCAAGTCCAAGACGTTGCTGTTCAGCTTGCCGCGAGCGCATCCCGCGTGGCCTCCGCGAGCTGCTGGACGGAGAAGGGCTTGGGCAGGAAGGTCACGCGGTCGAGGTCGATCGACTTGCGCAGCTGCTCCTCGGCATAGCCCGACATGAACAGGACCGGCAGGTCGGGATAGCGCTCGCGCACGTGGCGCACCATGGTCGGGCCGTCCATGCTGGGCATCACGACATCGGAGATGAGCAGGTCGGGCCGACCGCTCTTCTCAAGCACCTCCAGCGCCGCCTCGCCATTGTCGGCGGTCAGCACCTGATAGCCCTGCCGCGCGAGCGCCCGCTCGGCGACGGCGCGCACCATCGCCTCGTCCTCCACCAGCAGCACCGTGCCCGTGCCCCAGGTGCCCGCGGGCTTGGCGACCGGCGTCTCGCGTTGCGGCACGCGCGGCGCGGCGCCAGCGGCGTGCACGGGCAGGTAGATGGTGAAGGTCGCGCCCTGCCCGGGCTTCGAATCGGCGAAGATCCAGCCGCCCGACTGCTTGACGATGCCATACACGGTCGAGAGCCCCAGGCCCGTGCCCTTCCCCATCTCCTTGGTGGTGAAGAAGGGTTCGAAGATCTTGCCGATGATCTCCGGCGGGATGCCCGCGCCGGTGTCGCTTACGATCAGCGCGGTATAGTCGGCGGCCGGCAGCACGTCGTTGCCCAACGCCCGCACCTCCGCGGCGCTGACCGCCTTGGTCTGAATTGTCAGCACGCCCCCGCCGCGCGGGTTGGCGGCCAGGATCGCGTCGCGCGCGTTGACCGCGAGGTTGACGACGACCTGCTCCAGCTGCCCGGGATCGGCGCGCACCGGGCCGAGATTGCGGCCATGCGTCACATCGAGGCGCACCGTTTCGCCCATCAGGCGCTTCAGGAGGTTCGACACCTCGGACACGACGTCCGGCAGCTGCAACACCTGCGGGCGGAGCGTCTGCTGCCGGCTGAACGCGAGCAACTGGCGGGTCAGGTTGGCGGCGCGGTGCGAGTTGCCCAGGATCTGCTGAATGTCGTCATAATCGCTGTCGCCGGGCGAGTGGCGCATCATCATCAGGTCGCAATGGCCGATGATGGCGGTCAGGATGTTGTTGAAGTCGTGCGCGACGCCGCCCGCGAGCTGGCCCACCGCCTGCATCTTGGTCGCCTGCGCGACCTCTCGCTTGAGGCGGCTCTCCTCCGAATTGTCCTTGAGGCTGAGCAGCACCGCCGCGTCGCCCAGCCCGCGCGCACCGGCGATGGTCAGCGCCACCGGCTCGTCGGGGTGATCCTTCAGCCGCACCGCCATGTCGGCCGAGTGCGTGGCCCCGTTCGCGAACCGGCGGATCGCATCGGCGACGGCGGCCTTGTCCTCGCGCACGACCAGATCGCCGGGATAGACGGGAGGTTGCGCGGGATCGACCTGCGCCGCGCGGACGAACGCGTTGTTCATCTGCAGGAATCGCCCGTCGCGATCGACGAGCGCAAGGCCGAGCGGCAGAAGCGACACCAGGCTACGCACATGCGCGGCGGCCGACGCGCCGATCGCGGGCGCCCCCTCCTCCTCGTCGAGCAGCGCCACCAGCACCGGCGCGTCGTCGCCGTCGGCGAAAGGGAGCTGGACGATGCGGAGCGGCGTACCCTCCAGCCCCTCGCGCTCGAAGCGGACCAGGCCGCGACTGTCCGTGATGAGCAGGTGCGCGAAATCGCGGCCGGTCAGGTCGGCGTCGCCCCGGCCCAGCGCGCGCTGCGCCAGCACCGCGTTGGCGGCCAGCACCCGGCCGCTCGGGTCCAGCAGCGCCGCCATCACCCCGCCCAGCCCCAGCCGATCGCCGGTCGAGCCGGCGAGCAGGTCGGCGAGGCGATGCGTCGCGTCCACCTGCCGCGGCGTGACGAAGCGCCAGACCAGCAGGTCGGCCTCCGCTCCGGCCCGATAGACGACGGTCGACAGCGGCCCGGCCTCGCTCTCGACGCGCTCGGCCCGGCCCTGGCCGTCGCGCCACGCGGCCCGGCCCGCCTGCCCCAGCGCCGACACGCCCGCTTCGGCGACGGGCAGCCCCGGCGGGGTGGGCAGACCATCGAACAGCGCCTGATAGGCGTCGTTGGCGCAGACCAGCCGCCCCGCCCGGTCGGTGACCGCGACCGCGTCGTCGCTCGCCTGTGCGATCGCGCGGGCAAGGTCCCAGTCGACCGCGGCCACCGGCGCCGCGGCAGCGGGCGCGAGCAGGCGATAGGCGAGGACGGCGCTCCCCAACACGAGCGCGGCGGCGAAGAAGCCGGCGGCCAGCACCGCGCTGCCGACCAGCCACAGGATCAGCAACGCCGCCGCCACCCCCGCCCCGCCGGCGACGATCGCGGCGGCGCGAGCGGGGTGATGCGGGGGTGCGACGGTAAGTGACGCCATGGGACCTTGTCGTGTCGGCGCGGCTTGCGGGTCAAGGGGCTCCGCCACCCCGGCGAACCGGGGTGACGGACAGACCGCCTACCAGACCCGGACGCGCTGCTCGGGCGCGAGGTGGAGCGCCTGGCCCGGCTTGGGCTGGAACGCCGTATACCAGGGGTCCATGTTGCGCACGATGTTCGCCCGCTGCTCGGAAGGCGAGTGCGGGTCGGTGAGCAGCCGCTGACGCAGCGCCGCCTCGCGATAGTTGCGCCGCCACACCTGCGCCCAGCCGAGATAGAAGCGCTGATCGCCCGTCATGCCGTTGATCACCGGCGCCGGCTTCCCGCCGAGCGACAGCTTGTAGGCGTCGTAGGCGGCCGCCAGTCCGGCCAGATCGGCCGTGTTCTCGCCCAACGTGAGCCGGCCCTTCACCTTCATGCCCGGCAGCGGCTCATATTGGTCGTACTGCGCCACCAGCCGGTCGGTCAGCGCCGTGAAGCGCTTCACGTCCTCGTCGGTCCACCATTGGCCGAGCTTGCCGGTGCCGTCGTACTTGGCGCCCTGATCGTCGAAGTGATGGCTGATCTCGTGTCCGATCACCGCGCCGATGCCGCCATAGTTGATCGCCGGGTCGGCCTTGGGATCGAAGAAGGGCGGCTGCAGGATCGCGGCCGGGAACACGATCTCGACCATGGTGAAGTTCGCATAGGCGTTCACCGTCATCGGGGTCATGCCCCATTCCCAGCGCTGGACCGGCTTGCCGAGATGCTGGACGTTCCAGTCGTGGCGCCACTGCTGCGCGCGCTGCTCGTTGCCGAACGCGTCTCCCGCCACGATGCGGAGGTTGGAGTAATCGCGCCAGCGATCCGGGTAACCGATCTTGGGCGTGAACGCGGCGACCTTGGCCCGCGCCTTGGCCTTGGTCTCGGGCGCCATCCAGTCGAGCCGGTCGATCCGCGTCGCCATGGCGGCGAGCACGTTCTTAACCAGCTGATCGGCCGCGGCCTTGGTCTCGGGTGGGAAGTAGCGCGCCACGTAGAGCTGCGAGACATCGTCGGACAGGGCCGCGGAGGTCCAGCTCACCGCACGCTTCCACCGATCCTCCTGCTGCGGGGTGCCGTTCAGCACCGTGCCGAAGAAGGCGAAGCTCTCGCGGTCGAAGGCGGCGGGCAGCACGTCGGCATAGGTGTCGAGCGAGCGCAGGAGCAGCTGGTCCTTCAGCACCTCCAGCGGCGCATCCGCGATCAGCTTCGCGATGCCCGCGACCGCCGAGGGCTGCCGCACGACCACCGCGTCCGTCGCCATCCCCGCGCCGCTGAGATAGGCGGCGAAATCGAAACCGGGCGCGACCTGCTGCAGCTGCGCCACCGACATCTTGTTGTAGGTCTTGTCGGCGTTACGGCTGTCGATCCGTGTCCAGCTGACCCGTGCGATCTCGGTCTCAAGATCGACAATCGCCTTCGCACGCGCCTCTGCGTTCGGTTCGCCGGCGAGCGTGAACATCTTGGCGATGTGCGCCTGGTAGGCGGCTTTCGCTTCGGCGAGCTTGGGATCGGCGGACAGGTAGTAATCGCGGTCGGGCAGGCCCAGCCCGGACTGGCTCAACGAGACGACATAGGTCTGCGGGTCCTTGGCGTCCTGTCCGACACCGCCGCCGAAGGGGACGCCCACGCCGTTGCGGTCCGCCTCCGCCACCAGCGCGGCGTATCCGGCCTTGCTCGACAGCGCCTTGATCTTGTCCAGCCACGGCTTGGCCGGCGCGAGACCCTTCGCCTCGATGGCGGCCGTGTCGAGATAGGCGGCATAGGCCTGGCCGAGCTTGGAGCCCTTCGCCTGCTCCGCCTCCAGAATGCCGCGGGTGCGGTCGCGCGACAGGTCGGCGAGCACGTCGAAGGCGCCGTAATTGGACTTGTCGGCCGGCACCGGCGTGGAGCGGCTCCAGGTCCCGTTCGCGAAGTCGTAGAAGTTCTCGCCCGGCGCGACCGAGCGGTCCATCCCCGCCTCGTCGAAACCAAAGGCGCCGATCTGCGGCCCCGCCGCCCCGCGCGCCTTGACCGGGCCGGCCGCGGCCTTGGTCGGCTTCGCGGTCTGGGCCTGCAGCCCGACGGCGGCCGTAGCGGCGAGCAGCGCGCCGAATGCGATATGCTTTTTCATTCTCTCTCCGTGGAAGACCTGCCCGGACGGACAGGTGCGACGACCCGCGCTTTAGACGGGTAGGACGGCGCGGCAATACCGTTCGTGAACGGGGGTTTAGGGTGTGCTTTAGCCCCGGTCGCGCAACAGGCGACCCGCCTCCTTCTTCCACTCGCGCTCTTTGATATGCTCGCGCTTGTCGTGCGCCTTGCGCCCCTTGGCCAGCGCCAGCTCCACCTTCGCGCGGCCGCGCGCGTTGAAGTAGACGGAGAGCGGCACCAGCGTCATGCCCTCCCGCGCCACCGCACCGTGCAGCTTGTTGATCTCGCGTCCGTGGAGCAGCAGCTTGCGAGGGCGTTTCGCCTCGTGGTTGAAGCGGTTGCCGTGGCTGAACTCGGGGATGTTGGCGTTGATCAGCCACACCGCCCCGTCCTGGATGTCGGCGTAGGACTCCGCGATCGAACCCTCGCCGAAGCGCAGCGACTTCACCTCGGTCCCGGTCAGCGCGATGCCGGCCTCATAGGTGGTCTCGACCGCATAGTCGAAGCGCGCGCGGCGGTTCTCGGCGACGATCTTCTTCTTGTCGAAGGTGGCGGGTTTGGGACGGGCCATGGGCGGCGCGATGTAGGCACACTGGCCCGATCAGGCCAGCCCCGCATGTGCAAGCGCGGCGTCGACCGCCTCCCGCGCCGCCGCGTTCGCCTCCACCATGGGCAGGCGGAGCGCGGGCGGAAAGCGCGGGCGGACACGGGTCAGCGCGTATTTGACGGGGCCGGGCGACGCGTCGGCGAAAAGCGCCACATGGAGCGGGAAGAGCCGGTCGTGCAGCGCCCGCGCGCGGCTGTAATCGCCCGCCACGCAGGCCGCCTGGAACTCCGCGCACAGCCGCGGCGCGACGTTCGCGGTGACCGAGATGCACCCGACCCCGCCCATGGCGTTGAACGCCAGCGCCAGGTCGTCGTTGCCCGATAGCTGCACCCAGTCCGGCCCGAGCGCGGCACGGTGCTCCGACACACGCTGCAACGTGCCGGTCGCGTCCTTGATCCCGACGAACACCCGCGGGAAGGCCCCCACGATCCGGATGACCGTGGCCGGCTGCATGTCGGTCACCGTGCGGCCGGGCACATTGTAGAGGACGATCGGCAGCGGGCTGTCGGGCGCGAGCGCGGCGAAGTGCTGGAACACGCCTTCCTGGCTCGGCCGGTTGTAGTAGGGCGGGACCATCAGCGCCGCGTCGGCGCCTGCCTCTTTGGCGGCGCGCAGGTTCTCGGCCGCCACGCGCGTGTCGTTCGACCCCGCGCCAGCGATCACCGGCACCCGGCCGCGCGCCTGCTCGACGCACCAGCGCACCACCTGGAAATGCTCTTCCTTGGGCAGGGTCGCCGCCTCCCCCGTCGTGCCGCACGCGACCAGCGCCGACGAGCCCTCCGCGATCTGCCACTCGACCAGATCGCGGAACGCATGTTCGTCCACCGCGCCATCAGCGGCGAACGGCGTGACGAGCGCTGGAATCGAACCCGAAAACATCGCTGAAAACGCACTCCTTTAGCGGCCGTCCACCGCTTTTGTTCAGGACAGATACGGATGAGGCCTGTAATCTGTCCACATGATTGGCGCCGTGTCGAAAATCGCTCTTGCCGCCGCCGCCCTGACCAGCGTCGGCGCATCCGATCCGCAGGACGACATGGAGCGGCTCCGCCGGCAGCTGCAGGGCCTGCCGGCCCAGTCGCCCGGACCCGCCGACGCATCGATCACGGCTGTCTACGGCCAGTGGCGGGCCCTAAGCGAAACGAGTCTGCTGCCGTTCGACAGCTATGCCGGCTTCCTGTTGGCCCATCCCGGCTGGCCGAACGAGACCGCGATCCGCCGCGCGGCCGAGGCGAAGGCGGGGACGGCCGACCCGATCAGCGTTGCACGCTTCTTCCGTCGCTTCGCGCCCCAGACCCAGGCCGGTCGCGTGGCCTTCGCCCGCGCGCTGCTGGCGACGGCGGCCCCGGCGGAGGCGGCCGAGGTCGCGCGCGCCGCCTGGCGTCAGGGGACGCTCGCCGCCACCGACGAGAGCTGGGTGTTGCAGAACTTCGGCGCGCGGCTCACGCCCGAGGACCACGACGCGCGGATGGATGCGCTGCTCTGGGCCGGACAGACCGCGATCGCGGCGCGCCAGCTCAGCTTCGTCTCGCCCGCCCGGCGCGAGGTGTTCGCGGCGCGCCTGGCGCTCCGGGCCGACACGCCGGAAGCGGCGGAGAATGCCTACGCCTATGCGGCCCGGTTCGGGACCGATCCGGGCTATGTCGCGGACGCGGCGCGCTGGCTGGCCAAGTCGGGGGCCGCGCCCTCGGCCCGCAGCTGGCTCGCCCAGCCCCGCACCTTCTCCGCGCCCCCGGGCGACGCCGACCGCTTCATGGACCTGCTGCTATCGAACGCGCGGGGCGCCGCCGCCGACGGCAACTGGCAACAGGCCTACGACATCGCGCGGCAGATCGATCAGGTCTACGCGCCCGGCACCGACGTCGCCGCGCGGCCCTTCGGCGAGCGGGACGCTTACACCGATCTTGCCTGGCTGGGCGCGCAGGCGGCGCTGAAGCGGCTCGGCCGCCCGGCCGACGCCATGACCCTGTTCGAGCGCTACTCGCGCGGCTCCGCATCGCCCAGCGTCCGCTCCAAGGGACTCTACTGGGCGGCGCGGGCGGCCGATGCGGCGCGCAGCCCACGCGCGCCCGAGCTCTGGGCCGCCACGGCTGCGTGGCGCGACCAGTTCTACGGCCAGCTCGCGCAGGAGCGGCTGGGCCATGCGCTCGCCGCGCCGCCGACCGTGCCGCAGGTAGTAATCGATCCGATGACGCGCGCCGCTTTTCATGGCCGCGAGGTCGTCCGCGCGGCGCAGATGCTGGGCAACATCGGCGCATATGAGGATCAGACCGCCTTCGTGCGCCAGATCGCCCTTGATGCGAAGAGCGACAGCGACCACCTGCTCGCGGCCGAGCTGGCGACGCAGCTCCGCCGGCCGGACCTGGGCGTCATGATCGGGCGTAGCGCGGTGCAGAACGGCCATGTCCAATATGCCGCGGCCGGATTTCCGACCATGCCGGTGCCCCCGGGCCTGGAGAGCGAGTGGACGTTGATTCACGCCATCGCCCGCCAGGAGAGCCAGTTCAACCGCTCGGCCGTCAGCCATGCCGGCGCGCGCGGGCTGATGCAGTTGATGCCGGGCACCGCGCGCGAGCAGGCGGGCAAGGTCGGGCTGAGCTACCAGCCCGCCGCGCTGACGACCGACCCGAGCCTGTCGATGATGCTGGGCTCAGGCTATTTCCGCCGCATTTACGGCCAGTTCAACAGCTACCCGCTTGCGGTCGCCGCCTACAACGCAGGCGCAGGGAACGTTCGCAAGTGGCTGGCCACGAACGGCGATCCGCGGACGGGCATGGTCGATATGGTGGACTGGATCGAGGCGATTCCCTTCTCCGAGACGCGCAACTACGTCCAGCGCGTGCTGGAGAATGCGGTGGTGTACGACCTGATGCGCCCCGACCGCGCCGTCAGCCGTGGGCCGGCGAACCTCAGCTGGTATCTGGGGCGGCGCCCTTCCTGATCCCTCGTCGCCCCGGGCTTGACCCGCGGTCCCGCTTTCTCTTCGACGGACAAGGCAGCGGGATCCCGGCCGGGATGACGGAGGAACAGTGGCGGACCGTCCAAACTACATCACCCCCGCCGGCTACGCGGCGCTCAAGGCGGAATACGACCGCCTCTTCGCTGGCGAGCGGCCGCAGCTGGTGGAGACGATCGCCTGGGCGGCCGGCAATGGCGACCGGTCGGAGAATGGCGATTACATCTACGGCCGCAAGCGGCTGCGCGAAATCGACCGGCGGCTCGGCTGGCTGTCGAAACGGATGAAGGCGGCGAAGGTGATCGACCCTGCGCGCCAGGAGGACCGTGACCGCGTCTGGTTCGGCGCGACGGTGACGGTGGCCGACGAGGACGACAATGAGCGCACGCTGACGCTGGTCGGCGACGACGAGGCCGACGCCGGCCGGGGCCTGATCGGCTGGAACGCGCCGCTCGCGCGCGCGCTCCGCGGCGCGGCGATCGGCGACACCCGCCGCGTCATCCTGCCCGCGGGCGAGCGGGAGTATGAGGTGATCGGCCTCACCTACCCGGCCGGCTGACGGAACGCCGTCCTTCCCTCGCCCGTTTCCAACGGCGAAGGAGAGACATGCCATGGCCGAGAACCCCCGCACCGAAAGCGCGCGGCTGCACGACGACAGCGAGCTGATCGAGGGCATGGTCCCGGGCGGAGAGGCCGTGCCCTCCTCCGCGGGCGGCCGGCTCGCGACGGACGTCGGCAGCCAGAACGACCTGACCCGCGCGATCTCCGACGAGGACGCGCTGACCCGTCCGCAGAAGCAGGATGATCAGCACGCCGATCAGGCCTCTCGCGCCGATCGTCGTTGACGGGCCGACCGCTCCGGCCGACGGAGCCCGCATGACAGAAGATCCCGTCAAGAATGTCGCGCTGCTGATCGACGCCGACAACGCTCAACCGGCCGCGATCGACCCCGTCCTCACCGTGCTGGCCGAATTGGGCGCGGTGAACGTTCGGCGGGCTTACGGCAACTGGTCCAAGCCCGGGCTGAATGGCTGGCGGGACAAGCTGGTCCGCCACGGCATCGAGCCGCAGCAGCAGTTCGATCTGACCAAGGGCAAGAACGCGACGGACATGAAGATGACCATCGACGCGATGGACCTGATGTTCCGCGGCCGCATCGATGCGTTCGGGATCATGTCGTCGGATTCCGACTTTATGCCGCTCGCCACCCGTTTGCGACAGGACGGCCTACCCGTTTATGGCTTCGGCACCGCGCGCGCGCCGCAGGCCTGGCAGAACGCCTGCACGCGCTTCATCGACGTGACCGCGCTGATGGGCGCGGAGAGCGCGCCGGAGGCGGCGCCCGTTCCGGAGCCAGAGCCCGAACTCGGGCTAACGGGCGCGAGCGAGCCGGAGGAGGCGGCGCACCCGCTCGCGGCCGCCCTGCCGCCGCCCATCAAGGCCAAGCTGGAACCTGGCAAGGACCCGGAGCTCGTGAAGCTGCTGATCGACGCCTATGACGCGACCAAGCGCGACGCGCGGGGCTATGTCAGCCTGTCCGCCATGGGCCAGCTCGCCGGCAACCGGTCCAGCTTCGATGCGCGGAACTACGGCTTCCGGCGCCTGTCCGACCTGATCGAGAAGGTCAGCAACTTCCAGGTCGAGCGCCGGGACAATGGCTTGTGGGTCAAGCGGGTGCGGTGATGGAATCCCGGCCCCGTTCTGATAGACAGACGCCGTGAATGCGCCGGCCAACATCGCGCGATCGACACGGGAGCCCGTCGCCCCCCAGGCCGGCAGGTACAAGCTGCGTGTGGCCGACTACATGCTGCTGGACGATGCGGGCGCGTTCGATGGGGGGGAAACCGAGCTGGTCGACGGGTGGGTCAACGTGATGAGACCTGAATGGATCCCGCATATGCGGATCAAGGATGAGCTCAGCTTCAGATTGAGGAGCACGATCGACCGGCTGGGGCTCGCTCTGGTGACCGGAACCAGCGGAAGCATCGATATCTCCGAAACGGATCAGCCGCGGCCGGACATCATCATCGCGAGCGCATTTGTGGGCGACCGGGCGGTTAGGCGCGAAGACCTGCTGCTACTGGTCGAGGTCTCCTCATCGACCCTGTCGTTTGACTTGGGCGAAAAGGCGGCGACGTATGCACACGCCGAGGTTCCCGAATATTGGGTGGCCGATGTGAACGGTCGCGTGATCCATCGCATGTGGTCGCCCTCAGAGGGCCAGTACGGGAAGCGGGATCAAATCGAGTTTGGGCAGGAGCTTGCGGCGATCACCATCACTGGGCTGAAGATCGCGACCGACGGACTCTGAACAGCGTTGCGGCTACTTCGACCCGCCGCTCGAGCCGCCGCCGCTGTTGCCGCCCCCGCCCGACTTGGAGCCGCCGGAGCGGCCGCCGCCACCCTTCCCGCCCGTCGTTTTGCTCTTCGCGCCTGATCCCGGGTCGCCGCCCTTCTTGGTCACCGCGCCCGGATTGCCGCCCGCGCCCTTCTGCGCCATGCCTCGTCTCCTCTCTCTTGGGCTAACGAGACGCGCGCTCGCCTGTTCCGCGTCCTGGCCCCGCCAGAAGCGGAACACCTCCGCCTGCCGCATGCGGACGAGTTCCGCCGCATCCGGTCCGATCCACAGGCCGGCATAATCCCAGCGCTCGGCGGCGCCGACCCACCAGCCCTGGCCGGGCAGCCGATCCGACTCGCGGACGACCAGCACCGCCAGCCCAGGCTCGCCGCGAGCCGCGCCCGCCGTGTCGATCGCGTCCAGCGTGCGGCACAGGGCGCGCATCTTGGGCCGGGTGAAGCGATGGCCGAGCCGGCCCAGCAACTCGCTGTAGCTGATCGCCCTGCCCTCCCGCGCGGCCTCGAGCAGCAGCGCGCGGACCCGTGCTGGATCGGCGATGCCGTCCGCGCGCCCGTCGGGCGCGAGCCCCTGTTCGACCAGCCAGCCGGCGAGGTCGTCAGGGCCGCCGACGTGGGTCAGGCGATCTTCCGAAAGGTGAGCAGTTCGCGCAGCCGCCGTGTCGAGCCACCGTGAAATCCGTTCTCCCCCTCCCAACCCTCACGCGGGTTGCGGAAGGTTCCGAACAGCATGTCGGGTAGCGGGATGTCGCCATAGTTGTAGGCGTGCACGCCGCGCTGGTGGTGGATGAGATGGCTCTCCGGCCGCTGCACGAGATAGCCGAGCCAGTGCGGCGTCCGGATGTTCGTATGCTGGAACATGCCTGGAATGGTGGTCAGAACCGTGACGATCAACGTCGCCTCGGGTGTCATTCCGAAGCCCCAGACGAGGCATAAGGAACCGAGCAGCGCCCAGCCGAGCATGTCGAGCGGATGGAAGTAATAGGCGCCCCAGACGTCCACCCGCTCCGCCGCATGGTGCATCTGGTGCGTGGCGCGCCACAGAGGATCCCAGCTGTGCATCGCCCGGTGCCAGAAATAGATGCCGAACTCCAAGATCAGGAAGCCCAGCACGATCTGCGCCCAGAAGGGCAGCTCCGAACCATCGACCAGCCGATGCGCCCCGAACCAGGCTTCCCACAGGAACGGCGCCAGCGTGGCGATCGCGAAGTAGAGGACGAAGGAGACCACGCCCATCAAGCGCCAGAAGCGCACCTGGGGAAACGCAGTGCGGCGTCCCCAGGTGTCGAGAGTGACGAACCCGGCGAACAGCGCCAGGACGATGTAATGGTAGCTGGTCACGGTCGTCGTCCCCCGACAGGCCTACGCCGCCCGTCAGGCTATCACGAAATCCTTGTCCAAGCCACGCAGGGGCGGCGCCAGGATCAACGCGTCAGCTTCTTGTAGGCCAGCCGCGTCGGACGGTCGGCCGCGTCGCCCAGACGGCGGCGCTTATCCTCCTCGTACGCCTCGAAATTGCCCTCGAACCATTCGACGTGGCTGTTCCCCTCGAAGGCGAGGATATGGGTCGCCAGCCGGTCGAGGAAGAAGCGGTCGTGGCTGATCACCACCGCGCAGCCCGCGAAGTTCTCGATCGCCTCTTCCAGCGCGCCCAAAGTCTCGACGTCCAGATCGTTGGTCGGCTCGTCCAGCAGCAGCACGTTGCCGCCGCGCTTCAGCATCTTGGCGATGTTGACGCGGTTCCGCTCGCCGCCCGACAGCTTGCCGACGTTCTTCTGCTGGTCCTGGCCCTTGAAGTTGAACGCGCCGACATAGGCGCGGGTCGACTGGTCGTGGCCGTTGACCTTCATGTAATCGAGCCCGTCCGAGATCTCCTCCCAGACGTTCTTTGACGGATCGAGGTGGTCGCGGCTCTGGTCCACATAGCCGAGCCGCACCGTCGACCCGATCTCGATCTTGCCAGAGTCGGGCTGCTCCTGCCCGGTGATGATCTTGAACAGCGTCGACTTGCCCGCGCCATTGGGCCCGATCACGCCGACGATGCCGCCGGCGGGCAGTGTGAAGCTGAGGTTCTCGAACAACAGCTTGTCGCCATAGCTCTTGGCCAGGTTCTCGACCTCGATCACCTTGCCGCCGAGGCGCTCGGGCACCTGGATGACGATCTGCGCCTTACCGGGGGTGCGGTTCTCCTGCGCGGCGACCAGCTGCTCGAACTTGGCGATGCGCGCCTTCGACTTGGTCTGCCGGCCCTTCGGCCCCTGCCGGATCCACTCGAGCTCGTCCTTGATCGCCTTTTGACGACCGGACTCCTCGCGATCCTCCTGCTCCAGCCGCTTGGCCTTCTTCTCCAGATAGGTCGAGTAGTTGCCCTCGTACGGAAAGTACTTGCCGCGATCGAGCTCCAGCACCCAGCCGACGACGTTGTCGAGGAAGTAGCGGTCGTGGGTGATCATCAGCACCGCGCCCGCATAATCCTTGAGGTGGTTCTCCAGCCACTCGACGCTTTCCGCGTCGAGGTGGTTGGTCGGCTCGTCGAGCAGCAGGATCGAAGGCTTCTGGATGAGCAGCCGGGTCAGCGCGACGCGGCGCTTCTCGCCTCCCGATAGCTTGTCCACTGGCCAGTCGCCCGGCGGACAGCGCAGCGCTTCCATCGCGACCTCGAGCTGGTTGTCGAGCGTCCAGCCGTCGACCGCGTCGATCTTCTCCTGCAGCTCGCCCATCTCCGCCATCAGCGCGTCGAAGTCGGTGTCGTCCTTGGGATCGCCCATCTCCGCCGAGATCGCGTTGAAGCGGTCCACCATGTCGGCGACGCTGCGCGCGCCGTCCTTGACGTTCTCCAGCACGTTCTTCGACGGATCGAGCTGCGGCTCCTGCTCCAGATAGCCGACCGTCACGTTCTCGCCGGGCCAAGCCTCGCCGGAGAAATCCTTGTCGATGCCGGCCATGATCTTGATCAGCGTCGACTTGCCGGCCCCGTTGGGGCCGACGATGCCGATCTTGGCGCCGTGGTAGAATTGCAGGTTGATGTTGGACAGGACCGGCTTGCTCGCGCCGGGGAAGGTCTTCGTCATGTCCTTCATGACGAACGCGTATTGGCCGGCCATAGCGGTCGCTCAGCTCCGAAATCACAAGTGTGGGGGTATGCCGGCCATGTAATGGCGGGCGCCGCCGTTGGCAAACCGGCGCACCGGTGCTTAGGCGAGTTTCATGTCCACACGCCCGAGCCTCGCGGCCGCTCTCGTCGCCCTTACGGCCCCCGCCACCGCGCAACAGGTCGCGCCTGTCGTCGTCGATCCGGCGGTGGCGAAGCTGCGCGATGCGGCGCTCAGCGACACGCTCGCCTTTGAGATCACCGAGGGGCTGACGACCGAGGTGGGGCCGCGGCTCGCCGCGACGGAGGCGGAGGCGCGCGGGCGCAGCTGGGCGGTCGCGAAGCTCAAGGCTCTTGGCTTCCGCAACGTGCGGGTCGAGACCTTCATCATGCCCGTGTGGCTGCGGGGTGCGGAAAGGGGCGAGATCGTCGCGCCCTACCCGCAGGCCGTGGCGCTGACCGCGCTCGGCAACTCCGGCGCCACCCCGCCGGAGGGGCTGACCGCCGAGGTCGCCGTCTTCCGCACGTTTGCCGAACTCGCCGCTGCGCCCGACGGCAGCCTCAAGGGCAAGATCGCTTATATCGGTCATGCCATGCAGCCGACGCAGGACGGGTCGAGCTATGGCGCGTTCGGAGCGGCGCGCCGGGCCGGTCCCGCGCTCGCGGCGCGCAAGGGGGCGGTGGCGGTCGTGATCCGCTCGATCGGCACCGATTTCCATCGCAACCCGCATACCGGCAGCACCAACTGGCCGCAGGGGGTGCAGCCGATCCCGGCCGCCGCGCTGTCCGTCAGCGACGCGCAGCTCCTCGAGCGCATCGCGGAGCGCGGCAAGCCGATCCGCCTGCACCTGACGCTCACGCCGCGCTTCGCCGGCCAGGGGACGTCGGGCAACGTCATCGGGGAGGTGCCCGGCTCCGACCCGCAGGCGGGGATCGTGCTGGTCGGCGGGCATCTCGACAGCTGGGACCTGGGCACCGGCGCGTTGGACGACGCCGCGGGACTGGGCATCGTCACCGCCGCCGCGAAGCGGATCCTGGATGGATCACGCCCACGCCGCACGATCCGGGTCGTCTGGTACGGTGCGGAGGAGGTCGGAGGGCTCGGCGGGCGCGACTATGCCCGCGTTCACGCCGGCGAGCGACATGCGACGGCGTCGGAGAGCGACTTCGGCGCAGACCGCATCTGGCGGTTCGAGGTCAACCTGCCTCCGAGCGCGGCGGGAGTCGCGGATCGGCTGCAGGCCGTGCTGGCCCCACTGGGCATCACGCGCGGCTCCGGCCCTGCCGGTAACGGCACCGACATCGCACCCCTGTTCGCCCAAGGAGTGGGGGCGGTGGACCTCAACCAGTCGGGGTTGCAATACTTCGACACGCACCACACGCCCGACGACACGCTGGAGCGAATCGATCCCGCCCAGTTGCAGCAGAATGTGGCCGCCTGGACAGCGATGCTCGCCGTCGTGGCGAACGCGCCAGAGGAGATCGGCCCTGTAGCCCCGCGAAAATAAGGCGGAAATGCGGCGAGTTGAATTCCCACTTTCTTATTAGGAATTGACGCCGGTTATGGTCCGCGTATCTACCTCGCCAGCGACCGGCCTCGCGCCGGCGCGTCCAAGCGTGGAGAGCTTAATCTTATGAAGAAGATCGCTATCGCCGCCGTCGCGGCCGCCGGCCTGCTGACGCTGAGCGCGTGCGGCGGCGGCGCGGAGAATCCGGCCGCCCAGAACCTGGAGGCCGCCGCCGACAACATGGAAGCCATGGCCGAGAACGCCGTGACGGAGAACGCCGGCGAGGCCATGGAGGCTCAGGCCGACAACCTCGAGGCGATGGCCGACAACGCTGCCGATGCCAGCGCGAACGGCTCGACCGACAATCCGGCGACCGCCGCGAACGTCGCCGCCGGGAACGCGATGGGTCATTGATCCTTCGCCAAGGCTGTTGATGATGGGGGTCGGCCCGGGGCATTCGCGCCCGGGGCCGGCCCCTTTCGTTTGAAGGCGACCCCCGATGCGTGTTGTCCTTGCTGCTCTACTCCTGCCCTTGGCCGGCTGCGGGGAGTCGCCCCAGGAAGCCACGATCGAGAGCAACGCCGCCGCGCTGCAGGCGAGGCTGGAGGCCCAGGCCGACAATATGGAAGCGATGGCCGACGCCGCCGCCGACCGGAATGCGGCGGAGGCGATTGAGGACGCCTCCGATCGACCCGACAACGAGGAAGTCGAGGTTCCGAACGTCGCAGAGTCGGCCAGGGACAAGCTGTTTCCGTAAGCGCCGCCGCCAACGCGCGGGTGGGCCCGGCGGGACTCGAACCCGCAACCTAGCCGTTATGAGCGGCCAGCTCTAACCATTGAGCTACAGGCCCCACCCGCGGGGCGCACGCACACAGCGAAAGCTGGTCGCGAGACGCCCAAGGTCGGCCAGTGCACGCAGTGCGACCGACGGCCCGGCTTTGCCGCGACGGCCTCTCCAACGCAAGCTTGCTCGGCTGAACAGGCCCGCCGCGCCGGTTGCGAGTCGATGGTAGCTCCGCTACCGGCGTCCGCACCCGTCGGGGAGTGGCGCAGCCCGGTAGCGCGCTTGCTTTGGGAGCAAGATGTCGCAGGTTCGAATCCTGTCTCCCCGACCACTTTCCTCCCGACGCGGCGAAAGTGCCCTGACCGGGTCGCTAGGAGGAGGCTCTAGCGCCTTTGTCCCAGAATGGGTCGCAGAGGCACTCCGCTCGCTGGACTTCCGCGCACGAACGCGCCTAGCTTGGAACTAACGCGAGTCCGAACATTACGGCTCGCTGTCGGGTCGCCATGTTGATCGTCGCTTCGATGAAGCACAATCAGGGGGACTCATCGTGACACTCAAGCACCACCTATCGGCAACCTGCTGTGCGGTCTTGGCCTTTGCACCAGCGACAGCTGCAGTCCTACCCAGCTTGGATCGCGCGACGTTCCAAGCCGCCGCGCCTGCCCTCACGACTCAGAATTTCGATTCGTTCGCCGATGGCGCAACGCTGACCAATGATGGTCAGGTGACTTATTCGTCGCCGACAGGCACCCCGGTCATCACCAACTTCTTCACCACCAGCACCGCGCCGAATGGGCTTGGCCTGAGCGCCCTGGGGTTTTTCGCCTCCACTGACACGATCACATTCACCTTCGCCAATGCAATCACAGCATTCGGGATCGACATCAATACGTTCGCGTCGAGCAACGGCGCATATGCCGCGACCTTGAACACCGGCGATCAGGCGTTCAGCATCTTCGAGACCTTTCCCGGCGTGGGCACCGGCCAATTCCTTGGGTTCGTCTCGAACACGCCGTTCACCAGCGTGACCGTGCAGGCCGGGACCGGCTTCTCCTACACGCTGGACACGCTGCGGTACGGAGCCCGGGAGGTGGTGCTCGGAGTCCCGGAGCCGGCGACTTGGGCCATGATGCTGATGGGCTTCGGCGGTGTCGGCTACAGCCTGCGGCGTCGGCCCGCTGTCAGGCTCCGCATCAAGTTCGCGCACTAACGGCCGGGCGATCGGCTCCGCCGGTCAGGCCGCCACGCTTTCCAGCTTGGCGGCCTCGGGCAGCGCGGCGGGCCAGCGATCAGGTTCGAGCGCGGGGAGCCGTTCGAGCTCGTCGTTGGTCAATCGGGTGACCAGGCCGTCGGGGTTCAGCTCCACCGCGCTCGGATCGAGCGGGTGCAGCGTTTCGCCAAGGCCCCCCACTCCGCCGCGTGAGATAACCAGATAGACCAGGTCGTGGTTCTCGCGGGAGAGCATCGCGTCGACCACCGTCGCGACGCGATCGCCGTCCAGATCCATGACGGGCGCCGAGATCATGGCGCAGGCCGACATCAGCGTCGGCCCCGGCGTCCGCTCCGACCGCTTCATGGCCCGGCGACTGCCGTCGCCATGCCGCGCCTGCCGACCGAGCCAACGCCAGATGCCGACCAGATTGACCAAAGTCAGGAAGGCGTTGGACAACAACAGGTTCTGCTGTCCCGTCGTGATGCCGATGATCGACCAGCAGATCGAACCGAGCGTGAACACGACGAAGCCCCAACCTGTGACCCGGGCGCCCAGATTGGCGGCCGTCATCATGGCGGCGATCATGGTTGCGGCGGGCGCGATATAGCTAGGCAGGTCTTCCAAGGCGGGGCGACTCCGTATGGGGACTGCCCGCGAGAACGTCAGGGATGCCCGGCCGTTCCTGCTAGTGCGAGGCGGCCCGGCCCGCGCCTTCGGCGCTCGCCGCCGGCAAGCGCAGCGTCAGGCGGTCTTCCTCGATCTGCAACCGGCCGCCGAGCTCGGCGGCGAGGTTGCGCGCGAGCCTGAGCGCGAAGCCGGTGCCGAGCAGCGCGCCTTCCGGACTGTCGCCATTTTCGTCGATCGCAAGCAGCGCGTCGCCGGTCGCGGCCCCCAGCGCCCGCGGCCGGGTGACCGACAAACGCGCGCTGCGGGTCTTGGGGCTGACCTGGATGCGCAGGCGCTCGCCGGGCTGCGCGGCCGCGACCAAGGTCGCGAGCAGCCGCGACACCAGCCGCTGGGCCGCGCGGTCGTCCGCATGGGCAGGCGCGGGGGCGAGCTCGAGCGTCAGGCTCGCTCCGCGATCCACAGCCAGCGCCTGCAACTCGCCCGCGGCGCGGCGCACCAGCTCGGCCAAGTCGAGCCGCCCCGGCCTGAGTTCGAGCGCCCCGCCCTCCAGACGGGCGGCGGTGTCCAGATCCTCGATCGCGCCGATCAGGTCGGTCGCCTGGCGCTGGATCGCGCCTGCACGCTCGCGATAGACCGGCGACACCGGGCCGAGCAGCTCGCTGCCGATCAGCTCGGCGAAGCCGGCGATGGCGTTCGCCGGCGTCCGCAGCTCGTGCAGCAGTTGACGCAGCTGGTCCGACGCGCTGGCGCCCGGGGCGGCGGTCTCCTCGGCGCGAGGCCGCCGGGCGACGCCGCGCATGCCTTCGAACCGGCCGGTCGCGGGATCGAAGCTCGGTTCCCCCGCCATCCGCCAGCTGCCGGCGATCGACGACGCGCCGCCGATCTGCAGCCGCGCGCCGCTGAAGGCCGAGCGCCGCCGCAGCGCCCCGCTCGCGCTCGCATCCAGCTCGACCGCCCCCTGCGGTCCGGTCCGGGCGAGCGACACGCCGACCAGCGCGCCGCGAGCAGGGCCGTCGACCCAGCGGATCACGCCCGCCGCGTCGGTCATGAAGCGGATGCTCTCGGGCGGCACGTCCGGCGCGGGCGTCTCGACGGACGGCGCGGGCCGGGTGCGCTGATAGGCGTCGATCCGCGCGACCAGGTCCGCGATCTCGAACCGCGGCGCGGGTTCGTTCGCCTGCTTCAACGCCTCGGCCACGACCGGGATCGCGCGCGCCGCGTCGCCCACCGCCACGAAGGGCGTGGCGTCCAGCGGGGCGTCAGGGATCGAAGCCTCGGCGTCCGGGGTCACCTCCGGCTCGGACGGCGCAAGGGGCTCGGCAGAATCGTGACCGAGCACGAAGTCGGTCGCGCCGAAGCTCTCCAGCCCCCGCACGACCTCCGCCGGGAGGTCGCGTCGGTGGCGCAACACTGCGCGCGCCTGCGGATCGAGGCGGGGCAGCAGGCCGAGCCAATCGGCGGCGGACAGCGGGGCCGTGCGGAGCACCGGCGCGGCGACGGCATGTTCGTCCGCGGCAAGCAGCGCCACCAGCTCGACCGGCGGCGTGGCCAGGGCGAGCGCCCGCGCACTGGCGGCGCGCACCTCCAACGGTACCCGCTTCCGTAGCTCTAGCAGCCGCGCCAGCGCCGGCGGAAGATCCTGAACCCGCCCCCGTCCGATCAGATCGACGAGCTGCCGCCAGGCCGACTGCGCTCCGAACGCCGTCGACGTATCGGCGGCGAGCACCGTGGACAGGCTGTCGTCGAACCGCAACGCGAACATTCCCCCACGACCCGTCCCCTCGGGTCGTGCCCCGGCCTTAACAAGCGGAGCGCCGGCGGCAACATCACATATTGGGACGTCAGAAACTGGGACGATTGCGTTACGATGTAATAATCTTACAACGTCTGTAGCCGAACCGACGTTTTCGGCCGCCGGAGTGTCTGCAAGCCCATGATCCTCGATCGCATAGACCGACAGATCCTCACGCTGCTCCAGGCGGAAGGCCGAATGACCAATGTGGACCTTGCCGAGCGGGTCGGGCTGACGGCCCCGCCTTGCCTGCGCCGGGTCAGGTCGCTCGAGGAGGCGGGCTACATTCGGGGCTACCATGCCGATCTCGACCCCGCGAAGCTGGGCTACTCCATCACCGTATTCGCGATGGTGAGTCTGCGCAGCCAGGCGGAGCGCGATCTCGCCGCGTTCGAAGAGCATGTCGCCGCAATCCCGGAGGTGCGCGAATGCCACATGCTCAACGGTGAGATCGACTTCATCCTGAAGATCGTCGCGTCGGACCTGAACGCCTTCCAGCGCATCCTCACGACCCATCTTACGCCCGCCCCGAACGTGGCGAGCGTGAAGACGTCCTTGACCATCCGCACCGCCAAATCGGCGGCCGGGATCCCGGTCGACCCGGACTGAACCGGGCCGACCGGGACTCGATCACGCCGCCGCGGGCAGCGTCAGATAGGTGGTCCAGAACCGCGCGATATCAGCGCGCGGAATGCCCTTCACGGCCTCGAACGCCGCCTGCGCTCCGGCCTTGTCGCCGGATCGGGCAAGCGCGATGCCGAGTCGCGTGTTGACGGTGTCGGCGTCCACGCCGCCTTTGCTCAGCGCCAGCCGGTAAAGCTCGACCGCCTTGGCGTAATTGCCAGAGCCGAGGTTGGCGTCGGCCGTTTGCATCGCGAGCGAGCCGGTCGCGCTCGCCTTGGCCTTCGCCTCCAGCGCACTCAGCGACCCTTCGTTGCGGATCGACTGAGCCGCCTCGGCTAGCTCCAGCTTGGCTTCCGCGTTGCCCGCGGGGATCTTGCCCGTCGCGAGCCCTTCCTGGAGCACCGACTGGGCCTCGAAGGGCAGACCGGCGTTCTGCGCTTTCTGCGCGTACTCGAAGTAGAAATACTGATCGTTCAGGCCGCCCGTGGCGCGCAACAGCCGGAAAAGGTCGATCAGCTGCTGGCGGTCGAGCTTGGCGACCGAGTCCTGCTGGATGCCATAGGTCGTCAGCACCTCATACCAGGTCTTTGGCGACGGGTAGGCTGCGACATACTTGTTCAGCCAGGTCATGGTCTGGTCCTTGACCTTGCGCTTGTGCGACTGGGCGATCGCGAAGCGGTACCAGTCCTCAGGCGCCTTCTCGCCCTTGGCGGCCTTCTCGGCAATCGCCTTGTCCAGCTCGGCGGTGCCGCCGGCCACGTCGCCGCTGTCGATCTTCGCGCGGGTCAGGAACAGCGTCATCTGCGGGTCGGTATGGCCCAACTCGCGCGCCTTGTTGATGTAATCGACGGCGACCGGGTATTGCTTGCCCTCATACGCCATCTGACCACGGATATAGTAGAAGCGCGCACGATCGGCGGGCGGGGTCTTGGGGTTGGCGATCAGCGCGTCGAGCGGCGCGACCAGCCCGGAGCTGTCGGCGCGGGCGTTCGGGTTAGCCTGCTGCGCCGCGTTGATCTTCACCTGGGCGAGCTGAAGCCGCAGCACGGACGCGATATAGCGGTCGTCGTCGGTCTTCGCGGCCGCCTCGACCGCAGCCACCAGCGGCTCGGCCGTGGCGGCGTCCTTGGCCTGCAGCGCGGCCTGCGCCGGCTGCGCGCTCTTCGCGACATCGGGGCTGAGCTTCAGCCCGGCCTCCTTCTTGTCCTTCTTCTGCGCGGCCGCGGGGGCGGACAGCGTCAGGCCGACCGCGCCGGAGGCGAGGACGGCGGCGAGCGCGACATGGGAGATGATCTTCATGGGTCTGCTCTCTCCTGGGCGGCGCTTCGGGGGTGCGCCATGAACGGGTGATGGGGCGTCTAGAACCGGGCCGCGCGCGGTTCAAGCACGCGACCCCTGCGCCGTCATCCCTGCGCCCAAGCCGTTGAACCGCCGTTGAACGACCGCTACCGGGCGTGTCGCCGCATGATCGCCGTCATCTCCCCCGCAAAGTCGCTCGACTTCGTCAGCCCCCTCCCGCACATCGCGCCCTCCCGGCCCCGCTTCGCGGTCGAGGCGGAAAGCCTGGCCCACGCGGCCGCGCGCCTGCCGCAGAAGCGCTTGCGCGAGCTCATGGGGATCTCCCCGGCGCTGGCCAAGCTGAACCATGAGCGGTTCGCCGCCTTCGGCGACGCGCCCGAGCGGCCTGCGCTCTACGCTTTCGATGGCGACGTCTATGCCGGGCTCGACGCGGGAACGCTGGAAGAGCCGGCCGTGGCGTTCGCGCAGGATCACCTGCGCATCCTGTCCGGTCTGTACGGGCTGCTGCGCCCGCTCGACGCGATCCGGCCCTATCGGCTGGAGATGGGCGTGCGCTGGGCGCCCCGACGTGCGCGGCTGACCGACTGGTGGGACGACCGGGTCGCGAGAGCGCTGGCCGACGATCTGGCGCAGGACGGGTCAGGTGTCGTGCTCAACCTCGCCAGCCAGGAATATTGGTCGGCGGTGGATGGGCGTCTGCCCGCCGGCGTGCGCGTGATCAGCGCCGATTTCCGCGACGGCCCGGACCGCCGCTTCATCACCTACTATGGCAAGCGCGCGCGGGGCATGATGGCGCGCTGGCTGGTCGAGCACCGCGTCGCCGATCCCGACGACATGCGCGCGTTCGACGCCGACGGCTACCGTTTCGACGCCGAGGCGAGCACGGCCGACCACTGGCTGTTCGTGCGGTGACGGACCTCGCCGTCCTCTACGAACACCCCCAATGGTTCGCGCCGCTCTTCGCGGCGCTGGACCGTCGAGGAGTACCATATCGGGCCTTCACGCCGGACCTCGCCTGGGACCCGGCCGACCGCTCTCCACCGGCTCCCGTGGTTCTCAACCGGATCGCCATGTCGAGCTTCCTGCGCGCCGGCGAGCATCCGATCTTCTTCGCGACGGCGCTGTTCGACCATTGGTCGCGTGCCGGCGCCCGCGTCGTCAACGACGCGGCCGTGCTCGCCATCGACTCGTCGAAGGCGCGTCAGCTCTCGCTGCTCGCCGGCCTGGGGCTCGCCATCCCGAACACCCGCGTGGTCCATCGCACCGTGGACGTGCCGGCCGCGGCCGAGGCGATCGGCTTCCCGCTGGTGCTCAAGGCCAATATCGGCGGCTCGGGCGCGGGCATCAGCCGTTTCGACAACATGGCGGAGCTGAGATACGCGGTCGAGACAAACGAGCTGCCGACCAGCGTCGACGGTGTTCTCCTGGTCCAGGACTATGTCCCGGTTCGGGGCGGGGCGATCACCCGGATCGAGACGCTCGACGCCCAGTTCCTGTACGCGATCGAGGTCGAGGGCGGCGGCGCGTTCGACCTCTGTCCCGCCGACGCCTGCGTTGCGGATTCGACCATCGCGATGAGGGCCGTCCGGCCCACCCCCGCGCTCGTCGACGCCGCCGAGCGGATCGCGCGTGCGATGGAGCTCGATGCGGGCGGAGTCGAGGTGATGATCGACGACCGCGATGGCGTGCCCCGCTTCTACGACATCAACGCCCTGTCCAACTTCGTCGCCAAGCCCCTGGACGTGCTCGGCTGGGACCCGCACGACCGGCTGGTCGACTATCTGCAACGCCTGATCGAGGAGGCGCGCTGATGCGCTACGGCTATTGGATGCCCGTCTTCGGCGGCTGGCTGCGCAACGTGCCGGACGAGGGCATGGAGGCGAGCTGGGCCTATACGAAGAAGCTCGCGCAGGACTCGGAAAAATGGGGCTATTCGCTCAGTCTGGTGGCCGAGCTCAACCTCAACGACATCAAGGGCGTCGATCAGCCCGCGCTCGATGCCTGGTCCACCGCCGCCGCGCTCGCCGCCGTGACGGAGAACCTGGAGCTGATGGTCGCGGTGCGGCCCAACTTCCACCATCCGGCCCTGTTCGCGAAGGCTGCCGCCAATATCGACCGGATTTCGGGCGGGCGGCTTGCGCTCAATGTCGTCAGCAGCTGGTGGGCGGACGAGGCGCGGCAGTACGGGCTGCAGTTCGACCAGCATGACGACCGCTATGCCCGCACGTCCGAATGGCTGAAGGTGGTGGACGGTCTGTGGTCCGAGGAGCGCTTCAGCTTCGACGGCCGCTTTTACCGCACCGAGGACGCGATCTGCGCGCCCAAGCCCGCGCACCACCCCGTCATCTATGCCGGCGGCGAGAGCGAGGCGGCCAAGACGATGATCGCGGAGCAGTGCGACGCCTATGTCATGCACGGCGACCCCGCGGCGGCGATCGCTCCGAAGATCGCCGACATGGCCGCACGGCGCGAGGCCGCTGGCAAGGCGCCGATGCAGTACGGTATGGCCGCCTATGCGATCGTCCGCGACACAGAAGCCGAGGCGCGGCGCGAGCTGGAGCGGATCACCACGGTCGACAAGCTCCCCGCGGGCTACGCTAATTTCGATCAATGGCTGTCCGGCACGCAGCTCGAGCGCGAGCTGAAAATCCAGGAATACTCCGTCTCGAATAGAGGGTTACGCCCCAATCTTGTCGGCACGCCCGAACAGCTGAAGGAACGGATCGCCGAGTACGAGCATGCCGGCCTCAACCTGCTTCTCCTCCAGATGAGCCCGCAGGCGGAGGAGATGGAGCGTTTCAGCGCACAGGTGATGCACTGACGTCGTCATGCCGGCCTTGAGCCGGCATCCATCTCCCCACAGGCGATGCCGCAAGATGGACCCCGGCTCAAGGCCGGGGTGACGCAACCGGAAGCGCTTGCACCCCGCCGTCCCACCGGGGCATATCACCCCCACCCGGGGGGAGACCGAGCATGGGCATCCTAGACTTCCTGTCGAAGCAGTTCGTCGACGTCATCGACTGGACGGAGAGCCCCGGCGATCTGGCGCTGCGCTATCCGATGCAGGACCGCGAGATCCAGAACGGCGCCCAGCTGACGGTGCGCGACGGACAGATCGCGCTGTTCTACGACGAGGGCCGCATCGCCGACAGCTTCCGGCCCGGCCTGCACACGCTCGACACCGCCAACCTGCCGGTCCTGTCGTCGCTCATGAACTGGCAGACGGGCTTCCGTTCGCCGTTCAAGGCCGATGTCTATTTCTTCACGACGAAGGAGCAGACGGGACTGAAATGGGGCACGCCCCAGCCGATCACCGTGCGCGACAAGGAGTTCGGGCCCTTACGCATCCGCGCCTTCGGGTCGTACAGCTTCCGGGTCGACGACGTGGCCGTGTTCGCGGCCAAGCTGATGGGGACGCTGGAGCATATCCGCGTGGGCGATCTGGAGCCGCAGCTGCGCGGCGTCATCTCCACCGCGATCGCGACCGCGCTGGGCCAGGGCGAGACCGCGTTCCTGGATCTGGCCGGCAACCAGCAGGCGCTGTCTGACCGGCTCCGCGACGCGGTCGCGCCCGCTTTCGAGCAGTGGGGGCTGAAATGCACCAGCTTCTATGTCGAGAGCGTGTCGCTGCCTGAGAACGTGCAGGAGTATCTCGACAGGGCGAGCTCGATGCGGGTGGTGGGCGACCTCAACCAATATGCCCGCTTCCAGTCGGCCGACTCGATCGACGAGGCGGCCGCAGCGAGCGGCGGGATCGCGGGCATGGGCGCGGGCCTGGCGCTCGGCCAGCAGATCGGGGCCGCGATCGGCGGAACGCAGCCGGCTCAGGCAGCCGGCGGCGGGTCCGGCGAAGACGTGTTCGCCCAGATCGAGAAGCTGCATAAGCTCAAAGACATGGGCGCGCTGACCCAAGAGGAATACGACGCGAAGAAGGCGGCGCTGCTCGCCCGCCTCTGACATGCTCGCGACGAACTGCCCCCAATGCGGCGCGGCGCTCGCCTTCCGTTCGGCCGACCTGGTCGCGAAGGTCTGCGACTATTGTCGCTCGACCATCGTTCGGCACGGCGAGGTGCTGGAGAACGCCGGGCAGGCAGCCGAGGTGCCGGAAGACGTCAGCCCCATGCAGATCGGCGCGCGCGGCCGCGACGGCGACAGGAGGTTCGAGGTCGTCGGCCGGGTCCGCTGGCGCTGGGCGGACGGGGCTTGGAACGAATGGTGCTGCGCCTGGAGCGATGGAGGGCACGCCTGGCTGGGCGAGGCGGCCGGGCGCTGGATGCTGCTGGAGGAGGTCGAGGCCTCCGCGTGGGATGGCGGCGCGGTCGCGGCGATGCGCGCGGGCCGCCCGGTGGCGCCCGGCATGACGGCGACGCTCGGGGAACTCGAATACGCCGTTAACGATGTCCAGGAGATCGCCTGCATCGGCGCCGAGGGCGAGCTCCCCTACCCCGTGCCGATCGGCACAAAGGGGGTCAGCGTCGACTTGGCGAGGCCCGACGGCCGCGCCGCGTCGCTGCAGACCGAGAACGGCACGCTCAACGCCTATGCCGGCCGCTACGTGACGCTCGCCGAACTGCGCGCGGAGAACCTGCGCGAGTTCGACGGCTGGCCCCGCCCGAGGTTCGCGGTGTGACGAAGGCGCAATGAGCCGACCCACCGTCCGCCCCCTCGCCTGCCCCAATTGCGGCGGCCAGATCGCGCTGCGCGCGGCGGGCAGCACGGTGTCGCTGATCTGCGACCATTGCGGCTCGACCCTCGACGCGACCGGCGGCGAGCTGGCGCTGGTGGCGCGCGCGCAGGCCGCGATGCATCGCCCGCAAATCGCGCTCGGCAGCCGCGGCGCGGTGGACGGCGTGCTGTGGGAGGTGGTCGGCTATCAGGAACGCAGCGACGGCGATGTCGACTGGTCCGAGTATCTGCTGTTCAACCCCTATGAGGGCTACGCCTTCCTATCCGACGACGGCCGCCGCTTCAGCCTCGGCCGGCTGCTCGCGGCCCTGCCCGACTCCGCCTGGGACGGGATGGAGCTGGAAGGTCGGCGCTACAAACGCTTCGGCCATGCCTACCCCGTGTGGACTAGGTTCGTCGTCGGCGAGTTCTATTGGCGCGCGCACGTCGGCGAGCATGTGACCGCCACCGACTTCGTCCGCCCCGGGACCATGCTCTCCTGCGAGGAAAGCGGCACGGAGGTCACATGGACTCGTGTCGACATGCTCGATTGGGGCGTCGCCGAGCGCGCCTTCGGCATCGAGCCGCGCCGGATCGATTACAGCGGCACCCCCGCCCCGCACGAGCCGCCCCCCTACCGCGCCGCCTGGCGCGACGCGCTGGCGCTGGGGCTGCTCGCGCTGGCCGCCTGCCTCGTCATCGCGATCGGCACAGCAGGCTCGCAGCGCGTGCTACAGCAGCAACTGACCGTACCCGCCGATGAGCGCACCCACACCGCCGTGCTGGGCCCGATCACCGTCGACGGCGCGCGCGAGAAGGTGAAGATCGCGGCCCGCGCCGACGGGCTCGACAATCAATGGCTCGACCTCGATTATTCGCTCGTCAACCGCGCGACGCAGGAAAGCTACGACGCCTATGCCGCGCCCGAACGCTATCACGGCCGTGACAGCGACGGCGCCTGGTCGGAGGGCGAAACGGCCACGGACACCGGCCTCGCCTCAATCCCGCGCGGCACCTATGACCTGGTCGTGGAGGCGGCCGCGCATCGCTGGACCGACCCCAAGGCGGCCTCGACGATCGTCGGCATCTTCGGCACCGGCGAACCCGCGCCCTCCGCTTCGTCCATCCCGCTCACGGTGACGGTGAACCGGGGCGGCGGCTTTGCCGGACCCTTCTTCCTGGCCCTGCTTGCGATCGGCGCCTGGCCGCTGATCGCGTTTCTGCGCCATGCGAGCTGGGAACAGCGCCGGCTCGCCCCAGTGACGAGCGGCAGCGACGACCACGAGGACGACGACGAATGACCAGGTCCGGCCTGCTCTACGCCCTGTTCTGCCTGGGCGTCGTCGCGCTCTACTTGCTGACCGCCCGCGCCGGGTACTCGCCCTTCGCGGACGGCGGGCGCAGCGCTTTCTTCTACGCCCGCGGGGGCGTCGGCCCGCAGCATAAATAGGGACAAGCACCATGCTCTCGACCGCCGTCTTTCTCGCGACGCTCGCCTATGCCGGGCTGGGCATCCTCATCTTCGTGATCGGCTTCTGGCTGTGGGACAAGGCGACGCCCGCCGACCTCTGGGGCGAGATCTGCCGCGGCAACCAGGCGGTCGCCACGCTGGCGGCGGGCGTCGCGATCGCGCTCGCGATCATCATCGGCCTGGCCATACACGGCTAAGGTCGCGATGCACGTCGCCACTACCCCGGCGAAGGCCGGGGTCCAGCCGCGAGCCGCTGGTTGAGCAGGGACCGCCCTCCGCATCCAAGCGCATCGCAACTGGGGCCCGGCCTTCGCCGGGGCGGACGCATCGTTGTGAACGCGTCCGCCGCCACCCGCACCGGCTGGGCGCTCCTCGCCTCCGCCTTCGTCGTCGCGACCTGCGGGCTGGTGTACGAGCTCCTCGCCGGCACGCTCGCCTCCTACCTCCTGGGCGACTCGGTCACGCAGTTCTCGACCGTGATCGGCACCTACCTCTTCGCGATGGGCATGGGCTCCTGGTGCTCGCGCTATGTGAAGTCGGGCGAGCTCGCGGTGTTCGTGCGCGTCGAGGTGCTGATCGCCGCGATCGGCGGCGGCTCGACCGCGCTCCTGTTCCTGCTCTTCGACCGCGTGCAGGACTTCCGCCTGCCGCTCTACGGCCTGGTCCTCGTCATCGGCGCGCTGGTCGGGCTCGAGATCCCGCTCCTAATGCGCATCCTCAAGGACCGGCTGGAGTTCGGCGATCTCGTCGCCAAGGTGCTGACCTTCGACTATGTCGGCGCGCTCGCCGCCAGCCTGCTCTTTCCGCTGCTGCTCGTCCCGCATCTGGGGCTGATCCGCACCGGTTTCCTGTTCGGGCTGTTCAACGTCGGCGTGGCGATCGCGCTCGTGCTGATGCTGCCGCAGCGGCGCTTGCGCGGCGAGCTGGCGGCGGCCTTCGTGGTCGCGGCGGCGCTGCTGGCCGGCTTTGTCGCCTCCGAGCGCATCGAGCGCACGGCCGAGGTCGCCGCCTATGGCGACCCGATCATCTATGCCCGCTCCACGCCCTATCAGCGGATCGTGCTGACCAAGCGCGGCGACGACCTGCGGCTGCACCTCAATGGCAACCTGCAATTCTCCAGCCGCGACGAGTATCGCTATCACGAGGCGCTGGTCCACGTGCCGCTGTCCCGCGTGCAGCGGCTGCGCGACGTGCTGATCCTCGGCGGCGGCGACGGCCTCGCCGCGCGCGAGGTGCTCCGCTACCCGAGCGTGCGCTCGGTCACGCTGGTCGATCTCGACCCGGAGATGACGGCGCTCTTCACCCGCTCGGGCATGCTGGCGGCGCTCAACGGCCACGCGCTCGCCTCGCCCAAGCTGCGCGTGGTCAACGCCGACGCGTTCCGCTGGATCAGGGAGAACCGGCGGCGCTACGACGCGGTGCTGGTCGACTTTCCCGATCCGACCAGCTTCTCCGTCGGCAAGCTCTACACCGTCAGCTTCTACCGCGAGCTGGCGCGTGCCCTGCAGCCCTGGGCGGTGGCGAGCGTCCAGAGCACCTCGCCGCTCGTCGCGCCGAACGCCTACTGGACCGTCACGACCACGCTGGAGGCGGCCGGACTGGCGACGCGCGGCTACCACGTCTACGTCCCCAGCTTCGGCGAGTGGGGCTTCGTCCTCGCCTCCCCCGCCCCCCTCGGCCGCCCCGGCGCGCTGCCGTCCGGGCTCAGGTTCCTGACGCGCGAGACCGACCGGCTCGCCTTCGCCTTCCCGCCCGACATGGCGCGCCGGCCGACGCCGGTGAACCGCCTCGACAACCAAGCTCTGGTCCGCGCCTTCGAGGCCGAGTGGTCGCGGGTGGAGGGGTGAGAGCCAATCCCTACGTCATGCCGGCCCTGGGCCGGCATCCACCGTGCCGCCAAGCCCGGAGCCCTCGTGCCTGGGGCGCGGTGGATGCCGGGACGAGCCCGGCATGACGGATCGTGTAACGACCGACCGCCGCGCCGTCCTCACCGGCGCCGCAGCCGCGGGCGCCGTCGCCCTCACCGGCTGCGCTGAGCGGCCGATCCCCGGCGCCCTCGGCGGCACCGACATGGCGCGCGGCCACCGCCTGCGCCGCGGCGACTTCCCCGCCCCTTCCCGCGAGGAGCATACCCGCGTCGCGATCCTCGGCGGCGGCGTCGCCGGCCTCAGCGCCGCCTGGACGCTGGCCGAGGCGGGCGTGACCGACTTCCGCCTGCTCGAGCTGGAGGACCGCGCCGGCGGCAACGCACGCGCGGGCCGCAACGCGGTCTCGGCCTACCCGCTCGGCGCACATTACCTCCCCATCCCCAACCCGGAGGCGACGGGCGTCCTTCGCCTGCTGGAGCGGCTCGGCATCGTCACCGGCTGGGACGGCGGGAAGCCGGTCTTCGACCCGTACAGCATCGTCGCCGATCCCGACGAGCGCCTGCTCCATCTCGGCCGCTGGCAGGAAGGGCTGGTGCCCACCCGCGGCCTGACCGCCATCGACCGCGCCGACCTGGACGGCTTCTTCGCCGCGATGGCGCGATACCGCGACCGCACCGGCGCCGACGGCCGCCCCGCCTTTGCGCTGCCGATGGAGCTGTCGAGCCGCGACCCCGACCTCCTCGCACTCGACCGGCTGAGCTTCACCGACTGGCTCCACGCCCAGGGTTGGCGCTCGCCCATGCTCCACGCCCATGTCCGTTACGGCTGTTGCGACGATTACGGGACGGAGCCGCACGAGGTCAGCGCCTGGGCGGGCATCCACTATTGGGCGGGTCGCCGCGGCGCGGCCGCGAATTGCGACGGGGACGCCGTGCTCACCTGGCCGGAGGGAAACGGCTATCTGACCGGCCGCATGGCCGCCCGGCTGCGGGCGCACGTCGCCCCGGCCCGGATCGCCTTCCGGGTCGCGCGCACCGCGGATGGCGTCGCGGTCGACAGCTATGACGTCGCGGCGAAGACGACCATCCGCACGCACGCCGAGGCGGCGGTGCTCGCCACGCCCCGGTTCGTGACGGCCCGGCTGCTCGGGGAGGACGCGTCCGACTTCGGCTATGCGCCCTGGATCGTCGCCAACGTGACCGTGGACCGACCGCCCGCCGGCCCCGGCGCGGCGCGCGCCTGGGACAATGTGAGCTGGACCAGCCGCAGCCTCGGCTATGTCGTCGCCGGCCATCAGTCGCTCAGCAGCGTCCCCGGCCCGACCGTGCTGACCTGGTACATGGCATTGTCCGATCAGCCGCCCGCCGCCGCGCGCCGGCGGCTGCTGACGGAGCCGCTGGAAGCCTGGCAGCGGCTCGTCCGCGATGACCTGCTCCAGACCAATCCCGACCTCGACGGCGCGATCCGGCGTATCGACGTCTGGCGCTGGGGCCACGCCATGATCCGCCCCGTCCCCGGCTTCTTCTGGTCCGGCGCGCGCGAGGCCGCCGCCCGCCCCCGCCCGCCGCTCTTCTTCGCGCACGCGGACCTGAGCGGCCTGTCGCTGTTCGAGGAGGCGAACTTTCGCGGGGTGAAGGCGGCGGAGGACGCGATGCGGCACCTCGGCGTCGCGCACAGGTCGGTCCTGACATGAGCCCGCCACCAACCCCGTTCGCCCCGAGCTTGTCGAAGGGCGACCCACGTTCGCGGTCGGAGGGCGGCTTTCGACAAGCTCAGGCCGAACGGAGTAGAGACGTTCCGCTCATGTACACCGGCACCCACCTGCTCGCCGACCTGACCGGGTGCGCCGGGCTCGACGACGCGGCGCGCGTGGAGGGCGCGCTGCGCGATGCCGTTGCCGCCGCGCGGGCGACGCTGCTCGATCTGCGCCTGCATCATTTCGGTCCCGGCCAGGGGGTGACCGGCGTCGCGCTGCTCGCGGAGTCGCACATCTCGATCCATACCTGGCCCGAGCATGGCTACGCCGCGGTCGACATCTTCCTCTGCGGCCACGCGCACGACCTCGCGGCCGCGCTCGCCGCGCTGTCGTCCCGCCTTGACGCCCAGGGCTGCGAGGAGCGGCGCGTCGCCCGTGGCTTCGGCCTGCCGGACTGACGAAAACGCTGTCCTACACGTCATCGGCGCCCTTAATCTGATCGGGATGACCCCGCCCCACCTCCGTCCTTTCACATGCTCCTCCGCCTCTCCCGTCGGCGTTCCGGACAGCCATGTGAGTGGGAAGATTGTGAACATTCGCGCGTCCGTCCCTCTGCACCGGATCTCCACATCGCGCACCGGCGCGGGTGCACGCAGCGTGTGCATGGACGCCCCATGCTCCACTCGCCCATCGAGATCGTCCGGCCGATGACCGTCGCCTGCCCGCAGCCGCGCACCGTGCTGGTGGTCGATGACGACCCGCATATCCGACAGCTGCTCGTCTTCGCGCTGGAGAAGGCGGGCTTCGCCTGTACCGAGGCCGCCGATGGCGAGGCCGCGCTGGCCAGCGTCGCCGCGCGCGCGCCCGACCTGGTCGTGCTCGACATCAACATGCCCCGGATGGACGGACTGGAGGTCTGCCGTCGGCTGCGCGCGGAGGGAGACCTGCCCGTGCTGTTTCTGTCCAGCCGCGACGACGAGATCGACCGCATCCTCGGCATCGAACTCGGCGCCGACGATTACGTCACCAAGCCCTTCTCACCGCGCGAGGTGGTCGCGCGGGTCCAGGCCGTGCTGCGCCGCACCTCCGCCCGGCCCCCGGCCCTCTCCGGCCCGGCGATCCGCCATGGCCGCCTCACCCTCGACCTCGACGGCTGGCGCGCCGAATGGGCAGGCGAGGAGGTGCAGCTGACGCTCACCGAGTTCTCCATCCTGCGCACGCTGGCCGCGCATCCGGCCAAGGTGTTCAGCCGCGACGCGATCATCGACCGGCTGCACGGCCCCGGCTTCGCCATCACCGACCGCACCATCGACAGCCATGTGCGAAACCTCCGCGCCAAGTTCGCCGCGGCCGGCGCCAACGACCTGATCGAAACGCGCGCGGGCATCGGCTACCGGCTGGGGGCGTGTGCAAGCTGATGCGTTGGTCCCTCAGCCCCTCTCCCCTTGTGGGAGAGGGAGGGAGCGCGGAAGGCGCGGAAGGCGCGGAAGGGTGAGGGGGTGCTCGCGACGCGAGCACGCGACCGCTGCGCGGTCGCACCCCTCATCCGGCGCTGCGCGCCACCTTCTCCCATCAGGGGAGAAGGGTGAGTCGTGATCTCCCGCGCCAAGACCTGGCTCAAGGCCCGCTGGCCGCGCCTGCGCCTGCGTACCGTCCTGTTCGCCACCCTCTTCTTTGTCGCCGCCCTACCCGGCTTCGGCGCGGTCTTCCTGCGGGTGTACGAGAACACGCTGGTGCGCCAGACCGAGGCGGAGCTGGTCGCGCAGGCGACGGTGCTCGCCGCGACCGCCGCGCTGGAATGGCCGGGCGCGCGGCCGGAGCCGCCCCCCCGCCCCGACGATCTCCGGCCGGAGCTGCCGAGCATCGATCTCAACGCGACGCCCTTCCTCCCCGCCCGGCCCAAGCCGCGTCATGCCGGCACGCCCGATCCCGACGCCGCCGCAGTCGCCCGCCGGCTCGCCCCCGTCCTCGCCCGGACGCGGCAGGTCACGCTCGCCGCGCCCTTCCTCCTCGACAGCCGGGGGCGGATCGCCGCGGGGCCGCTCGCCGGCGGCGGCTATGGCGCGCTGCCGGAGGTCCGCGCCGCACTCGCCGGCAGGCCAGCGACCGTGATCCGCCGCAACGCCGCCTATCGCCAGATCTATTGGTTCGAATGGCTGAGCCGCGCCGCCGCCATCCGCATCCACCATGCGCGCCCCGTCGAGGTGAACGGCCGCGTCGTCGGCGTCGTGCTCGTGTCCCGCACCGCCCGCGCGCTGTTCCGCGGGCTGTACGAGGATCGCGGCAAGATCCTGCTCGGCGTCGCTGCCATCTTCTCGGCGCTGGTCTTCCTGACCGCCCTCCTCTCCCGCAGCATCGCGCGCCCGGTGGAGGCGCTGTCCGCCGCCACGCGCTCTGTCACTGCCGGGCGCGGCGAGGTGCCGGAAGCGCCCCCTACCGCCGCTGTCGAGATCCAGGATCTGTACCGAGACTTCGCGGTGATGGCCGCCGCCATCGAACGCCGGTCACGCTACCTGCGCGACTTCGCCCATGCGGTCAGCCACGAGTTCAAGACGCCGTTGGCCGGCATCCGAGGCGCGCTCGAACTCGTTGCCGAGCACGAGATGGACGCCGCCGACCGCGCGCGTTTCCTCGCCAATGCCGACGCGGACGCGGAGCGGCTGCAGCGCCTGGTCACCCGCCTGCTCGAGCTCGCCCGCGCCGACATGGCCAAGGCCGCGGACGGCCCGACCGACGTGGCGCAGGTGGCGAGAGGGATTGCCGGGCTGAAAGCGGATTTGCCGGCCCTGCCCCCGGTCGCGATCTCCGCTTCGGCGTTGGAACGCGTGCTGGTGACGCTAGCGGACAACAGTCGCCAAGCGGGCGCAGGCAGCGTGATCCTGACCGGTCGGGCCGAGCCGGACGCCGTCCGGCTCTCGGTCGTGGACGACGGCCCCGGCATCGCGCCCGGCGACCGCGCGCGCATCTTCGAGCCCTTCTTCACCACCCGACGCGCAGAGGGCGGCAGCGGCCTGGGTCTCGCGATCGTGCGCTCGCTGCTCGACTCGGCTGGCGCGACCATCGAGCTCGGCGAGGCGGCGCAGGGCGCGTGCTTCGTCCTGACGCTGCCGGTCAGTAGAGGCGCACCTCGATGAGCGACGGCCCCGGCTCCCGCACGGACCGGAGCAAAGCGGCGGTCAGTCCATCGACGGTTTCGACGCTGACGCCCGGCACGCCCATGCTCTTCGCCATCGCCACCCAATCGATCGTCGGCCGGTCGATGTCGATCATCGCCAGCGCCTGCGGCCCCGGCGCGTCGCCCGCGCCCATGTTCTGATACTCGGCCTTCAGGATCGCATAGCTGTTGTTGGCGAAGATCACCGTCGTGACCGGCAGCTGCTCGCGCGCCTGCGTCCACAGCGCCTGGATCGTATACATGGCGCTGCCGTCGCCGGTCATGCAGATCGTCCGCCGGTCCGGACACGCCAGCGCCGCTCCCGTTGCGACTGGTGGGGAATAGCCGATCGACCCGCCCATATTGTTGATCATGTCGTGCGGCCGAGCGCCCATGGTGTAGCCCATCGTCTCGCGCCCGGTGGTGAGCGACTCGTCGACGACGATGCAATGCTCGGGCAGGGCATGCGCCAGCGCATGGGCGATCGCGACCGGCGTCAACCCCCCGCTCGGCGCCGGCGTCTCGACCCGCTCCTGCACCAGCGGCGCGGCGTCGTGCGCGCCGAGCGCATCGAGCAGCATCTCCAAGCCCGCGGCCGAATCCTCGTCCCGCTCGACCAGGGTGTGGACCATCGCGCCTTCCGCCTTCAGCAGGCTCGGCTTGTCGGGGTAGGAGAAGAAGGCGACCGGCTCGCTCGTCTCGACCAGGATCAGATGCTTAAAAGGCGCCAGAAACGCGGTCGCCGGCGCGACCGAGTAGGGGATGCGCTCCAGCGGCGTCCGCCCCGCCCCGCGCTCGAGGCGCGCGGTGAAGAACTGCGAGCCGAGCCGGCACCCCGTCGCCGCGCCCACCTGCCCCGCCAGCGTCAGCGCCCGGCCGCGGCACGCCTTGTTGGCGAGGATGATCAGTGCGGGCTCGCCCGAGCGCAGCACGCGCGCGACCGCCTCCACCCGTGCGGCGGGCGGCGGCTTGGACACGTCGCGCACCGGTGCTCGCGCCGGCTCGCCCGCCGGACCCCAGGCGGTGTCGCCCGGCAGGATCAGCGTCGCGATCCGGCCGGGGTGCTCGCCCGCCTTCGCCACCGCCGCCGCCGCGTCCGCCGCGATCGAGCGCGACGAGTCGACCCGGCGCACCCAATGGCTGAGTGGGCGCGCCAGCCCCTCGATGTCGCTGGTGAGCGGCGCGTCGTATTGGAGGTGCTTGGACGAATGCTCGCCGACGATGTTGACCATGCCCGACGAAGCACGGCGCGCATTGTGGATGTTGGCCAGCCCATTCGATAGGCCCGGCCCAAGATGGAGCAGCGTGCAGGCCGGCGTGTCGCGCATCCGGTACCAGCCGTCCGCCGCGCCGGTGCAGACGCCCTCGAACAGGCAGAGCACGCTCTTCAACCGAGGGGTGTCGAGCGCCGCCAGGAAGTGCATCTCCGACGTGCCCGGGTTGGCGAAGCAGATCTCCACGCCCTGGTCCGCCAAAGTCGCGACCAGGCTTTCGGCGCCGTTCATCCCGTGCTCCCCCATTTGCTTTCAGCGACCCAGCGCCGCCGCGAGGCGTGCCTTGTCCTCGACTTCGCGCAACGTACCCCGCGCCACCCAGCTGCCGCCGACGCACAGCACGGGGTCGAAGGCGAGCCAGTCGGCCGCGTCGCCCTGCTCGATCCCGCCCGTCGGACAGAAGCGGCACTCCGCGAACGGCGCCGCGAGCGCCTTCAGCGCCGGCAGCCCGCCCGAGGTCGCGGCCGGAAAGAACTTGAAGTGGCTGAGCCCCAGCTCGAGTCCCCGCATGATGTCGCCTGCCGTGGCGACGCCCGGCAGATAGGGCGTGCCCGCCCGGGCGATATGCTCGGCAAGGGAGGGGGTCAGGCCGGGGGACACGATGAACTCGGCCCCCGCGTCGCGCGCCCGGTCGAACTGGTCGACAGAGAGCACCGTCCCCGCGCCCACCGTCGCCTCCGGCACGGTCCGCATGGCGCGGATCGCATCATAGGCGGCGGGCGTACGCAACGTCACTTCGAGCGCGCGCAGCCCGCCGGCGACGAGCGCCTCGGCCAGGGGGACGGCCGTGTCGGCGTCGTCGATCACCAGCACCGGGATCACCGGCGCCAGCCCCATCACGTCCGCGATACTGCGCAAGCCCCGGCCTCCTCGTCGCTACGCCCGAGGTCCGCTTAGCGGGGTCCGCGCCGTGCCGCTATCGCTGCAACGGTCCGTGCTCGATCTTCGGCAGCACGTGCCGGGCGAACAGGTCGGCCTCCGCGGCATGCGGGTAGCCGGACAGGATGAACGCTTCGATGCCCATGTCCTGGTACATGCGCAGCTTGGCGAGAACCTGGTCGGGGTCGCCGACGATCGCGGCGCCGCAACCGGAGCGCGCGCGGCCGACGCCGGTCCAGAGATTCTCCTCGGCATAGCCGTCGTCCGCCGCGCTCTCGCGCAACGCCGCTTGCGCCGCCACGCCCGCCGACTGCGAGTCGAGCGACTTCGCCCGGATCGCCGCGCCCTGCGCCTCGTCCAGCTTGGACAGGAGCCGGTCGGCATAGGCGCGCGCCTCGGCCTCCGTGTCGCGCACGACGACATGGGCGCGGTAGCCGAAGCGCAGGGTGCGGCCGTGCTTCGCCGCGCGCTCCTTCATGTCGGCGATGATCGCGGCGACGTTCTCCTTCTTGTCCGGCCACATCAGGAAGACGTCGCAGCCCTTGGCGGCCGCCTCGCGTGCGTCGGGCGACAGCCCGCCGAAATAGAGCAACGGCGCCTTGCCCGACACGGTCCCGACCCGCGGCGGATCGACCTTCAGCTTCCAGAACTCGCCGTCATGGTCGAGCGGCTCGCCGTTCAGCAGCGTCTTCAGGATATGCATCGCCTCGACCGTGCGGGCGTAGCGCGGGCCGCTGGCGAGCGTCTCGCCGGGCATGTCGGACGAGATGATGTTGACCGTCAGCCGCCCGCCCAGCATCCGGTCGATGGTGGCGATCTGGCGCGCGAGCTGCGGTGGCCAGGTCTCCCCGATCCGTACCGCCATCAGCAGCGCCATGCGCCGGAGCATCGGCGCGATCGCCGCGGCGAATGCGGTGGTGTCGATCCCGAGCTGATAGCCCGACGGCAGCAGGATGTTGTCGAAGCCGCCCGTCTCCGCCTGCAGCACGATATCGCGGCAGTGCTCCCAGCTCGACTTCAGCTTGGGATCGGGAACGCCCAGGAACTCGTAGTCGTCGTCGCAGAGCGCCGAAAACCAGCTGATCTCGCAGGACCGCGTCACGGCAGCCTCTCCCCCCGCGCGGCGACCAGCACCGCGTACCAATCCTCCCGCGACCAACGGACCTTGAAGGCGTCGGCCGCCTCGGCGATTCGGTCCGGCTGCTGGGTGCCGACGATCGGGATGACGCGTGCCGGATGGGCCATGATCCAGCTATAGGTCGCCGCCGCCCGACCCACGCCGAACTTCGCCGCCACCGCATCGAGCGCCGCCGCGACCGCTTGGCCGCGCGCATCGGTCGGATCGCCCAGACGACCGCCGCCGAGCGGAGACCAGGCGAGCACCGCCATGTCGTCCCGCATCGCCGCGTCGAACAGGCCGTTGGTCAACGGCTCCAGGTGCAGCGGAGAGAACTCCGGTTGATGGCTGACCAGGGGCGCGTCGAGGAAGCGCGCCAGCGCCTCGGCATGGGGCAAGGTGAAGTTCGACACGCCGACCGCCCGCACCTTGCCCGCCCGGATCGCGTCGTCGAGCGTCCGCGCCAGCTCCTGCGGGTGGGTCAGGATGTCGGGCCGATGGACCTGGTACAGGTCGACCTGCTCCACCCGCAGCCGCTTGAGGGAGGCATCCAAAGCCTGCGTCAGATAGGCCCGGCTCTGGTCATAGGGGATCGGCGGCATGATGCCGCCCTTGGTCGCCAGAACCATGCGATCGCGCAGCCCGGGGCTCGCCGCGAAGATCTGGCCGAGCAGCGCCTCCGCGTCGCCGAACCCGCCCGCGCCGTCGAAGCCGTAAATGTCGGCGGTGTCGAACAGCGTGATGCCGGCCGCGAACGCCGCCTCGATCAGCCGCCGACCATCATCCAAACTCCGGCCCGCAAAGCGCCACATGCCCCAGGCGAGCGGTGAGACGGCGATTCCGCTCTTGCCGAGCGGCCGCGGATCAGGTGTAAGCTGAATTTCCGACATCGTTGTCATTCTGGAGGACGACCGCTGACAAAGCAAGTGCGCTACGGCCTGATCGGGACCGGGATGATGGGCGTGGAACATCTTCACAACCTCGCCATCACGCCGGGCGCGGTGGTGACCGCGATCGCCGACCCCGTCGAGCGCTCACTCGGTTGGGCCAAGCGCGCGCTGGGGGACCGGGCCGAGGGCGTGACCGCTTTTCCGGATGGGTCAGCGCTCGCCCGCAGCGGACTGGTCGATGCGGTCATCGTCGCCTCCCCCAACCACACGCATCGCTCGGTGCTCGAGCCGCTGTTCGGCGAGGGGCTGGCGATCCTCTGCGAGAAGCCGCTCGCCACGACGCTCGCCGACGCGCGCTGGATCGTCGAGCAGGCGGAGGCGAGCGGCCGGCCTTTCTGGACGGCGATGGAGTATCGCTACATGCCGCCTGCGGCCGAGTTCATCCAGCAGGTGCACGCCGGACTGATCGGCCGTCTCCGCATGCTCTCCATCCGCGAGCACCGCTTCCCCTTCCTGCCCAAGGTCGGCGACTGGAACCGGTTCAGCGCGAACACCGGCGGCACCATGGTCGAGAAATGCTGTCATTTCTTCGACCTGATGCGGCTCATCGTCCGATCGGAGGCGGTGCGCGTCTATTGCTCGGGCGCGATGGACGTGAACCACCTGGACGAGCGTTACGACAGCCGCACGCCCGACATCATCGACAACAGCTACACCGTCGTCGACTTCGCCGACGGCAGTCGCGCGATGCTCGATCTATCCATGTTCGCGGACGGCGCGGAGAACCAGGAGGAGATCACGGCGGTCGGCGACACGGGCCGGCTCGACGTGCTTATCCCCGAGGGCGCGATCGTCCATCATCCGCGGGTCGGCTTCGGCAACCCTAAACGGGTCGGTCGCCGCGTGGTGGAGGTGGACGAGGCGGCGCTTAGGGCAGGCAGCCACCATGGCTCCACCTTTTACGAACACCAGAAATTCATTGCGGCCGTGCGCGGCGAAGGAGCGGTAGAGGTGACGGCGCGCGATGGCCTGATGGCGGTCGCGATCGGCACGGCGGCGGAGTTGAGCGCGAGGGAGAAGCGAGTGGTCGAGATGGCGGAACTCGGCTTCTGAGAACAACCGGCCAGGCCGGGCAAAGGGAGGGACCAACATGATCAAGACTTGGGCAATGACCGGCGCGGCCGCGCTGGCGCTGTGCGCGACGCCGACCTGGGGGCAGACGGCAGAGCCGGCGGCCGGCCAGCCGGCAGGTGCGCCGCAGGATGCGCCGCAGGTGGACGACGAGCCGCGCGCACCGGGTGACGTGATCGTAACCGCCCAGCGCCGCTCCGAGCGGCTTCAGGACGTGCCGGTCGCGGTCAGCGTGGTCAGCGGCGAGAGCATCCTGAACACCGGCGCGGTCAACATCGAGAACATCGCGAACGCCATTCCCACGCTGAACGTTCGTCAGTCCGGCACCTCGCTCAATCAGGCGCTCTACCTGCGCGGCATCGGCACATTCGGCACCCCGATCGCGTTCGAGCCGTCGGTCTCGGCCGTGCTCGACGGCGTGGTGCTCAGCCGCTCAGGGGAGGCGTTCACCGACCTGTTCGATATCGAGCGGGTCGAGGTACTGCGCGGACCGCAAGGCACGCTGTTCGGCAAGAATGCGAGCGCAGGCGTCATCAACATCGTCACCAAAGCGCCGACCGACCGTTTCGAAGGCTATGTCAATGCCGATTGGTTTTTCGGCAACGGCGACGAGCAACGGATACAGGGCGTGATCAACGTGCCGCTCGGCGAGAGGGTGCGGGCGCGCGTCGCAGGCTTTGCCGGCAGGTACGACGGCAATATCATCAACGATACCTACAACCGTCGCGTGAACGGGTATCGGCATTATGGCTTTCGCGGCGTCGTCGAGATCGACGCATCCGAAGCCCTGAAGCTGACCCTGCGCGGCGATTGGCGCCAGGCGCGCGACAATTGCTGCGCCGAGGTGATCGGATCGCCCGCCCGCAACGCCGACAATACACCGTTCCAGGCTTTTCTGGACCGCGCCGCGCTGGCGCTGCCTCCAGTCAGAGGGGCGGACACGCGTCGAGTGCGGCAGAACCTGATCACGCGCACCGAGGAAGAGAATTGGGGTCTCTCGCTTCAAGGCGACCTCGATATCGGCGATCACGTTCTCACTTCGATCACGTCGTATCGCAAATGGGACAATCGCGAGATCCGAGACGGCGACTTCCTCGATCGGATTTATGTCGGGATCGCGCAATCGCATGACGACGGTCCGCAGCGTAGCGACACCTTCACGCAGGAAGTGCGACTGACTTCCCCGGGAGGGGGCACCTTCGAATACGTGGTTGGGGGGTTCTACTCGCGCGCTGACAGCCGGCGGGTGTTCACGCGTTCCAACATCGCCTGCAGCTCCTCGACTCTGCCCCCGATCGGAGCGGGGCTGACGCCGTGCTCGACGGCACCGGGCGTATCCACGATCACCTTCCCGGTGGGCATCGCGGACTATGGGAGCGTTCAAACGAACTACGCCGCCTTTGGGCAGGGCACGCTCCGGGTCACCGACTCGTTCCGCCTGATCGCGGGCTTGCGGTTCACCCGTGACGTGGTCACGGGGGACTTCATTCGAACCACGCCGGTGCCAGGAGCATCGAATCCGCCCTTTGATGCGGGCGTGTTCAACAATGGCTTGGGCGGCGGGGTGCCCAATGGCGTTCCCTTCCGTCAGCGCGCGACCGCGTCGAACCTGTCCGGTCGGGCCGGCTTCCAGTTCGACCTGTCGCCGGACAGCATGTTCTATGGCACCTACGCGCGCGGCTATAAGGGTCCGGCGCTGAACTTCTTCTTCAACCTGAACCCGAACGGCACGCCGATCATCGACGCCGAGCTGGCGGACTCGTTCGAAGCGGGCCTAAAGAACAGCTTCCTCGACGGACGCGTCGTTCTGAACATCGCGGCCTACTATGCCAAGTACCGGAACTTCCAAGCCAACAACCCGGATTTCGTGCTTGGCCAGCGGGTCACGCGCTTCACCAATGCGGGAGACGTATCGACGCGCGGTATCGAGATCGACCTTTCGGCGCGCCCGATCCCGGACCTGAACATTACCGGTGGCCTGGCCTATACCGACGCGAGGGTAGATGACTTTCGCCTGCCCCCCGGCGCGAACCCGATCGATCGCGTCCCCAACGGTACGCAACTGGCCTATGCACCGACCTGGAAGGGTGCGTTCAGCTTCGACTACCGCGTGCGTACGGACGGTTTCGTCGACGTGATCTTCGGATCGCAGGCGTCGATCCAGTCGAGTCAAATCTCGAATTTCGTTGGCAACAACCTGATCCGGGCGAACAGCACCATTCCGGCCTATGGCTTGGTCGACCTCTGGGCCGCGCTGACGCCACCGGACGACCGGTGGCAGTTGCGCTTCCAGGTACGAAACGTGTTCGACGAGGCGTTTGCGGGCCAGATCCAGGACGGCGGTCCATTGTCCGCCGGCAACACTGGCTCGTCCAGCTACCGCTACATCATCCCGCGCGAAGCGGACCGCTATTTCGGCGTCACCGCGCGCGTGAACTTCTGATCCGGGAGGGCCCGGGCGACCGGGCCCTCATTCCTCCGCCGGGCGGATCACCGGCAGCATCAGGTGCACCCAGCCGAGCGCGAGCAGATAGGCGAACGCGCAGATCGCGAACATCGGCCAATAGCCGAGCCCCATCGACAGCGCCCGCCCTGCGAACCAGATCATCGCCGCGCCCGACAGGTTCCCCGCGACCGCCCCCGCCCCGATCACCGTCGCCACGCGCCCGCTCGGCACCGCGTCGGCGGTCAGGCCGAAGATGTTGGTCGAGAACCCCTGGTGCGCGAACAGCGCCACGCCGATGATCGCGGCCGCGCTCCACGGCCCGGGCGCCAGGATCGCGAGCGGCATCGGCAGGATCATGCAGGCGTAGAAGAACATCGACGTCTTTCGCGCCCGGTTCATGGTCCAGCCCCGCCGGATCAGTGCCGGGAACAGCAGCCCCGACGATAGCGCCCCGATCGCGGCGAAGCTGTAGGCAAGCGCGGTCGGCCCGCCGAGCGTCCCCTGCTTCAGCCCGAACACGCGCGCGAAAAAGTCGGGCATGAAGAAGAGCAGGAAGAACCAGCCGAGATCGCTCAACAGCTTGGCGCCCACGATCGCCCAGGTACGCCGGTCGCGAACCAGCGCGCCCCAGGAGATCGCAGCGCCCGCGCTGGCGGGCGACAGGTCGGGCGCCGCGTGGGCGATCGGCCGTAGCGACCGGGTGCCGAACACCCAGAAGGCCAGCCACACGAAGCCGAGCGCGCCGGTGACGATGAACGCCGCCTTCCACCCGAACGCGAGGGCGAAGGGCGGGATCAGCAGCGGGGTCAGGATCGCGCCGATGTTCGGGGCCGTGTTGCTGAGCCCCAGCGCGAAACTGCGCTGCTGGAGCGGCAGATAGACCGCAGCCGATTTCACCGCGGCGGGCGTGCCAACCGTCTCCGCCGCGGCAAGGGCGACGCGGGCCGCCACGAACTGCGCGACCGTGGAGGCGGCGGCATGGGCCATCCCCGCCACGCTCCACAGACCGACGCCCCAGCCTAGCGCCCGGCGCACGCCCAGGCGGTCGACGATCCACCCCACCACTAGGAACGACGCCGCCGCCGTGATCTGGAACGCGGTGCCGAGCAGCGCATATTCGCGGTCGCTCCAGCCGAACTCCCGTTCCAGCGTCGGCTTCAGCAGCGCGAGCACCTGCCGGTCGACGTAATTGAGCGCGATGGCGACGAAGATCAGCGCGATCAACATGCGGCGCTGCCGCGCCTGTGCCCGCTCGCTCACGCCCCGCCCCTCCCGCTCAACCGCGACAACGGTGTCACAGGCGCTCCGACCGCGCCAGCCTTCATCGCGCGGCCGTCGAAGCGCGTTCCACGATCTCGAACGGCAGGATGCGGCGGCGCTCGCCTTCCCCGCCCAGCAGCAGGTCCGCCGCCTCGCGTCCGAGCTGGCGCAGCGGCTGGCGCACAGTCGTGAGCGGCGGCCACACGCTGGATGCGAGCGCGCTGTCGTCGAACCCTGCGACGGAGAGGTCGCCCGGCAGCGTCAGGCCGCGCCGGTGCGCCTCCGCCAGCACGCCTGCCGCCATGGCGTCACTCGTCGCGAAGATCGCGGTCACGCCCATGGGGATCAGTTCCGCGGCGGCAAGCGCGCCCGCCTCGAACCCGAAGTCCCCGGCCCGCACCAGCGCGGGATCGAAATTCACCCCTGCGTCGCCAAGTGCGCGGGCATAGCCCTCCTGCCGCTCGGCGCTGACCGCGAACACGGGCGGCCCGGTGACGAGCCCGACGCGGCGATGCCCGAGCGCGATCAGCCGCGCGGTCATCGCCTGCGCGGCAGCGACGTTGTCGATCGCGGCGGAGGGCGCGCGCTCCACGTCCGCCCCGGGCTGGACGCGCACGACATCGACCGCGCGCGCTTCAAGCATCGCGAGAACGTCCGGACGGTCGGTCACGGGCGGAGTCAGGATCAGTCCGTCGACATGGGTCTGGTCGACCAGCGCCATGATATCGGCAAGCAGTCCCTCTGCGCCCCGGTCATAGGGCTGCGAGATCAGCCGGACCCCCTGCTCCGCCGCCCGGTCCCGAATCCCGCCCTGCAGTTCGTGCAGGTAATAGGGATTGGGATTGTCGCAGATCAGCCCGATCTGGAAGGATCGCCGGCCGCCCAGCGAGCGCGCGGCCAGGCTGGGGTGAAAGGACAGGGCCGCCATCGCCGCCTGCACGCGCTCGCGCGTGTCGGCACGGACGTAGCGCTCGTCGTTCAGGACGCGCGAGACGGTCTTGATCGAGACCCCGGCCCGGGCCGCGACGTCGCGAATGGTTGCCCGCATGGCGCGCTTGCTGCCCGAAAGCGCGGGCGCGCGCCAGTCGCGGTTCAGGCGGCGACCGGCTCCGGCGCTCCGCCGCGCCACGCCGGCGTCCAATGATGGATACGCCTCTGGATGGCCTGCACCTCTGTGAGCGCGTGGTTCACCGCCCCGGCGCGCGCGTAGTGATAGACCATGGCCTCCCGCACGCGCCCGCCGACATGATCGACCGACTTGTGCAGCAGGAAGCTATGGAACACGAGCAGGTCGCCCGGCCGCATCCGCACCTCGACCGCCTGCGCCTCGTCGAGCCCGAGCACCTCCAGATAACCCTGATTCGCCCCCGGCCGCTCGTCGGGCGCGTGCGGCATGATCGGGCCTTTGTGCGATCCGGGCAGAACCGACAGGCACCCGTTCTCCCGCGTCGCCTCGGTCAGCGCCAGCCACAGGCCGATCTCGGGATGCGGGTCGAAATCGAAGTAGTAGCTGTCCTGGTGCCAGGGCTGGCCCCAGGCGCCGCGGTTCTTCAGGATGAACATGGACTGGAACACGTCCACATCGCCGCCCAGCAGTTCGGCCACGATCCCGGCCGCCCGCCTCGACACGGCGAAGTCGCGCGCCGTGCCGTGCAGGTGCGGGTTGAAGACCTTGGCGACCAGCTCCTCGGGCGCGGTCGCCCCCTCGGTCGGCTTCGCCTCGGGCTGGATGTAGAGCCCGTTGCAGGTCGAGTAGGCGGGCTTGCCCGGATGCGCGGCGGGCGGGTCCGCTCGGATCTCCGCGATGGTCTCGGCCGACATGCGCCGACATTCGGTTTCGTCCAGAAAGCCTTCGAGAATGAAGAAGCCGTCCTGGTCCCACTGCCGCAGTTGGCCCGCGGTAAGCATGCACGCCTCCAATCCTGACCGTACGGTTAGAATTCGCCTTACCCGTGCCGCTTGTCAACTGCGCTCGGGCCGTGCCTAACGGCGATGTGGCCGAGCAAACCAGAAGGAAGGCCGGACGGCCGGCGCTCCGGCCCGATGACCGCGCCGCGATCCGCGCGCACGCGCTGGCGCTGTTCGCCGAACGCGGCTTCGACGCGACCTCGATCGGGGACATCGCGGCGGCGGCGAGCGTGCCCAAGGCCAACGTGCTCTACTATTTCGGCAACAAGGACGAACTGTGGCGCCAGGCGGTCGACGCACTCTTCGCGGAGGTCGACGGCTTCTACGCCGAGCACTGGACCCGGGCCATTCCGCCCACGCACGCCGGCCTCGCACGCACGGTGGAGATCTATCTGGAGGCGTGCCGGCGTTGGCCCGCCTATGTCCGCCTGCCGAACCTGGAGGGCCATGCCGATACGTGGCGCATGCGCTGGATCGCCGAACGGCACCTCCGCCGCCATATCGCGGCCGCTCGCGGCTTCTACCGCCGACTGATCGACGCGGGCGTGTTACCCGACATGGACACGATCTTTCTCCAGAACCTGATCGCCGGAGGCGGCCAGTTGCTGCTGGGGCAGTATGAGCTCTGGCGAGTCGCCACCGGATCGGACCGCACGCCCGCGCAATGGGCCGAGTTCTACGCACAAAGCCTGTTGCGCGTCCTCCATCCTGGGTTCCTGACCGATCGCACAGCTAAGGGTTGACCCCCTGATCGGCGTGCGCGCATCCTGCGGCCACAAGGAGAGGACAGTCCATGACCGCATCGCCCCCACAGAAAGGCGCGTCGCCGGCCGCCATCGATCAAGCCGTCGACGCGATCCTGGCGGAGGCCAGCTTGGCCGAGAAGGTCGGCATGATGTCGGGGCACGGCGTCTTCAAGGCGTTTGCGGAGACCCGGGTTTGGGGGGCCGTCCCCTACCGCGCCGGCAGCGGCGTCGAGCGGTTGGGGGTGGAGCCGCTCTGGTTTACCGACGGCCCCCGCGGCGTGGCCCGCGGCCGGTCGACCTGCTTCCCGTGCACGATGGCGCGCGGCGCCAGCTTCGACCCCGACCTGGAGAACCGGATCGGGCAGATCATGGGGGTCGAGGCGCGCGCGCAGGACTGCACCTTGTCCGGCGCGGTCTGCATCAACCTGTTGCGCCACCCCGCCTGGGGACGGGCGCAGGAGACCTATGGCGAGGATCCCTGGCATCTGGGCGTCATGGGCGCGGCGCTCGGCACGGGCATCCAGGCGCACAACGTGATCGCGACGGTCAAGCACTTCGCCCTAAACTCGATGGAGAACGCCCGCTTCACGGTTGACGTCCGGATCGATGAGCGAACGTTGCACGAGGTCTACCTGCCTCACTTCAAGCATTGCCTGGACGCCGGCGTGGCCTCCGTCATGTCGGCCTACAACAAGATGAACGGCGAATATTGCGGACAGCACCGCGAGCTCCTGACCGACATCCTGCGCGGCGAATGGCGGTTCGACGGGTTCGTGCATTCGGACTGGGTGCGCGGCGTGTACAAGCTCTACGGCGCGTCGGCGGGGCTCGACATCGAGAACCCGGAGCCGTTGGTGTGGGGCGACAAGCTGGTCGCCGCGGTGGAGACGGGCGCGGTCGAGCCGCACGTGATCGACACCGCCTGCCGCCGCATTCTCCGCACCCAATACCGCTTCGCCTGCGCGGAGGATCCGCTGCCGGAGTACACGTCCGATCTGGTCGCGTGCGAGGCGCATCGGGCGGTGGCCCTGGAGGCGGCGGAAAAATCGGCGGTGCTGCTGGAGAACGACGGGACGCTGCCGTTCGAGCGTGATCGGGTGCGGCGTCTCGCCGTGCTGGGCCGGCTCGCCGCGCTGGAGAACACCGGCGACAACGGCTCCAGCCGGGTGCGCGCGCCGCACGTCGTGACGGCGCTGGAAGGTCTGCGCGCCTGTCTCGGCGAAGACGCGATCCTTACCGGCGACGAGAGCGACCTCGACGCCGCCGGCAAGGCCGCCGCCGAAGCCGACGCGATCGTGGTGGTCGTCGGCTACACGGCGGAGGATGAGGGCGAGTACATCCCGGGCGACATGTCGCTGGGCCAGGACGACGCTCCCGAACACCTCCCGGAGGAGCTCAAGCGGCGGCCGAAAGGGCGACCCCATGCGATCGGCGGCGACCGGCTCGATCTGGGGCTGCGTGCGGAACAGGTCGCGCTGATCGAGGCGGCGGCGAGCGCCGGCAAACCGCTGGTGGTCGTCATCGTCGCCGGCTCCGCCGTGCTGGTGGAAAGCTGGCGCGAGCGCGCGGGCGCCATCCTGCAGACCTTCTATGCCGGAATGGAGGGTGGCGTCGCCCTCGCCCGCCTGCTCTTCGGAGACGTCAGTCCGTCGGGCAAGCTGCCCTTCACCGTCGCCCGCAGGCCCGAGGATTACCCCTTCTTCGACCGCGACGCGAAGGCGATCGAGTACGGCTATTGGCACGGCTACGCGAAGTTCGACCGCGAGGGGCTGGAGCCGCGTTACCCGTTCGGCCACGGCCTGTCCTACACCCGCTTCGCCTATCGCGCCGCTGCCGCGCGGGTCTTGGGTGATCGGATTGAAGCGGTCGTCACGGTTCGCAACGAGGGCAATCGCGCGGCCGACGAGGTGGTGCAGTGCTACATCGCCCCGCCGGGCCGCGACGCGGAACGGCCGGCGAAGATGCTGCGCGGCTTCCACCGCGTCCATCTCGCGCCCGGAGAAAGCAAGGTGGTCCGGTTGTCGGTACCGCTCGCCACGCTACGCTGGCGCGATCCCGTCACGCATGGCTGGAAGCTGGAGAGCGGCGAGCATCGGGTGCTCCTAGGCGGCTCATCGGCAACGCTTAGGGAGACGGCGGTGGTGCTCTAGAAAGCCTGCCGGATCAGGACGATGGTGGAGCCGAGGGGGATCGAACCCCTGACCTTCGCAATGCCATTGCAGAAAAGCAGGTGCAAATCCGCGGATTTCTGCCATTTTCGGCTGCGATCCGCGCGAGAACATGAGAAGAACATGGCCCCTCTGCGATCCGTCTGCGATCCGCAACAATGTTGCGCGCAACAGCTCTCATCGCGCCGCGTGCGGTTGTGGTAGTCGTTTGGTGCACAGGACAGCGTCTACACTGAGAAGGCTTCATGGACATCCGGCATCTTGACGCACCGCTTGTCGTCGAACTGGATCGAAAGCTGACGCGCGCGGCAGCCCGCGGCAAAGGCGTGGGCCTTAGCGCGAAGCACATAGACGTGCTGGTCGAACTCGGGCTGCTTGATCTGCTGAGCGAGGCAAAGTCGGCGGTGCTCAAGGAGCAGGCACGTGCACGACAGGTAGGTGGCACGCCCACTGACCCGATAGATAGTCGCAGCCAAGAGGTTGGCGCAGCTCGGGATGCCAGGCCGAGCAACTCGGCTTCAGCTTCACGCGAACGTGCGCGGATGCTCTTCGGTAATTAGCGCAGCGGGTGCGACCCCTGCGATGTCAACGAACAATTTCGCGCTGTTTTCCCGTATTTTCATCTGCTTAGCGGTCACCCGACAACGGAACAGAACAAAAACGAACGGCGAGTTTCGACTGCTTTCACCCAAAACTCACCCAACAAAAATCCGCGAGATTCTTTGGGCTCGCAAACCTCCTCAAGATGGAGCGGATAGTAACCTTCAGAGCGACGTTTCGACCGTCCGCCAGATGCAATCTGTCCGACGGTCTGCCCCTTCCCGACCGCTCTGACCCACTTGCGGTCGCTTGCCGCACCTCAGCGGCGCCCTGGAAGCGGACGTTCGTACATGGTGCTTCGCGGGCAAAAGCCGAAAGTTCAGATTGGCGTTTCGAGATTGCTGTACGGCGCGGCGCGGGCCTTAGCCGGCGCCGCGCCACGGCCGCTCACAGCATCAGAGTGTTCGCCGAGACTCTCTTACTGTCGGGAGCATCCGATCCAGGATCAACACGCGGCCGCGCAGCTGGTGCTTCAGCGCGCCCGCGACATGCAAGGCGATCAGCGCGAGCAGTAGGTAGGCGAGCAGCGCATGCGCGCTCCGGACGCCAGCGTTGACCGCCGCGTCCACGCCGATGGGAAGCGGAGGCACGGTGAAGAAGCCGAAGGTCGTCGGCCGCGGCGTGACGCTGGCGGACGTGAACACCCAGCCGGTGAGCGGCATCGCAACCATAAGGCCGTACAGCCCCCAATGAACGCCGTGCGCCAGCCTCCTCTGCCATTCCGGCACCTCAGACGGCAGCGGCGGCGGGCAGTGGCCCAAGCGCCAGGCGAGCCGTGCGAGGCTGAGCGCGAGCACGGTGAGCCCGATCGACTTGTGCAGCCACACCCAGCCGCTGAACAAGCTATCGTGGCCGACCCCGATCGCCAGGTTGAGGCCGATCAGCGCGGCAATCGTCCAGTGGAACGCGATCGCGACGCGACCATAGCGCGCCGTTGTCATGTCACCGCGCGCGATCCGCATACCTCTCCCTCCGCTACGCCGTGACCCTGTCGGCCACAAGCTGCGCCACCACGCCGGGATCGGCAAGCGTGCTCGTGTCGCCGAGCCCCGAAGTGTCGCCCTCAGCGATCTTGCGCAGGATGCGGCGCATGATCTTGCCGCTCCGGGTCTTGGGCAGGCCGGGCGCGAACTGGAGCGCGTCGGGCGTAGCGATAGGCCCGATCTCGCGGCGTACCCACTGGCGCAGCTCGAGGCGTAAGTCGTCCGAAGCCGCCTCTCCCGCGTTCAGCGTGACATAAGCGTAGATGCCCTGGCCTTTCACGTCATGGGGCATGCCGACCACAGCCGCTTCCGCCACCTTGTGATGCGCGACCAGCGCCGACTCGACCTCGGCCGTGCCCATCCGATGGCCCGACACGTTGATCACGTCGTCCACCCGGCCGGTGATCCAATGATAGCCGTCCGCGTCGCGCCGGCACCCGTCGCCGGTGAAGTATTTGCCCGGATAGGTGGTGAAATAGGTCTGGAAGAAGCGGTCGTGGTCGCCCCACACGGTGCGCATCTGCCCGGGCCAGCTGTCGGCGATGCACAGATTGCCCTCCGCCGTGCCGTCCAGCTCGCGCCCGTCGGCATCGACCAGGACCGGGCGGACGCCCGGCAGCGGCTTGGTCGCGGAGCCGGGCTTCAGGTCCGTCGCGCCCGGCAGAGGGGCGATCATGATCCCGCCCGTCTCCGTCTGCCACCAGGTGTCGATCACGGGGCATCGCCCGTCGCCCACGACGCGGTGGTACCATTCCCAGGCCTCCGGGTTGATCGGCTCGCCGACCGAGCCGAGCAGCCGGAGCGACGCGCGCGAGCTCCGCTTCACCCAGGCGTCGCCTTCGCGCATCAAGGCGCGGATCGCGGTCGGCGCCGTGTACAGCGTGTTCACGCCCAACCGGTCGACCACGTCCCACAACCGGCCATGGTCCGGGTAGTTCGGCACGCCGTCGAACATCACGGTGGTCGCGCCGTTTGAGAGCGGGCCGTAGACCACATAGCTGTGCCCGGTGACCCAGCCGACATCGGCGGTGCACCAGAACACCTCGCCTTGCGCGTAGTCGAAGACGTCGCGGAACGTCGTCGTCGCCCAGACCGCGTAGCCGCCGGTCGTGTGCAGCACGCCCTTGGGCTTCCCGGTCGACCCGCTAGTGTAGAGGATGAACAGCGGGTCCTCCGCCCCTATCGCCTCCGGCGGGCAGTCGGGTGACGCGGTGGCGATCAGCGCGTCGTACCAAAAGTCGCGCTCGGGCGTGATCGGCACGTCGGCGCCCGTGCGGCGCACCACGACCACGCGCTCGACGCCGGGGCAGCGCAGAAGCGCCTCGTCGACGTTCGCCTTGAGCGGTACGCGTTTGCCCCCGCGGCAGCCTTGGTCGGCGGTGACGACGAGCTTGGAGTCGCAGTCCTGGATCCTCCCGGCGAGCGCGTCGGGCGAGAAGCCGCCGAACACCACCGAGTGGATCGCGCCGATGCGCGCGCAGGCCAGCATGGCCACCGCCGCCTCGACGATCATCGGCAGGTAGATCGTCACCCGATCGCGGCGGCGGACTCCTTGCGCCTTTAGCACGTTGGCGAAGCGGCAGACCTCCTCGTGCAGTTCGCGATAGGTGACCCGCCGGGTGTCGCCGGGCTCGTCGCCCTCCCAAATGATCGCGACCCGGTCGCCGCGCATCGCCAGATGACGGTCGAGGCAGTTCGCCGACAGGTTGAGCGCGCCGTCGGCGAACCAGCGGATGCGGAAATCCGACTCGTCGAACGAGGTGTCCTTCACTTGCGTGTAGGGCGTGATCCAGTCGACGCAGAGGCCCTCGCGCCGCCAGTAGCCGTCCGGATCGGCCGCCGCTTCGGTGTAGAGCCGCTCAAAGTCCTCCGGCCCGATCCGCGCGCCCGGCCGCCGGTCGGCGGAGTAGAGCTGCTCCGTCATGCCATCGCTTCTCCGCTTGAAAGCCAGGAAGGGACGCGGCCGCCACCTGATCGGCGACCGCGTCAGCCCCGCCCCTAGAAGAACAGTATGCCGCCCAGCGCCAAGGCGTCCGACTTGGCGTCGTTGCCGTTATGCGCTTCCGACATGCTGTGCGTGTACTCGCCGATCAGCGTCACCCAGCTGGTCAGCCCGTAACGCACCTGACCGACGTAGCTGGAGTTCGTCTTGACCAGGATCGAGGACGCCTCGCCATCGGCCAGATCGAGATTGCTCTCGCCGTAGCTGCCGGCGAGCGTCAGCTTGCCGAAGCCTGCAGTGCCCTGGACGTAGAAGCCGTCGCTGTCGCGCCTGCGTCCGGTGGCGTCGGTGGAGAGCAGAAACAGGCCGGTCGTGCCCAGGCCGGTTCCCGTGTAGTAATAGCCGAGCAGCCCGAAGTTGGCGTAGGTCAGCTTGGCGCCGATATCGATGCCTTTGCCGGTGTATTCCGGCAGGCCGTTGATGCTGTCGTGACGTTGGATGATGCCGCTGACCCAGGCGTGCGCGCCGAAGCCGTTGTCCGTCTGCGCCAGGTCGTAGGTCAACTTGGCCTGGAAACCGGGCGTGCCGTTCACCTCGTCGTCGCCGATCGTGGTCAGGGGCTGGAAAACGCCCACGGCGACCTGGAATCCTCCGAATTTCGGGCTCGAATAGGTGATCTGCGGCTGGAAGTCCGTGTAGATGTAGCCCGTGCCGATGCGGCCGAGCGACGTGTTCGACGGCGCCGCGTTGCCAGCCGCCGTGCCGACCGCCAGCAGCGTGATGTCGTTCAGGATCGCCTCGGACGCGAACAGGCCGATGTCGCGGCCAATCTTGAACTCGCCCAGGTTCGGCTTGCCGAAGGTGAGGTAGGTCTGGCGAAAGTCGATGCCGGACGTGGTGAGCGCGGTCGGCTGGCCGGGCGAGTTGGCGTTGAACACGACCGGGTTCACGCTGTTGATGCCGGGATAGATGCCGAAATGGGCGCCTACGTCCCATCCGCCTTGGTTGGTGGTCACGTCCACCTTGAGGAAGCCGGGAAGCAGGCCGTTGCGAATCGACGACGAATCGTCGCCCACCGTCGCGACGCCGCCCGCGACCTCGTTACGCGGGAGCGCCCGATCGCCGCTATCGTGGACGTAGAAACCGTTGACCGATCCGGACAGCTTGACCGCGACCTCCCCGATCTGGATGCCGACGCCCGCGTCCATGGTGCGGACCAGCTTCTTGTCGTCCAATCGCTCGGCGGCGGCCTGTTGCGGCCCTTCGGCGGAGTTGGTGACGCCCGTGGACGCGGGAACGGCGGGGGTCGCGGCTTGGGTCTGCTTGCGGGCCACGAGCGCGTTGTACTCGTCGTCGGTCAGGATGCCCTTCTCCTTCAGCCGCAGCAGCAGCTCGTCCGTGGCGTCCTGCGCGTGCGCGGGCGTGGCCGCGAGCCCCATCAGTGCGACGGCCGCGGCGGCCTCCAGCAGCTTGGCGGTGCGCTTCATCCAGTCCTCCCCTTTTTCGTTCCGGCGGGGTTCGGGACCACGCGCCGCAAGGGTCAGGCTGGGGAAGTCGGCACGACGACGAAATTAGACGAAGGACGGAATACTAAGGTGCAATGGCGACTCCCCACGGCGCGCGTCCGACCGGCATCGTGCCCACCACCTTGGCGGTCGCGATGTCGATCACCGACACGCTGTCGCTGAGGCCGTTGGCGGCGAAGGCGCGCTTGCCGTCGGGCGTCACGCCCAAGTGCCAGACGCGGCGGCCGACCGGCACCAGCGCGGTCACCTTGCGGCTGGCGCGGTCGATGATCGCGACATGGTCGGCCCGGCCCAGCGCGACCAGCACCTGGCGCTGGTCGGGCGTGAACCGGACGCCCACGGGCAGCACCTTGTCCGGCGCGACGCCCGGCACGGCAAAGCGGATTGTGTCGGTGACCTTGCGTGTCGCGGGATCTACCACCTGCACCGTGCCGCCGATCTCGGCCGACACCCAAAGCTCGCGGCCATCGGCGGTGAACTCGGCGTGGCGGGGACGCTCGTCGACCGATGTGGTGCCGGCGAGCTCCTGCTTCGCGATATCGATCCAGTGAAGCGCGTGATCGGTTTCGGAGGTCGACACCGCGAAGCGGCCGTCCGGGCTCACCGCCATGCCCTCCGGCTCCACGCCGACCACCACCTGGAACGCGACCGCCCGCTTCTCGACGTCGATGGCGGTGACCGTGGCGTCGCGCTCGTTGGACGCGAACAGGAGACGGCCGTCCGGCGAGAGCGCGAACGTTTCCGGGTTTTCGCCTGAGGGCAGATCATGGAGCACCTGGCCCGTGGCGCGGTCGACCACCTGCACCGCGTTCTCGTTGGACGCGCAGACATAAAGATGGCGGCCGTCGCGCGACAGGAGCACGCCGCGCGGGCGGGCGCCCACCGTCCAGGTCGCGGTCGGCTTCAGCGTCGCGCCGTCGATCACGGTGACGGAGTTCCCGCGCTCGTTGGTGACGTAGATCGTCTGGGCGGCGGCGGGGGCGGAGAGGAGGACGGAGAGGAACAGCGTGCGCATGGCCGCAGGATACGACGGGGACCGCGCGGCGCAATCTCGTACAAAAGTCCAATAGGCCGCCGGCCTCGCCCACCTAACCTGTCAGCGTCGCTGCTTCTCGAGCGGCGGGCTCGTATGGAGTGGGTGAATGGCTGTTTCCTCGTCACGTCTCGCGCTCGGCGCCGCCGCGACGCTGCTCGCCTCCGCGCTCGGGGCGAACCTCTACGCGCACGGCAACGTGACCACGCAGGCCGTCGACACCAGCAAGCTTCCCGACATCGGCGACGCGCTGCTGACCAAGAACCCGTACCGTGGCAATCCGGTCGCCATCAAGATCGGCGAGTCGGCCTATGGCCAGAACTGCGCGCGTTGCCACGGCCTGGACGCGATCTCGGGAGGCATCGCCCCCGACCTGCGCTACCTCGACAAGGGCGAGGCCGGCGACGAGTGGTACATGGAGCGCTTCCACAAGGGCGCGGTGCGCGACGGCAAGGTCTACATGCCCGCGATGGGCGACACGCTGGGCCAGAAGGCCGGCTGGGCGATCCGCTCCTGGCTCGACACCAAGCACCAGGAATAGCGATGCGCCCCACCCGACGCGCGGTTCTCGGCGGCGCGCTCGCCGCCCTCGCGCTGCCCCGCGCCGCCGTCGCCGCGTCGCTTGAGAAGGTTAAGACAAACGGCGTTTTGCGGGTCGCCGTGTATCGGGACTTCGCGCCCTGGTCCTGGCGAGACGCCGCTGGCAAGCTCCGGGGTATCGACGTGGAGCTTGGCGAGGCCATCGCGCAGCGGATCGGCGTGCGCGCCGAGACCGTGGATTTTATGGCCGACGAGAGCGTCGAGGACGACCTGCGCAACATGGTTTGGCGAGGGCCGCTGATCGGCGGACAGGTCGCCGACGTGATGCTGCACGTGCCCGTCGACCCGCGCTTCGCCCGGGCGAACGACCGGGTCGCGATCGGCGGAGCCTATTACCGCGAAGGCTTCCAAATGGCGTGCGGCCCCAACACCGACTGCGAGGTGCCGCCGCCGCAGTTCAAGGGCAAGCGGCTCGCGGCCGAGCTCGACTCGATCCCCGATTTCTATCTGTCGGGCGGGTTCGGCGGCGTGCTCCGGGGCGACGTCGCGCATCTCCTGAGCGGCGCGGCGGCGATCGACGAGGTCGCCAGCGGCAAGGCGGACGTGGTGCTCGCGACCCGCGCGCAGGTGGAGCACGCGCGCACGCGGCTCGGCGACCGCCTGAAGGTGCGCCGCGGCCCGCTGCCCGCGCTGCCCAGCCCAGGATGGGACGTGGGCGTCGCCGTCCGGGACGACAGCCGCGATCTCGGCGACGCGATCGACGGGATGATGGGCGAGCTTCGCCGCGACGGCATGCTCGCCGCGATCTTCGGCCGGTACGGCGTCACGCCCACCCCGCCGCTTGCGACTTGATCCAAGGTCTTATTCAACCCGCGCCGTCACGGTCGTAGCGTCTGCCAACTAGCTTCGGCGTCTTGGGACACCGAGCAGGAGGGGAGAAGAAGCATGACCAAGCTTTCACGCACGGCCGTCCTGCTGGCGGGCGTGGCCGTCGTCACCGGATCGCCGCTCGCCGCCAAGGACGCCGCGGGCGAAAAGGAGAATCAGGCGGCGGCTGTCGCGGCCGCCGCCGCGGGTCCGTCCGACATCGACCTGATGAACGACGAGCGATCGACCAGCGACGTGCTGACCTATGGAATGGGTCCGCGCGCGCAGCGGTTCAGTCCGCTCCAGACGATCAACGCCGCCAACGTGGCGCGCATGGTGCCCGCCTATTCCGCATCGCTGGGCGGCGAGAAGCAGCGCGGCCAGGAGGCGCAGCCGATCGTGTACGACGGCATGATCTACGTCACCGGCTCCTACAGCCGTCTGTTCGCGTTCGATGCGAAGACGGGCGAGGAGGTGTGGCAGTACGACGCGCGCCTGCCCGACGGCATCATGCCGTGCTGCGACGTCGTGAACCGCGGCGCCGCCATCTACGGCGACAAGATCATCTTCGGCACCCTGGACGCGCACCTGGTGGCGCTCAATCGAAAGACCGGCAAGGTGGTCTGGAACAAGAAGCTCGCCGACTACTCGGCCGGCTACAGCTTCACCGCGGCGCCGCTGATCGTGAACGGCAAGGTGCTTTACGGTAATTCCGGCGGCGAGTTCGGCGTGGTGGGTAAGGTCGAGGCGCGCGACGTCAACACCGGCGAGCTCGTCTGGTCCCGGCCTACGATCGAGGGCCATATGGGGATGCTGAACGGCCGCGAGTCGACGATGACCGGCAAGCTCAACGCGAGCTGGCAAGGCGACCAGTGGAAGAACGGCGGCGGCGCGACCTGGCTGGGCGGCACCTACGATCCCGATACCAAGCTCGCCTATTTCGGCACGGGCAACCCCGCGCCGTGGAACAGCCATCTGCGCCCGGGCAACAACCTCTATACCTCGTCCACCATCGCGCTCGACCCCGACACGGGCGAGGTGAAGTGGCACTACCAGACTACGCCGCACGACGGCTGGGACTTCGACGGGGTGAACGAGTTCATCCCCTTCGACCATAACGGGCGCAAGCTGGGCGCGAAGGCCGACCGCAACGGCTTCTTCTTCGTGCTCGACCGCACCAACGGCAAGTTTGTGTCCGCCACGCCGTTCGTGTCCAAGGTGACCTGGGCCAAGGGCTTCGACAAGGCGGGCAAGCCCATCTACGTGCCGGAGAACCGGCCGGGCGCGCCCACCGCGGAGAAGGGCCAGTCGGTGTTCTCCGCCCCGTCGTTCCTGGGCGGCAAGAACTGGATGCCGATGGCGTACAGCCAGCAGACCGGCATGTTCTACGTTCCCTCCAATGAGTGGGGCATGGACATCTGGAACGAGCCGATCGCGTACAAGAAGGGCGCGGCCTATCTGGGTGCGGGCTTCACCATCAAGCCACTCTACGACGACCATATCGGCGTGCTCCGCGCGATCGACCCAGCCACGGGCAAGATCGCGTGGGAGTACAAGAACAAGGCCCCGCTCTGGGGCGGCGTGCTGACCACCGCGGGCAACCTGGTCTTCACCGGTACGCCCGAGGGCTTCCTCAAGGCGTTCGACGCCAAGACCGGCCAGGAGCTCTGGAAGTTCAACACCGGCTCGGGCGTGGTCGGCTCGCCCGTCACCTGGGAGCAGGACGGCGAGCAGTATGTCGCCGTGATGTCGGGCTGGGGCGGCGCGGTGCCGCTCTGGGGCGGCGAGGTCGCAAAGGCGGTGCAGAACATCAACCAGGGCGGCGCGCTCTGGGTTTTCAAGCTGCCGCGCTCGTGACGGCGGGGACGGGGACGTCGCCGCGCACGACGTCCCTTCCCTTCGCGCCGCCGGGCGCGCTAGGCCCTGGGTCGGGGAGGAGCTTGGGGGTGGAACGCGTCCTGATCGCGGACGATCATCCATTGGTGCGCGACGGCCTACGCACCGTCCTATCGGTTGCGTTCGACCGCACGGAGCTGTTCGAGGCCGCGTCGGTCGCCGAGGCGATCGGCATCATCGAGCGCGAGGGCGATTTTGACCTAGTGCTGCTCGACCTCAACATGCCCGACAGCAACGGCTTCGGCGGGCTCGCGACGCTGCGCGACCGGTTCCCCTCCATTCCCGTCGTGATCGTGTCGGGCGCGGTCGAGGCAGGCCTGGTCAGCGCGGCCATCGCCAACGGGGCCGCCGGCTTCATTCCCAAATCGCTCAAGCGCAGCGCGATCGTGGGCGCAATCCACCAGATCCTCGCCGGGGACGTCTACACGCCCGAGGAGTTCCGCAGCCTCGCCGCCGACGGCGAGGCGGAGGAGATACGCCGCCGCATCGACAGCCTGACGCCGCAGCAGCGCGTGGTCCTGGGCCTGGTGGTCGCGGGCAAGCTCAACAAGCAGATCGCCTTCGAGCTCGACGTGTCCATGACCACCGTCAAGGCGCACGTGTCGGCGATCCTCGCCAAGCTCAACGTGTACAGTCGCACCCAGGCGGTGATCTTGGCGAACAAGGTGCGCTTCACGGGCCAAGCTTCGGCGCGGCACTGACTGACGCGCGGAGCGCGGCGGCTCAGCGCTGACCGGGCATGCCGACATAGCCGGGAAGCGCGCGGACCCGCTCCATCCAGCGCGCGACCCCGACGTATCCCGAGACCTCGACGCCGCCCTCATGCGCAACCGATAGATAGGGATAGCAGGCGACGTCCGCGACCGTCGGGCGGTCCAACGCGAGCCAATCTCGCGTCGCGAGATGCGCGTCCATGATGGCGAGCAGCCGGTCGGCGTCCGCGCGCGCGCGCGCGACGTCGAGCGCGTAGCCGAACTTGTCGTGCAGACGCGCGTCGTTGGGGCCGCGCGCGACCTCGTTGGCCGCGGTCGAAAGCCATTGCGCGACCAGCGCCTCGCCCCGCGCGGCCGACGGAAGCCACGCCTCGCCCCCATGTCGCCGGGCGAGATAGATTAGGATGGCTTGGCTGTCGCGCAGCACCAACCCGTCCTCCTCCAGCACCGGGAGCTCGCCGAACGGATTGAGCCGCAGGAAGTCGGGCCGCTTGTGCGCGCCGCCCAGGAAGTCGACGGGCACGATCTCCAGCGGCGCGCCTAGAAGCGACGCCAGGAGCCTAACCTTGTAGCAATTGCCCGAGGGCTCGAGATCGTACAGCGTGGCCGGCATGGTTTCCCCTCCTTCGCGCGTCCGTCGAGCCTGGGGCCTCTCGGCGAACCACGCCATGCGACTTTGGGCGGACCGGGGCGGGCATGCGCGCGCTTGAACGGCTGAGACGCTGGGCGGGAGCGGTCAAGCGCGATGTCGTGGCGCTGTGGATCGCGGCGCGCGACCGGCGCACGCCGATTGCCGCGCGCGCGGTCGCGATGGCGGTCGCGGCGTACGCGCTTAGCCCGATCGACCTCGTTCCCGACTTCATCCCCGTGCTGGGGCAGTTGGACGAGCTCGTCATCCTGCCGCTCGGGATCGCGCTCGCGCTGCGGCTGATCCCGCCGGCGCTCGTGGCCGAGTTCCGCGCGGAAGCGGCTCGGCGCGCCGACCGCCCGCGCAGCCGCGTCGCCGCCGTCCTGATCGTCGCGGTCTGGCTCGGCGCCGCGGCGATGGCGGCCGCCTGGCTTACGCGCCTAACCGCTTAGCCGCGCCAGCAGCGCCCGGAGTTGCGCCGGCTTGACCGGCTTCTGCAGGACGTGGAGGCCCGACGAGACAAGCCGGTCGCGCAGGTCGGGCATGCGGTCGGCGGTGATGATGACGCCCGGCACCGCGCGGCCGAGCCGCCGCCTGAGGCTCGCGATCACCGCGTCGCCCGTGACGCCGTCGTCCAGGTGGTAATCGGCCAGGATCACGTCCACCGCGTCGAGCGCGCAGCGGGGCGCGCGGCCGGCCTCATCCTCGCTGAGCGCCGCGACGACCCGGCACCCCCAACCCTCCAGCACGGCGCGCATGCCGTCCAGGATCGTGCGCTCGTTGTCGATTACCAGCACGGCCCGCGCACTAAGGCCGCGTCGGACGCCGGGCCGAGGCGCCTGTTGGGAGCGCACTCCCATCGCGGCGATGGGCGCGGACACGGTGAAGGTCGAACCCCGGCCGGGCGCGCTGTCCAGCGCGATCGGGTGGCCCAACATCCGGCCCGCGCGCTGCACGATCGCGAGCCCCAGCCCGATACCGCGCGCGCCGCCGTCGTCGAAGCGGCGGAACTCCTCGAAAATCTCGCGGTGATGCGCGGGGTCGATCCCGGGCCCGGTGTCCGCGACCGCGATCACGGCCCCCGCGCCCTCCAGCCGCACGGACATGCGCACGTCGCCCTCGCGCGTGTAACGCAGCGCGTTGGACAGGAAATTCTGGAGGATGCGGCGCAGCAGCCGCGGGTCGGATCGGACCCAGACCTCCGTCGCCTCCACCTCCAATGATAGCCCGCGCTCGGCCGCCATCAGCGCGAACTCGCCGCGCAATGCCTGGAACAGCTCGCACAGCGGCACGTCGCACACTTCCGGCGTGATCGCGCCGGCGTCGAGCTTGGAAATCTCGAGCAGCGCCTCCAGCAGGTCCTCGATCGAGTCGAGCGCGCTGGCGGACTGCTGCACCAGCTGCCGGTTCTCCGAGGCCAGCCGGCGCGCGGCGAGCGCGGAGACGAACAGCCGTGCGGCGTTCAGCGGCTGGAGCAGGTCGTGGCTCGCGGCGGCCAGGAAGCGCGTCTTGGACAGGTTGGCCTGCTCGGCGGCGGTCTTGGCGTCGCGCAGCGCGGCCTCGGCGGCGACACGCTCGGCGATCTCGCGCTGCAGCTCGGCGGTGCGCTCCGCGACGCGCGCCTCCAATGTCTCGTTGGTCTCGCGCAGCGCTTCCGCCGCGCGCAGCCTCTCCGTCACGTCGTCGAAGGTGAGCACCAGGCCGCCTTCCGGCATGGCGCGGCGGCGCACCTCGATGCTGCGCCCGTCCTCGCCGCGGCGGATCACCGCGTCCTCACCGGCCGACAGCCAGCCCACCGCCGCCGCCGCGTCGCGCCAGAGCGTGCGCGCGCACCAATCGACCAGCGCGTCGTGATGCGCGATGCGGTGCTTGGCGGTGACCGGGTTGAGCTTGAGCAATGCCAGCAGCGGATCGTTCCAGGCGAGCAGCGCATGGTCGCGGCCGAAGACGCAAACGCCCTGCGGGATCGCGTCAAGCGTGCCTTGCAGAACCAATGCGCGCTCCGCGAGCTCGCGCGCACGCTCGCGGGCGTCCTCCGCGCGGATGTCGGTGATGTCGGTATAGACGCCGACGACGCCGCCCTCGCTGGTGCGGCGCTCGTTGACCTGGATCCATCGTCCGTCCGACAGCGCGATGACGTGGCCGCCGCCCGCAATGCGGTGCTGCGCCACGCGTTCGGAGACCCAGCGGTCTGGCGCCACCATCGCGCCCAGGCTCGCGCGGCTGTCGCCGATCGCACCGGCGATGTCCTCAAACCGCGCCCCGGGCACGATTCGGTCGGCGACATCGGGCCAAAGCGAGAGGTAAGTCTGGTTGCACAGCACCAGCCGGTCGTCCGCGTCGAAGATCGCGAAGCCTTCGTTGATGCTCTCGATCGCGTCGCCCAGCCGGCGGCGCGCGCTGTCGGCCGCGTCGCGGGCGTGCGCCAGCGCGGCGTTGCTGGCGGCGAGCTCGGAGAGCGCGCGCTCCAGGTCTGCGGTGCGCTCGCGCACCTTGCCCTCCAGCGAGATCGCGGTCTCGAACGCGGAGAAGGCGTTGCCCTGAAGGTCGGTGGAGCGTTCCACGCGGCCTATCAGCGCGGCGTTGATGCGGCGAAGCTTCGCGTTCTCAACCTCCAGACACCGGAGGCGGTCGTCCAGGACGACGTCGTTCGCGGCCTTCAGCATCCGCGCCCGATCGCCAGCCCGCTGAAGGTCTGGTTGACGTGCAGCGCGTGGAACTGCTCGCCATAGGTGTTGAAGCCGACCACGCCGTGCGACGCGTAAAGGCGCGACACGGCGCCCGTCAGCTGGCGCTGCCCGATCTCCACTGAATTGAGCACGCAGTCGAAGCCCAGCACCCGGTCGAGCCCGCCGACGTCGCGGTCGAGCCGCTCGAACAGTCCGTGCAGCCCCGCCAGGATGTCGTCGCCCTCGCCCAGCGTCAGCACCACGCCCTCGTCGATCGCGCAGTAGAAGGTGAGGCTCCCGTCCGGGTTGGCGGTCTGGATGGAGCGGACGTAATGCTCGCCGCCCGCGCGCACCATCGGCGGATGCGCGGCGAATACCGCGGGACCGAGCTCGTCCACCCGCGCGCCGACCAGCCGGGCGTACTCCTCGGCCGCGGGCTCCGCGTTGATCTCGTGGACGACGCGCGCGACGGGGTCGGCGGCGGTGATGACCATCTTGGTCGACCCGGGCACGTAGTGCTGCGCCCTGAACACGCTCATCGGCCGCTCGGCGGAGAGCAGCGCAACCAGCGCCGCGTCGCGGCGGAACCGGCCGTCGCAGAAGACGAAGGTCTCTCGAAAATCGAGACCGTCGCCCGACGATCCGCCAATCAGCGGCACCTCGCCCAGCGCGTCTTGGAGCGTGAGCGTCAGCATCTCCTCGCGATGCGACAACCCGTCGACCAGGAAGATGGCGGCGTGGTTCGGGCGGGCGCCGACGCCGCGCGCCCATTCGTTGGCGTCGGCCACCAGGGCGCGGACGCTCTGCCGAGCGGCGTCGGCGTCGAACCGATCGAGATCCTCGAAGCACGCGACCGACAGGCGGAAGCCGTCGGTCGGGAAGCCTACGGCGGTGATCGTTCCCTCATCCAGCCCATCGGGCGTGATCTCGCCGGACGAGGTGCAACCCACCACCGCCAGTCCGTCGGCGCACGTCGCCAAGGCGTCGGCTAGCCGGTCGAGCGGATAGCGGCTGGAGCAGAAGATCAGCACGCCCGATAACTCGGGCGCGCGCAGCCGCGCGAAAAGTTCGGCCACCGCAGCCTCCGGATCCTCGACACGCGTGGACGCCACGCGGATGGGCTCCCGTCCCCTCACCAGGGGGAGCATGTCACGCGGCCGCGCGGTCGTCACGGGCTATTCGCCGCGTGGTGGCGGGCCGGCCGCCTCCAGCGCCACCGCCTCCTCGTCGGAGAAGACGCGGCTCCTGACGATGAAGCGCACGCCCAGCGGCCCCTCCAGCGAGAAGCCCGCGCCCCTGCCGGGCACCACGTCGATCGTCACCTGGGTGTGCCGCCAATACTCGAATTGCGCGGCCCCGATCCACACGGGGACGTCGCCGGTGACGTGGCCCAGCAGGACGTCCTGCCGACCCACGCGGAACTCGCCCCGGGGATAGCACATCGGCGCGGACCCGTCGCAGCAGCCGCCCGACTGATGGAACATGAGCGGCCCGTGCGCGGCCGCCAGCCTTTCGATCACGAGATCGGCTTCGGGCGTGGAAAGGATACGGGGCGGGGTGATAGCCGATCGCTCCAACAAAGGCGGCGGGCGCGATGCCCGCCGCAGGTCATCGCCGCGAGTTATAGGAGAGAGGATGCGGAACTCCTCGCGGGATGTCAGAAGAACCCGAGCGCCTTGGGGCTGTAGCTGACCAGGAGGTTCTTGGTCTGCTGATAGTGGTCGAGCATCATCTTGTGGTTCTCGCGCCCGATGCCCGACTGCTTGTACCCGCCGAACGCCGCGTGCGCGGGGTAGTGGTGGTAGCAGTTGGTCCACACGCGCCCCGCCTTGATGGCGCGGCCGGCGCGGTAGGCGATGTTGCCGTTGCGCGACCACACGCCCGCGCCCAGGCCGTAGAGCGTGTCGTTGGCGATCGCGATCGCGTCGTCATAGTCCTTGAACGGCGTCACAGCGACGACAGGACCGAAGATCTCCTCCTGGAACACGCGCATGCGGTTGTGGCCTTCCAAGATCGTCGGCTGGACGTAATAGCCCTCGTCGATCTCGCCGCCCGGCCGGTGGCGCCCACCGCCGGTCAGCACCTTCGCGCCCTCGGCCCGGCCGATGTCGATGTAGGACAGGATCTTCTCGAGCTGGTCGTTCGACGCCTGCGCCCCGATCATGGTCGAGGGGTCGAGCGGATGTCCCATCCGGATCGCCTCCGTTCGGGCGATCGCGCGCTCCATGAAGCGGTCGTAGATCGACTCGTGCACCAGCGCGCGGCTGGGGCAGGTGCACACCTCGCCCTGGTTGAGGGCGAACATGGCGAAGCCTTCGAGCGTCTTGTCCAAGAAATCGTCGTCCTCGTCCATCACGTCCGGGAAGAAGACGTTGGGCGACTTGCCCCCGAGCTCGAGCGTGACCGGGATCAGATTTTCGGTTGCGTATTGCATGATGAGCCGGCCGGTCGTGGTCTCGCCGGTGAACGCGATCTTGGCGATGCGCGGGCTCTGCGCGAGCGGCTTGCCCGCTTCCACGCCGAAGCCGTTGACGACGTTGAGCACGCCCGGCGGCAGGAGGTCCGCGATCAGCTCGGCCACGACCATGATGCCGAGCGGCGTCTGCTCGGCGGGCTTGATGACGACGCAGTTCCCCGCCGCCAGCGCCGGCGCCAGCTTCCACGCCGCCATGAGGACGGGGAAGTTCCACGGGATGATCTGGCCCACCACGCCTAGCGGCTCGTGATAATGGTAGGCGACGGTGTCATGGTCGATCTCCGCGATCGACCCCTCCTGGGCACGGAGGACACCCGCGAAGTAGCGGAAATGGTCGACGACCAGCGGCATGTCGGCGGCCGTGGTCTCCCGGATCGGCTTGCCGTTGTCGATCGTCTCGACCAACGCGAGCAGGCTCAGGCGCTCCTCGATCCGGTCGGCGATGCGGTTGAGGATGAGCGCACGTTCGGCCTGACTGGTCCGCCCCCAGGCGTCCTTCGCCTTGTGCGCGGCGTCCAACGCCAACTCGACGTCCTCGTGCGTGGAGCGCGCCACCTCGCAGATCTTCTTGCCGGTCACCGGCGAGGGGTTGTCGAAATACTGCCCGCGCGTTGGCGCCACCCACTGGCCTCCGATGAAGTTGTCGTAGCGCGGCCGGATCGCGATCGAGCCGTTGAGCTGGTCCAGGGCTTGCTGCAGCATTGGGTTCCTCCTTCGGTCCGTCGTCGCGGCCGGTCTTCCCAACAGACGTTTTCACCCCTCCGGCCCCGACCCGCCATTGCACCAAAGGTCGATTGCGCGCGGACGCGTCTCCTTGTGTTTCGGGCGGGACACGAGAACGGGAGAGTTTCGCATGAAGGCAGCGTATTGGGTCGCGGCGGCGGTCCTCGCGACGGCGGCCCCGGCAATGGCCAAGGATCACGTGGTCCAGATGAAGAACACGGGCAAGGCAGGCGCGATGGTGTTCGAACCCGCGTTCGTGAAGGCCAAGCCCGGCGACCGCATCCGCTACGTACCCACCGATCCATCGCACAACGCGGAGACGATCGCGACCATGCTGCCCGCCGGCGTGGCGCCGTCGAAGGGCGGCATGAACAAGGAATGGGTGCTCACCGTCTCCAAGCCCGGCCTCTACGGCGTCAAATGCCAGCCGCACTATTCGATGGGCATGGTCGCGCTCGTGCAGGTGGGCGACGGCCCTTCGCCCAACCTCGCCCAGGCCAGGGCCGCGAAGCTTCCGCCCTTCGCCGCCAAGCGCATGAACGCCATGCTGGCGCAGGCGAAGTAGGGGCGCGCGCGAATGGGTGTGGTCATGGTGAGCTACCCGGCGGCGGACGGGGCGCGGTTCGACCGGGAATACTACGTCGCCGCCCATCTGCCGCTGGTCAAGCGCGTGCTGACGCCGCACGGCCTCGTGGCGGCCGAAGCGTACTTCCCGGACGATGAAGCCTCTCCGACGCTCGCGGTGGCGGTGCTGCGCTTCCGCGACGCCGCCGCGCGCGACTCGGCGCTCGGCCATCCTGACGCCGGCGAGGCATTCGCCGACATCCCGAACTTCACGGACGCGCAGCCCACGGCCGCGCGCATGTCGGCCGCGTGAAGCCGAATTCCTTCACCCGCCCCTGAACCGCAGGCCGATCCAGATCGTCCGCGGCGTCGCCCGCTCGACCACGTCCGCGCCGGTGTTCGCCGTCTCGACGCGTTCGTCGAACAGATTCTCCGCGCGCGCTTCCAGGCTCAAGCCCGCCGCGATCGGCACGGAGGCGACGGCGTCGATCGTCGTGGCGGGAGCCAGCGTGCGGGAGTTCGCGTCGTCCTCGAACTGCGTCGCGGCGTGGCGTACGGTGCCCGAGACGACCATCTGGCCCTTGCGCCACCCGAACGTCGCAAAGACCAGATCACGCGGCGTCTGCGCGGGACGCAGGTCGTCCAGCGCCGCGGCCGCGCCCGACGCCTCGACGTGCGGGTCCACATGGCTCCAGGACGCCTGCGCGAAGACGGGACCGAGCTGCGCGCGGGCGTCCACCTCGACGCCCGTCGACTCTATCGCGTCCAGGTTGCGTCGCACGCGATAGACGCCGCCCGCCGCCACGAAGCCGACGCCCGGGAACAGGCCCGGCCCGCGTCCCGCGGTCACGTTGGCGATCGCGCCCTCTAAGCGGTTGTGGAACACGGTGGCCGCGACCGTCAGCCCCGGCGCGGGCGCCAGCGTGACGCCGCCCTCCACGCCCTCCAGCCGCTCGGGCGCGAGTTCGGCATTGGCGGCGACCGCATCCGCGCCGACGCGGAAGGGGCGGTACAGCTCGTTCAGCGTCGGCAACCGCCAGCCGCGATAGGCGGCCGCGCGCAGCGTCAGCGCGTCGGCGGGCCGCCACGCCACGCCCGCACGACCTGTGAACTCCTCGCCCGACCGGTCCCGGAAGCGGAAATCGTTCAGCGCCGCGCCGCCCGCCAGCGGCCGCTCGTTCAGAAACCCGTCGGCGATGCGCCACCAGTCGACGCGGCCACCCAGCGTCAGCGTCACCGCGCCCAGCTCCACCGCGCCATCGGCAAACAGGCCGATCGTGCGGTTCTCGCCGCCCGCCAGCCGCCGCCGCGTCGGCTGGGCGTTGACGAAGGTGAAGTTCTCCTGCGTCCTGCCCTCTACGTCCCGCCAGTCCGCGCCGAGCCTCAGATCGATCCCACGGCCGAGCGGCGGGGCAACCTCGATCCGCGCGCCCAGGCCGGTCGCGGGCGTGCTGTACTGGTCCAGCGTCTGCGTCGCGGTCGTGCGGGCGGCGTTCACGCTCGCGAAGCTCGACGCGAAGTCGCGCGTCTGGAGGTAGGCCAGCGCCGACCAGCCCCAACGGCCGCGCCCGACCAAGCGCACGCTCGCGTCCGCGCCCTCGCTCTTGTTGCCGGTGAACGCCGTGCCGCGCTCGCGCCGGTCGGTGAAGGCGGAGAGGTTGGCCTGGAGCTCGGTCGCCGGCGCGACCTGCACGACGCCTCGCGCCGCGGCCGAGAACTGTTCAAAGGGCGCGCGCCGGTCGACGGGGCCGCGGTCCTCCCGCACGATGGGGGTGAAGCCGTCGCCGCGCGCGTACGCCGCCGACAACGTCGCGAAGCCACCTGGCCGCTCCAGCGTCGCCGCCGCTTGCGCGTCCACCGAGTCCCGGCTTCCGTAGAAGCCGGCCGCCTCCAGCGCGGCGAGCTGGTCGGGCGTGGCGCTCTCCAGCTCGACCGTACCCGCCAGCGCGCCGGGCCCGAAATAGCCGGAGCCCCCGCCGCGCGTGACGCGCACCTCGCCCAGCCTGTTCGTCGCATAGGCCGGGAACGCCACCCATCCGCCGAACGGATCCGCCTGCGGCACGCCGTCCAGCACGAGCAGCGCGCGGCTAGACGCGTTGCCGCCGATGCCGCGGAGCGAGATCCCCTGCGCCGTCGGATTGGCGCTGCGCGAGTCGGCGCGGCGGAACTGTTGCAGGCCCGCCGCGTCCGCCAGCACGCTCTCCAACCGGTTCGCGGCGTTCGCCTCGATGCGCGCGCGGTCGATGACGACGACGCCCAGGGCGCGGTCGGCGAGCCGCTCGTCCAGGCCGCGACCCGTCACGACGATCTCGCCCGGCCGGGCCTCCTGCGCGCCGGCGGGAACGGCGACGGACAGCAGCAGCAGGACGGGAAGACGGGTCATGGCGTACTCGAACCGAAGGGGGTGGCGGGGACGAGCGGGCGACCGAGATCGCGCCACCCGTCCGCGCCCTCCCCGAACCAATGGACGCGGGCGTAGCCCGCCCGCGTCAGACGCATCGACGCGTTCCAGCTCATCCAGCAATCCGCAAGGCAGAACAGCACGATCGGCCGACCGGGCTTGCCGCGCGCGAGCTCTGCCACGCCGTCCATGAACCACCGCTCCACGCCGGGGTCGACCCGACCGCGCCCGGCCTCCGGGAACCAGGCCGCGCCGGGGATGGTCCGGTGCGGCCGTGCCAGCCGCCAGCGGCCGGTCGCCGGGTCGCGTACGCCGCCCTCCGCCGGAAAGACGTCGATCAGCACCGCGCCGCCCTGTCGGAGCATGCGGGCGACGCCCGCCGCGTCGACGCGCGGCACGCCGGGCGGCGGGCCGGGCACCACCGCGCGGTACTGCGCGACGCGGTAGCCCGTGGCGGGATCGAACGGCGCGGGCGCGTCCTGCGCGCTCAGCGCGAACAGCGACAGGACGGCGACCATCGTCCGGATGACGCGCCCCTGCTTCTCAGTTTCCGCCCGCATGTCGCGCCCCGCCTCCTACCAAGGTGTGATGGCCGCTCGCGGCCGCCCGGCGTACTGGACTTTGGGATGAAACGGATCGCCGCCGCCCTCGCGCTCGCCGCGCCGTCCGCCGCCGTCGCGGGCCCCTTCCCCGCCGACCCGCTGAACTCGCCCATGTGGGAGTTCGTGGCCGACAAGTATCTGGGCGAGGGCGCGGTGGTCCGCTTCGACCCGCGCGTCAAGGTGACCTTTCCGGAGGTGGCCGAGAACCAGCGCGTCTTCCCAGTCCAGGTCGACGCGCGCGGGATCGCCGACGTCGCCCGCGTCATCATCCTGATCGACCTCAACCCCATCCAGCTGCCGATCGACTACAGGCTGGGCGACGCGGAGGCGTTCGTGTCCACGCGCGTCAAGCTCGACCAGCGCACGCCCGTGCGCGGGCTGGTGCAGCTGAAGGACGGGACGTGGCTCGCGTCGGGCGGCTGGATCGACGCGGCGGGCGGCGGCTGCTCCGCCCCGCCCGTCAGCCGCGTGAAGGGCGACTGGGCGCAGCATCTGGGCGAGGTGCGCGGCCGGCTCTGGAACGGCGCGGCAGGGGCGCGCGTGCAGCTCGCCTTCAGGCACCCCATGGACACGGGGCTGGTCGACAACATCGCCGTCTACCACATCGACGACCTCAAGCTGACCGCGGCCGACGGCCGGATGCTGGGCGAGGTTAGAATGCAGGCGGCGGTCGCCGAAGATCCGGTCCTAGCCCTGATGCCGCGCACGCGGCCCGGCGAGGCGGTGCGCTTCGCCGGGCGCGACACCAACGGCGTCGAGTTCGCGGGCACGCTCCAGCCCGGCGGCGGCGCGGTCGCGAGCCGCTGACGACGCGCCGCGCCTTTCTCGCGGGCTCGGGCGCGATGCTCGCCGCGGCCGCGCTGGCGCAGCCTCTCGCCTATCGGCTCCTGCCCGAGCAGGTGGCCCACGGCGCTTGGGTGATCCGCGGCGCCGACACGTTCATCGCGCGCGACAACGGCGGGGCCGTCGCCAACATCGCGCTGTTCGCGACGGAGGAAGGCGCGGTGCTCGTCGACGCCGGCCCGTCGCTCCGCTACGGCGAGGTTCTGGCGAAGCTGGCGCGCGAGCTGACGGGCAAGCCGGTCGCGCGCGTCTACCTCACGCACCTTCATCCCGATCACACCTATGGCGACGCGGCGTTCGAGCCGGGAATCATCGCCGCCACGCCCGCGCTCGCCGCCGAGCTTAAGCGCGAGGGGCTCGGCTTCTCCGACGGGATGTACCGGATCCTGGGCGACTGGATGCGCGGAACCGAGCTGCACATGCCGGGGCACGCCATCACCGCCGAGCGCGAGACGCTGGGCGGCCGCGCGTTCCGCCTGCTCGCGCTGTCGGGCCATTCCGCGTCCGATTTGGCGGTGCTGGACGAGCGTACGGGCACGCTGGTCGCCGGCGATCTCGTCTTCTACGACCGCGCCCCCACCACGCCGCACGCCGACTTTCCAAAGTGGCGCGCCGCGCTCGACACGCTGAAGGGGCTCGGCCATCGGCGCGTGATCCCGGGCCATGGGCCGATCGACTCGACGCCCGGGGCGGCGATTGACCAGACGCGCGACTGGCTCGACTGGCTTGAGGGCGCGCTCACGGCCGCGGTGCGCGACGGGCTGGACATGGTGGACGCGGGGCTCCTGCCCATCCCCGATCGCTTCGCCCGCATGAGGGTCGCCCGCTACGAGCTTCAACGCTCGGTCGCGCATCTCTACCCCGCGATCGAAGCGCGCGAGTGGCCGCGCGTGGACGGGCGCTAGAACCGCGCCTTTAACCCTAAGCGCACCGACCGCGGCGCGCCGGGGGCGAAGAAGGTGGAGTTGCGGACAGGCGTATCCCCGCCGCCGGGCGGTAAAGCGAACGGACGCTGCACGAACCTGCCGTTCGCATCGAACGCCGCCGCGCCCAGCTGCGCGCCCGTTGCGTAGTCGCGGTCGAACAGGTTGTCGACGCGCGCAAAGAGCGACAACCAGCGCGCCGGTCGCGCCTCCGCGCCGACCCCCACGACCGCGTAGCCGCCGCTCCGGCCCGGCCCGAGGTAGAAGACGCCGTCCGGCCGATGCGCGTTGTTCTCGTTTCCCCGCGCGAACGCGCCGGACGCGGCGAACAGGTCGGCGGTGAGCGTGAGCGCCGACACGGGCGTCCAGGCGAAGCTCGCCTTGAACTGGTGACGCGGGATCAGCGGGATGCGGTCGCCGCGCGCGACGTCGATGTTCCCTTCCAGCCCAGGCCCTTCATCGTTCGTGCTGTTCGCGGCGCCGTTCACCGTCTCCCGGCTGCGGAACGTCGCGTCGAGCAGCGTGTAGTGCGCCGACGCGCTCCACGTCCGCCGCTCGACGCTCAAGTCGAGCTCGATCCCCTGCCGCCGCGTCCGGCCGAAGTTGCGGAAATATCCGAAGCCCGATTGCGGTGCGGCGACGAACAGGATGTCGTCGCGGTTAACAGTGCGGAACGCGCCCGCGCGCGCCCGGACGCCGTCGGCGGCGTAGCCGATCCCGCCCTCCAGCGTCCGCGCCACCACTTGGTCGAGCGGCGGGTCGCCTGCGAGCGCGTTGGGCAGCCGGCACGGGCTCTCGGGATCGGCGCAGCCCAGCTCGATGGCGGAGGGCGCGCGGCTCGTCTGCGCCAGGCTCGCGTTGAGCGACAGCGCGGCGGTCGGCGTCCAGCGGATCGACACGGCCGGGTTCAGGCGATGGAAGCGGTGGTCGCCGTCGAGCGACCCCGGCCCGCCGCCCGGCTGGATCCGGTCGCGGTTGCGCACGACCGTGCGGTCGAACCGCGCCGAGAGGTCGACCGTCAGCGCCTGCGAAAGCGTTGCGGCGTCGAGCATGTACGCGCTCAGCACGCGCGTTCGGCTCCTCAGATCCACGAGCGCCTCCTCGTTCTCCGCGTCCACCCCGTCGACCCCGCGGTCGGGACGGAGGAGCCCGAACTGCGACGACTGGCCGAATCGCGCGCGCCCGTCGACATAGCCCGCGCCGATCGTCACGCGATGCCCGGGGATCGTCCCGTCCAGCGTCAGCTCGGCGGTGCCGCCCCATTCGCGCTGCCGCGTGCGCGAGCGGTTGAGCAGGCCGTCGCACGCCTCGTCGGCGTCCTCGCCCTCCGCGACCGCCTTCAGGCACGCCTGCTCCGTCGCGTCCTCGTCCTCGCCCAACACCTCCTCGTTCAGGTCGCCGTTGAGCGTGCGCGTCGTGATCCATCGACGGAACAGGCCCGTGGACAGCGACGCGCCCCGACCGAGCCGGTGACGCCCCGTCAGGTTGAGGAGCAGCGCCCGGTTCCGCGTCTCGTCGGGATAGGTGTAGACGCTGGCCCGGTCGCGCCGGAGCAGCGTGAGCTCCTGGAGGCCGTTGCCGGTCAAGTCCGTCGCAGCGTAGGCGGCGGACAACGCGACGTCGTGGCGGCCGCTCTCCCAGCCGAACTTGCCGAACGCTTGCCCGGCCTCGGACGGCGAGCGGTCGCGCCAGCCGTCCTCGCGAAAACCGTCGGCGGATGCGAACCAGTGGACCGCGCCCGAACGGCCGCCAGCGCTCGCGCGGCCGATCAGCCGGTCGAACGACCCGTAGGCGAGCTCCGCGCCGAAGCCCGGATCCGAGCGCCCGTCCTTGGTCCGGATGGACAGGGCGCCGCCGAGCGAGTTGCGCCCGAAAAGAGGATTGGAGCCCGGTACCAGCGTCACCGACCGAATCGCGGAGAGCGGGATCAGGTCCCAGCTCACCACGTCGCCGAAAGGCTGGTTCACGCGCACGCCGTCCAGATAGACGGACAGGCCCTGCGGCGTGCCAAGCAAGGGCGAGGCGGTGAAGCCGCGATAATTGACGTCGGGCTGGAGCGGGTTGCCCTGCACCTCGTTGACGAACACGCCGCCTACGCCGCGCTTCAGGTAGTCGGTCAGGTCGACGGCCTGGGCGCGCGCTATCTGCTCGTCGGACGCGGTACGCGCGGGAAAGGCGAGCGTGTCCTCGCCCGGCTCGAACAGCGGGGTGGCGGTGACCACGATGTCCGCGCCCCCGTCGCGCGGGTCCTCCACCTGCGCCTGCGCCGCCGACGACGCGATCAGCGCCGCCGCGCCGACCCCCAGCCATGCACCCCTACCCATCGCGATCACGCTAACCGGGCGGACCGGACGTTGCGCATGGTACCTTGGTGGGGCTGGACTTCAGGGGATCGCGCGCGCGGCTATGATCGCGCCGCCGTCGGTGCCCTGCACCAGCACGGCCCGACGCAGACCCGGCCGCGCCGGCGGCAGCGGGAAGGACGCCGCCGCGCCCGTCCATCCGCCAAGCCTGCGGAGAGCGCACACGACGTTGCGATGCGCGAGCGTGCGTCCGCCGTTCTGCCCTACGGGCACGGGCGTGCGGATCGTCCGCGGATCATATTCGACCAGCCACACCGCCGCGTCGCGTGCGCTGCGCGCGTCGGCCCCGATCAGGACGCGGTCCTCCCGCGACGAGATCGCCGGCCCGGCCGCGCCCCGATCGGCGCTGTCGATCGCGCGCGCGAGCGCCGCGTCGCCGCGGTACGGCGTCGCGAACCGGCCGTTCACGACGAATTGCGGCGTGCCCGCCTCGCGCCGTCCGGTGCGCGCGTAAGCATATTGCCGCTCGGTGAATTCGGGCCGCGCAAGCGGGTCGCGCCAGCCGAACCGGTCCCAATAGGTAACGGAGAAGCTGAGCGGCAGCACGTCCGGCCGCGTCGCCAACCGCCCCAGCGCCGCGTCGGCCGGAGGGCAGGCGGCGCAGCCTTGCGCGGTGAATAGTTCAACGACGGTGGGATGCCCGCGGTCCGCAGCCGCGACCACCACCGGAGCGACGCCTGCCGCCCGGCTGGCCAGCACGACGGCCAACGCGAGGTGGAAGCTTCTCATCCAAATTGCCTGCCTTAGAGATTACGGGCGGCCGATTAGACCATATGCTGACATGGGAGCGAAGCCGATCATTTCTGGAACGGCCACCGGTTCCTTCCGCGCCAGAATGAACGAACGTCCTCGATTACATGTTATAAGCTTCGAAGCGGCCATTCCGCTTTCCGCCAATCTGCGCTTCAGCTTATCGAGTGCACACAACCGGCTTTCATCGCGGATCATCTCTGCCAGTGTGATCACCTGAGGCTCGCGGGCGCTAACCTGATCGGAACCTCGCGGCAGCCACTAGCCAGTCTCGGTCAGAACGTGGGAGGAAGAGCCATGCTTCGCGTTCCCAAGCTCACGTCCGCGCTCGCTCTTGTCCTCGCCAGCTGCTCCCCGCCTGGAACCCCGTCCGGCGGCGGGACGTCTGCCGCCGGCGCCGGTACGCCGGCCCGTCTCACGGTCGCGAGCTGGAACCTGGAGCATCTGGCCGAGCGCGACGGCGAGGGCTGCCGGCCCAGGCAGGAGGCCGACTATGCCGCGCTACGTGGTCATGCCGACGCGCTCGGCGCCGACGTGATCGCGTTCCAGGAGGTCGAGTCCAGAGCGGCCGCCGAGCGCGTGTTCACGCCCGACAAGTACGAGGTGGTGATCGAAGGGCGCGCCAGCTCGGGCGCGCAGGGCGGTTGCTACGGCATGCCGGGCCAGCGGCTCCGCCCGCAGAAGGTCGGCTTCGCGATCAGGCGCGGCGTGCCGTTTACGCGCAACCCCGACTTCACCGCACTCGGGCTCGGGGACGACAACCTGCGCACCGGCGTCGACATTTCGGTCGGCGCGTCGGCTCCGCTCCGGATGCTCGCCGTCCACCTCAAGTCGGGCTGCAACTCGGGCCGGGCACCCACAGACCGCGACTGCGACACGCTGTTCGCCCAAGTGCCCGTGCTCGAGCGGTGGATCGATGGGCGGGGCCAGGAGGGCGCGCCGGCGCTGGTGCTCGGCGACTTCAACCGTCGCCTGGCCAGTCGGAACGACCTCGTCTTCACCGACCTGGACGACGGCGAGCCCGCGGCATCGGACCTCTCGCTCGCGAGCGGCACGGCAGGCGCGACATGCAAATCCAAGTATCGCGAGTTCATCGACTTCGTCGTGCTGAACGAGCCAGTCGCAGGACAGATGGTTGCGGGCAGCTTCCAGGAATACACCTACGACCTGCCCGAGGAGCAGCACCCCTCCGACCACTGCCCGGTGTCCGTGTCGCTCCGAACGGCGTCGTGAGGCGTCCGGAACACTCGCACCCCAATTTGTCAGAACCGTTCAACGCTTGAACCGCCCCCAAGCGGCTGTGGAGACCATGATGCGCTTCGTGCAGATCGACATCCTGCCCTCGGGCAAGGCGCTCGTCGACATCGACAAGCTCACCCACGCGGTGCCGGAGGGCGAAGGCACCCGCCTCTTTCTCGGCGCGCAGTATCTGGACGTGCCGCACACGCTTCAAGAGCTGGAGAATTTGCTCGCGGGACGCGAGCGGACCGACAACGGCGAGACCAGTCGGGCCGGGTTCGGGCTGCGTTAGCCGTTGCCGCTCCGAGTCTGCGAGCCTTTTCGCACCCTCTCTTCGCTCAGACGACCGACATCAGCTGCGATGGGAACGCCGCCTGTAGCGCCAGCACGTCGTCCATGCTTCCGCGCAGCCAGCGGTCGTGGTCTTCGGGCAGCAGGATCACTGGCATGGCTTTGGGATGTTTGGGGGCGACCAGCGGATTAGGCTCGGTAGTGCAGAACGCGTAGACCCGGTCGTGGTCCTGGTCGACCTTCCACACGCCTGCGAAGCAGGGCAGCTCCTGGTCGGCGACCGAGAACCACCAGTTCGTGTCGCCCGGTGAAACGCGGTCCTTCCCCGCCTTCGGCTCCGCGAAGCGGGCGAAGGGAACGAGGCAGCGGTGCTCGGGCTTCAGAAGCCACGACCGCCACATGTTGTTCTCCAGGTTTCGGGCGTTCGTCCACCAGTCGTAGAGGAAGGGCAGCTCTCCCTCCTTGGCGGGCCGCTTGCGGGGTTTGCGCGTCGGGAACCCCCATTTCATGGTGCTGAGCACCCGCTTGTCGTTCTCGAGCCGCACGACGTAGCCGGGCTTGCCGGGCGCGGCGTAGTCTCTCTCGACGTCGAGCTCGTTCCGCTCGTCCCAGCGCGCCTGGAAGTAGGCCAGATACTCCCAGCGCTCGACCTTGAGGTTGTAGAGGTTGCACATGCGCGCGATCCGATCACGACCGGTAGCGCGACACAAGCCTCCGCCACTCGTGCTTGTCGGGATGGGGCAGCTGCGGACCCTCCGGCATCTCGCGGGTCACCGTCAAGCTCGGGCGGACAACGCGGCTACTCTCGTCGCGACACCGCTCGCAGCAGAACCGCTTTGCAGCCTCGCCGAGCGAATCGTCCCACTCCTTCCGCCGGAACAGCCACCAGAGCGCAGCCGCGTCCATCACCCGCGACCGTCCGCAGCCCCGGCAGGTCAGCCGGATCGTCCGCTTGTAGAGGGCGCACTGCTCCAGCGTCCGGAGCTTGCGGCCGACATGATCGACATTGGCGTGCGGCGCGGCGCTCACGAGCTGGTCCCCTCAGGGTAGCACCCGGCGGCCTTGAGCTGGCGGCAGATGCCGTTGAAGCCCGCGGTGGTCCCCTGAGCCCGGCCGATGTCGTTGTCCGCGCCTGCCGCGTCCCAGAACGCCTCGAGCGGCCACTTCTCCGGGCAATGGTGGAGCAGGCAGCGGAGCGCGAGCCTGACCTCGACCGTGTTCACCTTCGCCTCGCCCGAACGCGCCATCGCGGCGCGCAAGATGCGCAGCGACAGGTCGATGACGACGCGCTGATGCAGCCCCCAGGAGATCCTCACCGGAAGTCATGGCTCTTCACGCGGATCACGTCTTCGGGATCCATGCCGTCGGCGTGCGGCGGCCAGTAGCAATCGCGGGGCGACGGGCTCCAGCCGGCATCGCCGCGATCGGGCGACCCTGCATGGCGCGCGCCGTCGCCGCGCCCGGTCCGGTTCGGGAACGACATGGCGCCGACCTGGGCGAGCAGGTCGCCGCGATCGACGATGCGGTCGCAGATGACGTGGATGACCTCGCCCTCGCGCTGGATGCGTCCCTTCATGCCGATCATCGGCGCGCTCATCACCGTGCGCCGCTGCGCCTCGAAGCGATCGGGCCAGAGGATGCCGTTGGCGATCCCGGTCTCGTCCTCGATCGTGATGAAGAGGACGCCTTTCGCCGACCCGGGCTTCTGCCGAACGAGGATGACGCCCGCGACCTCGACGTGCCGACCGTCCCGCATCTGCTCGAGATCGGCGCAGCGGATCAACCCCTGCCGGGTCAGCTCGTCGCGCAGGAAGCTTAACGGGTGCGCGCGTAAGCTGAGCTGAAGCGAGCGATAGTCCTCGACCACCTCGCGCCCGTCGGTCAGCGGTCGGAGGACGACCTCGGGCTCGAGCCCTTCGACCGAGAAGTTGCTCTCCCGGTCGTCGGCGGCCGCGAACAGGGGCAGCGGCGCCTCGCCGAGCCCCCTCACCTTCCACAGCCCCTGCCGGCGATCGTGCCCGAGCGAGTGGAACGCATCGGCTTCGGCCAGTCGCTCGATCGCGGCGCGGGGCACACCCGAGCGACGCCAGACCTCCTCGACCGAGCCGAACGGCGCGAAACCGCGGGCTACGACCACCGCGGCACCGTGGATGTTGGCGAGCCCGCGCACTTGGCGGAAACCGAGCCGCACCGCCAAATGACGACCGCGGGTCCGCTCCAGCGTGCAATCCCAGCGCGACGCGTTGATGCACACCGGCCTGACCTCGACGCCGTGCGCCTGTGCATCCCGCACGATCTGGGCAGGCGCGTAGAACCCCATCGGCTGCGCGTTGAGCAGCGCTGCGCAGAACACGTCCGGATGGTGGTGCTTCATCCATGACGACGCGTAGGCGATCTTGGCGAAGCTGGCGGCGTGGCTCTCGGGAAAACCGTAGGAGCCGAACCCCTCGATCTGCTTGAATGTGCGCTCGGCAAAGTCGCGGGGGCACCCGCGCTCGACCATGCCTTCGACGAGCTTGTCGTAGAAGTGGCTGACGCCCCCGGTGAACTTGAACGTCGCCATGGCGCGCCGGAGCTGGTCGGCCTCGACCGGCGTGAACCCAGCGCCGACGATCGCGACCTTCATGGCCTGCTCCTGGAAGAGCGGCACGCCCAGCGTCTTCTCGAGCACAGCGCGAAGGTCGGCATGCGGGTACTCAGGCTTCTCCAGCCCCTCCCGGCGGCGGAGGTAAGGGTGCACCATGTCGCCCTGGATCGGGCCGGGGCGCACGATCGCGACCTGGACGACGAGGTCGTAGAACCGCGCAGGCTTCATGCGCGGCAGCATCGACATCTGCGCCCGGCTCTCGATCTGGAAGGTGCCTAGCGTGTCCGCCTTCTGGATCATCGCGAACACGTCCGGGTCGTCGTCCTGAAGGTCGGCCAGGCCGATCCGGACGCCCTTGGCCTCCTCGAGCAGGTTGAAGGCCCGGTTCATGCAGCCGAGCATGCCGAGGCCCAGCACGTCGACCTTCATGAAGCGGAGCGCGTCGATGTCGTCCTTGTCCCACTCGATGATCTGCCGATCCTCCATCGCCGCGGGCTCGATGGGGACCAGGTCGTCGAGGCGGTCATGCGTGAGGACGAAGCCGCCCGGATGCTGCGAGCTGTGCCGGGGCGTGCCGATCAGCTTGCGCGCGAGATCGAGCGTCAGCTGCAGCCGGCGGTCGTTCGCGTCGAGATTGAGCTGCTCGACATGTTTCTCGCCGACGCCCTCGGCCGACCAGCCCCAGACCTGGCCGGCAAGCGCGCCGGTCAGGTCCTCAGGAAGCCCGAGCGCCTTGCCGACGTCGCGCACCGCGCCGCGCGCGCGGTAGCGCGTCACCACGGCCGTGAGCGCCGCGCGGGTGCGGCCATAGGTCTCGTAGATCCACTGGATGATCTCCTCGCGCCGCTCGTGCTCGAAATCGACGTCGATGTCGGGCGGCTCCCTCCTCTCGCCCGACACGAAGCGCTCGAAGAGGAGCTCGTGCCTGATCGGATCGATGCTGGTGATCCCGAGCACGAAGCAGACGCACGAGTTCGCGGCCGAGCCCCTGCCCTGGCACAGGATGCCGCGCCGCCGCGCCTCGGCGACGATCGAGTTCACCGTCAGGAAGTATGGCGCATATTCCAGCTCGCCGATGAGCTTGAGCTCGTGGGCGATCTGGGTGCGGTACGCGTCCGGCACGCCGTCCGGGAACATGCGCTCCGCGGCCTCGCGCGACAGCTTCTCCAGCGCAGCTTGCGCCGTCATCCCCTCGACCACACGCTCGTGCGGATACTGGTAGCTGAGCTCGCCCAAGTCGAACCGGCATCGCCCCGCGATGTCGAGCGTGGCTTGTAGCGCGTCCGGATAGTCGGCGAAGCGGCGGACCATCTCCTGCGGGGATTTCAGCGCCCGGTCGGCATGCGCCTCGCGCCGGTAGCCCAACTCGTCGACGGTGCACTTCTCCCGGATCGCGGTGACGACGTCCTGGAGCAGCCGGGCCTCGGGCGCATGGTACAGCACGTCGCCGGTCGCGACCGCCCGCACCCGCGCCGCGCAGGCCTGGGCGGCCAAGCGGTCGAGGCGGATCACGTCCTCGGGCCGCCGGCGGTGGCTCAGCGCCAGGTAGGCGCGATCGCCGAACAGGTCGGCGAGTTCGCCCAAGTGGATCGCGTTCGTATCGTCCGGCTCGTCCGGCAGCAGGATCGCGACCAGGCCTTCGGCCCACGCCGCCAAGTCCGTCCAGCCGAGCGTGCAGCCCCCCTTCCCCGCCCGCGCCTTGCCGACGGTGAGCAGCCGGGTGAGCCTGGACCAGGCGGGGCGATCGGTCGGGTAGAGGAGCAGCCGGCGACCGTCGTCGAGATCGACGCGCGCACCCGGGATCGAGCGGACACCGGTGGTCTTGGCCGCTTCGTAAGCCCGGACCATGCCGCCGACGGTGCCCAAATCGGCGACACCGAGCGCGTCATAGCCCAGCAGCGCCGCGGCCGCGAACAGCTCCTGCGGATCGCTGGCACCGCGCAGGAAGCTGAAATGCGTGAGCATCTGCAGCTCGACATAGGGCGTCGCCATCAGCCGAAGACCCCGTGGAGCCACCAAGACAGGTTGCCGGTGGCGGCGTCCACGCCGTCGCCGCGCCGGAACACCCAGAAGCGCTGCCCGGATACATCTTCCAGGCAGAAATAATCCCGCACGCCCCACACCTCGTTCTTGCTGCGCCACCATTCGCCGTGGATGCGCTCGGGCCCGTCGGCGTTCGCCACGCGGTAGATTTGCCCGCGCCATTCGAAGCGGCGGGGCGGCTGGTCGGGAAGCAGCGCCACCACCTGCGCCAGCGGCTCGGGCCGCGCGAGCAGGCGGGCAGGCCGCCTCCAGGCCGGCCAGCCGTCAGCCCTCGCCAGCGGCGCCGCCCTCGCCACCGCGCGTTCGGGCACATGGCTCTCGACCGAGCCGATCCGGAACAGCGCGTCACGACCCGCCCGACCCGCGAGCGTGTCGACCAGCTTCGGCACATCGACGGCCTGAGCATCCCCGGCCAGGATCGTAGCCAGCGACGTGGCCCCGAGCGGTTCGGTGTGCGTGGCCGTCAGCGCGAACTTCTCCAGCCCCAGCCCCGGATCGAGGCGCTCGATGCGCATCGAGAGAAGGCGCAAAAGGTGCTTGGGGTCGCGGTTCGGGCGCGAGGTGCCGATCGAGACCTTCTGCTCCGCGCCGTCCACCCGGTCGCACGCGAACTGCAACGCGCGCGCGCCTAGCCCGCGCGCCCGGAGCAGCTCGACCAACTCGTCGAGCAGGTCCGCCATGACCTGGCCGATCTGCTCCGCCGCGCCGATCGGCTCCAGCAGGCGACGCTCCACAGCTGGCGGCTCCTCGTCCACGAGGGGCACGATCGGCTCAGGCTTGCGGCCGAGCGCCTGGTCGAGCCGTTCGACCGTCACCAGCCCCAAGCGTCGCGCGAGCGGTCCGCGCGGCATCGAGATCAGGTCGCCCACCCGCTCGAGCCCGAACCGGCGCGCCGCGGTCAGCGCGTCACCAGGGATGCGAATCGCCGCGAGCGGGAGCGGCAAGAGCGCTTCGGCTGTCTTGGCCGAAGGCACGAGGCTGATGGGCTCGGCACCGTGTCGGGCGACCGCATGCGCCGCACCCGGCGTGTCCGCGACCGCGATCCGCGCGGTGAACCCCGCCCGGCGGCAGAAGCCGACGATGCGGCGGCAGAGCCGCTCCTCGCCGCCGAACAGGTGAGCGACGCCGGTCAGGTCGAGCCACAGCCCGTCGGCGCCCGCGACGCTGGCCACCGGCGTCCAACTCCGCACCGCGCGCAATGCCAGCCGCTCGAGCAGCTGTGCGTCGGCCTGAGGGTCGGCCGGACGCACGTCCAGGTCGGAGACGAGCACGCGCGCATGCGTCACGGCCATGCCGATCCCGACCCCTTCCGCGAGCGCGGCGGGGCACGCCGCCACCACTTCCTGCCGGCGTCCGACGACGTCGACGAGCACCAGCGGTCGCCGGCCCTGCGCCTTGACGACAGGAGACTGCTCCGAAACGCATGCATCACCGTCCGGCATCCGCCGGAACGGATGCTCGGCTGCCTCCGATCGCCGCCCGAGCTCCCGGATCGAGGGTTGCCGATGCGCCGGTAACGCCGCGATCTCCGCCTCGACCGCGCCGCGCGTGCAGGCGTCGTCCCGCGCCCAGCGCGCGCCCGGGCGCCAGCCGCCGCCGCGCGGCACCGAGCAGGCGCCGGGATCGTCGTCGACCGGCGGCTCGAAGCGCCGCCGCGCCTCAGGCCGCGAGATGCTGGGACGTTCCTGCCTGCGCAGCCGCTCGATGGCGAGCTGGGGCAGGAACAGCGAGGCGACCCGTCGCATCGCAGCCCTCCACGATCCAGGAACAAGCCTCGCCGCCCCGCTGGCGGACGAGGTCGACCGCCCATCGCGACCGGCCGACGCCGGCCACGCGGAGCGGGGTCGAGGGCGCACAGCCCACGCGCCATCGCGTCGAGGCCGCCGAGGGCTCCTCGAACGGCTCGCGCCCGAGCTTGCGCCAGCGACGGAACAGGATGACCGGCACGCCCCTGGCGGCGGCCGCGAGCTGGAGCCGGCGGGTGGCGACCATGGAGGCGCGCCGCACTTCGCCGATCACGACCGCGGGCGAGCCGTCGCGCACCGCGTCCTCGATCAGCGCGAGCAGCGCATTGTCGTCCCGGAGCTCCGCGTAGAGCACGTCGGCCGGCCTCAGCCCCGCCTGTTCGAGACCCGGCGCATAGAGGTCGAAGCGAGTGGTCGCCCACAGCGCCTGGCCAGTCGAAGCGGCCACGAAACGCGCGGCCACGCCGGCGATGAACAACGTCGCGGCCGCATCGTCGGCGAGCGATGTCGACGCGCCAGCGACCTCGTGCATTCCGCCGACCGCCAAGCCACCAGCGGCCAAGCGGTCGTCGACCGCGTCGATGCCGAAGGCGAGCACGCCGTGATCGACGTTCCGCTCGGTGACGGCGTCAACCTTGGAGCGGAGCTCGGCGAGTCGGTCGGCTTGGGCGGGTACGGTCAGCATGGAATTACGGCTACTCTCGTTCACTTTATGTTCCGTTAGCGAACCGACCTCGTCAACGCCCGATCGACTCCGTGCGCGACGAAGCTGGGGATAACTCCAGCATGGGCTGCCCCTCCGCGACCGAGCAGGATCAAGGATGGCGAACCTATCGAGGCGGTGACGTCGAAAGCCCCACGCCGCGCCATCAGTGCCGCCCCGCCGACCACACGACCCGCCCGATCACCGCGATCGTGGACACGTCCACATCCTCCCAGCTCGGATAGGCCGGATTGTCGCTGCGGACCGAGATACGGCCCTTCACGGGACTGCAGGCGATCCGCTTCACATGGAGATCGTCCCCGCGCCGAAGGACGTAGATGCCGTCCCGGAGACGCGATACGCCGTCGTTGCGATTGACCATGATGTCGTCGCCGTCGCTCAGCGTCGGCTCCATCGAGTCACCTTGCACCTGGATCAGCGATAGCCCGTCCGGGCTCCCATGGGCGAGGTCGCGCAGCCAGCGTTCGCTGAAACCGAACGTGTCGGAGGCGAACTCGGAGAACGCCGTGGCTCCGGGACCAGCCGAGGCGCGGACGTCGAGACGCGGCACCTTGCGCAGCTTCTTCTTGTCGTCGGCCTGCGGATCGGCGCCCAGCATCGTCTCGGGTACGCCGAGCGCCGACGCGATCACGCGCCGGTCGCGTTCGTCGAGCCTGCGGGGAGTGCCGCGATGGATGAACTGGCTGATATAGGACGGGTTGCGCCTGATCATCCGCGACACCGCGGCATAATCCCAGCCGCGCTCGCGAATGACCTGATCGAGATAAGCGCGGGGGTCCTGGACGACGGGCGTTTGCACGAGCCACCTCTGGCTGCTGAAAGGTTCGGATCGGAGGGTACACCGGATCTCAGGCGGGTCCGTCGTCCTCCGCCGCATACGCGCGGCGACGGAGCGGCGCTGCCGCTCGGTGCTAAGCATCAGAAGCTCTCCCGCGACGACAACCAGCGGCCGATCACCCGGCTCACATAGACCGGCGTCTCACGATTGCCGGGAATGCCGCCGGCCTTAGCGACTGCCCCTGGCCCGGCATTGTAGGCTGCGAGCGCCAGCGATACCGAGCCGAACCGGTCGAGCATCTGGCGCAGGTAACGCGCCCCACCCTCGATGCTCTGGACGGGGTCGAACCGGTCCGTGACGCCCAGATCCACGGCCGTTCCCGGCATGAGCTGGGCAAGCCCCGCGGCACCGGCGCGGCTGACCGCGAACGGCAGGTACGCGGACTCCGTCGCGATCAGCGCGTCCAACAGCCCCAGCGGCAGACGGTGACGGTTCTCGGCGCTGTTGATCCAGGGAAGCACGCGCTCGCGCGCCAGCGACGTCGCCGGTCGCCTCGCCGCCACATGCGGCCGGAGCGCCGACATCGAATGGACCGTCGCGGCGGGCGCGAGCGTCGGCTGACGAACTGCGATCCGGTGCTCGATCAGCGCGAAGCCCGGCGCGTCCGGCGCGAAATCGGGTTCCGGCTCCGCCGCGTGCGCGGCGGACCCGAGCAGTGTCGCAACGGCCAGAGCCGTTCGACCTAAGCGATTGGGCGTGAACATGATGGTCGTCCTTGCTCGCATTCTGCCCTTCCGCATAGAACATAGACGGAACAGACAAGCGGATGACAGCGGCCGCGGGAGGTGAGGCGGCGGGGCAAGCTGACGGAAGCTCGCAGCAGGAGAAGGCCCGTGGGCACCTCACCTCACCCTTTCAGTCTCGCCGATGAGGGCCGCTTCATCGTCGAGCATCTCGGCGGGCGCTGGTCGCGCGCAGGCGGCATGTGCCGCTGTCCCGCCCATGCCGACCGCTCGCCATCCTTGAGCGTCCGGGTCGGGACCACACGTCTTCTCCTCCATTGCTTCGCGGGCTGCGCGGCGCCGGACATCCTGCGCGAGCTCCGACGTCTCGGCCTGCTGTCCGGCCGGCCGCCTGCTCACGGGCACGCGAACGATTTCGCGGGCCACGCGAAGGATCTCGCGCGCGCCGCGACGCGCGTCTGGCGCGACGCGCGAATCATCGCGGGAACGCCGGCCGAGCACTATCTGCTGAGCCGCGCGATCACCCTGTCCTCGCCCGAGCTGCGCTATCACCCGCGCACGCCTCACGGACCCAAGCCGTTCACGCAGTTCCGCCCCGCCCTGGTGGCCGCGGTGCGCGACGACACAGGGCTGGTCGGCGTCCACCGCACCTTCCTCGACCGGCGCACCGGCCGGCTGGCGCAGCTGCCCGCACGCAAGCTCGGGCTCGGCCGGTTCGGCGGCGGCGCCGTCCGGCTGGGCGGGTCAGGTCCCCGGCTAGGGCTGGCCGAGGGCCTGGAGACGGCGCTGTCCGCGGCCATGCTGTTCGACGTGCCGTGCTGGGCCACGCTCGGCACCGAGCGCTTCCGTCACGTGCGACTGCCGAACGGCATCGAGGAGCTCATGCTCTTCCTCGATCACGACGCGGGCGGCAGGCGCGCGGAGCGGCTGGCACGCGACGCGCACGCCGCCATCCCGGTGATCACCACCCACTTTCCCCGCCGTTGGGGCTGCGACTGGAACGACGCGCTCGGCGCGAGCGCGCAGGCCAAGGCCGCCTGAGAGGAGAGGGTTCGACAGGTCTCGCGACCCGACCGCGGCGATGAAGCCCGGCGGGCCGGAGACAGACCATGGCCAGCCTCGCCCTCGACCTCCCCCATGCCCCGCCACCCCATGTCGCCGTCGCGACGCGCCTCGCCGACTTCCTGCGCGACGGCGAGCCGATCGACGCCCGCCTGCTCCGCCAGCTGTTCGAGGCCGCTACCGGCCGCTCGGACGCGGACGCCGGCTGGTCGATGCGTCACGCCTATGACGCGCTCGAGCTCGCCCAGGCCAAGCTCGCGAGCGACCCTGTGTCCGGACTGCTCGCGGGTGAACCGCGCGCGGTGCTCGACAGGCTTGCCCGGATCACGGCGTCGCTCCCTGTCCAGAGCCACCGGAGCGAGGATCAGGTCGCCTTTCAGCAATTCTCGACGCCGCTACCGCTCGGCTATCTGGCGGTCGTCGCCGCGGCCCCGCGCGCGGGCGAACTCCTGCTCGAGCCTTCGGCCGGCAACGGCCTGCTCGCCGGGCCCGCAGCGGCGCGGGGCGCGTTGCTCATCCTCAACGAACTCGACCCGCACCGCCGGTCCGGGCTCGCCTCCGTCTTTCCCGGGGCGCCGGTATTCGGCCACGACGCCGAGCTCATCGACGACCTCCTCGCGCCTGCGCTCCGGCCGAGCCTCGTCCTGATGAACCCGCCTTTCGCGCGCTCCTGCGGGCGCGGGAACGATCGACATGCCGCCGCACGGCATCTCCGCGCGGCTATTCGGCGGTTGCGACCCAATGGGCGGCTCGTGGCTTTGATGCCGGAGAGCTTCGATCTCCGCGCTTGGTGCGCCGCTTACCGGGGCGACGTCGCTCCCAGGCTGGACGCGTTCATCGACCGTGGCGCGTTCGCACGACATGGGACCGGGGTCGCGGTGCGCCTTGTCGTCCTGGACAAATTTGCCGGACGGGAGCCTGCCCAGCTGATACGCGCGACCGTGCTCGGCGACCTGATCGAGCCGCTGCTCGCGCTCGCGGCCGATCGCGGCGGGGGATCGGCCGTTGTGGCTCCACGACCGGCAGCGCAGCCACTGCCGACCCAACGCGCCTCTTCGCTGTTCGGCCGAACGGCGCGGCCAACGAAGCCTTCACCCCTCCTGCCCCGGTCGCCCGCAGCGGCATCTGCCGACGCCGAACCGGTCCTGGTCGAACCGCTCGACGAGCCGGCACCGGCCGACGCCCAGATCGGCATCTACCTTCCCTGGCGCGCCAGCCGCTTGAGTCTGCCCGGCGCAGCCGACCACCCGACGCCGCTGGTCGAATCGCTCGCCATGGGCTCGATCGCGGCGCCCAAGGTGGGACACCGCCCCCTGCTCCCGTCCCGCCTCGTCGTGGACGGGCTGCTGTCCGCGGCCCAGCTCGAGACGCTCGTCTATGCCGGCGCCGCGTTCGAGCGCGACCTGCCCGGCCGCTTCGTCGCGGACGAGGAAGGATGCGGCCTCAAGGTGTCCGAGGCCGGCCAGTCCTATCGCTGCGGGTTCTTCCTCGGCGACGGTACCGGTGCCGGCAAAGGACGCCAGATCGCGGGCGTGATCCTCGACCAGTGGCTCCGGGGCCGCCGGCGGCACATCTGGATCTCGAAGAATGAGACGTTGCTCGAGGATGCTCGCCGCGACTGGACGGCGCTCGGCGGGCTCGCGCTCGACATCCAACCCCTGTCGCAATGGAAGCTGGGCGTGCCCGTCGAGCTCGACACCGGCATCCTGTTCCTCACCTAACGGAGCGCGGCGCCTCGCGACCGTGGCGAGCGGGAGTTTCAACCGTGGCGTGCGGGAGCGATCCTGTGGTGACGTCGCGCCATCGCACTGGGGAGCACGCCGAAGCTGCGCCGAAACGCGTCGGCGAACGCGCGCGGGCAGTTATAGCCGACCGCGGCGGCTGCATCTTGGACGGTCGCGCCCTGATCAAGGCGCACGGCCGCCTGCTCCATACGGTAGCGCCGCACATGGCCGTAGATCGTGATTCCGAACGCGTCTTTGAACGCTCGCTTCAACGTGAACTCGTTCGTGCCCACGGCCCGGGCCAAAGCGGAAATCGTCGGCGGGCTGGTGTGGTGCTGCTGGAGCAGCTCTCGTGCATGGTCCAGCTTGCTACGCGCAAGGCGGTGCACTGACGTTGAGTGCACTCCGCCTTCCTCCTCCTCGATCAGCTCCAGCAAGGCATAGACGCAGCTCTCATGAAAGAGAGGCGTGCCGATGCAGGCAGCCGATGCACTCAGCATTGATCTCACGATCATCGCAGCAGGCAAGGCCAGGCTGCCGACGCGGGCCGAGGAGATCGCGGTCTCGGCGCTGGAGCCCATTGCAGACAGCGAGGCGGGCAGCCGGTGACTGGCGAGCGCACCGCTCCGCGCGAGACCAGGCCGCATCCGAAGTGAAACGGTTTCGAAGCCGCTGGCCGGCAGGCTGAAGGTTGACAAGGCGGATCGTGGCGCGGCACCCGCCCAGATCTCATAGGGGCGCGTTTCGAAACTGGCCTGTCCCATCCGAAACGATGCGCCGCCCTTCAGGTGGAAGCCGAGGCCAACCACATCTTCGGCCTCTTCGTGCTCGAACTCCGCCCGCTCTCCTTCGAACCGGCTCAAGACGAGCAACAGCCCCTCGCCGATGGATATCTCCGCCGCCGCCGGAGGCGCATCTCGCCACGCCCGCATCGCTGCCTTCATGTCTTGCTCTGGCCCGCGGACGAGGCGATCCGGTCCCGGGCCGTTTGGCGCACCGCCTCCATGAACCGGTCGATAGGACCGAGGCGGGCGAAAGCCTGATGGACGGGGGCCGGGTAAACATCGTCGCGCGCGACCTCTATCGGCAAGCGGGCGCGGACGACCACGCGCGCTTGCGCGATCGCAGCAGTCAGAGCCGAGGTGACCGGGAGCGCGCCTCCCGCTTCACCGGCCAGGATGAAGTTTCGCCGACGCATCCAATCCCCTATCTCCTGGTGTGTTGTAACATAACCCTGACTGTTCCGGACTGCCAGTCCGCCCTTTATCGCTCCCGAAACGCTTGCCGGGCGTTTACCAAGCCATTGTTGGGGGCCAGGCAGCGTTGACCGCCGCGTGCTGCGGCGCCCGTCGCTCGGCCCAGTTCCTATCGCTTGATCACCTGCGCCCCATGCTCGACATCAGCGACGGTGAACTCGAATCTCTCAAGCGTAGGGAAGCGGAACGGCTGCTTCCGGGTGCGCACAGGCGAATAGCCGACGTCTATCCGTGCAAAGCGCGGGGCGGCCTAGCGCTCATCGCTGCCGTTCACGGCCGCCGGTCCATTCCCCAAAACGGACTCTCGGCTCAATCGTTAGAGTGTCCGCCTCCGGCCCAATCGCGGACGCCCGACCTCACCTGAATGAGCGTCCGCTTTCGGGAACAGGCGGAGCAGCTGCGTCTGTCCGCATCCGGGTCTGGGCGGCGTTGGCAGCCAACAGAGCACAAGTCTGCTTTCCTATCCGATTGCCTGAAATCTGTCACACAGCGAGCCGCTCCGGACAGTAGTGGGCTCGGCATCAAGCCGCCGTCGTTCGGCGCGAAAAGGTCAGCGCCGAACCTACCCCGCAGCTCTTCAAATCGGATAAGAACAGATCGGGCACAAATCGGCCCTGCGATCCGTGTGCGATCCGTCAGAGGAACACAGGCGGTACGTTACCGCCCGGCCGACGGACGCAAATCTACGCCAATACAGAGACTTAGGATGGTGGAGCCGAGGGGGATCGAACCCCTGACCTTCGCAATGCCATTGCGACGCTCTCCCAGCTGAGCTACGGCCCCATCCGTCCCGGGAAGGCGCGCCTCTAGCGAGCGCGCGCCCGGCTGGCAAGCGGCTGCGAACAGCCGCCCGCCGCCTTCATCAATGCTCGTCGTCCTCGCTGCTGGTCTCGACGCCCAGATCGTCGTCACCGCCGAGATCGACCTCGTCGTCCGCCGAGGGCTCTTCGTCCTCGCCGGTGATCGCCTCGATGTTCTCCAGCTCGTCCGCGCCTTCCAGATCGCTGTCGGGCGCCTTGTCCTCCGCCTTCACCTGTTCGAAGGCGAGCGGCTGCTTGGACTTCAGGATCGGCTCGGGGTGCCAGGCATAGCCGCACTGGATGCAGGTGACGGGCTCGTCCTTCTGCAGGTCGTAGAAGCGCGTCGCGCATTTCGGGCACGTGCGCTTCGTGCCCCATTCGGGCTTGATCATGCCGTTTGCTGGCCTTTCGGTTCGGGTGTCCGGGGATGTCCCGGCGAAAATCGGGCGCGCCTTGCCATGGCGCAACCCCCCTGTCAAAGCCGCCGCCGCCCATGCAGAGCGCCGCCCCCCGTCCCTTCGCCGTGCAAGCGGCGGGCCCGCTCGTCGGGCGCATCGCGGTGCCGGGCGACAAGTCGATCAGCCACCGCGCGGTGATGTTCGCCGGACTCGCGGTCGGCGAGAGCCGGGTCGAGGGGCTGCTGGAGGGCGAGGACGTGCTCGCGACCGCAGCCGCCATGCGCGCCATGGGCGTGGAGGCCCAGCGCGGGGAAGACGGGGTATGGCGCATCCACGGCGTCGGCGTGGGCGGGCTGATGCAGCCCCGGACCGCGCTCGACATGGGCAATAGTGGCACGTCCACCCGTCTCCTCATGGGCTTGGCCGCGACGCATCCGATCACCGCCACCTTCACCGGCGACGCCAGCTTGTCCCGGCGGCCGATGGCGCGCGTGATCGAGCCGCTCGCGCGCATGGGCGCGGACATCACGGCTACCCCGGGCGGCACCCTGCCCCTGATGGTGCGCGGCCTCACCCCCGCCGTGCCGATCCGCTACACGCTCCCGGTCGCCTCGGCGCAGGTCAAATCGGCGGTGCTGCTCGCCGGCCTCAACACGCCCGGCCGGACAGTCGTCGTCGAGCCGGTCGCGACGCGGGATCATAGCGAGCGGATGCTGCGCGGCTTCGGAGCGGAGCTGACCGTGGAGCCTACCCCCGAGGGGCGGCAGATCACCCTGACCGGCGAGGCCGAGCTCCGGCCGCAGCACATCCTGGTGCCCGGCGACCCCTCCTCCGCGGCGTTCTGGGCCGTGGCCGCGCTGGTCGTGCCCGGGTCGGACCTACTCATCGGGAACGTGCTGGTGAACCCGACCCGCGCGGGCCTGTATGAGGCGCTGCGCCTGATGGGCGGCGACGTCTCGCTCGAGAACGGGCGCGAGGTCGGCGGCGAGCCCGTGGCCGACCTCCGCGTCCGCCACTCGGCCTTGACCGGGATCGAGGTGCCGACCGAGCTCGCGCCCAGCATGATCGATGAATATCCTGCGCTGTTCGTCGCCGCGGCCTTCGCGCAAGGAACGACCGTGGCGCGCGGCGCGCACGAGCTCCGGGTCAAGGAGTCTGACCGGATCGCCACCATGGTGGCCGCGCTCGCGTCGGCGGGCGTGACCGCGACCGAGCACGAGGACGGGCTTACCATTCAGGGCACGGGCGGCGAACCGCTGCCCGGCGGGGGCCGGGTCGAGACCCGCCTCGACCATCGCATCGCGATGAGCATGACCATCGCGGGACTCCATGCGCGCCGGGCGATTGCGATCGACGACGCGCGCCCGATCGCCACCTCCTACCCGCAATTCTTGGATACGGTGGCGCGGCTATCGGCCCCGGTCCAATGGCTGAACGCATGATCATCGCCGTCGATGGGACCGCCGCGTCGGGCAAAGGCACGATCGCCAAGGCGCTGGCCCGCCACTACCGCCTGCCGCACCTCGACACGGGACTGCTCTACCGCGCCGTGGCGGCCACCGTGCGCCGGCTCGACCTCGATCCGACCCGCGAAGCGGACGCGGTCGCCGCGTGCGACTTCGACGACCTGACGCTCGCCGACCCCGTCCTGCGCACCGGCGAGATCGGCGAGCTCGCCTCGATCGTTTCCGCCCACCCGCTGGTCCGCGCGGCGCTGCTCCAGCGGCAGAAGCGCTTCGCGCAGCAGCCCGGCGGCGCTGTGCTGGACGGCCGCGACATCGGCACCGTGATCGCGCCGGACGCGGACGCGAAGCTCTTCGTGAAAGCGACGCCTCAGATCCGCGCCCGCCGCCGCCACACCGAGCTGCAGGCGCACGGCTCGACGCTCAGCTACGACAAGGTGCTTGCCGATCTTCGCGCCCGCGATGCGCGCGATGCCGGTCGCGACGTCGCCCCGCTGACGATGGCGCCGGACGCCATGCCGCTCGACACCAGCTTCCTATCGATCGAGGCGGCCGTCCAGCGCGCGATCCAGCTCGTCGAGCGGCGGCTGGCGGCGAACGCGGCTCCAGGCTCGAATTGACAGGGGCGACACCCGGCCGCACTCCAGCCGAACGAACGATCGGGAGAAGGCGATGATCTGGGTTCTGTCCGCTGCGGCCATGGCGACGGCGCAAGCGGTGCCGGCACCCCGCCCGGACCAACTCGCCTTCCGCGACCTCTACCGCGAGCTGGTCGAGATCGACACGTCGGTCGCGACCGGCAGCTGCACCGCGGCCGCGAGGAAGGTTGCGGCGCACCTGAAGGCGGCCGGCTTCCCCGACCGGCAGCTGACCCAGTTCACCGACCCCAAGTTCCCGCTCGACGGCGGCATCGTCGCGGTGATGCCGGGCACGTCGCGCACCGCCAAGCCGATGCTGCTCCTCGGCCATATCGACGTGGTCAACGCCCGGCGCGAAGACTGGCAGCGCGATCCGTTCAAGTTCGTCGAGGAGCGTGGGTATTTCTTCGGCCGGGGCACCGCGGACATGAAGGCGATGGTGGCGGTCTGGGTCGATACGCTCGCCCGCTTCCAGCGCCAGGGCTACAAGCCCAAGCGCACGATCAAGATGGCGCTGACCTGCGGGGAGGAGTCGGGCGCGCGCATGAATGGGGCGGAGTGGCTCGCCCGCAACCGCCCCGAGCTGATCGAAGCCGAGTTCGCGCTGAACGAGGGCGGCGGCGGGCGCACCGACGGTCAGGGCCGCGTCGTCGTGCAGACGATGCAGGTCGGCGAAAAGGCGAACCGCAACTTCGAGCTGACCGTCACCAATCCCGGCGGGCACAGCTCCACGCCCATCGACGACAACGCGATCTACCAACTGGCCGACGCGCTGGCGCGGGTGCGCGCCTACAAGTTCCCCGTCCGCCTGAACGCCACGACGCGTGCGTTCCTGGAGCGGGCGGGCGCGGCCCGGAAGGACGCGCTGGGCGAGGCGATGGCCCGCCTCGCGCGGGACCCATCGGACGGGGCAGCGGAGGCGGTGCTGGCCCGCGACCGCGGCCTCAACTCGATGCTGCGCACCACCTGCGTTGCGACGATGCTGGACGGCGGTCACGCCACCAACGCCCTGCCTCAGCGCGCCAAGGCGACAGTCAACTGCCGCATCGTGCCCGGCGAGGACGCGGAGACCACGGCCGCTGCGCTACGCGGCGCGATCGCGGACCCGAAGGTCGCGGTCGACCTGGTCGGTCGCATCCGCCCCGTCGCCGTTTCGCCGCCGCTCAACCCGGCGATCCTGAAGCCCGCGGAGGCGCTGGTGGCCCGTCACTTCCCGGGCGTGCCGCTGCTCCCGTCCATGTCGACCGGCGCGACCGATGCCACCTATCTCGCGCTCGTGAACATCCCCACCTACGGCGTGCCCGGCCTGTGGGGCGATCCCGACGGCAACGGCGCGCATGGGCTTGACGAGCGCATGGCGGTCCGCGCCGTCTATGCCGGTCGCGACATGCTCTTTGATCTGGTCAAGGCGTACGCCGACGCGGGTTGAGGGACGAACCTCTCCGCGCCCGAAGCGTCTATTGCCGGGCGGGTAGAGGGTGAGATTGATGGCGAAGGCAGGCACGACCGCGACTCGATCCGTCAGGCCGCAAGAACCGGCCTGGCTGGTCGTCGCACGTCGCAAGATCGGCACGCGCGAAGCGCCGGGTCCGGCGAACAACCCGACCATCCTGGGCTGGGCCAGGCGGCTCGGCACGCGCGTGCTCGGGATCCTCTACAACGCCGACGACGTGCCCTGGTGCGGCGTGTTCGTCGCTCATTGCCTGGACGAGGCCGGCATCGCGTCGCCGATGCTCGCGGTGCGCGCGAGGAGCTGGGCCGCATGGGGCGCGAACCTTCGGCCCGATCGGCTCGCGCCCGGCGCGGTGCTCGTGTTCGAGCGCCAGGGTGGCGGTCATGTGGGCTTCTATGTCGGCGAGGATACGACCAGCTATCATGTCCTCGGCGGCAACCAGGGCGACGCGGTGTCGGTCATGCGGCTGGCCAAAACTCGCCTCATTGCATCGCGCTGGCCCAGGGGCGTCCCTGTCATCGGCGGTCCGGTCCGGACGTCCGACCGGTCCGACGTGCCCGTTTCGCGTAACGAGGCCTGAGCCGGGCCGCGATGGGCGCTGGTCGGATCCGGCTTCCCGCTTGCGCTGGTTGTGGCCTACCGGACGTTTTCTGGCCGTCCAACTTCGGGATGGCCATGTGCCGCCTCGGCTCTGGCACGGGACAGGGCCGTCGAGTATAGGCGCCGCGGGGGCGCGTAGGAGTAGAGTATGATGAAGAGCCCCCGTCACGCTACTCTTCTGGCGGTCTTCTTGCTCGCATCCTGTGGCGGCGGGGGCGGCGGTTCGGATGGCGGATCCGTTGGCGTGGTGCCCGGCCCGACCGGCACGCCGTCGCCGACGCCCTCGACATCGCCTTCTCCCACCCCATCGGCCACGCCGACCTTCGCCTACGACATTGCATTCGATTTCACGCGGGACCGCCTGATCCCGCTGATCGGCGCGCAGATCATCACCGTGGCAACCGACTCGGGCGGCCGGCTGCTCTACAACCCGATCGCCGCGAGCCTCATCGAAGCGACGGCCGTCGGGACCTTGCGGTATGAAGGCGCGTCGCAACAGGCGAGCATCGGTCTTTTCAATGCCGCGCCGCAATCCTATCCCGGATCCCAGATCACCCTGCGCCAAGCCGACCGGCTGACCTACGAGGCGCCGTCCGGGTTCCTCAGCATCGGGCAGCCCGGTCCCAGCCTCGGCAGCCTGCCCGCGCCGCTGCGCTACACCGTCGTGGCGGTTCAGACCGTCGCGACGCGCGAGCCGTCCGGCCAAACCAACATCATCGAGCGGCGCCTCGTGGGAGGCGCGTCTACGGTCGCGGCCGACGTGCCGCGGAGCGGCACGGCCCCGTATCGGGTGCTGGCGGCAGCCGTGTCCTACGCCCCCAACAGCCTGAACGGCTTCGTCGCCCAGAACGTGGATCTGTCGGTCGACTACGCCACGCGCGACGTACGCGGCACGATCACCCTCGCCTCCACGGTCACCAGTCTTCCAGCGACAACCGTGACCCTCACAATCGCCGGGCAGATCTCCGACACGAGCAATCGCATCGCGGGCAGCGTCACAAGCTCCGACGGGGGTACGGGTCGCTTGACGGGCGAGCTTTACGGACCACAAGGCGGCGAGCTCGGCATCGGCTTTACCCTGCTGCGCAGCGGCGACCAATTGGCCGGGACGATCGTCGGCGCGCGGCGCTGACGCGAGCGCGCCGGCTCCGCACCTTGTGATCCGGGCGTGTCTCGGCTAAGAGGCGCGGGTTCGGCGGGCTGGTGCTCGCGGGGGAAGGCGCGGAGAGCTTGGTTCTCACGCGCCCTTTTCGCATTGATCGCGTCTCCTCCGCTCATCGGTTCGGCCGGATGCTGCGCATCGCATGGGGCGGGCGCGGCGGTTCGGCTTGAAGACCGCCGGAGACAACCGGCCGGCCGGAAACAACGACGTTTGAGGAACTGATCCGCTTTATGGCGACCCAAGCCCTTCCCACCCGCGACGATTTCGCGGCGATGCTCGACGACATGTTCGGCGGCGCCGACAGCTTCGAGGGCCGTGTGGTGCACGGCACCGTGACGGCGATCGAGAACGACATGGCCGTGATCGACGTCGGCCTTAAGTCCGAAGGCCGCGTGCCGCTGCGCGAATTCGCCGCGCCGGGTCAGAAGGCGGAGCTGAAGGTCGGCGACGAGGTCGAGGTCTATGTCGACCGCGTCGAGAACATGCACGGCGAAGCGATGCTGTCGCGCGACCGAGCGCGCCGCGAGGCCGCCTGGGACAAGCTGGAGACCGAGTTCGCCAAGCAGGCCCGCGTCGAGGGCGTGATCTTCGGCCGCGTGAAGGGCGGCTTCACCGTCGACCTGTCGGGCGCGGTCGCCTTCCTGCCGGGCAGCCAGGTCGACATCCGGCCCGTGCGCGACGTGACCCCGCTGATGGACATCCCGCAGCCGTTCCAGATCCTGAAGATGGACCGGAAGCGCGGCAACATCGTCGTATCGCGCCGTGCGGTGCTGGAAGAAACCCGCGCCGAGCAGCGCTCGGGCCTGATCCAGTCGCTGCACGAGGGCCAGATCATCGACGGCGTGGTCAAGAACATCACCGACTACGGCGCGTTCGTGGACCTGGGCGGCATCGACGGCCTGCTCCACGTGACGGACATCAGCTACAAGCGCGTTCAGCATCCGTCCGAGGTGCTGGAGATCGGCGCCAGCGTTCGCGTCCAGATCATCCGCATCAACAAGGACACCCAGCGCATCAGCCTCGGCATGAAGCAGCTGGAGAGCGATCCCTGGGACGGCGCGGGCGCCAAGTACCCGGTCGGCGCCAAGCTGTCGGGCCGCGTGACCAACATCACCGAGTACGGCGCGTTCGTGGAGCTCGAGCCGGGCATCGAGGGCCTGGTCCACGTCTCCGAGATGAGCTGGACCAAGAAGAACGTCCACCCCGGCAAGATCGTCTCCACCTCGCAGGAGGTCGACGTGATGGTGCTGGAGGTCGACGAGGACAAGCGCCGCATCAGCCTCGGCCTCAAGCAGGCTCAGGCCAATCCGTGGGAGAAGTTCGCGGCCGAGCACCCGGTCGGTTCGACCGTGGAGGGCGAGGTCAAGAACGCGACCGAATTCGGCCTGTTCATCGGCCTCGACAACGATGTCGACGGCATGGTCCACATGTCCGACATCGCTTGGGGCGTGAACGGCGAGGACGCGCTGGCGCTGCACCGCAAGGGTGAGACCGTGCAGGCGGTCGTGCTCGACGTGGACCCCGAGAAGGAGCGCATCTCGCTCGGCATGAAGCAGCTGGAGCGCGGCGGTCCGTCGGTCGGCGGCGCGGCGGCCACTGGCGATCTGCGCAAGAACCAGGTCGTGACCGTGACCGTGCTGGAGGTGCGTGACGCGGGCCTGGAGGTGCAGGTCGGCGAAGACGGCGCCACCGGCTTCATCAAGCGCACCGATCTCGGCCGCGACCGCGACGAGCAGCGCCCGGAGCGCTACCAGGTCGGCCAGAAGTTCGACGCCATGGTGACCGGCTTCGACCGGTCCAAGAAGCCGACCTTCTCGATCAAGGCGATGCAGATCGCCGAGGAGAAGCAGGCGGTGGCCCAGTATGGCTCGTCCGACTCGGGCGCGTCGCTGGGCGACATCCTGGGCGAGGCGCTGAAGGCGCGGTCGGGCAAGTAACCCATCTGTCGGCCGGAGCGCCCGTCGGGCCCTCCGGCCGCAGAATGGTCCTATGCGGACTTATCGTCTGGCGCTATGACGCTGGACTCTGGGCGGGGGCGACATGATCCGATCGGAATTGGTGCAGCGGCTGGCCGAGCAGAACAAGGACCTCAGCCCGCGTGAGGTCGAGACGATCGTGTCGACCTTCTTCGACGCGATCGTGCAGCGTCTGGCCGACAACGGCCGGGTGGAGCTGCGCGGCTTTGGCGCTTTCTCGACCCGCGCGCGCGACGCCCGCACCGGCCGGAATCCGCGGACGGGCGACGTGGTGCCTGTCGATGCCAAGCGCGTGCCCTATTTCAAGCCCGGCAAGGAAATGCGCGCCCGCCTCAACGTGTGACGCGGCCGGCTCGCGCATGGCCTAACTGTGCGCGACACCGGTAAGTCCGGCCGGCTTCGGCATGGCGGAGGAGAGACGACGCGGCTTTTCCGCAGCGGGCCTTTCGATTACCCGTGCAGCGATGTTCAAGCTAGCGCACCGGGCGGTGACGCGACTAGATCGCGTGACGTCGGACGGGCCGCCGCCTGCCGGCCGGCTCGGCCAGATAGCGACGAAGCTTGGCTTCCCCTATTTCTGTCCAGCGCGCGGACGTGGCGAAATCGGTAGACGCTGCCGACTTAAAATCGGCTTCCCCTGGAGTGCGGGTTCGAGTCCCGCCGTCCGCACCACCCTGACCGCACTGGCCCTCGCGGGCTGTGACCGAGCCACCGAGACCGGACCGATCCGGGTGGTCGCAATCGGGCCGCGGCCGACCCTGACCGACCCGGTCCGCCGCCCCCTCCCCACCCCCTCGCGGCTCCTGGTCGACGCTGTCGCGCAGGGGCTGGTCCGCTTCGACGCCACTGGCCAGGTCGAGCCTGGGCTGGCGGAAAGGTGGATCGTCACCGACGGCGGCCAGAGCTACATCTTCCGGCTGCAACAGGCTCGCTGGCCTGACGGCCGGCCGGTCACCACCGCCCAGGTCGCGACCCGCCTGCGTCGCCTGACGACGCGTAGCCCGCTGAGCCCTTTTCTGACCGCGGTCGACGAGATCGTGGCGATGACGCCGGAGGTGGTCGAGGTCCGGCTGAGTCGCCCGCGACCCGATCTGCTCAAGCTCTTCGCACAGCCGGAACTCGCGCTGCTGCGGCCGGGCGGCCCTGGCGGGACCGGCCCTATGGTCGCCACGTCGCAGGATCAGGCGGTGGTCCTACGACCCCGCCCGGACCCGGACCTCTCCGGACCCTCGGAGCCCGCCCGCCAGGTGCGTCTGTCGGGAGCACGAGCCAGCCTCGGACTGGCCCGGTTCATAGCAGGCCAGGCGGACGTAGTGACGGGCGGCACCTTTGCCGACTGGCCTCTGGTCGCGGCGGCCGCACCGCCGACGGCCACGGTGCGCGTCGATCCGGCGGCTGGCCTGTTCGGCCTCCGGATCGTGCGCAGGGACGGCTTCCTCGCCGCCCCCGAGCGGCGCGCGGCCGTCGCGCAGGCGATCGATCGCGCCGCCATCGTCGCGGCCGCGCCCGGTTGGTCGGCGGAGGAGCGCCTGTTGCCCGACCGCCTCGACTCCGCATCCCTGCCGCAGGCTCCGAGCTGGACCGCGCTCCTGATGGCGCAACGCCGCGCAGAGGCACGCGCCATCGTCGCGGCCTGGAGTAAGCCGGTTACGCTCCGCATCGCCCTGCCCGAGGGACCGGGCGCGACGATGCTCTGGGGTCGGCTCGCCGCCGGCCTGCTGTCCATCGGCATCACGCCAGAGCGGGTCGGGGCGACCGCCCCGGCGGAGCTGCGTCTGCTCGATCTGGTCGCGCCTTATGATAGCGCGCGCTGGTATCTCGCCCAGATGTGCCAGCCTTGCGGGGGCGCGGCGCTGTCCGCCATCCTCGCCGCGCGCGACGCTCCGACCACGGCCGAACGGGCGGAGCGGATCGCGCAAGCAGACGCGGCGCTGACGGCCGATGTCGCCTTCATCCCGCTGGCGCGACCGTTCCGCTGGTCGGTGGTCGCGCCGCGCGTGACCGGATGGCAGGCCAATGTCCGGGCGTGGCATCCATTGAACCGACTGGTCGCGGCCACCAATTGAGGGTCATGGCCAAGCCAGCCCGCATCGATCCCGCCCTGTTCGACTCGCTGCCGCTCGGGCGCGATCCCGCGTCCGTGCGCCGCCGCATCGAGGCGATGGAGCAGCTGCTCGAGCGGTTGGTGACGATCCCCGGCACCAATCGCCAGATCGGTCTGGACGTCATCCTGGACCTGATCCCGGTCGCCGGTCAGACGGTCGCTGCCGGCCTGGGCGGCTGGATGGCATGGGAGGCGCGCAACCTCGGCATGTCCAAGATTCAGATCGCGCGCATGTTCGGCAATGTCGGCGTGGACTGGCTGCTCGGCCTGATCCCTTTCGTCGGCGCGATCCCGGACTATTTCTTCAGGTCGAACACGCGTAATCTGCGCATCATCAAGCGTCATCTCGACAGGCATCACCCGGCGACGGCCCTGGTCGATCAGCCTTAGGTCCGTCCGCGCCAGATCCGGACGGATGCCGCTGGACGCGAGCCGCCGCTGTTCGCCGGGCAGCGCGTGTAGAGGAACCGGGTATCGAGACAAAGCCAGAGCTCGTCGAGCCATCCTTGGCGCGTTGTCGTGACCCGTATCGCTTGCGCTGGCAGGCCGGGATTGGCTTCGGCCATTGCCCGCGCCAGCCCTGCGACCGTGAGCGGCGCGCGCGATAAGGCGTCCATGTCCGGGTAGCGGAGCCGCTCGTAGACCGCCGTCGCTTGTGCGAAGTATCGCTCCGGGGTGTAGCCCGGCATGCAGGTGCCGTGCTTGGCCCATTCGTGCTGGAGCAGCTGCGCCGAGGGCGTCGCGCACAGGTTGGCCCGGATCACGCGCGGCGACAGCAGGCCTGTCGCCGCGCAATACTGCGGCCAGACCCGTCCCGGGCCGTCAGGCCAGAGCCCGTGCAGGGTGAAGCCGAACCGGTTGCCTCCACCGCACTGGAAGCGCGCGCCCGCGACGCGACCGCGGGTTCGGCAATGTTGAGGCGACCAGGTCAACGCCAGCGTATAGCCGCCGATCGGCAGCACGCGCCGGGGCTGGTCGGCGCTGGGTCCGTCGATCCGGGGCCGCTCGATCCGCCCAGGCAGCGCACAGCGAAGCGCCTGCGCCGAGGCCAGCGACGGCGCGAACAGCATCGCCAAGACGAGCAGCGCCTTCATGGCAGCGCCTCGGGCTCCGACGCGAACCAGGCACGTGCGTCCGGGACGAACAGCAGCGCGACCGCGATCACCTGAAGCAGCAACGCGGCGCCCGAGACCAGGCCGGGAACCGTGGCGAACGGCGCGCCCGCCTGCACCGAACCGACGAGCGAGTAGAGATTGTAGCCGGTGAAGAACACCAGCACCCACTTCGCCACCGGCGACCCGCGGCGCGCTACGAAGTACCAGAGCAAGAGCATTATCGCGACGACGATGGCGATCCCCAGGCCGGCGATGACGGCCAGCGTCCCGTCCCCCAGGTTCGCCGCGCCCGCTTGCGCCGCCGCCTGGTCCAGCAGCGCCGGCCAGATCAGCGCCGTGGCAACGAGCGTGAGCAGGAGCGAGGCCAGGAACAGAAGCTCGAACCATCGGATCGATCGTGGTCTCGTCAAGCGCTGCCCTCCTGCGGCCCTAGGGTGAAATCCAGCCCGATGTCGGCGGCGGGCGCCGACTGGGTGAGCCGACCGACGCTGATAAAGGTCACGCCCGTCTGCCCGATCGCGCGGATCGTCTCCAGCCGGACGCCGCCCGATGCCTCGGTGGGCACCCGACCGCCGACCAGCGTTACCGCGCCGCGTAGCGTCGCCGCGTCCATGTTGTCGAGCAGCAGGTGGGTGGCCCCGCCCGCCAGCGCGGGCTCGATCTGATCGATGCGGTCGACCTCGACGATGATGCGTTCGATCCCCGCCGCCACCGCGCGGCGAACCGCTTCCGCCACGCCGCCTGCGACCGCGACATGGTTGTCCTTGATCATGGCGGCGTCCCAGAGCCCCATGCGATGATTCTGCGCGCCGCCCTGGCGGGTCGCGTATTTCTCCAGCACCCGCAGGCCCGGCAGCGTCTTGCGCGTGTCGAGCAGGGTCGCGCCGGTGCCGAGCAGCTTGTCGGCATAGGCGCGGGTCAGCGTGGCGATCCCGGACAGATGCTGGACGGTGTTGAGCGCCGACCGTTCGGCCGTCAGCAGCGCGCGCGCGTTGCCCTCGACCCGCAGCAGGTCGGCCCCTGCCGACACCCGCGCACCCTCTTCCACCAGCCGTTCGATCCGCACCTCGGGGTCGAGCCGGCGGAAGAACGCCTCGGCGATCGGCAGGCCCGCGACGATGATCGCCTCGCGGCTGTCCATGACGCCCGTGAACCGCGCCTCGGCAGGGATGACCGCCGCCGAGGTGATGTCGCCTGCCTCGCCCAGATCCTCGGCGAGGGTCGCCGTCACGAAGCGGTCGAGATCGAAGCCGGGAATCACGAAAACGCTCCTGCAAGACCGGGCGGCGCTCGGCAACAAAGATGCAGCCTGAGTCCGACCGTTAGCTGTGCGTTGACGACTGCTCTCTAGCTCTCGGCGACGGGAAAACAGGGGGTTGCGCGTGACACGACGGAGTAAGGGCCTGATGATTGCGTTGGGCGCGCTGGCGGCAGCGCCGGTCGCCGCACAGACCAAGCAGGATTTCGTCGCGTGTGACGGACGTGTCCATCCCGGCAAGCAGGACGACGGGATGCGCGGGCCCGCCGGCACCTCCGGCACGTTCGGGCTGTCGCTGTTCGGCGGCGATGTGGTCGGGGCCTGCACGCGCGCCTTGGGCAGCCCGCGCCTGCTGCCGACCCAGGCGCTTCGTCGCGCGCACCTGCTGCGCGCGCGCGCCGCGGCGCACCTGCGGGCGGGCGAGATCGCGAAAGCCAACGAGGATCTGGACGCGGCGGAGGCAGCCACGTCCGGCCTGGCGACAGACCCGTTCTTCCGCCGGAGTATGGGCGTGTCCTTCATGCTGCTCCGCGCGATCGCCAAAGCGCATTCAGGCGATCTGGCCGCTGCGGTGCCGCTGGCCCGGACCGCGATGAACGAACGCCCCTATGCGCTTCAGGTGCAAGAGGTGGGCGCGGCCGTGCTGCAGGCCGCGCGACCCACCGGCGCTGGTTCGGCGTCGCCATGGACGGCGCTGAGCCGGCTCGCCCCCAGCTTTGCGGCGACGGCGCTGATCGAAGAAGCGCAGGCTGGCAATTTCGCGGGCGTGCTCGCGTTGCGATCCGGAGCCGAGCCGGAATGGCCGACCGAGCGGGTGGCTCCGCTCGCGCTCGCGACCCGCGACGAGGGCGCGACCAAGCTGCTGGCGGCGACGATGACCTCGCTTCATGTCGCCTATGCGCGCGCGACCACGGGCGATCCCGCGGGTGCGAAGCGGGACCTTGCCGAAGTTCGCAGCCGCGTCGCGGCGTTGCGACCCGAGGCGGCCACGGGAGCGCTCCCGCTCCTGACCGCGGATCTTGCCACCGGCCTCGACAAGTATGTGGACGCCAGGGCGCGCCAGATCGAGGCGCGCGTCGCTGTCGCGGAGGGCCGCCCGTCCGACGCTATCGCTGCACTGATCGCTGCGCCGATGCCCAAGGACGCTGCTACGGTGGACCTGCTGAAGGCGCTGAAGCTGGCCATGCCTGCCAAGGAGGCGAACTTGGTTCCGGATGTCGGGGCCTTCGCCGCTGCGTCGGACCTGGAACGGAGGAAGGCGCTGACCGCGGCTGTGTCGGCCGCGCTGATCGCGCCGGAAACGCCGCGCGCGGTGGTCGACTATGAGCGTTCGCGCCCAAACGTTCTGGGCGCGCTGATCGGCGGAGCGCTGTCCATGGGAACGAGCCTGCTCGGCGGGATCGATCGGCTGGACGGCTTCCGCTCGACGGCCAACCCGGACGGGACAATCAGGGTCGAGTTCATCGGCAACTCGCCGTCCATGACACTGATCCAGGAGATGACGCTGCTCCGCGCGGCCGAGGTCGCGCACGCGGCAGGCAAGCCGGCTTTCGTGGTGATCGGACGGAAGGACTACTCCCGCCGCATGACGATGACCCAATATGGACGCGAGATCAGCAGCGTGCCGACCGGTTACAAGTCGGAGCTGACGATCAGGCCGATGGACGCTGACGCAGCGGGGGATCGCGGGCTGAACGCGATGGCGATCATCGATGCGTTGGGGCCTCTTTACTACGAGAAGAAGCCGACGCCGACGCCGAGCTGAAGCAGATCGCGCGCTCCCTCCCGACGAAAAGAGCCCCGGCATGGACCGGGCCTGAAGGTCCGCTTGGAGCTGCCCTAGCGTTTAGTCACACGAGCCCGCGACCCTCCGCCGATCGAGAGCAGCGCTGCTTGCATTGAAGCAAGCTCCGCTTGCCCTCGCCGGCTTTGGGTGAAGGAGCCCTACTGTGCGTTGCCGACAGGCTCCGCGCCGTTGCTCTCGATGAGGTTGCCGACCGCATCGTCCGACGCATTCGCCGCGCCCTCGTTCAGCGTCGTGGTGCTCGTGTTAAGGTCGGTCGTCTCTCCGGTAGAGAGGTTCGTATCGATGCTCTCCTCCAGGTTCAGCGCGGTCTCGTTCGCGACGGGCTCGTTGCTCGACGGCGAGCAGGCGGAGACGCCGAGCGCAGCCGCGGCGAGGGAGAGGAGGACGGTCTTCTTCATGTGATTACCCCTGTCAACATTGGGAGACGCACGGCGGCAGTCTCCCGCGCCCGCTAGCGTGCAGGCGCTCTTCTGTGGTCAGGAGAAAAACTTGGGCGCCGCCAAGTCCGTCTGCACGCCGGACGCGAGCGGCTCAGTCGCCGGTTACCCTCGCCGGGCCGAGATCGCCCTGCCCAACGGTCGCACTGGCCATCGCGAGCATCGCGTCCAGGCTCTTCTTGGCGCGCAGCCGCAGGCCTTCCTCGATCTCGATCCGGGGCTCCAGGTCGCGCAGCGCGACGTAGAGCTTCTCCATCGTGTTCAGCGCCATATACGGGCAGATGTTGCAGTTGCAGTTCCCGTCCGCCCCCGGCGCCCCGATGAACCGCTTGCCCGGCATCGCCTTTTCCATCTGGTGGATGATGTGCGGCTCGGTCGCGACGATCAACATGTCGCCGGGCATGGCGGTCGCATATTCCAGGATGCCGCGGGTCGAGCCCACATAATCGGCGTGGTCCAGGATCACCGCCGGGCATTCGGGGTGCGCCGCGATGGGCGCGTCCGGGTGCTGCGCTTTCAGCTTCAACAGCTCGGTCTCGCTGAACGCCTCGTGGACGATGCAGACCCCCGGCCACAGGATCAGGTCGCGCCCGGTCTTGCGCGCCAGATAGCCGCCCAGGTTGCGGTCCGGGCCGAAGATGATCGGCTGAGAGACAGGGATCTGCGCCAGGATCTTCTCGGCGGACGAGCTGGTGACGATCACGTCCGACAGCCCTTTCACCTCCGCCGAGCAATTGATGTAGGTGAGCGCGATCGCGTCCGGGTGCTGGGCGCGGAACGCCGCGAACTGCTCGGGCGGGCAGCTGTCCTCCAGGCTGCAGCCCGCATCCATGTCGGGCAGCACCACCGTCTTGTGCGGCGAAAGGATCTTGGCCGTCTCCGCCATGAAACGGACGCCGCAGAACGCGATCACGTCCGCGTCGGTCTCCGCCGCCTTGCGTGACAGGTCCAGGCTGTCACCGACGAAGTCGGCCAGGTCCTGCAGCTCCGGCTTCTGATAGTAATGCGCCAGGATCACCGCGTTGCGCTCGCGGCGCAGGCGATCGATCTCGGCGCGCAGGTCAAGGCCGGTCAGGTTGCGGGGTTGTTCCATACCCCGCGAGATGGCCCGCTATGGCCGACCGATCAAGGGCCGGGCGGCGGTGGCGCGAACTCCAGCCCCGGCACAACCGCGCCCGGGGAGCCGCTCGTCACCGCAGCGTACAGCGCGTCGCCGAGCGGCGAGAAAGCCAGGAGATAGGCCGCGACCAGGCTCGCCGGCATCGCGACGAACGCCCACAGCCAGGCGGGATGCACCCGGCCATAGCGGCGCCAGTCGCGCATCATGCCCGCCGCCGGAAAGACCAGCCCGGCGAGCGCGGCGATCTCGAAGGCCCAAGGCTGCAGGAGAGGCGACGGCAGCAATCGCCCGAATGCCGGGCCCATGATCATGCTGGTCCCGACGACATGCAGACGACGGTGCCAGTCGGTCCGATGCCGCATCCGGATCGCCGCCGCCGTGAAGCCGGCGAAGGTCAGTACGCCCAGGCAGTTCGCGATGAGGAAATGCTGCGGCCGGAAGAAGAAGGGCGCCGTGCCGCGTCGGGTCACGTCCACCATCAAGGCGAAGGCGACCACGACCAGGAGCACCGCCCAGCCTGCGCCGAGCCAGCCGAGCCGGCGATGAAGCTGCGGCGTCTCGCGCCCGGCGCCGAGTTGCGCCTGCACGGTGAAGAGAGCCACCCAACCCATGAACGCGACCGCATGCAGGTGAACGATGGGCCGTGCCCCGAAGCTCGAACGCCCCATCAGATACTGGAGTGAGAACCCCACGATCACGGTCGCGGCCATGGCGATCGCGACGCCGGAAAAGAAGCGATCCCGCTCGCGCGTAATCGGAAACGCGGAAACGACCGTCGCCATGGCGCTATCCCCACCTTACCCCATGCCCTTTGTACCGTATCGGCACGATCGGCTCAAGCGTCAGAGCTGATTGACGACTTCAGCCGGAGGACGACTCATGTCCCATTGTTCGCGCGAGCGATTGCGCTCGTCGGGGAAGCGCACCTCCACCGACGCGACGCGCAGCCCGGCGGCGGCAAGCGGCGCGGACAGGAGCCGCTCGAGCGCGCGCCGGGCATGGTCGCGAGCCTGGCGCACGCGTTCGGGCCGGTTCGCCTCCGCCCGCGCGGCCCGCTCAGCACCGAGTGCCGTTCGGCGCTGCAGCTCCTCGGCCGCGCCGCGGGTGACGAACAGGCCGCGAGTGCGAACCACGCTCCGGCGTGCCTCGTCGACATTTGGGGCGGCGATGGTCACGTCGGGCGCGTCGATCGTCAGCCGGCGCGCGACCGCATCCCACCGCAGGTCGCTCTGCCGCAGCCCGCGAAGGTCGAGCATATAATCTACCGAGAACGGCGCCTTGATGACCTGATCGGACGAGAGCAGCCCGCCCAGTCGGGTGTCGGCGGCGCTGCTCTGGACGACGCCGGAGACGGTGGCGACCTTGAGCGCGCTCGCGCCGCGCAGGGTCGCGACCACCACCTGCGTCACCGCCGTTCCGTCCTCTTCGACGCTGACCGTGTAGCGCTCCGTCCACCAGCGCCACCCCGCGAACGCCAACCCAGCGGCGATCAGCATGGCGATCGCCACGATCGCCCACGCGCGACGGCTTACCCGATCCGCCACGCCCCTTCCTCCTCCATCACCATCCCGCGCCGTCGCAGGTCGTACAGGTGCGCCAGCACCGAACGCTCGGCCGCCGGCAGCAAGCGGCGGTCGAGCCCGACATACATCCGCTCCGTCATGGCAGGGATCGCCTGGGGCCCCGCCTCCAGCAGCCGCAGGATCTGCCCCTCGCGCTGCTTGCGGTGTCCCAGCAGCCCCCGGACAAGCCTGCGGGGATTGTCGACCAGGTCGCCATGGCCCGGATAATAGACCCGGTCCTCGCGCGCGATCAGCCGCTCCAGGCTCGCCATATAGGCCGTCATGTCGCCGTCCGGCGGCGAGACCACGGTCGTCGACCAGCCCATGACGTGATCGCCGGAGAAGAGCGCGCCCGTCTCCGACAGCGCGAAGGCGAGGTGGTTGGATGTGTGGCCAGGGGTTGCGATCGCCTGGAGGGACCATCCATCGCCCGAGATGCCGTCGCCATCGGCGAGCACCCGCTCCGGCGCATAATCGCGGTCGAAGCCCGCGTCCGCGCGTGGCCCGTCATCGGCGGCGAAGGTCGGCGCGGCGCCCACGATCGGCGCGCCCGTCGCGGCGGCGAGCGGGCGCGAGGCGGGGCTGTGATCGCGATGATGGTGGGTGATGACGATGGCCGTGACCGGCCGCCCGCCGATCGCCGCCATCAGCGCCGCGAGGTGCGACGGCTCGTCGGGCCCCGGATCGATCACGGCCAGATCGGCGGCGCCCACCAGGTGCGTCTGGGTGCCCGTGTGCGTGAACGGCGACGGATTGGGAGCAAGGACGCGGGCGACCAGCGGCTCGAGCTGGACGAGTGTCCCGGGAGGAGCCTCTGGCATGAGAACGGCATGACGGCTCTCGGGCCGCCGCGCAACCGGAGACCTCCCCACCAGCAGGCGGGGAGGTCCCCGCCCCTCTCAATCGTCGAAGTCCTTGCGCAGCCCGGCCTCCGCCTGCGCGATTCCGGCCAAGGCCTGGCTGCGCTGCTGGTCGGACAGGTTGCGGTCCCGCTCGATCGCCGCGCGCGCCATGGCCAGATTGGTTCGGGCGTTCGTCATCGCGTCGCGCCGGATGATCACGCTGCGGGCCGCCAGCCGCTCCGCCTCCCGGCTCATCCGCTCGATGCGGTTGGTGCAGATCACGATGCGGTGCTTGCCGTCCTTGTGCGAGTTCTCCACGACCGGCGCGGCAGCATCACCGGGGCAGTTCTCGCGGGTCACCTCCGGAACGTGCACCGTGAAGGTCCGGACTTTGCCGTCCTTGCCCTTCTCCGTCTGGAAACCGTGCATCAGCACGCGATGCTCGCCGGGCTCCCCGATCGCAATCTGGGCCATCGGCATCGGCGGCATGGGAGGGATCGGCGGGATCGCGATGCCCTTCTCGGCGATGTAGCGGTCGGCGTCCGCGCCTTCGAATGTCTCGGTCTTCCCGTCTTTGGTCACCACGACGACGTGCTTCCTCTTCGCGGGCTTGGCCACCTCGGCAGGAGCCGGGGGCGCGGGCGGCGCGGCGGGCGCGACCGCGGCCGCAGGCGCTGCCGGTGCGGGCGGCGGCGGAGTCTGCAGCGCGTCGCCGACGCTCTCCTTGATCGCCTCGGCCGCGCGGCTGCTGGACGCGGTCAGCCCCAAGCCCCCTGCCGCGAGCAGGGTCACGGCCGAGAATCCGGCGGCGAGCCGGCGGCGCGACGCGCCGGAGGTCGTCAGCATGCGAAGTCTCCCTTTCAGGTCCGAGATGGTGTGGAGGTGACAGGCCGCCGAGATCGGGCCGCCGTGCGCCGCCTTCACGATGGCGCAGGCGTAAGCGTGCCGCTCTACGGCCGAGCGGCCGGCGAGGACGCGGGCGTCGTTGGCCAGCTCCTGGTCCGCGCGGAAGGCGTGGAAGGCGCGCCAGGCGATCGGGTTGAACCAGTGCAGCGCCAGCACGATCAACGCCGCCCAGTTGGCAAGCAGGTCACGCCGCGCATGGTGGCCCAGCTCGTGCGCCAGCGCGAGCGCGCGCTCGTCCGCCTCATAGCGCTCGGCGAAGTCGCGCGGAAACGCGACGTAGCGCCGCCATACCCCGAAGGCGAGCGGGCCGGGTGCGGCGGCACTCGCCACGACCAGCACGTCGCCTTCACGCTGCACCGGCTCCGCGGCCTCTAGCATCCGACGGCAAAAGACCCTGTGGCGCAGATAGTGATAGCCCAAGAACGCCGCCGCGCCCGCGCCCCAAGCCAAGGCGAGGGCAGGGCCCAGCCACCAGAGGGGAACGGGCGCGGCGGCCAGTGTGACGGCGCTGGCGGGTTCCACGACCAGCACCGTAATCGTCTCGCCCGCCCGGGTGACCGGGGTGGCGGCGGCGCCCCGCCACCAGCCGGACGGCAGCGAGGGCAGCAGGAAGCGGAGCGCGGGCAACGCCCAGAGCGCGTAGGCGACCTGCGGTCCAAAGGCGCGGCGGACAGGCCCGCGCACTACCAGCACGGCGACCATCAGCAGCGTGGTGGCGATCAGCGCTTCGGCCACCCACCCGGCGAACGCGGCGGCGCTCACGATTTCAAGTCCTTCAGCAGCGCCTCGATCTCCGCCACGTCCTCCGCGGTGAGCGCATCACGCTCGGCGAGGTGGGCGACCAGCGGCGTCAGCTTGCCCCCGAACAGCCGGTCGATCAGCCGACGCGATTCTCCCGTGACATAGTCGCCGCGCTCGACCACCGGCCGGTACAGGTACCGGCGACCGTTCTCCTCGTGCGCGATGGCGTTTTTCGCGAGCAAGCGGCCGAGCAGCGTCTTAACCGTGTTCGCGCTCCAGCCGCGCTCCGGGTCGACCCGCTCCGCGACGTCTTGCGCGGTCAGGGGACTTTCATCCCACAGGACCTCCATCACCGCATGCTCGGCATCGCTGATGCGTTCGACCACGACTCGGCTCCCGTTTGACTACGACCGTAATCGCATCGATTACAGGCGTAGTCAACACGCCACCGTCACGGCCATGTGTCGGGCCGGCTTACAGCCGGGTTCGGCCTGCTTGTCGCGTTAACTCTCGCAAGCCGCAGGAAACCTTGCGCGCACCCGTATGGCACGGGGCCTGCACCTTTGCGGACATCCGAATGCGCAACATACCGCGCTTCAGTGGGTGGACCGGCCGCTTCAGGCGATCTCGCGCCGGTCCACCCGCACCCGGCCTCGCGCATGGGCCAGCGCCTGCGGATAGATCTCTCCGAACAGCTTGCCGAAGGTCGCGCGCCAGCTGAAGTGTCTCTCCACATGCGCGCGCGCCGCCCCGCCGACCGCATCGTGGTCCCCCCGCCAGAGCTTAACCACGTTACCCGCCATCGTCGCCGTGTCGTCGACCGGGCCGAGCAGTCCGAGTTCAGGCGGAACACGCGCCGGCATCGCGCCATGCGCGACGCCCACCACCGGCAGCCCGCAGGCCTGCGCCTCGATGATGGAGATGCCGAATGTCTCGTTCGCCATCGCCGACACGTAGATGTCGGACGAGGCGAGCGCGCGTGCGAGACCGGCGCGGCTCGGCTCGAAGCCGGGCCAGGCGATCGGCAATCCGCGTGTATCCGCCATCAAGGGCTCGCGCAATTTGCCGTCGCCCAGCATCACCATCGCGGCACCAAGGTCGGGCGGCAGCTGCCGGAACATGGCGACCAGCCGATCGGCCGACTTCTCATTGTCGACCCGCCCGGCATAGATCAGCAACGGGCCGCCATCGGGCAGGCCCAGGCTCGCGCGATAACCGGGGTCACGCGCGGCGGGGGAAAATGTATCGGTGTCGACCCCCAGCGGCAGGACGCTGGTGCGCGTCACGCCCCGGCGGGCCAGCGTCGCCCGCGCGTCCTCGCCGAGCGTATAGACCCAGTCGAACTCACCATAGGTCATCCGGGCGTAGCCGAGGCTCAGCCCGTAGAAGAACCAGCCGAATGGCCCGAACTTGTCGAACGCCACGCGCCGTACATGCGCCTCGGGAAAGTCGGTCCGATAGCCCGCGACCAGCGCGGTGCCCGGGAAGCGCCGGCGATGGTCGATCGCCGCCCAGGGAAGCACCCAAGGGCAGAGCGATTCCACGATATCCGGCCGATACTCGGCGAGCAACTCGCGTACTTTCGCGACGCGCAGAATGAAGCGGTAATTGGGGCTGCCGCGCACCAGGTCGGCACCCACCTCGACAAAGGTGTGTCGGCCGTTGACGGTCACCCGGTCTTCGGGACCGGGCACGATCTGCAGCAGCCGGTGCGGCGCATGAGCGAGCACATGATCGCGCTTCTCGCGTAGATACGTGCTGATCCCGCCCCCGCCCGATGGCGCGTAGCTTTGCGTCAGGTCGCAGACCAGGAGAGGACGGTCGCCGCCGTCGGACCGCTCGCCCGAAGCCCAGTCGGTGATCTCGCGCCGCAGCATCGCACCTCCATAGGCCGCGTGCCCCCGCCCGGCGCTGAACGGCGCAGCCAGCTGACGTTCAGCCCGCCTTGGCGGGTTGCAGCAGCTCGGCGAGCTCACCCGATTCGTACATTTCCATCATGATGTCGGACCCGCCGACGAACTCGCCGTTGACGTAGAGCTGCGGGATGGTCGGCCAGTCGGAATAGGTCTTGATGCCCTGCCGGACCTCCTGGTCCTGCAGCACGTCCACGCTCTCATATTGCGTGCCGAGGTGATCGAGAATGGCGACCGCGCGGCTGGAGAATCCGCACTGCGGGAAGAGCGGCGTGCCCTTCATGAACAGCACGACGGGGTTGCTCTTCACCAGGGTGTCGATGCGGGCGTTGGTATCGGACATGGGATCAGTCCTTCGGAACGGCGGTGGTGAGTTGAAGCGCGTGCAGGACGCCGCCCATGCGGCCGCCGAGCGCGGCGTAGACGGCTTGGTGCTGCTTGATCCGGGTCAGCCCGGCGAAGGCGGGGCTCGTCACCCGCGCGGCATAATGGTCGCCGTCGCCCGCCAGATCGGTGATCTCGACCTCCGCATCGGGAATCCCGGCGCGGATCATCGCCGCGATCTCGTCCGCGGCCATCGGCATGTCAGAGGCCTTCCATCAACTGACGCCGCGCCTCGACGGACTTCTCGTCCAGCGCGCGGCGCACGGTCGCCTCGTCGATATCGACGCCGGCGGCGGTCAGATCGCCCAGCACTTTGCGGATCACGTCTTCGTCGCCGGCCTCTTCAAAGTCCGCCTGCACGACGGCCTTCCCATAGGCGTCCGTCTCCTCGGCGGTCAGGCCCATCTGCGCGGCCGCCCACTGCCCGAGCAGCTTGTTGCGGCGCGCGACCATGCGGAACGCCACCTCTTCGTCGCGCGCGAACTTGGCCTCGAAAGCATGCTCGCGATCGTCGAAGGTGGTCACCGGCGTCTCCCTGTAACGTGTGTTGTCCGGCAGATAGGGAAGCCGTTCGCAAGGTGCAACGTTCGCCTCCGGAGCCCCTCGCGTCTTCGGTCGGACGCTATGCGACCTCGACCACCAGCTTCCCGATCGCGCCGCGGCCGGCCATCTTGGCGATGGCGTCGCCACCACGGTCGAACGGGAAGGTCTCCGTCACCCGGGGCGCGATCTTGCCCTCTGCCCAGAGGCGGAACAGGTGATCGACATGCGCGGCGTTCGCCTGCGGATCGCGCGCAGCAAAGGCGCCCCAGCACACCCCGCAAACATCGCAGCTTTTCAGCAGCGTCAGATTGAGCGGCAGCTTGGGGATGCCCGCCGGGAAGCCGACCACCAGATAGCGCCCCTCCCAGCCGATCGCGCGCAGCGCCGGCTCCGCATAGTCGCCGCCGACGGGGTCGTAGATGACGTCGTAACCGGCCTTGCCGCCCGCCGCCTTGAACTGGTCGGCGAGCGCCTTCGACTGCTCCTTGTCGAACGGCGCACGGCCATAGATCAGCACCTCATCCGCGCCCGCTTCACGACAGGCCTGCGCCTTCTCCTCCGACGAGACCGCGGCGACCACGCGCGCGCCGAACGCCTTGCCCAGCTCGACGGCGGCCAGGCCCACGCCGCCCGCCGCACCGAGCACGAGCAGCGTCTGTCCCGCCTTCAGATGCCCACGGTCGAGCAGCGCGTGAATGGTGGTGCCATAGGTCAGGATCAGCGCGGCGCCCTCCGCGAAGCTGCGCTCCTCGGGCAAGCGGTACATGCGGGATGGATCGACCGCGATCTTCTCGGCGAGCCCGCCGTGGCCGATAGTGCCCATGATCCGGTCGCCGGGGCGCCACTCGGTCACGCCCTCACCCACCGCCTCCACGACGCCCGCGATCTCGCCGCCGGGCGCGAAGGGGCGCGGCGGCTTGAACTGATATTTGTCCTCGATGATCAGCACATCGGGATAGTTGATCGCGCAGGCCCTGACCGCGACCACGACCTGGCCGGGGCCGGCAGTCGGGTCGGGCAGCTCGGTCAGCTCCAGCGTGTCAGGTCCGCCGACCGCCTTCGACAGCAACGCCCGCATCCACCCTCTCCCGCACAAGCCATGGGCGCGTGTTCGCGACCCGAGTTTCGAAATTCGAAATCTCGGTATCCCTTGCCAGCGTGAGGCCGATCTCGTCCAGCCCCTCCATCAGGCAGCGGCGGCGGAACGGATCGAGCTCGAACGGAAAGCGGTCCTGGTACGGCGTCGTGACCGTCATCGTCTCCAGGTCCACCGTGACCGGCTGGTCGCGCGCGACCTCCAGCAAATGATCGACCGCGTCCTGCGGCAGGACCACCGGTACGATCCCGTTCTTGACCGCGTTGCCGGAGAAGATGTCGGAAAAGCTTGGAGCGATGACCGCGCGCACGCCCATGTCGGCCAGCGCCCAGGCCGCGTGCTCGCGGCTGGACCCGCAGCCGAAATTGTCGCCCGCGATCAGGATCGGCGCGCCGGCGTAGCGCGGATCGTCGAACAAGTTGCCGGGTTCGCTCCGGACCGTCTCGAACGCGCCGCGGCCCAGCCCGGCGCGGGTGACCGTCTTCAGCCAGTGCGCGGGGATGATGACGTCCGTGTCGACGTTCTTCGCACCCCAGGGATAGGCAGGGCCCGATACCTGGCTGACCGGCTCCATCATACCTCCATCAGCCCCGGCCCTCGCCGGCCCGTTTCGGGCTTAGCGCTCGACCTGCTCCGCCTGCACCGGCTCGGCGACCATGTACGCCGCCACGCCACTCACCGTCGCGCCCGCGATCAGCAGCGCCAGAACCTTCTTCATCCACCCACCCCTACTCCGCCGCCTGCGGGAAGGCAGGCAGCTTGGCCACATCGGCCGGTTCGTGCTGGATCACCACCGTCGCCTTCAGGTTCCGCGCGATGGCCTTGAACCGGTCGAGCGACGCCAGCGTATCCGCGCGGTTGGTGTTGAATCGCGGAACGCCGTTCGTCTCGTAATTTTCGATGAAGTGGGCGAGATCGCCGGTCAGCAGCACCGGCCCCCTGCCCGGCAGCCGGACGAGCAGCGAATGATGCCCCGGCGTATGGCCGGGGGTGTCCAGGATCGTGACGCTGCCGTCGCCCCACACATCTTTGTCGCCGCGCACCTGTTCCACCTTGCCGCCGCCCGTGACCCAGCGCGCAAGTGGGGTCGGATCGACGCCGGGCGCGCGCTCCGCCGCGGTCAGCGCGGTCCAGTCGCCCGCCCCGATCAGCAGCGTCGCATCCGGGAAGTCGCGCGCCTGGCCGGTATGGTCGCCATGATAGTGGCTGATGCCGACCCGACCGATACGGGCGGGATCGACGCCAAGGCGGCGCAACTGGTCGAGCACCGTCAGCGGCATGAGGAGTTGCGCCTTGGGATCTTCGCGCTGCGCGACCGGATAGCCCGTGTCCCAGAGCATATACTCGTCGCCATGGCGGATCAGATAGCAGCTGGAGACCAGCGCCTTGCGGTAACTGGCATAGGTGTCCGAGAAGCCCGCCAGATCGCGCGGCTGGGCCGAGCGCCCGCAATCGAGCCGGGTCAGCGTCACCTTCGCCGGCGCGACCGCCGGCTGTTGCTGCGCTTCCACGCTGCCAGCCTCGAGCGTCAGCCCCGCCAGCGCCACCCACGCCTTCATGCCCGTCCTCCCATCAGCTCGCGCACGTCCGCCAGCCGGCCCGTCACGGCCGCCGCCGCCGCCATGGCGGGCGAGAGCAGATGCGTGCGCGCGCCTGGCCCCTGCCGCCCGACAAAGTTGCGGTTCGACGTCGACGCGCAGCGTTCGCCCGGCGGCACTTTGTCGGGGTTCATGGCGAGGCACATGGAGCAACCCGGCTCCCGCCACTCGAACCCGGCGCCCATGAAGATGCGGTCGAGGCCCTCCTCCTCCGCCTGCCGCTTCACCAGCCCCGATCCCGGCACCACCAGCGCACGCACCCCGTCCGCCACCCGGCGGCCGTCAGCGACCGCGGCGGCGGCGCGCAGGTCCTCGATCCGGCTGTTCGTGCAGCTGCCGATGAAGACGTGCTGGACGGGGACGTCCTGCAGGCGCGTGCCCGGCGTCAGCCCCATATAGGCGAGGCTCTTGCGGGCGGCCGCCTGCTTCGGCGGGTCGGCGAAGCTCTCCGGCTCCGGCACGACGCCGGTGATCGCGGTCACATCTTCGGGGCTGGTGCCCCAGGTCAGCGTCGGCGCGATCTCGCCCGCGTCCAGCCGCACGGTCCGGTCATAGCGCGCGCCGGGGTCGCTCGGCAGCGAGCGCCACCATGCGACCGCACGGTCCCAGTCCTCGCCCGCCGGCGCGAACCGACGGCCGTGAAGGTAGGCGAACGTCGTCTCGTCGGGCGCGATCAGGCCGGCACGCGCGCCCGCCTCGATCGACATGTTGGCGACCGTCAGCCGGCCCTCGACCGACAGGCCGCGGATCGTGTCGCCGGTATACTCGATCACAAATCCCGTGCCGCCAGCCGCGCCGATCCGGCCGATGATCGCCAGGATCACATCCTTCGCGGTCACGCCGAAGCCGAGCGCCCCCTCGACCCGCACCTCCATCGTCCGCGATGGCGCCAGCAGCAGCGTCTGGGTCGCCAGCACATGCTCGACCTCGCTGGTCCCGATCCCGAAGGCGAGCGCGCCCAGCGCGCCGTGCGCGGAGGTGTGGCTGTCACCGCAGACCAGGGTGGTGCCCGGCAGGGTGAAGCCGCTCTCCGGCCCCACGACGTGCACGATGCCCTGCTCGGGCGCGAGCGCGTCGATATAGGGGACGCCGAACTCGGCGACGTTGCGGCGGAGCGCCGCCAGCTGCGTCGCGCTCTCCGGGTCGGCGATCGGCAGCTCGCGGCCGTCCGCGTCCACCCGCGCCGTGGTCGGCAGGTTGTGGTCGGGCACCGCCAGCGTCAGCTCGGGCCGCCGTACCCGCCGCCCGGCCGCGCGCAGCCCCTCGAACGCCTGCGGGCTCGTCACCTCATGAACCAGATGCCGGTCGATATAGAGGAGGCACGTGCCGTCGTCGCGCCGCTCGACCACGTGCGCGTCCCAGATCTTCTCGTACAGCGTGCGCGGCCGGAGCGTCATCGCGACGTGAGGTAACGCAGATCGCCGCTGCGACCAACCCGGCACTCGCCCCTGCCGTCACGGAGCTGTCGCGGTCCCGTCACGTCGCTGTCGCGGTGCGGCCTTACCCTGCTGCCAGAGCAAACGGGTCAGGGAGGGACCATGCCCAAGAGCTTCACCCCGAAACCGAACCGCACGCCCGCACCGCAGGTCGACTTCGCCGACTGGCTGGTCGATCGCGAGGAAGCGGCGGACGCGCCCGGGCGCGACCGGTTCCGGACCATCTGGATCTCCGACGCCCATCTCGGCACGCCGGGCTGCAACGCGGAGCTCCTGCTCGACTTCCTCAAGAGCGTCGAATGCGACACGCTCTACCTGGTCGGCGACATGATCGACGGCTGGCGCTTGAAGAAGGGCTGGTACTGGCCCGCCGCGCACAGCGACGTGGTGCGGGCGGTGCTGAAAATGGCCAAGCACGGCACGCGCGTCGTCTATGTCCCCGGCAACCACGACGAGAGCCTGCGCGACCTGATCGGGCTCAGGCTCGGCGAAGTGGAGATCGCGCGCGAGCACATCCACCGGGCCGCCGACGGGCGCAAACTGCTCGTCGTGCATGGCGACGAGTTCGACGGGGTGGTGCTCTACGCCCGCTGGCTCGCCTTTCTGGGCGACCATGCCTACACGCTGCTGCTGAAGGGCAACCGCGTGTTCAACCGCGCCCGCCGGCTGCTCGGCCTGCCCTATTGGTCGCTCTCCGCCTACCTCAAGCGTCGTGTGAAGAACGCGGTCCAGTTCGTCGGTCAGTACGAGGCCGCCGTCGCCCAGGCCGCGCTGGATCGCGGCGTCGACGGGGTCGTATGCGGCCACATCCACACCGCCGAGATCCGCCGCTTCGGCGACGTCATGTACTATAATGACGGCGACTGGGTGGAGAGCTGCACCGCGCTGGTCGAGCACGCAGGCGGCGCAATGGAGCTGATCGATTGGGCCGAGAAGCGCCGCAGGGAGGCTGTCGTTCGTCCCGCGCGCGAGACCGCCGCCGCGTGAGGATCGCGCTGGTCAGCGACGCCTGGGCGCCCCAGGTCAACGGCGTCGTCCGGACGCTCCACGCGACGCTTCGGGGGTTGAAAACGCTCGGCGAGCAGGTCGAGCTGATCACGCCCGACCAGTTCCGCACCTGGCCCTGCCCGACCTATCCCGAGATCCGGCTCGCGCTCGGCGCAGGCCAGCCTGTGGCGGAGAGGCTGGACCGATTGCGGCCGGACGCGGTGCACATCGCGACCGAAGGGCCGCTCGGCTGGGCGGCGCGGCGCTGGTGCCTGCGCTCGGGCGCGGCATTCACCACCTCGTTCCACACCCACTTCGCGCAATATCTGGCGCTACGCACGCGGATGCCCGCCGATCTGTTCTGGCCTGCCGTGCGCCGCTTCCATGCACCGGCCGCGGCCGTCTTCGCCGCCACAGCCACGCTGGAGGCCGAGCTGCACGGCCGCGGCCTGGTCCGCACGCGTCGGTGGTCGCGCGGAGTCGACCTCGCTCAGTTCTCGCCCGACGGCCCGCCCCACCCGGCGATAGCCGGCCTGCCTGGGCCGGTCCTGCTCTATGTCGGCCGCGTCGCAGTGGAGAAGAACATCGGCGCCTTCCTCGCGCTGCCCGGTCCCGGCGCGAAGGTGGTGGTGGGGGACGGTCCCGCCCGCGCCACGCTCGCCATGCGGCATCCCGACGCGATCTGGCTGGGAACGCAGCACGGAGCCGACCTTGCGGCCGCGTACCGCAGCGCCGACGTCCTGGTCTTCCCCAGCCTGACCGACACCTTCGGCCTCGTCATGATCGAGGCTATGGCGAGCGGCGTCCCCGTCGCAGCATTCCCCGTCGCCGGCCCGCGCGACGTCATCGGCGACAGCGACGCGGGCGCGCTGGACGCCGACCTCGGCCGCGCCGTGACCCGCGCGCTACGCATCGAGCGGTCCACCTGCGTGGCGGCTGCGCGCCCGTTCGATTGGGCGCGCTGCACCGAACAGTTCCTCGCCGGGTTGACGCCGACCGCCCTCCCGCTCGCCGCTTAAGCCCCGTTCCGCGTCCCGCTGACCAGCACGAAGACGACGCGAGCCATCGCGCCGCTGCGGTTCTCCCAGCTGTGCGCCGTGCCGCGCTGGATCAGCACGTCGCCTGCGCGCAGCATCGTCTCGTCCCGGTCCATCACCGCCCAGATCTCGCCTTGCAGGACGATCGCGTAGTCGACCGTGTCGGTGGTGTGCATGCCGGGCGACCGGGCGCTGTCGGCATGATGGTCCGCGTCCGGGTAGAGCCGTGCGAACACCTCGCGCGCCAGCGCGTGCTGCTCCTCGCGCGTGCCGGTCTGGGGCGGGAAGTCGATGGCGCGGATCACCGTCCCGCCCGGCGGCGGCAACACGCCGCGATGCTCGACGATCGCGTCCGGCGCCGTGACCGATGCGGGCGCCTGGCCCGTTCGCCATAGATTGTCGCTGCGGAAGGGCGAGCCGGGCAGCGCGAACCCCGCCGGACTCGGGCCGTCCTCAGCGATGAAGGAGCGCCCGTCGGCGTCGATCGCGGTCACCACCCGGCGCACCCGGGGGAGCGGCTCCGGCGTCATCGCGCGGCCTCGACGATCGGCTTGAACTTGGCCGCGGTCAGGCTGGCGCCGCCGACCAGCGCCCCGTCCACATCGCCGGCATCCAGCAAGTCGCGTGCGTTGTCGCCGGTGACCGAGCCGCCGTAAAGGATGCGCACCCGCTCCGCCTCGCCTCCGACCAGCTCGGAGAGCTTGGCCCGGATCGCCGCGTGCATCGCGCCGACATCGGAGGTCGTCGGCGTGCGACCGGTGCCGATCGCCCAGACCGGCTCGTACGCGATCGACAGCCAGTCGCCCGCCGCCCCCTCCGGGAGCGAGCCGGCGAGCTGCGCCGTCACCACCGCCTCCGCGCGGCCGGCGTCCCGCTCCGCCAGCGTTTCGCCGACGCACAGGATGACGCTGAGGCCATGGCGGCGCGCGGCCGCCGCCTTCGCCTTCACGTCGGCGTCGCTTTCACCTTGATCGGCGCGGCGCTCGCTATGACCGACGATGGTGAAGCGCGCGCCCGCGTCGCGGACCATCGCGGCGGAGATGCAGCCGGTATGCGCGCCCTTGTCGGCCGTGTGCACGTCCTGCGCACCGATGGCGAGCGCCGGCGCGCGCTCGGCCGCCGCAAGGATCAAGGTCGCGGGCACCGCCACCGCCACATCGCAGGCTGCGCCCGCCGCGGAGGCGACGATGCCGTCCAGCTCGGCCAGGTCGGCCCGCAGCCCGTTCATCTTCCAGTTCCCCGCGATCAGCTTGGTCCGCATCCGATACTCCTTCCGGAAGAGCCGTAGCCACGCGGGCCGGGCGGCGGCAAGGTTGATGCTCCGCGCCCGCCTGCCTAAAGCGAGCCAGTCTTTGTTCCCGAAAGCTGCTGATGCTCTCCAATTTTCGCCGCCTGATCTACTCCAAGGTGGGCGCGGTCCTGGCCATCATCTTCCTTGGCCTCCTCGCGCTCAGCATGACCTCGGGCGACGTCACGTCGATCCTCGGCTCGGGCGGCTCGATCGGCGGCGACACGGTCGTGGAGGTCGGCTCGACCTCGATCACGGCGCCCGAGTTCCGTTCGCGCATCGACCAGGAGGTGCAGGTGCTGCGCCAGCAGCAGACCACGCTCGACGTGGCGCAGTTCGTCGGCAACGGCGGCGTCGAGGGCACGCTGGAGCGGCTGATCAACGGCCTTGCGCTCCAGGCGTTCGGACGCGACCAGGGCATGGTCGTGTCCAAGCGGATGATCGATGGCGAGATCGCGTCGATCCCCGGACTGCAGGGGCTAAACGGCCAGTTCGACCCGAGCCTCTTCCGCCAGCTGCTTGCCGAACGCAAGCTGACCGAGCGCGGGGTGCGCGAGGAGGTCGAGCGGCAGCTGATGGGACAGCTCCTGACGGCGCAGTTCGCGCGACCCGTCCCTGCGCCCCGCCAACTCGCGCTGCCCTACACCGATCTGTCGCTCGAACGGCGCGAAGGTGAGATCGCCTATGTTCCAGGCGCGGCGGTGGCGGCCGGCCCAGCTCCGACCGACGCCGAGCTCCAGACCTTCTACCAGCGCAACCAGGCCCGCTACATGGTGCCGGAGCGCCGCGTGATCCGCTATGCGCGCGTCACCCCCGATCAAGTCCGCGCCCGCGCGATCCCGACCGACGCGGAGATCGCCCAGGCCTATGCCCGCGACCGCACCAAGTACGCGCCGACCGAACAGCGCTCGATCACCCAGGTCGTCGTGCTCGACCGCGCCGGCGCGGACGCGCTCGCGGCCAAGGTCAAGGGCGGCCAGAGCCTGACGGAGGCGGCCCGCGCCGCAGGGCTGGAGGCGACGACGATCGCCAGCGCCGACAAGGCTACGCTCACCCGCCGTACCTCGGCCGCGCTTGCGGATGCGGTATTCGGCGCCGCTCAGGGCGCGGTCGTAGGTCCGCTGCGCGGCGGGCTGGGCTTCGTCGTCGCCCGGGTGGATGCGGTGAAGCAGCTGCCCGGGCGTACCCTCGCCCAAGCTCGCGAGGAGATCGTTGCGGCGCTTACCAGGCAGAAGACGGCCGATGCCCTGAACCAGCTCCAGAAGTCGGTCGACGACAGGCTCGCCGACGGCGCCACCTTCGACGAGGTCGTGACGGACCAGAAGCTGGCTGCGCAGACCAGCGGCGCGTTGCTCGCCAACGGCACCGATCCCGACCGGCCGGGCGCGCCCGACCCGACGCTCGCCCCGATCGTACAGGCCGCGTTCCAGATGGAGGAAGGCGACGAGCCGCAGCTGGTCGCGGCCGGGCAGGACGGCGCGTTCGCGGTGGTCGCCCTCGGCCGCGTGTCGCCCGCCGCGCCGCGCCCGCTCGCTCAGGCGCGCGAGCAGGTGGCGAAGGATTTCGCCGCCGACCGGGCGCGCCAGGCCGCGCGGCGCGTCGCCGGACAGATTCTGGCCGCGGTCAACCGCGGACAGAGCTTCGCCCAGGCCTGGGCCGCCACGGGGCTCAACGCCGCTCCGCCGCGACCGCTCAAGGCCAGCCGCGAGGAGGTCGAGCGCGCGCAGGGGCCGACGCGGGCGCCCCTCGCGCTCATGTTCGCCATGACGCCCGGCTCCGCCCGGCTGCTCGAGGAGCCGAACGGCAATGGCTGGGCCGTGATCAAACTCAACACGATCATTCCCGGAGACGCCTCGCGCGACCCGGGGCGCGTGGCCGCGCTCCAGAATGTGTTCAGTCAGGTGCTCAGCCGCGAGCTGCTCCAGCAGTTCGTGTTCGCGACTCGGGCGCAGGCAGGGGTCAAGGTGAAGCAGCCGGCGGTCGCGCGGACCAAGACCGAGCTGCAGGGCGCGCAATAGCGTCCCGTCGGTGATCGTCCACGTGCGGCACGAGCGGGAACAGGCGGTCGCCGCACTTGCGGCGGGCCGCCCCGCGCTCCTCTGGGGCCGGCAGGTCGCCGACACCGAGACGCCGGTCGCGGCGGCGCTGAAGCTGATCGAGCCGGGCCGGGGCGATTTCCTGCTGGAATCGGTCGAGGGGGCGACGACGCGGGGCCGGCATTCGCTGATCGGCCTGGCGCCCGATCTCGTGTTCCGCGCCCATGGGAACGCGGCGGAGATCAACCGGACCTGGGCGACCGACCGCACTGCGTTCGCGCCCGAGGGTCCGACACTGCCGGCGTTGCGTCGGCTGGTGGCGGAATGCCGCGCCGATGTGCCGGCCGGGCTGCCCCGCGCGCTCGCCTGCCTGGTCGGCTATTTCGGCTACGAAACCGTCGGCCTGGTCGAGCATCTGCCCCAGCCGGAAGCCGACCCGCTCGGCCTGCCCGACATGCTGTTCGTGCGCCCGACGGTGTTGCTGGTCTTCGACCGCCTCGCGGACGCGCTCTTCTTGGTCGCGCCCGCCTGGCCCGATCCGTCGCGCACGCCTGCTGCGGTGGTGGTCGCGGCCGAAGAGCGGCTCGACGCCACCGCTGCCCGCCTTGCCGCCGCTAGGCTGCCCGCGCCCGTCCGCGCAAATCTGCCTGTGCCGGACTACGCTCCCGCCGTCCCGCCCGAGCGCTACGCCGCCATGGTAGCCGCCGCGAAGGACTACATCCTCGCCGGCGACATTTTCCAGGTGGTGCTGGCGCAGCGCTTTTCCGCGCCGTTCCCGTTGCCCCCGTTCGAGCTCTACCGTTCGCTCCGCCGCATCAACCCCTCGCCGTTCCTGTACCATCTGGACCTGCCCGGCTTCGCGCTGATCGGCTCCAGCCCGGAGATCCTGGTGCGCGTGCGCGACGGGGCGATCACCGTGCGCCCGATCGCGGGCACCCGCCCGCGCGGGCGAACGGAGGCCGAGGACGACGCGAACCGGCTGTCGCTCCTCGCCGACCCGAAAGAGCGCGCCGAGCATCTGATGCTGCTCGACCTCGGCCGCAATGACGCCGGCCGTGCGGCGAAGCCCGGCAGCGTGCGCGTGACGGACAGCTACACGGTCGAACTCTACAGCCACGTCATGCACATTGTGTCCAACGTGACCGCGGAGCTCGCGCCCGACCGGGACGCGCTCGACGCGCTGTTCGCCGGCTTTCCCGCCGGCACGGTGTCCGGTGCGCCCAAGGTCCGCGCCTGCGAGATCATCGCCGAGCTGGAGCCCGAGAAGCGCGGCCCGTACGCCGGCGGCGTCGGCTATTTCTCGCCCGACGGTTCGATGGACTCGTGCATCGTGCTCCGGACCGCGGTGGTGAAGGACGGCGTCATCCACGTCCAGGCAGGCGCTGGCATCGTCGCCGACAGCGACCATACCTATGAACAGCGGGAGTGCGAGGCCAAGGCCGGGGCGATGCTCGCCGCCGCACGCGACGCGGTTGCGCGTGCGGGCGAGACGGGCTGGGGCCAGTAGCTACTTGGGTTGCGACCCGCTGCCGTCGGTCCGCGCCCGCGCGCGCTTGTCGGCGGCGTAGGCGCGCGCGGCCGCCTGCGCACAGCCCGACTGACCGCCCATTCCCACCGGCGAGCAGGTGTCGGGCAGGCCGCCGGCGACGCGGCTCACCTGGTCGACGGTGGCGGCGCGATTGACCCAGCTCTGGTTGGTCGGGTTCTGCGCCGCGCCCTCGTCGCGGAACTCGGACGGGATTCGATACGGCTCCTCGACCGTGCGGCACACGACGACCTCGTCCGCCGATTGGGACTTGGGACAGGTCTCCCCCTTGCGAATCTCCACGCTGCGGATGCGTTGGGGCGGCGCACCCTCCTGCGCGGTGGCGAGGACGGGGACGGCGAGCAATCCGGCTGCGACGAACAGGCGAAGCATGGGCCAAGCTCCTTTACGCGGGCAACGCAAGCGGCGCGCCTTCGCTCCACTCTGGCAGGAATGGGATGACGGCGCGATACTCGGCTTCGCTGCCGGTGCCATAGCGCGGCCCTATGCCCCGGGTGCGCCGGAACCAGTCCTCCACGATCGCCGCCTGCTGTTCGATGCCGTAGCGCGCGAGCGGCTTGGCCGGATCGAGCATGCCGTAGCGGTAGCGCCGCTCCACCAGGCCCCGCACTATCACGGGCACGCCCGTCTGATACTGCCAGACATGGACCAGCTCGTGGATCAGCCACGCCATGTCCGACCAGCTGCAGGAGAAGTCGTCTCGGAAGTCCGCCCGGCGGAAATGCACCGCCCCCATCGGACTCACCGCGACGTTGCGGGGCTGGAAGGGCGTGAAACCGCGCGGGTAGATGCGCACCCGGTTCCAAGCGAGCGCCTCGCCGAACACTTCGCGCGCCGCGGCCAGCTCGCCGGGCGTGAGCGGCCGCCATTTCCGGCCCGCCCAGGCCCACCAAATCGACAAGGCCAAGGCATAGAGCGCCACCCCTGCGCCGATCACCAGCACCCACGCGCCCGTGTTCGGCCCGCCGCCGTCCCGGGGGTCGCCGGCCAGCACCGAATAGGCGACCGCCAGGAACGCCGCCCAGTAGAGCAGGCTCAGCACACCCGCGACCAGGAGGCTCGGCCAGACCTTGCGCATCGCAATCGGCTATGCACCCAAGGCCGGCCACGCAACCTCCGTCATGCCAGCCTTGTGCCGGCATCCACGGATTCGCAGGGGCCCTCGCGTGCGGCACGATGGACCCCGGGACAAGCCCGGGGTGACGAAGAAGCGTTTGAGCCGTAAAGCCCGGCCGCAATGATCCTCGTCATCGACAATTACGACAGCTTTACCTGGAACCTGGTCCACTACCTTCAGGAGTTGGGGAGCCGGGTCGAGGTCGTGCGCAACGACGCCATCTCGGCCGGCCAGGCGCTGTCGTCGGGCGCCGACGCCTTCCTGATCTCTCCCGGCCCGAAGACCCCCGATGACGCCGGGGTCACGCTCGACCTAGTCGCCGCCTGCGCCGCCGAGGCGCGGCCGCTGCTCGGCGTGTGCCTGGGCCATCAGGCGATCGGCCAACATTTCGGCGGGCGGGTGGAGCGCGGGCACCTGATGCACGGCAAGACTTCGCCCGTGCTGCACGACGGCACCGGCCTGTTCGAAGGCCTGCCCTCCCCCTTTACCGCGACACGCTACCACTCACTGATCGTCAACGACGTGCATCCGCCGCTCCTCGTCAACGCCCGGTCGGAGGATGGCGCGGTGATGGGCTTTCGGCACGAGACGCTGCCGATCCACGGCGTCCAGTTCCACCCGGAATCGATCGCGACCGAACACGGCCACGCCATGCTCGCCAACTTCCTCCGGCTTGCAGGCGCGCGGCTGGAGGAGACGGCGTGAACACCCTTCGTCACCCCGGCCCTGTGCCGGGGTCCACTGGGCAGCGACCCTCACGCTCTAGGCTGCAGGACCGACGTGGATGCCGGCACGAGGCCGGCATGACGCCTCGCCCATGACCCTCCTCGCCACACTTCCCGACCCCTCAAGCCCGCTCAGCCACGAGTCCGCGCGCGAAGCGTTCGCGCACATCCTGGACGGCCGCGCGAGCGAGGAGGCGATCGCGGCGTTTCTGATCGCCTTGTCCGAACGCGGCGAGACCTCGATCGAGATTGCGGAGGCCGCTCGGGCGCTGCGCGAGCGCCTGATCCCGATCACCGCGCCCGCGAACGCGATCGACGTGTGCGGGACCGGCGGCGACGGCCATCATACGCTCAACGTCTCCACTGCCGTCGCGCTGGTCGTCGCGGCCTGCGGCGTGCCCGTCGCCAAGCACGGCAACCGCGCGGCTTCGTCCAAGGCGGGCGCGGCGGACACGCTGGAGGCGCTGGGCCTCGACATGGAGCGCGCCGGCGCGCTCGCCGAAGAGACGCTGCACGCACTCGGCATCTGCTTCCTGTTCGCGGCCAACCATCACCCCGCGATGCGCCGCATCCAGCCAATCCGGCAGCGGATCGGGCGCCGCACCATCTTCAACCTGATGGGCCCGCTCGCCAATCCGGCGCATGTCGGGCGCCAGCTGCTCGGCATCGCCCGCCCCGACTACGCGCCGATCTTCGCCGAGGCGCTGGGCGTGCTCGGCACGGAGGCGGCGCTGGTCGTTTCGGGCGAGGAGGGGCTGGACGAGCTCTCGACCGCTGGCCCCAGCTTGGTCGTGTCCATGGGCGCGATCGCGCTTCCCGACCATCTGTCGCCCGAGGACGCCGGCCTGCCCCGCCACCCGCTGAGCGCGATCCGCGGCGGCGACCCCGCCTCCAACGCGCTGGCGCTGCGGCGGCTGCTGGCGGGTGAGGCGGGCGGCTATCGCGACGCCGTGCTGCTGAACGCCGCCGCCGCGCTGCTGCTCGCGGAAGTCGTGGCCGACCTTCCTGCCGGCGCGAGCCGCGCGGCCGAGGCGATCGATTCGGGTGCAGCCAGCGACCTGCTGGATCGATGGATCGCCTGGGCGTGAGCGACCGCCTTCAGAAGATCCTGGAACGGACCCGTGACGACCTGGCCATACGCCGGGGCCAGACGCTCCCGACTCCGCCCAGTCCCCCGCGCGGCTTTCACGAAGCGCTCCGCCGTCGCGCGACGGACGGCTTCGCCCTCATCGCCGAGATCAAGCGAGCGTCGCCGTCCAAGGGCCTGATTCGGGCTGATTTCCGTCCGGCCGAACACGCCCGCGCCTATGCCGCGGGCGGCGCGGCGTGCCTCTCGGTGTTGACCGACGTGCCGTACTTCCAGGGCAGCCTCGACTATATGGTCGAGGCGCGGGCGGCGGTCGATCTGCCGGTGCTGCGCAAGGATTTCATTGTCGATGTTTGGCAGGTCGAGGAGGCGCGCGCGCATGGCGCCGATGCGATCCTGCTGATCGTCGCCGCGCTCGAGGACGGCCAGTTGGCCGAACTCGAAGCCGCGGCTTTCGCGCTCGACATGGACGTGCTCGTCGAGGTGCACGACGCGGCCGAACTCGACCGCGCACTTCGCCTCCGTTCGACCCTGATAGGCGTGAACAACCGCGATCTCAGAACCTTCGAAGTCGATCCTCGCCGCGCCTGGCAGCTCGCCGCGCGCGTGCCCGCCGGTTATACGGTCGTGTCCGAAAGCGGCATCGCGACGCACGCCGACCTCCATGCCGCCGCCGAACACGGCATCCGTACCTTCCTCGTTGGCGAGAGCCTGATGCGCCAGGCGGACGTGGAGGCGGCCACGAGAGACCTTCTGCACCCTTCTCGCACTGGGAGAGGGGCAGCTTGCGAAGCAAGGGATGGGTGAGGTGACCGGCTCCGATCACCCTCACCCTTCCGCCGCTGACGCGGCTCCCTCCCAGAGGGAGAACGTGCTCACCCATCTCGACCCGACCGGCGCCGCGCACATGGTGGACGTCGCAGCCAAGCCCGTCACCGTTCGCGAGGCGACCGCGACCGGCCGCATCACCATGACTACAGAGGCGCTCGCCGCGATCCGCGACGGGGCCGCGAAGAAGGGCGATGTCCTCGCCGTCGCGCGCGTCGCGGGCATCATGGCGGCCAAGCGCACCAGCGACGTGATCCCGCTCTGCCATCCTCTCCCCCTCACCCGCGTGTCGATCGACCTTAGGCTCGACGAGGCGGGCGTCGTCGTGACCGCGACCTGCGCCACGGATGGCAAGACCGGGGTCGAGATGGAGGCGCTCACCGCAGTCTCGGCAGCGCTCCTGACCGTGTACGACATGGCCAAGGCGTTCGACCGGGGCATGACGATCGGCGATGTGCGCCTGCTTGCCAAGAGCGGCGGAGGGTCGGGCGACTGGCGCGCCGCGTCCGACGGAGCTTCGTAGCTCCCCGCTCGTTCTGCTGCCGACCACCGGGCTGGGGCGATCTGTCCTCTGCACCTCCGGGCCAGCCGGTGAGAGAAAGGCGACATGCCCCTGGACAAGCCACACGCCGCCGCTCAGGCCGAACGGCGCGACAAGTTCCGCTGGATCCTGAAATGCGGCTGGAAGGGGCTATGCCCCCGCTGCGGCGAGGGCCGGATGTTCGCGTCCTGGCTGAAGATCGTGAACCGCTGCGAGCGCTGCGGCCTGGATTACCGCTTCGCAGCACCCGACGACGGCCCTGCCTTCTTCTCACTGTGCATCATTTGCCTTCCGCTCGTCTTCTTCGTGCTCTGGATCCAGGTCGCGTTCGATCCGCCCTGGTGGGTGCACCTCTTCACCTCGTTGCCGGTGATGGCGCTCGGCACCCTGCTCCCGCTCCGCCCGCTCAAGGGCTGGTTGGTCGCGTCGCAATATGTGAACCGCGCCCAGGAGGCCGGGACGCAAGGCCTCTGGGCGCAGCTCCACGACAGCGACCGCAGCCGCAGCGAATTCGACCAATAGGGCCGGATTGACCCGGCCGGCCCCGGCCGTCACGAAGCCGCGGTGACCCTGCTCTCCGTCACCGAGGCGCAGGCCCGCCTGCTAGCCTCCGTCCAGCCGGTGGAAGCGGAGGTCGTTCCCCTGCGCGCCGCCGCGGGGCGCTGGGCCGCCGCGGACGTGCGCGCGCTTCGTACCCAGCCCGCCGCCGCCCTGTCGTCGATGGACGGCTACGCGATCCGCTTCGCCGACCTGCCCGGGCCCTGGCGCGTAGTGGGCGAAAGCGCGGCTGGGCGGCCCTTCCTCGGTGCGATCGGACGGGGCGAGGCGGCGCGCATCTTCACCGGGGCGGCCGTCCCGACCGGTGCCGATACCGTGCTGGTGCAGGAGGAGGCGGAGCGTAGCGGCGATCGCCTTCACCTCTCGGGTGAAGGACCGCCCCGGCCGGGCGGCAGCGTCCGCCCCCAGGGGCTTGACTTCCAGGAAGGCGAGATGCTGATCGCCGCGGGCGAGCGGCTCACCCCCGCCCGCATCGCGCTCGCCGCCAGCGCCGGCCATGGCGCGCTCCCCGTCCACCGCCGGGTGCGCATCGCCATCGCGGCGACCGGGGATGAGCTGGTCGATCCGGGCGCGCCGCTCGACCCCGCCCGGCTCCCCGAAGCGAACCGGGTGATGCTCGCAGCACAGCTCGCCGACCTGCCCATTGAGCTGGTCGACCTCGGCATCCTCCCCGACCGCCTCGACGTCTTGCGCGACGCGTTCGCTGCGGTCGACGCAGACCTGCTCGTCACTTCGGGCGGCGCGTCGGTCGGCGACCATGACCTCGTCCGCCCAGCGCTGGAGGCCGCGGGCGGGGTGATCGACTTCTGGCGGATCGCGCTCCGGCCCGGCAAGCCGATGCTGGCCGGACGCCTCGGCCGCGCGACCGTCCTGGGCCTTCCCGGCAACCCGGTATCGGCGTTCGTCACCGCCATCCTCTTCGTACGCCCGCTGATCGCGCGCTTGGCCGGCGCCGCCGATCCGCTGCCCCGAACCCGCCAGGGCGTGCTCGGCGAGGATCTGCCGGCCAATCGTGGTCGCGCCGAGTATCTGCGGGGCGTGGAGCGGGACGACCGCCTGTACCCCGCCCCACTCCAGGACTCCTCCATGCTCCGCACGCTCGCCGGCGCGACCTGCCTCATCGTGCGCCCGAGCGGCGCGCCGGCGGCCAAGGCGGGCGACCCGGCGGAAATCTTAGACCTCTCTTGACGGCCTGAATCGCGTTCCATATAGGTTCCGCGTCTGTTCCCGGACGGAGAACCGCGATGCTTACGCGCAAGCAGCACGAACTGGTCTGCTTCATCAACGACCGGCTCGCCGAGACCGGCGTGTCCCCCTCGTTCGAGGAGATGAAGGAGGCGCTGGACCTCAAGTCCAAGTCGGGCGTCCACCGCCTGATCTCCGCGCTGGAGGAGCGCCAGTTCATCCGTCGCCTCCCCAACCGCGCCCGCGCGCTGGAGGTGCTGCGCATGCCCGAGCGGCCCGAGGGCAAGGCCGCGAATAAGTCGGTTTCGCGGCCACTTCCTCAACTTCGGGATCTGCCGACTCCCGCCAACGACGTGGTTGAGATCCCGCTGCATGGCCGCATCGCCGCCGGCGTGCCGATCGAGGCGTTCGAGGGCGCGACCACGCTCGCCGTCCCTGCCGCGCTGCTCGGACAAGGCGAGCATTATGCGCTCGAGGTCTCGGGCGATTCCATGGTGGAGGCCGGCATCCTCGACGGCGACTTCGCGCTGGTGAAGCGCCAGGAGGTCGCGCGCGATGGCGAGATCGTGGTCGCGCTGATCGACGAGATCGAGGCGACGCTGAAATACTTCCGGCGTGAAGGGGCGATGGTCCGCCTCGACCCCGCCAATCGGGCCTATGACCCGCAGCGTTACCTGCCCCAGCAGGTCCGTATCCAGGGCAAGCTGTCGGGGATCTTGCGCCGGTATAGCTGACCGCGTCAGCGGGCGCGCGAGCGGCGGAGGCTGCCCGCGAGACACGCCAGCGCGGCCGGGATCGGCATCAGCCGAGCTTCGACGTCACGAAATTTATTCCCATGACGTGCCCGCACCCGTCGTCAACGCCTTCGTCATGCCGGCCTTGTGCCGGCATCCACAGTCGATCCGGACCACGCCTCTTTAGGAGGGGGTCGCGCTCGCTACCGGCTCTCAAGAAACCGATCGTAAGGACGCGTATCGAGGTGGATGCCGGCACAAGGCCGGCATGACGAATGTCATTAGAATGGCCGGCCCGCCTGACCATAGCCACCCCGCGATCGCCCCTCCCGCCGAGGACCGGCAACCACCGGCATCGCGACCCAGGGGTGCCCATCCCCCGCTCGTCGCACCGTCCTTACCGCACCCGACCGGAAGGTAACCGCCACTCCGCCGGTCCGCGCCAGCGTCGCCCGATCGAGCTTGAGCCAGCGCGGCGCACAAGCGTCCGGCAACCAACGCTCGCTCACCACGACATCCGCTGTGCCGCACGCGGCGACCAACTCGCGCCAGGGTACCGGATAGGCGCTGCGCGTGGCCAGCACGCGCCACGTTCGCCCGCCCGCGGCAGTTTCGGCCAGGCAAAGGTCGCGGCTGCACCGCACGCCTCTCTGCGCGTCCATCGATGGCAGCTCGCCGTCGACGCCGCCGCTCTCGGCCAGCATGGTGCGGGTGTAATCGCCTGCCCGTTCACGTAAGCGCACCAGCCGCCCGTCGCTCACCCGGATCGCAAGGTGCCGCCCATCGCCGGTGACCAGCAGGTCGGGCGCAGGCGTCGCCAGCGCCCAAGCCGCGCCGACGGCGAGCGGAGCCACTCCGAGCCGCCGCCACCGGGTCCGCCACAGCGCGAGCCACAGCCCGCCCGCGACCATGAGCGCGAACGCGCCCGCCGGCATCGCAGGCAGCGCCGCGACCGCGCCCGGCGCCGCCGCGACCGCCCGCGCCAACCACAGCAGCGCGCCCAGCGCGTGGCCCACCAGCCACCAGACCGGTGCGCCCATCCCCGCCACGTCGAGAGCCAACGCCAGCGCCTCCAGCGGCATGACAATAAAGGTCGTGAGCGGGATCGCCACGATATTGGCGAGCGCGCCGTACAGCCCCGCCCGGTGGAAATGCCACGCCGCGATCGGCATCAGCGCCAACTCGACCGCCAACCCCGTCACAAGCAGCGAAAACAGCCCCCTGCCCCATCTCCGCCAGCCCCGCTCCTCCCGCGGTCCGAACCAGGCCCGCAGGCGGGGATGTTCGTGCAGGGCGACGATAGCGGTGATCGCGGCGAAGGACAGCTGGAAACTCGGCCCCGCCAGCGCCTCCGGCCTCAAGAGCAGCACCACGATCGCGCCGACCGCGACCAGCCGGAGCGTGACCGCCTCGCGCCCCATCGCCAGCGCCGCGAGCACGAGAAGGGCGGCGACGCACGACCGGATCGTCGGTACCTGCCAGCCGGTGAGCGCCGTGTAGCCGATCGCCGCCGCCGCACCTGCAACGGCCGCGACCAGTGGTAGCCGCACCCTGAGCGCCAGCCAGGGACTCAGCGCCAGCAGCCGCAGCACGACGAGCATCGTGGCCGCGACCACGGCGGTGATATGAAGCCCGCTGACGGACAGGAGGTGCGCCAGCCCCGCCCGACGCATCGCCTCCGCGTCCCCCTCGTCGATCGCGCCCACGTCGCCGGTCGCCAATGCCGCCGCGATCCCGCCCTCGCTGCCGGGCAGCCGCTCGGCGATGTGGCGCGACAGGGCTGCGCGGAGTTCCCCTCCCTCCCGGGCCGGGCGCAGCACCGTAACGGGGGCGAAGGCGCGGCCGGTCGCGCCGATACCGTCGAACCAGGCCTGGCGCGCATAGTCGTACGCACCCGGCACCGCAGCCGTTGGCGGCGGCATCAGCCTCGCCCGCAGCCGCACCCGCGCGCCGCGGCCCAGCCCCGCCGGCGCATCGGCGACCGGCAGGTTGACCCGCACCCGCGGCGGCAGCGCGATCGGGCGCCCCCGCCCGTCCGTCGCGGCCGTCGGCCGGAGCGCCAGCCGCACCAGCCCGCGCGCCGCCAGCGGCTCCGCGCGCTCGACCTCCGCCTCGAAGCCGGCCACCACCGGCCGGGGAAGCACCGGCGCCGCCACCCGCTCCGCCCGCCACCAGATCAGCGAGAGGCCAGCGACCGCGGCCAGGGCGCCGACCCCCAGCACCCGCAATGCGCGTCCGTCCCGTCCGATCGCCAGCGCACCCATGCCGATCGCCGACAGCGCCAGCCACGTCGTCGCCCAGTCGCGCCGACCCGGCAGCACGAACCACAGCGCGATCCCGCCGCCAAGCGCGACGGGGAGCCATAACGGCAGCTGGTCGCGCTCCGCCTCCAGCCACCGCTCGAGCCTCGCCCCGATCCGGCCCGCCATTTGTCGCCACGCAGGCGCTATGCTAGCGGCCGGAAGGGCGGAACTCGCCATCCATCACAGCTTGGGAGCATGCGCGCGTGAGCGCAACCGACAACAACGCGGGTCCGCAGACCATGAAGGTTCGCCCACCGGCTTCCTCCATCTGGGCGGAGCGCGCACCGCGCTGTTCAACTGGCTCTTCGCTCGCCACCATCGCGGCCGCTTCCTGCTCAGGGTCGAGGACACGGATCGCGTCCGCTCGACCCAGCCCGCGATCGACGCGATCCTGGATGGCATGCGCTGGCTCGGTCTCGACTGGGACGGCGAGGCCGTCTTCCAGTTCGCCCGCGCCGCCCGACACGCCGAGGTCGCGGACGAGATGATCGCGCGCGGCCACGCCTATCGCTGCTACATGACCGCCGAGGAGATCGAGGCGCAGCGCGCCGCCGCCCAGGCCGCCAAGCAGCCGCTCCGCATCCGCTCCCCCTGGCGGGACCGGACCGACGGCCCCGCCGACCAGCCCTTCGTCGTGCGCCTGAAGGCACCGCGGGACGGCGCGACCACGATCGAGGACCGGGTGCAGGGCGCGGTCACGGTGCAGAACGCCGAGCTCGACGACCTGGTCCTGCTCCGCTCGGACGGCACCCCGACCTACATGCTCGCCGTCGTGGTGGACGATCACGACATGGGCGTGACCCATGTGATCCGCGGCGACGACCACCTCAACAACGCGTTCCGCCAGCTGCCGATCATCCGCGCCATGGGCTGGCCGGAGCCGGTCTATGCCCATGTCCCGATGATCCACGGGTCCGATGGCGGCAAGCTGTCGAAACGGCACGGCGCGGTCGGTGTGGAGGCGTATCGCGACGAGCTCGGCATCCTGCCCGAGGCGCTCGACAACTACCTCCTCCGCCTCGGCTGGGGGCATGGCGACGCGGAGATCATCAGCCGCGAGCAGGCGGTCCAATGGTTCGATCTCGCCGCCGTCGGCAAGTCGCCTTCGCGCTTCGACCTGAAGAAGCTCGAGAACCTGAACGGCCATTACATCCGCGCCGCCGACGACGCCCGGCTGGCGCGGCTGGTCGGCGAGCGGCTCGGACGAACCGATCCGGTCACGCTCGACAAGCTGGCGGCGGCCATGCCGCACCTGAAGGCGCGCGCGGCCAATCTCAACGAGCTGGCGGAGAGCTCAGGCTTCCTATTCGCGGACCGTCCCCTTCCCGTCGCGACGGACGCACAGGAGCTGCTCGCCGGCGATGCGCGCCGCACATTGGCCCGTGCGCACACCGCGCTTGACGCGGTGCAACACTGGGATACGGAGGCGCTCGAGACGGCGGTCAGGGCCGTGGCGGAGGAGGCCGGCCTCAAGCTCGGTCAGATCGCCCAGCCCCTGCGCGTCGCGCTCACCGGTCGGCGCACCTCGCCCGGCATCTTCGATGTGCTCGTCCTGTTGGGGCGCGAAGAGAGCCTGGCGCGGATCGCCGATCAGGCCCGACAAGAGGAACCCGCAGAATGACCGAGTCCGTGACCTTCGCCAACCATGACTACAAGGTGATGCAGGGCTCGGTCGGGCCGGAGGTCGTCGATATCCGCAAGCTCTATGCGGACACCGGCATGTTTACCTACGATCCCGGCTTCACTTCGACCGCCAGCTGCCAGTCCAAGCTCACCTATATCGACGGCGACGAAGGTGTTCTGCTGCACCGCGGCTATTCGATCGGGGAGCTGGCCCAACATTCGACGTTCATGGAGGTCGCCTATCTGCTCCTGAACGGGGAGCTGCCGTCCGCGGCCGAGCTCGACCGGTTCTCGACCACGATCACGCGCCACACCATGGTGCACGAGCAGCTCGCGCAGTTCTTCCGCGGCTTCCGCCGTGACGCGCACCCGATGGCGATCATGTGCGGCGTCGTCGGCGCGCTCAGCGCCTTCTATCACGACTCCACCGACATTCACGATCCGGTGCAGCGCACCATCGCCAGCCACCGACTGATCGCTAAGATGCCGACCATCGCCGCGATGGCGTACAAATACAGCGTCGGTCAGCCCTTCCTCTATCCGGACAACAGCCTGTCCTACACGGGCAACTTCCTGCGCATGACGTTCGGCGTTCCGGCCGAGCCCTATGAGGTGAACCCGATCGTCGAGCGGGCGATGGACCGCATCTTCATCCTCCACGCCGATCACGAGCAGAACGCGTCCACCTCGACCGTCCGCCTGGCGGGCTCGTCGGGCGCGAACCCCTTCGCCTGCATCGCGGCCGGCATCGCCTGTCTCTGGGGCCCGGCCCATGGCGGCGCGAACGAGGCCGCGCTCAACATGCTGCGCGAGATCGGCCGGCCCGAGCGCATCCCGGAATACATCGCGCGCGCCAAGGACAAGAACGATCCGTTCCGCCTGATGGGCTTCGGTCACCGCGTGTACAAGAACTACGACCCGCGCGCGACGGTGATGCAGCAGACGGTGCGCGAGGTGCTCGGCGCGCTCGGCGTCACCGATCCCGTGTTCGACGTCGCGCTGCAGCTCGAGGAGCTCGCGCTGAAGGACGATTACTTCGCCGAAAAGAAGCTGTTCCCCAACGTCGACTTCTACTCGGGCGTGATCCTGTCGGCGATCGGCTTCCCGACCTCGATGTTCACCGCGCTGTTCGCGCTCGCCCGCACCGTCGGCTGGGTCGCGCAGTGGAACGAGATGATCACCGATCCCGACCAGAAGATCGGCCGCCCGCGCCAGCTCTACACCGGCCCGACCGCGCGGCCCTACGTTCCGGTCGCTGAGCGCTGATGGGGCGGCGGCCGGTCCGGGCCATCCTGCTCACCCTCGGCGTGCTCGCCACGCTGATGGGGCTGCTGTGGATCGGCCAGGGGCTCGGCTATGTGCATTGGC